>Ga0070737_10002713_pt1 | contig 20470 bp, 17 predicted proteins | sample Coa_R1_10_FD_66438 | JGI IMG/M metagenome (GOLD analysis project Ga0070737, IMG submission 66438) | Surface soil microbial communities from Centralia Pennsylvania, which are recovering from an underground coalmine fire - Coalmine... | ecosystem: Environmental > Terrestrial > Soil > Unclassified...
GGCTCAGTTGGAGCCTTCGTGAAGCGCAGAGCCGTGGTAAGACCCGGGCTTCTCGGGCACGCGGCAAGGAAGCGCGAAGCCCGCAAGGGCAACCCCGTGAGGGGTGCCGCGTGAGTGCTATTGCGTACTCGGCGGCAACGGATGAGCCCCCGCCCCGTTGGCGACCGGGAGGAGTGGCTCCGGCAGTACGGCGACCACGCCCCGGCGCCGAGGGTCGCGGTCTCCCCTCGATGCTGCCCAGGTGGAGGTCGGCGACGGGGATTTGCCAACGCCCATAGGGCGAGGCTGGGTGCCCTTCCCGCATCACCAGGCCTCGATCTCGGCGACACGCCCCTCGATGGGCCTGACCTCCGGCGCCAGCGGCGGAGGGGAGAGGGCATTGGCCGCCAGCGCGTTCAGGTAGCCCCCGACGGGGCTGATCAGGTGACCCCCCGCGGCGACCGGGCGGGGTTCGGCTCGTCCGGCCTCACCGCCTCCGCCCGCCGAATCGTGTCTCCCCTCACCGAAGCCCTCGTCTTGGGTTCACCAGAGCCTCCAGGTCCCCGACTGGGGCGGGCGTGCCCATCGTGGGGGCTGGGGCCGGGAGCTTGCCCATGCAGAAGCAGCAGGAGGCGGTCTGGGGTGGATGCCCTGAGCCGGCGCCCCATCACGAAGAGTCGCCCAGGATCTCGCAACCGCTTCCGGGAAGCAACGGTCGTGGCCCCTTCCCTCAGTCGGTCATGCGTGACCATCGGTTGGCCGTCCCTCGGCTGGAGCAGGGCCGTCTGGCCCCTCCCGAGGCGGGTAGCCACCGGTCGATTCGACCCACTGGCCCGTGATCGGATGGGGGTAGTGGAAGGGGAAGAGGCTGGTTTCCGGCCACATGCTCCATGCTGGCTCCTCCAGCTCGTCCGGGCCGTCCGGGTCCTCTGGGTAGCACACGGAGAGGTAGTCCTCCCAGATCGGCGCGTTCGCCCACCCCTCCTCGTAGCTGGCCAACCAGAAGTTCCGGTAGTTCAGGACCTTGATCTTCCAGCGGCCGTCCTCCTTGACGTACTGGTTCTCGTAAAGCCCCGACTCCCAACGCTGGAAGGCCCCCGCAGGGTGGGTGTCCGCAGCCACCCGGTGCACCCCCACCTGCATGAGCGACCGGAAACGAGCCCGCGCTGACAAGCCGTCGGGAGCGACGTGGATCACCGGTTGGAGCTGGGGATGATCCAGCAAGTGTCCGTACACCGGTCCATTCCCTCCAGCCGCCCAACGTTTCTTGAAGCGACCCAGGTAGAGTCGTCTCACTCCCTCGATCCCTTTGAAGATGCCGCGCAGGAAGTGGACCTCTGAGTTGTGCGCGAACAACTGGACGACCTCTTCGTACAAGCACTTGTCGAGGTAGTAGCCGTACTGGTACTGGAGCCGCTCGATGGCCTGGACATCGGCCACCTCCTGCAACTGGCGTTCGAGTTCGGAGATTCTGCCCTCCAGCAGCCTCAGCCGTTCCTCGGGGCTCATTCCGCTTCCTCCGCTCGTCAGTCTCCGAGAGGACGATGCTCTCCTCGCCGGCAACGACACGCCTTCGCCGGACGCGTCCCGGCCGAGCTGTAGTGTGACACGGCTCGGGCAATCTGTCGACGGTTGACGCTCGGGCCGGGCCTTGGGTAGAATGCCGCTCCGGGCCGGTCGTGCAGGCTCGGCTCGAGGCGGTGGGTCGAGCGGCAGGAGGGTTCGTGCCCGCAGGGTTGGGCCGCCCAGGGCAAGGATGGTCGACTGTCGCTCGTATGCTTCACGGCACCGCCTCGTCGATGGCGTGGACATCTCCCTCGCTCGTTACGAGGTTGCGCCCGAGCCGCTGTCAAGCGTCAGCCGGTTGCGATCGAGGTGAGGGATGCGACCGACGCCGGCCGCTCGGGACGAGTGACACCAGGAGGGTCTGGAGATGGGGTACCAGCTACAGGTGACCGCGGGTGGGCTGACGGCCATTGACGTGCACGTCCACCTGCATCGCCTCGACGATGGCGAAGGGGCGGGGGAGGCACCAAACCCGGCCTTTAATGCAGCGCGTCAAAAGTTCCACGTCCAGGGGCCCTCGCCCACGCTCGAGGAGACGGTCGCCTACTTCCGAGAGCGTCGCATGGCCGCGGTGATCTTCAACGTCGACTCGGAGACAGCCACTGGACGCCGGGGGGTGACCGGGGCGCAGATCGTGGAGGCTGCCTCCCGCTACCCGGACGTGCTCATCCCCTTCGCCAGCGTCGATCCCTGGAAGGGCCGGATGGCGATCGAGGAGGCCGAACGCCTGATCGCGGCCGGGGTGCGGGGGTTCAAGTTCCACCCCCCGGGCCAGGCCTTCTACCCCAATGACCGCCGCTTCTATCCCCTCTATGAGGTCATCGCCGCGGCCAAGCTGCCGGCCCTGTTCCACACCGGGCAAACGGCCATCGGCGCGAGCGCGGCCAGGGGCGGTGGCATGCGGATGAAGTACGCCAACCCCATCTACCTGGACGACCTCGCGGTTGACTTCCCGGACATGCCGATCATCATGGCCCACCCCTCCTTCCCTTGGCAGGACGAGGCGCTTGCGGTGGCGGTGCACAAGCCGCAGGTCTACATCGACCTCTCGGGATGGTCCCCGCGGTACTTCCCGCCCCAACTCGTGCACTACGCGAACACCTTGCTCAAGGAGAAGGTGCTCTACGGTTCTGACTACCCGCTGCTCACCCCCGACCGCTGGATGCAGGACTTTGAGCAGGCGCCCTTTCGCGACGAGGTACGCCCGTTGATCCTGAAGGAGAATGCGGCACGCTTGCTGGGCCTGCCCACCTGACCCGGGGGCGCTGACGGCTCCCTGGCCTGAGGAGGCCGAGGGGGCTGGCTCCCCCGTCGCCCTGGGGGGTGGGCAGCCGGGCGAGCCAATCCCGTGCGGTAGCGGCTCGGTGAGGGGCCTTCATCCCATGGCGACGGGGTAGCCCATCTCGGCCAGCGGGGCTACGCCGCGGACGACCTGGTCGCAGGCCAAGCCGACCGGGTCGCAGCCTACCAGGATGCGGCCGAGAGCCAGCACGTGCTCCTCGAACCGCCGCCCAGCCGCGGCCGGCGTGCCCTCGGCGAGCTCGTTCAGGAGCTGCTCGCAGTGCTCCACCGTCGACCGAGGGTCTCGGTCGTCAGGGTCCGGGGCCGACACCAGGCGAAGGCCGTCGTCGATCGTGCTCCACATCTTCAGGAGGAAACGGTTGCCGGAGGCGCGGCAGACGGCCTCGCGAAACCGATGCTCGAGTTGGCGAACGCGCTCCGTGTTGCCCTTGGCGGCCGCCTCCCGCATCGTCCGGACGATGCGGGCCAAGGCCTCTCGCTCTTTGGGATCCCGCCGGCTGGCGACCAGCCAGGCCGCGAGCCCCTCGAGCGCAGCCTGTAGGACGACCATGTCAGCCAGATCGTTGCGGGATGGCTCGAGCACGAACCAGCCGCGGTTGGGCACTTTGACCACCAGCCCTCGCTGCGAGAGCTGCTGCAGCGCTTCCCTCAATGGCCCCCGGCTGATGTTGAGACGTTGGGCGATCTCGGTCTCGACCAGACGTGTGCCAGGGGCGATCTGGCCTCGCCGAATCGCCGACATCAGCTGTTTGGCGACTTGGCTGACCAGCGAGTCCTTGGTGACTGCAAGTTGCAGGTTCACACTATCGCTCCGCTCGATGAAGGTAGCCGTATGGCGACAGTCTACAGCTCGGTCGACACCGTGCAAAGATGCTCCCTCTCGACACTGGATGTTGCCTCTGACACTGAGTGTCAGGAAAATTGTCGATGATCTGTCGAGGCTGGCCGCTTGCGTTCGGATGCCCTCAAGGCGAGCGGGGGTGCCCGCGGCGAGCGGACACCCCCGAGGGCGCCGATGGGCGGGGCCGGGAACGCTGGCCAGGGGGACGGCGGAGGTCCGGGGAGCGGCGCTCGGATCTCCATTCCGCCGTTCGGCCTTCGCGCTGGGAACGGCCAGCCCGCTCGGCCACCGAACGCAGACGCTCGGCGCGAGGTCGCCTCACCCCTGGCTGGCTCGGTCTCGGACGAGGGGCTTGGGAAGCGTGCCGAGGTCGACAAGCGCCGCCTTCGACGTTCGTTCTCTTCGCCGTCGTGGAGCTGAGATAGGAGAGAGCGAGGGCGTACACTTCCCACGCACATGAGCAACCATCGGGTCAGGATCCTGGTCATCAACGGGCCAAACCTGAACCTTCTCGGGGCGCGCCAGCCGGAGGTGTACGGGCTGGAGACCCTGGCCGATCTTGAGCGGCGACTTCGCGAGCGGGCAGAGGCGCTCGGTTGCGACGTCGAGCTGCGCCAGAGCAACCTGGAAGGTGAGATCGTGAGCTGGCTCCACGAGTCCTGCGGGGCCTTCGACGCCGTGGTCATGAACCCCGGTGCCTACGCTCACTACAGCTATGCGATCCGAGATGCCATCACCTCGGCCCGGGTTCGGCTGTTCGAGGTTCACATCTCGAACGTCTACGCTCGCGAGGAGTTCCGGCATCGCTCGGTGATCGCGCCGGTCGCGGCCGGCATCGTGGTCGGGATGGGGACGATGGGGTACGAGCTGGCGCTCGAGGCGGCCGTTCGCACCGCCCGGGGATAGCCGGAGAAGGAGCCCGGCTATCATACTCGGCATGCAGGTCTGGCCGTCCCCGTCCCGTTGCTCGTGGGACTTTCCCGTGCCGGTGGGGCACCGGGGCCAGACGAGCTGACTCCCCTCGTCGTGGCTCCTCCCACCGGCGAGATGCGGACGGTGGGAGTCGGAGCAGCGAGGAGGTCGTTGGTTGTCCGATCGAGAGTCAAACGCCGGCCCGGGGCGATCGCTCGACCCCTGCGACTGGCAGCTCCTGCACCTACTGGCCGAGGATGCCGGGGTGGGGCTGCGTGAGCTCGCTCAGCAGGTTGGCCTGAGCGAGTCTGAGACGGCGGCCAGGGTCGCGAACCTCCGTCGCTCCGGGGTCATCCGGGGCATCCACGCCCGGATCGACCCGGGGCTCCTCGGCCTGCCGGTGACGGCCTTCTTCATGGTCCGGGTGGCGCAGACGGCGGAGGTCTACCAGGCCATCGACCGGATGATCCGAGAGGTGGATCAGGTCGAGGAGGCGCACACGGTGAGCGGCCAGTTCGACTGGATCATCAAGGTCCGCGCCGCCAGCCCGGACGACCTGCGCGACCTGCTGATCCACCGACTCTCGTTGCTCCCCGGCTTCGTCCGGGCCGAGACCATGGTGGTGATGAGCACGTCGTGCGAGTCGGTCAACGCTGAGGCGTTGCTCCATCCGAGGGAGGGTTGATGGATCCCGGCTGGAGCGATCGTGACGAGGCGGTGGCGGCCAGGCTCACGGCCCTCGCCCGGTCCGGGATGCTCAACCGGCCGATCGCCCTCGCCGGCTTCATGGGAGTTGGGAAGACCACGTTGGGGCGGAGGCTGGCTGAGCTGCTTGATCGACCTTTCTACGACACCGATCGCTACGTGGAGGAGACGTGGGGCCGGTGCGTCGACGACTTCTTCGCCACCGGGGAGGAGCCAGAGTTCCGGCGCCTCGAGGCCAATGCGGTGGCGGAGCTGACGCGCCGTGGCCCCGCTGTCATCGCCCTCGGCGGCGGTGTGCTGCTCAGCCAGCCCTCGCGCCTGCTCCTCCGTGAGCGGTCTCTCCTTGTCCACCTGCACGTGCCCTGGAGCGAGCTGCGCGAGCACCTCTCGGAGCTGGTTGACACCCGGCCGCTGCTGCGCGGCAAGAGCATGGCGGAGATCCACCAGCTCTACCTCCAGCGTCTGGCCACCTACCGCGCGGCGACGCTTCGCGTCACGGTCAGCCGGCGTAGCCTGGCCGAGGCGGCCACCGCCTTGTTGGAGGCGCTGCGTGCGTTGGAGGCAGGGCCGGGACCGGCTCCCTCGTCCACCTCGCGGGCGAGGCCCGCGGGCCTGGCCTGAGGAAGGGCCCGGAGGGATGACCGGCACCGCTGCTGGTGGGAGGTGGGTGGGGGCCCCGAGGGGACGCCCCTACCGTGCCGTGCGCGCTGCTTGGGTTCGCTGCGCGCTTCGCCGCACGAGCACGTTGGCCGCGCCCAGGCCGTCGTAGCCGCCGACTCGCTGCACCACCTCGAAGCAGAGCTGGCGGCCCAGCAGGGTCGTGTAGAGGTGAAGGAGCGTCCCCCCACCCTGGTCGCGGTCGTACAGGATGCCGTGCTCGCGCATGGCCTCGAGCAGGTCGGCCTCGAGCTCGGTCCTGGCCGCCAGACGCTCGTAGTAGTTGCCCGGGATGGGAAGGATCGGGGCCCCCAGGGCACGCAGCGATCGGGCCGTGGCGAAGATGTCCCGGCAGGCGAAGGCCAGGTGCTGGCCACCGCGCATCCGCCCACCCCCAACCAGAGGGACGGTCAACGTGATCCGGACCTCACCGGAGCGGTTCGACACCGACCGGCCTCGGATCAGCCCGTCAGGGGCGGTCAGCTCGTGGCTCTCCTCCATCCGTAGGCCCAGCACCGAGCGGAAGAAGAGCAGCGTCTCCTCGAAGCGCTCCAGGGTCTGACCCAGCTCCACGTGGTCGATGCGACATAGGCCGGCGTCCGGGCGGGGGACGGCCGCGGTGGGGAGCGGTTGGAAGCCCTCGATCCATCCTCCAGCCCCGTCGGCGGGGCACAGCAGCACGGCGGTCCCGTCCGGGGCCACCAGCTCCGCGCTTCCCTCCATCCTCGCCGCTGATCGGGGAGGACGTGGTGGCGCCAGCAGCGCGCGGGCACGCTGGGCGGAGCGGCCGGGGTCGGCGCTGCGGAGGCCCAGCGTCGACAGCCATGGGCCGGGGCCGTGGCGGCCGGCGGGGTGCCGTCCTCGAGCGTCGAGCAGGATCTGGATCTCGCCCTGCTGCCATAGGTCCACCGGCTCGACACGGTGTCGAGCGGCATGGCTGAACCCCAGGCCCCTGAGCAGCTTGGCGGCAGCGGGCGCGGATCGGTCGTCGACCTTGATCTCGACGCATGCCCACCCTCGGAGCTCCGCCGGCGGCGGTGTCGACCGGAGGCCCAGCCCCTCCTGGAGGGCGAGCAGGGAACGCATGGCATGGATGGCGGTGCGACGGGGATCGGCCTGGCGGAAGACGTCGTTGAAGACCTCAAGGGAGAGTGGGCCCTGGTAGCCGGCTGCGAGCACGCTGGTCACGAAGCTGGTCAGGTCGAGGCTGCCCTCGCCGGGGAAGCAACGGTGGTGACGGCTCTGCTCCAGCACGCCCACGTTCAGCCGGGGAGCGTCGGCGAGCTGAACGAAGAAGATCTTCTCGCCGGGGATGCGCTGGATGGCGCCGAGGTCGCTCTGGCGGGACAGGACGTGGAAGCTGTCGAGACAGAGCCCGAGAGCGGGATGGTCGGCGGTGGCGACGATCCGCCAGGCGTGGAGCTCGTCGTTGACATGACGGCCCCAGGCAAGGGCCTCGTAGGCGATACGGATGCCATGGTCGGCGGCGACGTCGGCCAGCTGCTGCAGTTGCTCAGCGGCCAGGGCGTCGTCGTCCACCGCTTCCGCCGAGCAGTTCGAGCAGATCAGCATGGTGTGCGCCCCGAGCCGGTTCATGAGCGCGAAGGTGCGTCGTGCCCGGCGCAGGCTGCGCTCGAACAGTGGGCCCGGTAGAGCCTCGCCGTCCCGGAAGGGCTGGTAGAGCTCGATCCGCAGGCCCAGCTCACTGGCGATGGAGCGGATCCGTTCGGGCGAGAGTGGCGAGGCGATGAGGTCGTCCTCGAACACCTCCACGCCGTCGAAGCCGGCTTCGGCGGCTGCGCGAAGCTTCTCCTCGAGGGTGCCGCTCAGCGAGACGGTGGCGATCGATGTCCGCACGTTGGCTCGACCTCCCCGATGGTCGTCAGCTGCTCGAGGTGCCGCGTCATGCGCGCGATGTCGGGCTGGAGCCCGGTGAAGATGCGGAATGACTCCGCTGCCTGGAAAAGCGCCATCCCAGCGCCGTCGAGGGTGCGGCAACCGACCTTGCGGGCCGCGGCCAGGAGTTCGGTCTCCAACGGCCGGTACACGATGTCAGCCACCCACAGGCCGGGCCGAAGGAGCTCGGGCGGCAGCGGGAGCCCCGGACGAGAGACCATCCCCACCGGGGTGGCATTGATCACGCCGTCAGCCTGGGCGACCCGTGCCGCCAGCTGCCCGGGCTCCACAGGGACGGCCCGGTCCGGGCCAAAACGTGCGCGCAGCGCCGCCACCAGCTCGATGGCGCGGTCGGGGTCGAGGTCCGCCACCGCGACCTGACCCGCTCCCAGGGCCAGCATGGCGTGGGCGACGGCCGCCCCCGCACCGCCCGCACCGAGGAGCACGACCCGCTCCGTGGCGACGTCGGGCAGCCTGGTGGCGAAGCTCCGTTCGAAGCCATACCGGTCGGTGTTGTGGCCGATCGCCCTCCCGGCGTCGAACACGACCGTGTTGGCCGCGCCCAGGGCGGCCACCTCGGGTGAGAGCTCGTCCAGGTGACGGATCACGGCTCGCTTGCATGGGTGGGTGATGTTGAGGCCGCGGTAGCCCATGAGGCGGGCGGCGGCGAGCAGGTCGCCAATGGCCTCAGCGTCCAGCCCCAGGTGCTCGATGTCGATCAGCTGGTACAGGTACCGCAGCCCCTGCGCGTCGGCCTCCCGCTCGTGCAAGAGGGGGGAGAGCGAGGAGCCGATACCGGCCCCAACCAAGCCAACCAGGAAGCGATGCTCGTTCATTGATTGCACGAACCAGTACGTTAGTATCCACCATCGTCAGCCCGAGATGGGGCTCCCGGGCTCGGATTGAGGGCGAGGCGGGAGCGCGGATCACGGCCTGGGACTCCCTAGGCCGGCTGCCCACGGCCGATGGGGGCCTCACCAGCCGGGGTGGTCACAGGCGTGGTCGGGTGAGGGCGCCGCCGCTCGCCGGTCGACCGCCAGGCCTCGCGCACCTGAAGCGGGCGTTGACAGCTTCTGGTGATCGAATTAACGTACTGATTCGTTCGTTGTGCCGGCCCCGGTCGTGGGGCGTTCCCGGAGGTGGCCACCGCCGAACTGGCAGGGCCAGGCCGTGCGCCTGGAGGCCCAAGGGGAAGATCCCCCGGCGGGCCGGTCTCCGGGGCGGGCCCTTGGGGATCGTCATGACATGACACGAGAGGAGGAGAGGATGCTCAGGCTCGAGCGACTTGGCGCGGTGGTGGCCCTCGGGCTGCTCGCGGTCGCCTGCGGCGGCCAGCTGGCCGGGACCACCGGCGGTGGCTCCCATGCCCCGATCAGGGTCGACATGATCGGCACCTTCAGCGGGCAGAACGCGGATCTCGGCACCTGGGCCTGGGATGGGGCCAAGCTGGCCGTGGACCAGGCCAACGCCAGCGGCGGTGTGGACGGCCGCAAGATCGAACTCGAGCGCTTTGACGACCAGGGACAGCCCACGGTTGGGACCGACCTCGCGAAGCGGGCGATCAGCGACCATGCGGTGATGGTCTACGGCTCCGACCTCAGCACCGTCACCCTGGCGATGATTCCCATCCTGACGGCCGCGAAGATCCCGGAGATCACCTCCGGGCAGGCACCCGCGATCTTGGAGCAGGGTTCGTCCTACATCTTCCTCGATAGCACGACCAGCGCCGTGTTCGATCAGACGCTGGCCGACTACCTGGTCAAGAAACGGCACCTGACTTCCATCGCCATGGTCACCAACAACGACGCCTACGGGAAGGGCGAGCACGACTCCTTCCTCGCCGAGCTGACCAAGCTGGGCGTCAAGCCGACGATCGACAAGGTCGTGACCCCGGACCAGACGGACTTCACCTCGGTGCTGACCGAGGTCCGCGCCACCGACCCGAAGGTCCTCTTCATCGGTGCCGAGGAGGTGGAGACGGGGCTGATCGCCAAGCAGGCTCGCAGCCTGGGCATCACCGCGACCTTCGCCGGCGGGGCCCCCATGGGCACCCCGACCTACCTCCAGACCGCCGGCCTGGCCGTGGCTGAGGGGACCATCATGACCTCCCCGTACCTCAGCAACGACGCCAACGCGAAGACCAGGGCGTTCGCCGCCGCCTATCGGAAGGCCTACGGGCAGGACCCGGAGTTCCACGGCGCCAAGGCCTACGACGGGATGAACGTCTTCATCCAGGCCATGAGGAAGACCCCCAACGATCTCAGTGGCCCGAAGTTGATCGCGGCGGTGCGGTCGATCAGCTATGACGGCCTCCTCGGCCACTTCAAATTCGACGAGCGGGGGCTTGGCCTCCACGCCACCCAGATCGGGGTGATCAGGGACGGCAAGATTGTGCCGGTATAGCAGCCTCGACCGGGAAGGCCGGCTCGAGAGCGGGGGGGCCCACTTGGCCCGTTCGGTCGGTCGCCTCGCCTGGTGACGTCCCAATGACCTGGGTCCTGCAGACCGCGATCGGAGGTCTGAGCACCGGCGCAGTCTACGCGCTGGTGGCCATGGGGTTCTCGATCGTCTACCGCACCATGGGCCTGGTCAACTTCGCCCATGCCGACGTGGTGATGATCGGGGCGTACGTGACCGTCACCTTCTTCCTGACCGCGCGGCTGCCGTTCGGCGTCTCCCTTCTCGCGGCGATCCTCATCACCGCTGCCTTGGGGGTGGTGATCGAGCGCATCCTGCGACCCCTTGAGAGCCGGGACCTGAACCTGATGCTGATCGGCACGATCGGCTTCGGGATCGTCCTGGAGAGCGTCGCCATCCTGGTCTGGGGCTCTTTTGGCACTGCGGTGCCGACCCCGATCCCGAACCTGCCCCTGAGGGTCGACGGCCTGGTGGTCACCACCTACCAACTGCTGATCCTGGCCGTCTCCGGGGTGGTCACGGTGCTGCTCTTCTGGTTCCTCGACCGGACCAAGCTGGGGACGGCGATGCAAGCCGTGGCCATGGACCGGGTCGCTGCCACCGCCATGGGGGTCGACGTTGCTGCCTCGAATGCCCTCGCCTTCGCCATCGGCTCGGGGATGGCCGCCGTGGCCGGCGCGCTCGTCGGCCCCCTCCTGTACGTCAGCCCGGGTATGGGCGCCTCGATCGGGATCAAAGGGTTCGCGGCCGCCATCCTCGGTGGGTTCGGCAGCATCCCCGGCGCCATCGTGGGAGGCCTCATCTTCGGGCTTGTCGAGGCCTTCGCCTCAGGGCCGCTCTCGGCGTACAGCGACCTCATCACCTTCGTCGTGTTCGCGCTCGCGATGACGATCCGGCAGACTGGCGTCTTCGGCGAGCGGACGGTGGACCGAGCCTGATGCGGGTTGTCCGCATCGGCCTGGGGAAGCCGCTCCTGGTTGTCACGTTGGCCGCCCTGCCCGTCTTCTTGGACCTCTACAAGGCACACGTCGCCGTCCTGATCTTGCTCTTCATCATCGTCGCGATCGGGCTCAGCCTGGTCATGGGCTTTGGCGGCCAGGTGAACCTGGCGCAGGCGGCCTTCTTCGGCACCGGTGCCTACGTCTCGGCGATCCTCACCTCGACCTACGGGTGGGATCCGTGGCTCGCGGCTCCGGTCGCCATCCTGTCGACATGCTTGATGGCGCTGGTCGTTGGCCTGCCCGCGTTGCGGGTCCAGTCCCACTACCTCGGCATCGTCAGCCTGGGGCTGGCCGTGGCCTTGGCCAGCGTGCTCACCAATGCCACCTTCACCGGCGGGGCCTCCGGGATCAGCAAGATCCCGCCCCTACCCGTTCCCGGCGTCGACATGACCGATGACTACAACTACTACTATCTCGTCCTCGCTGCCCTGGTGCTGCTCGTCGCCCTGGCTCGGCTCATCGCCGGGACGACTTTGGGACGCCGCCTGCGAGCGATGCGGGACGATACCCTGGCCGCGGCCGCCTCGGGCATCGAGATCCCCTCCTATCGACTGCTGGCGTTCCTCCTTGGCGGCCTGTTCGCTGGCGTCGCCGGGGTGCTCTATGCCCACTTCGTCCGCTACGTGAGCCCGGACACCTTCGGCCTCGACACCATGTTCTTGCTCCTGGCCATGGTCATCATCGGCGGCCAGGACAGCATCTGGGGGGTCGCGGTGGGGGCGACGCTCCTGATCGCGGCTCGCAACCTGCTCACCGGTCTCGATGCCTATCAACAGCTCGTCTACGGCGCGCTCATCGTGGCCACCGTGGTGTTCGCCCCTCGCGGCCTGGCTGGGGCGGCATTGGCAGCTCGTCGGCGTCTTCCCTTCCCATGGCCGACGCTTCCCCTTCCCTTCCCTCGGCGCTCCCGTCCGCCGGTCGTGGCCCCGCCGGTGCTTGCGACATCGCGCTCGGTCGCCTCCTCCGCCCTGGCGCTGAGGGTGGATGAGGTGAGCAAGCGGTTCCGTGGGTTGACCGCCCTGAGTCGGGTCTCGCTGGAGGTGCCGACGGGTGAGATCCACGGCATCATCGGCCCCAACGGCTCGGGCAAGACGACGCTCTTCAACGTGATCTCCGGGATCGAGCGGCCCGATGGTGGACGTGTCGAGTTCCACGGCCGCGACGTCACCGGCAAACGTGCCTACCAAATGTCCCGGCTGGGGGTGGCTCGGACGTTCCAGAACCTCCGGCTCTTCCACCGGCTGACGGTGGCGGAGAACGTGATGGTGGCGCTCGATCGCGACCCGGCCCGGATGCACCTCCGGTACCTGGTCGCCCCTTGGTCGGTGCTCAGGCGCGAGCATGAGTACCGGGAGCGAGCCCTTCGGTTGCTCGCCGAGTTCCGGCTTGAGAGCCTGGCGGAGGAAGCGGCGGTGAACCTCCCCTACGGCCGCCAGCGACAGGTTGAGATCGCCCGTGCGCTGGCCGGAGGCCCCAGCCTCCTCCTGCTCGACGAGCCCGCCGCCGGCCTCAACGCCGCTGAGCAGGAGGATCTGAAGGCGGTCATCCGCAGGGTGCGGGACGCCGGCGTGACGGTGATCGTCATCGAGCACAACATGGGCCTCGTGATGAGCGTCTGCGAGCGTCTGACCGTGCTCGCCCACGGCAAGGTGATTGCCTCGGGAACGCCGCTGGAGGTGTCCCAGGACCCACGGGTCGTCGAGGCCTACCTCGGCCGGGGGACGGTGCGCCGGGAGGCGGTCTGAGCATGGGCCTCCCGACCGAGGGCCTGGTGGTCGAGAACCTCAAGGTGGCCTACGGGCAGGTGGTGGCGGTGCAGGGGATCAGCTTCTCGGTCCCTGACGGGGGCAGCCTTGGCATCATCGGGGCCAACGGCGCCGGCAAGAGCTCGACGCTGAAGGCGCTCTTCGGCCTGGTCAACTCGAGCGCCGACGTCATGGCCTTCCACGGTGTCTCCCTGCGCTCGCTGCCACCCCACCGGATCGTCACCCTGGGCATCGCCTACGTGCCTGAGGGAAGGCGGCTCTTCCCTGGGCTCACGGTGCGGAGGAACCTGCTCATGGGAGCCTATCGCCAGCCCTGGCGTCGCCTCGACCATCGGGTGGAGCGCGTCTACGAGCTGTTCCCCGCGCTGAAGCGACTCGACCGAACGCTGGCCGGCGCCTTGAGTGGTGGACAGCAACAGATGCTCGCCATCGGTCGGGCGCTGATGAGTTCCCCGCGGCTGCTGGTCCTGGACGAGCCCTCCATGGGCCTGGCTCCGGTGCTCATCGAGGACATCGCTGCCGTCCTACGCCGCCTGCGAGAGCAGGGGGTGAGCATGCTGTTGGTGGAACAGAACGCCAAGCTGACCTTTGAGCTGACCGATCGTTGCGTGGTGCTGGAGCACGGCCAGCTCGTCAAGGAAGGATCGTCAGCCGCCCTGCGTGACGACCCCAGCGTCAGGCGGATCTACCTCGGCATGTGAGGGGGGACCGCTTCGCTCCTGGGGGCGTTGGCCGCTGCCGGCCGGTCGTTCGTGCCCAGCCGGATGAGCGCCGGCGATGTCGATGGGGCAGCTCGTGGCTGTGCCTCGGCCAGGCCGATCCTCGGTTCTGGCCCGAGATCCTCAAAGGTACGATCACGCGGTGATGGCCACGATCGCGCTGGCCAGGAACGGAAGCCGGGAAGCGAGGGGGTAACCTGCTGTCGAATGGCCAAGCAGAGGACGTCGAAAGACCCGGAGCGCGCCCTGGAGGCGCTGCGCTCACCGGATGATCAGACCCCGGGCCAGTGGTCCGCGCCCGACGCCATCCCCGAGCGCCAGCGCGATCCGCAGCGAACTCGGCTCGACATCCTCGAGGTGGCCACACGCGAGTTCGCCGAGCGCGGGTATTCCGGTGGGCGCGTGGACGAGATCGCCGCTCGGACGCGGACCACCAAGCGAATGATCTACTACTACTTCGGCAACAAAGAGGGCCTGTGGACGGCCGTGCTTGAGCGTGCCTACGCGCGCATTCGCGCCGAGGAGCAGCGGCTGGAGGTCGAACACCTGGAGCCTCGGGAGGCGATCCGCCGTCTGGCCGAGCTGACCTTCGACCACCATGAGGCGCATCCCGACTTCATCCGCCTCGTCAGCGAGGAGAACATCCATTACGCCAAGCACATGCGGAAGTCGCCCTCCCTGGCGCAGCTCAACACCCCAGCGGTCCAGGTCATCGCCAAGATCCTCGAACGGGGTAAGGAGATGGGCGTCTTCCGGCGCGAGGTCGACGCGGTCGACGTGCACATGATGATCAGTGCCTTCTGCTTCTTTCGGATGGCCAACCGGCATACCTTCGGCATGCTCTTCGGGCGGGACCTCGTCGATCCTCGTCTTCGCGACCACTACCGGAAGATGGTCGGGGACATGGTGGTGAGCTATCTGGTGAGCGGGTAGGCCAGCGAACCCCACGTCTCGCCCCGGGCTGGCGGCACGACGGAGGGCTGCCTTGCCCCGACGGCCGGGGAAGGAGCCGAGAGGGCGTCAGGCGTGCCAGGCGATCGGGGAGGTGGCGTCGAAGTCGAGGTTGGTCGTGAGCTGGATGGGGGCGGGAGGTGAGGGTGGGGACGGCGTCGGCCGTGTCCGGGCTGTGCTCGAGGTCGAGGCTGCGGCTGCGACCTCCGGGAGCAGGTTGGCCGGCACTCGTTCCCAGAAGAGCTGGAAGTCGCCGGCGATGTCACCCGGGGCAAGGAAGACGAGCCCGCTGCCGTCCGGTGCCCAGGTGGGCTCCGCTGCCTGCATGCCGGCCACCAGGGTCTGGGGAGGCCCCAGGGTGCTCCCGTCGAAGGTCGCCACCTCCAGGTTCGCCGTCTGGCCGCCGTTGGTGCAGATCATGGCCAATCGTCTCCCGTCAGGAGCGAGCGCCGCTTGGCTGCAGTCGTCCTCGGGCGCGGTCAGCGCGTGACCGGGGAGGAGACCGGTGAGATCCGGTCGCGAGGTGATCCACAGCTCGGAGTGGACGTTGCCCTGCTGGTCCCGAAGGTAGCGGGTGTAGATGAGCTCGGTGGAGGAGAGCGGGAGAGGCTGGACGTCGCCCCCGGTGTAAGCGATGGGCGTGGTCCAGCGGCGAGCGGCGTTCGGGTTCCCCAGTGGCATCGACCAGACCTTGAGGGTGACGTTGTAGGTTTCCTGGAGGTCCTTGGGCCGGTCCCAGTCGAAGAAGAGGGTGCCCCCGTCGGGCGTCAGCCGTGGGTAGAAAGCCCAGTCGTTGAACTCGTAGCTCCGAGAGGAGTCGTTGGTGAGCTGGGCTTGGATCTGGCCGTTGCTGCTCACCAAGTAGAGGTCGGAGAAGGCGAACTGCCGCTTGACCACGACCAGCGACTGTCCGTTGGGGGTCACCGCCGGCTGAGTCCAGCCTCCGGCCGGGAGAACCAGGCTGAAGTCCCCGCGGCGCAGCCGGTAGATGGCGCCCTCTGAGGCCAGGTAGAGCGTCCCTGGAAGCTGGGCGATGGGCCCGGAGTGGTGCTGCTGGCCGGGGTCGGTCGGCTTCTGGGACTGGAAGAGCCTGGCCCCGGTGTGGGCCCCGAGGTATCGGTAGACCCCAAACCCGGCGAGGGCGTCGGCCAGCAGGAGGATGGCCAGGATGGCGGCCTTGCCCGTCGAGAGACGCCGGGTCATGCGTATCCGAAGTACTGGTGGACGAGTGGCAGGATCAGGTTCCAGTTCCCGACCAGGGCGTCTTGGCCATCGATCGTTTGCGATGCCGTGTAGGGTGGGAGCAGGATGACGTGCTGGATTTGGTTCGGGTTGTCGAAGGCCTGGGCCAAGGGGAGGAGGTCGCGGATCTGGGTCAACGACATGCTGGTCTGGAGCTCGCCGTTGAAGGTCGAGGCGAGGTTGGGGAGGTCTTCGGGTTTGATGTACTTGGCCTTGGCTTTGAGGGCCATCAGGACCTGCTGCTGACGCTCGGAACGCCCGAAGTCGCCCTGTAGGTCCCCGTGGCGGGAGCGGACGTATTGGAGCGCGTCGTGACCGTCCAAATGCTGCGGCCCGGGGAGCACCGCCACCCGTTCGTAGGCGTACGGGTCCTTGCTGTCGATGTCGGCCGGATAGTAGTCGTCCATGACCGGCTGGGAGGTGACCACGTCCACCCCGCCCATGTAGTCGATCAGCTTGATCAGGCCCGTGAGCCCTACCCACACCCAGGCGTCGATCTTGATATCGAATGCTTGCTCGACCGCCGCCACCGCCCCAGGTGGTCCTCCGAACTCGCTCGCCTGATCGGCCTTCCCATAGGAGCCGTTGGGTAGCTGGATCCACAGGTCACGGGGGATCGAGAGCATGACCGCATGCCTGGTCACCGGGTCGACGCGGACCAGGATCATGGATTGGGTGACGATCGTCTTGCTGCCGTTGGCGTTGGCAAACTTCTGATCGTCGTCGGAGCCGAGCAGGAGAACGGTGAACGCCTGCCCTCCGGTCACGGTCGCGGTCGCCGCCGAGGAGGTGGCATGGGTCGCGTGGGGCAGCGATACGGTGGCAGCCTGGCCGGTGGCGCGGTAGGCGAGGGCGAGAGCAGGGGCGAAGTAAGCCAGGACGCTCCCCAGGCACGAGATCGCCAACCCGGCGAGAGCGATTGCCGCCACCCCCCGCCATCCCATCCGGCGTTGCGAACAGCGGAGCCGTCGGCGGCGTGTACGTCTCTGGATCACAACCCCACCTACCCCGGTTGATCTTAGCGGCAATGGCGCCGGCTTGTGGCCCAGGCCTGGAAACCGGGGGACAGGCATCGACCGCTGTGCTCCCGGGCCCCCTCGTCCTCACGGCCGCGCCTGCCGGAGGGCCGGGCAGCTATGATAGGGAGCCAGGCAGTGCCGTGCGTACGGTGCCTCGATATGGCCCCGTCGTCTAGTGGACTAGGACGCAGCCCTCTCAAGGCTGAGATCGCGGGTTCGAATCCCGCCGGGGCTACTATGAGCAACACTTGCCGCCATCCGTAGGACCCCACCTCAGCTGTGTGCCCGATTCGGGCATGCCGCGGCCTGGGCCGACCTCCAGCCCCTCGAAGGGAACGGTCCAGTTGCTCTCGCCTTCCTGCTCCTCCGGCCGCTGCCGCAGCGCGTCCTCTACTCCTGAGGCCGCCGGTACTTGGCGAGGTAGCGCCCCTCGCCGAGACGTCCCCCTCGAACCGCGTGCCGAGCTGGCCGAGGCACGCTGCCAGCCATGGCTCCGTCTCAAGGTCGGGACCCGCCGTCCCAGGTCGGTTGCCCCCCACCCCCACGGCGGCGCCTGTGCCTGTGCTCGCCCCCGGGATCTCCGCAAGATTCAGGGCCGTCCGGTCAACTCTGGCGAGGGGCGCGCATGGGTACGCGCCGCAAGGTACGTGATCAGGCGTTCGGCGACGTACAGGTTGATGAGCCACGAGGACCAAGAGCCGACGGCGTAAACCTGGGCGTACGGCAGGCCGATGGCCGCCAAGCCGAGCCAGGCTCGGAACGTGACCGCCGTGAAGATGAGAGCGTAGGAGCGGGTCATCCACGCCCGGTGGACGGGGATCTGGCGCCGCCGGATGGCCACGAAGGCCCTGGCGGTCGTGAGCAGCATCAGCACCGCGAGGACGGCGAAGCCGACGTGGGCCATGGGACCGCCCAGCGAGAGCGGCGCCAGCATCAGCCCTCCCACACCGGCCGCCAGGGCCGCGACCAGGTACGTGCGTCCCATCCACCTGTGCACGCGTGGATGCTGCGACCTCAGGCTGCTTGCGAACTGCCAGGGCCCGACGGCAAGGGCGGTCACTCCACCGCCGATGTGCAGCATGAGCGGCCCCAGGTGAGCCAGGTAGACTGGTACCTGAGCGGGGAGGAAGACAGCCGGATTGAGGCTGAAGTACCGCGTCGATCCGAGCGCCAGCCCCAAGGCGCTGACGGTGAGCAGCGCCCAGCCGACACGCCGCATGGTACGGCCCGCCGGAAGCCACCTACGAGCGCCAAGCATGTGTCCCCTCCTTGCCCTCCGGGGGCCGGTCCTCGCGTGGACTCTGATGCACCATTATCGCGGGATCGGAGGTCCTGCGGTGACGACGGGAGCGGTTGGGCCCGGTGCAATCGATGGGAGGCGGCCGGCGGACGGCGGCTTCCGTTGACGCGTGTGCCGCCCTGACGGCGGTTCGCGGCGGCGCGTCGTCGCCGTGCCGCTCCGCCGGGCTGGCCCGCTGGGGGCCGTCCCGCCTCCTCCCGACGCCGGCCGGGGCCGGTTTGCGTTCGCCCGCTCGTGGGCGTAGGCTTGGCCGAGCGGGCGCGGGAATCGATGGCACCTGGACCACTGGGGCGGAGCGGAACGACGGCGACGGCACGCTGCCCGGAGGGACGGAGCCGATGGCCGTGCGTCACCGCGCCGGAGGCCGCCGCGGCCGGCCCCCGCCCTCTGTTCGCACGGCTTCCGTGAACACCCTTGGCGGCACCGCCTGGCCGGAGCTCGAGGTCGCCCGCTGGCAGGCGACCCGCGACACCTTGCACCTGTGGACACAGGTGGTGGGAAAGGTGCGTCTCGCCCTCATGCCCATGGTCAACCACTGGTGGCAGGTGCCGCTCTACGTCACCGCTCGGGGACTCACGACCTCGCTGATGCCGGCTGGGAGTCGGGGTCTGGAGATGACCTTCGACTTCGACCGTCACCTCCTCGACATCCGCACCACCGACGGAGGGGAGCGCCAAGTCGAGCTTCGGCCCAGGTCGGTCGCCGACTTCTACGCCGAGGTCATGGGCCGACTCGCGGAGCTGGCGGTTCAGGTGGACCTCTTGCCCCGACCGGTGGAGGTCCCCGAGGCCATCCCCTTCCCCGTCGACGAACGGCACGCCAGCTACGATCCCGAGTACGTCCACCGCTTCTGGCTGTCCCTGGTACACGCCCATCGGGTCCTGAGCCGGTTCCGGGCCCGCTTCCTGGGCAAGGCCAGCCCGGTGCACTTCTTCTGGGGCGCCTTCGACCTGGCCGTGACCCGGTTCTCGGGTCGGCGCGCCCCCCGACATCCCGGTGGCGTTCCCAACTGCGCCGACTGGGTGATGCGCGAGGCCTACAGCCACGAGCTGAGCAGCTGCGGCTATTGGCCGGGCGGGGCGGAGGAGGGCAGCTTCTACTCCTACGCGTATCCGGAGCCCGCCGGATTTCGGGACTGGCCGGTCCAGCCCCCAGGCGCCGGCTACGACCTCGCCCTGGGCGAGTTCCTCTTGCCCTACCGCCTGGTGCGCAGGGCTGCGGATCCCGAGGGGACGCTCCTGAGCTTCCTCCAGAGCAGCTATGAGGCGGCGGCCGTCCTCGGCGGCTGGGATCGCGCTGCCCTCGAGCGTGAGGCGGCGTGAGGAGCCCTCCGCGCGAGGTCCCTGTGGGCAAGTCGTCGCGGGCGCGTCACGAGCATCGGTCTCGGTGGCGACGAGACCGCGCCTACGGGGCTGGGCTGCGGCACGCGCGCCAGCGGGGATCGGACCACGAAAGAGGCGGCACCAGGCTGTTCCTTGGCCCGAAGGCGGTCGAGTGCCGCTGCGCGACGTGTGCGACAAGCTTGAGATCCGCTCGCGCGAGCAGTGATCGGCCTGGGGGCGGTTGGCAGCGGCCACCCCCGGGCGTCCTCGTTGACCGAGCTGGCCCATCGGATCGGCGTCGCCGAGCGCACGCTGCGCTACTGGGAGGCCGGCCAGACCAGGCCCAGCCGACGTCATGCGCGAGCCCTCGCCCGAGAGCTCGGGGTCAGCGTCGAGGAGCTGAGGCTCGGGGACCGGCCCAGCGAGGAGGACGGACCTGCGCCGGAGGAGCGGGCGTAGGCGTCGACCAGATGGTCGCCGTGCTGGGAGCGGGTGCGCCGGTTCGGGACCGGGACGCGCTCCTCCAGGCAGGCACGTGGGCGGGATGTGAACCGTGATGCGAGTGACCCCACACGAGACCGGGCAGTGACCGCAGCGCGCATCGCGGCGCTCGAGGTCCGCATCGGTCGTGCGCGTCCCGTTCCTCGCCATCCCTTTCAGAGAGGAGGTGTTGGTCCGGCCGAACCGTGCGTACGCTTGGCTCGATGACGGGCGCGGGCCGGCTCACGCTCTTCGTCGGCGGTATCGTCTTCGCCGCGGCGGCAGTCGTCCGCTGGCTGTCCGGGCACGACCCCGACCTGGCCCGTCTGATGGCCGCCCCCAGGGATGACGAGCCCCTGACCGAGGAGGAGCGAGCTGCGGTCGAGGCCGCCCG
>Ga0070737_10002715_pt1 | contig 20467 bp, 19 predicted proteins | sample Coa_R1_10_FD_66438 | JGI IMG/M metagenome (GOLD analysis project Ga0070737, IMG submission 66438) | Surface soil microbial communities from Centralia Pennsylvania, which are recovering from an underground coalmine fire - Coalmine... | ecosystem: Environmental > Terrestrial > Soil > Unclassified...
GGCGTCGAAGGCCCGGTGGAAGGTGACGCGGGCCGGTCGGCCGGCGTCGACCAGCGCCCGGGTGGTGGCCAGGTCAACCCGGCCGGCGGGGTCGAGGGCGCCGACGACCACCCCGTCGACGCCGGCGTCGACCAGGGCGGCCAGGTCCCGGCGCATGACGTCGACCTCGGCGGCCGAGTAGACGAAGTCGCCGCCCCTCGGCCTCACCAGCACGTGGACGCCCAGCCGGCCGTTGGCGACGGGGTCGGCGTCGGCGCCGGCGACCGAGGCAGCCGCGTCGGCGACGGCCAGGGCCTCCTTGACCACGGCCAGGTCGGGGGTGACCCCGCCGACGGCCAGGTCGGCGCACAGCTCGACCCGGTGGGCCCCGGCCCGGGCGGCGGCCCGCACCCCGTCGACCGACTCGACGCACACCTCGAAACGCACGTCAGAGCAGCTCGGGGGTCAGGTCGGGCGTCGGCGCGTCGGGGTCGAAGGGAAACATGGGCCGGCCGATCCGGTGGTGGCCGAGCCGGAGCAGGTCCTGGTCGACCCCGCCGGGGGTGAGGGCCAGCATCCACCCGGCCGCGGCCGCGTACAGCTCGGGCTGGAGGTAGCCGATCTTGACCACCACCACGTCGGCCGACCACGGGTCGAGGTCGAGATCGGTGAAGTCGGCGATGCGGTGGTAGGGCTTGCGGCGGGACGTGACGATGACGTGCAGCCCGCCGACCCGCAGCACGGCCACGTCCCCGCCGAGCGGGTCGCCGGCGGCCAGGGCGTGGACCGAGCCGGTGACCCGGGCCGGCGGCGAGGTGCGGTCGATGTGGCCGCCCACGTCGATGCTGATCGGCCCGTCGATCCCGGCTCTGGTGGCGGCGGCCACCACCTCGGGGTCGACGATGCTGGCGTAGATCACCGTCGCCCCGGCGTAGGTGGCGGCCGGGGCGTCGAGGAGACGGCCGAGGGCGTAGGTGGTGTCGCCGGCCCCGCCGGCGGTCGGGTTGTCGCCGGAGTCGCTGATGAAATACGGCCGGGAGGGGCTGGCCAGGCCCATGGCCAGGCACTGGTCGAAGTCGCCGGTGGGGGCGACGAAGGCGAAGTCGGCCCGGGCGTCCCAGTAGGCCCGGGCCAGCGCTTTGGCCTGGGCGGCGATCTCCTCGCGGTCGTCGCCGGTCACCACGATGGCCGCCCGGCAGCGGGGCTCGTCGGCCCAGGCGTAGCCGACCCAGATGGCCGCGTCGAGCACGCCGGGCCGAGCCTCGATGGCCTCGAGCCGGCCGTAGAGGCTTTTGGCCGGCTCGATCCGGGTGCTGGTCTTTTCGCCCGGCAGCAGGACCGGGACGGTGACCCACGCCTTGGCCGGCCGGCCCCCGTCGCGGAGGCGGCGGACCAGGTTGGTGGCGGCCCGCTCCCGGGTCTCCCACGTGTCCTCGTGGGGCGCCGTCCGGTAGCAGGTGAGCAGATCGAGGGTTTCGGCCAGCGGGCGGGACACGTTGCCGTGCAGGTCCATCGACGCCGAGATGAGCGCGTCGTCACCCACCGCTGCCCGCAGGTCGGCGGCCAGATGGGCCTCGGCGTCCTCCATGCCGACCACGCTCATGGCCCCGTGGATGTCCAGCAGCAGCCCGTCGAGCGGCCCGGCCGCGCCGGCCCGGGCCACCAGCTCGCCGGCCAGCTGCCGGTAGGTGTCGGCCTCGACCGGCCCGCCGGGCAGGGCGACGGCGTGCAGCAGCGGCACCCACTCCACCCCGGCCGTCCATGGTGCCGGGGTGGTGGTCCACGAGTAGCGGGCCAGCAGGGCGTCGCCCCGGGTGACGAGGAAGTCGGCCAGCCCGGTGCGGTGCGGGCTGAAGGTGCTCGACTCGATGGCGATGCCCCCGATGCCGATGCGGAGGGGGCCGGCGCTCACCACTCTTCCCCGGCCAGCCGGTGACGGGCGAGCAGGGCGGCGCCGATGGCGCCGGCGTCGGCGCCCAGCTCGGCCGGGACGACCTTGGGGATGGTCTGGTAGGGGAGGCGGGCGGTGAGGGCCGTCTCCAGGGCGCCGAGCAGGCCGGCGTCGGCCGACACCAGGCCGCCGCCGACCACGACCAGCTCCAGGTCGAGGAGGGTCTGGACGGCGGCCACCGCCTGACCGAGGGCGGCGATGGCCGCCTCCACCACCCGCCGGGCCGCCTCGTCGCCGTCGGTGGCCAGCCGCAGGATCCGGGACGGCTCCAGGCTGGCCCCGGTGGCGGCGTGGTAGCGGCGGACCAGGGCCGGGCTGCCGGCGAACGTCTCCAGGCAGCCGCAATTGCCGCAGTTGCAGCGGTCGCCGCTCGGGTCGACCACCACGTGGCCGATCTCGCCGGCCAGCCAGCTGTGGCCGTGCCAGGCCCGCCCTTTGTAGGTGACGGCGCCGGCCACCCCGGTGCCGAGGGCGACGAAGAGGAAGTCGTCGACGCCCCGGGCCGCTCCCGCCACCGCTTCGGCGGCCGCCGCGGCCCGGCCGTCGTGGCCCAGGACCACCGGCAGGCCCACCCGCTGCTCGACGCTGGCCGCCACCGGCGCGTCCTTCCAGTCGAGGTTGGCGGCGTACCGGGCCACGCCGGCCACGTGGTCGACGATGCCGGGCACGGCGATCCCGACGGCCTGGGCCGGGTAGCCGTCGGCGGCCGTCTCGGCGCACAGCCGCTCGGCCACGTCGCCGAGGGCCGAGGTGAAGGCCTCGCCGCCGCTGATCCCGGTCGAGGTCCGGAACCGCCGGTGGATGGCGCCGTCGGGGCCGGCCACCGCCGCCTTGATCAGGGTCCCGCCGACATCGATACCGACCACGGCCGGCCCTGCCGGCAGCCGAGGGCCCACGGCTGCTACTTCAGGCCTTGGAGCGTGACGCCCCGCACAATCTGCTTCTGGAAGATCAGAAACACGATCACCACCGGCACCACGGCCAACGACGAGGCCGCCATCAGCAGGTTGAACTGGCTCTCGCTGTTCTGGGCCTGGAAGATGGTCAGGCCGAGCTGGACGGTCATGTACTTGCTCGAGTTGACGATGACGAACTGGAAGAAGAAGTTGTTCCAGTTGTACACAAACGACAGGATCCCAAATGAGCCGACCACGCTCTTTGACAAGGGGGCGATGATCCGGGTGAACCGCCGCCACAGGCCGGCCCCGTCCATCCGGGCCGCGTCCTCCAGCTCAGCGGGGAACTGGGAGAAGAACTGCCGGAAGAGGAAGGCCCCGAAGGCGGAGGGGATGTTGGGGACGATCAGGCCCTGGTAGCTGTTGAGCCAGTGGAAGTCGCCCAGCAAGTGGACCAGGGGCACGAACACCACCTGGAACGGCACCAGGAGGGCGCCCAGCATCAGGAAGAAGAGCAGGTTGCGGCCCGGGAACCGCAGGCGGGCGAAGGCGTAGCCGGCGAAGGCGCTGGTCACGATCTGCCCGGCCGTGGCGATGGTCGTGGTGAGGATGCTGTTGAAGTAGAAGCGCCCGAACGGCTCCTGCTGGAAGATGCTGATGTAGTTGTGCCACTGCCAGTGGCTCGGGAAGATCGTCGGCGGGTATTGGGTGGCCTCGACCGGCGTCTTGAGGCTGGTGAGGATCATCCAGACGAACGGCCCGAAAAACAGGATCGAGGCGACGATCAGCATCCCGTGGCGGGCGATGGGCGCCAAATAGTGCCGCTGGCGGCGCCGGTGCGGCGCCGGCGACGGGCTGCTGATCCGGTCGGACGGTGGGGCGGTGACGGTGGTGGTCAACGGTCTTCTGCTCCTGTCACCCGAGATTGACGGCGTAGCGCCGGCCGAGGAATCGGAGCTGGATCAGGGTCAGGACCATGCCGATGAGGAAGAGCACCACCGAGCCGGCGGTGGCCAGGCCGCCGTTGAGGCTCACGAAGCTCTGCTGGTAGATCCACTCCATGATGACCTGGGTGCTGGTCAGTGGACCGCCCTGGGTCAAAATGTAGCCCTGGGTGAACATCTGGATCGAGTTGACCACGCCGATCATCAGCAGGAAGAGGGTCGACGGCCAGATGAGCGGCCATGTGATCGACCGGAACCGCTGCGCCGCGTTGGCTCCGTCGATGAGCCCGGCTTCGTAGTACATATCTGGCACCGCCCCCAGGGCGGCCAAATAGATCACCATGTTGAAGCCGGCGATCTGCCACACCGAGAAGGCGATGATCGAGATCATGGCCCACGGGTCCTGGTTGAGGAAGTTGATCTGCGGGAGCCCCAGCGAGTTGAGCACGCCGTCGGCGACCCCGCCGAGCGGGCTGACCACGAAGTCGAAGACGAAGGCGCTGCCGACGATCGGGGCGATGTACGGGATGAAGACCAGGGTGCGGTACACGGACCGGCCCCGGAACGGGTGGTTCAGGAGGAGGGCCAGCGCCAGCCCGACGGCCATCCCGATGGGCACGGTGAAGACGATGTAGATGAGGGTGTGGCCCAGCGAGGAGAGAAACTGGGCCGTGGTGACCAGATGCCGGTAGTTGGACAGCCCGGCCCCGCTCGCCCTCTGGACCGAGAAGGGGTTCCAGTGGGTGAAGCTGTAGTAGAAGGTCTGGATCAGCGGGATGAAGTAAAAGAGGGCGAGCAGCAGGATGGTCGGGCCGATGAACAGGTAGGCGCCGGCCGCCTCCTTGCGCTGGCCCGGGAGATACCGCTCACCCCCGTTGAAAAGCCGCCCGAGGCGGCCCCGGTCGGCGGTGGCCGGCCGGGGCGCGTCTCGGGGGATGATGGTCAGATCGGCCAATGCGCTAAATGCCTACTTCTTGGCGAGGATCGTGTTGGCCTGATCCTGGGCCTTGGTCAGCGCCTGCTGGGCGCTCTCCTTGCCGAGGAAGGCGGACTCGAGCTGGATCCCGAGGTCGACCGAGATCTGCTCGTACTTGGCGATCGACGGCCGGGTGTGGGCGTAGTTGAGCTCGGCCGTGAACACCTTGAGGCGGGGGTCCTTGTTGAGCTCGGCCTTGTAGGTCGGGTCCTTGGCCGTGGGGATGGTCGTGGGCAGGAAGCCGGTGGTGACGTCGTACTTGGCCTGGACGCTCGGTCGCAGCGTGTACTGGATGAAGTCCCACGACGCCTTCTCCTGCGCCGGGGTGCCCTTGAACATGAGCGTGTTGTCGGTCCCGGTGTTCATGGCGTGCTGGGTCATGGCCGGGAAGGCGAACACGCCGACGTTGGACGAGCCGAGGGCTTTGTCATTGGTCGGGATGTCGTAGGACCCGTCGATGTACATGGCGATCTTGCCGTCCTGGAAGCCCGGGTAGCCGGACGACTGCTGCGAGTCGGCCAGGTTGCTCGGGTAGGCCGTCTTGTTTTTGAGCATGTTGAGCCACACCTGCAGGGCGGCCACGCCCTTGGGGCTGGCGAACTCGGCCTTGGTGTTGGACTTGTTAAGGAAGATGCCGCCGTTGGACCACAGCATGCTCTCGTAGGTCCAGACCGTCCACTCCTCCTGGCCCCAGGGCACGTAGAAGCCGTAGGTGCCACCGTGGGTCAGCTTCTTGGCGTCGACCTCGAGCTGGGCCCAGGTCTTCGGCGTGGAGGTGATGCCGGCCTGCTTGAACAGCTTCTTGTTGTAGAAGATGGCGTAGTCGCCGCCGTCGGAGGGGACCGAGTAGACCTTGCCGTTGACCTCGCCGGTCAGGAGCATGGCCGGGATGAAGTCCTTGGCCGGCATCCCGTTGGTCTTTTGGGCCATGTAGGAGTTGAGCGGGACGACCTTGCCCGTGTTGATCAGCTGCGGGACGAAAAAGGGCTCGGTGTCGGCGAAGACCACGTTGGGCCCGGAGCCGGAGGACACCGCGGTGGCCACCTTGGACGTGAAGGCGGTCTCGCTGGTGCCGACGGCGGGGATCAGCTGGTTGGTGACGTGCACCTTGCTCTGGGAGGAGTTGAAGGCGCTCACCATGGCGTTGAGGGCCGGGACCTGGGTGCCCGTCGCCTGGTTCCACACCGTGATGTTCACCGTGCCGCCGCTGCTCTTGCCGCCGCTGCCACCGCCGCTGCTGCTACCTCCACTGCTGCTGGTGCCGCCCGAGCTGCTGTTGCCGCCGGAGGAGGCATTGCCCCCGGAGCTGCCGTTGAGCCCGGTGCCTCCACCGCAGGCGGCCAGGCCGGTCACGCCGAGGAGTACGGCGGTCCCGGCGGCGACGTTGCGCAGGGTTTTGTTGGTGTGTAGTGCTTTCAACTGGGAGCCTCTCTGGGGAGCCGCTGGACGCGGGTGCAGACAGTGGGGAACTTCCGACGGAAAGAAAGCGGTCACGATCTCCGCCCCTCTTCACCGGAGATCGAAACACTTGTGAAACAGACTTAGGAAACAACCCTTCCGATAGTTTGCACAGCCGATGGCGTGGTGTCAACCCCCTTGGGCTAGGTTGCTCGATGATGAACTCGGGCGGTAGCCCCCCCGTCCTCCGGCAGATCAACCAGGGGTTGGTCCTGGAGACGCTGCGCGGCGCCGGATTGCTCCGGTTGGGGGAATTGTCCCAGCGGACCGGCCTGTCCCGGCCGACGGTGAGTGCCATCCTCGACGAGCTGTCGGAGACCGGCTGGGTCAATTTTGTCGACGAGCACCCCAAGGGTCGGGCCGGCTTGGGCCGCCCGGCCCGGCTGGTCGAGTTCCGGGCCGGCGCCGGCTACGTGGTCGGCATCGACATCGGCAGCCACCGCACGACCGTCGGGGTGGCCGACCTCGAGGGCACGGTGGTGGCCCGGGCCAGGGCGGAGACGGCCAGGGCGGTTGACCAGCGGCGACTCTTCTCGGTGGTCAGGGCCACCATCACCGACGCCCTGCGGCAGGGTGGCGTGCCCCGGGAGGCGGTGCTCTCGGCGGTGGCCGGCAGCCCCGGCATCATCGACCGGGAGACGGGGACGGTCCGCACCCCGAGCCTCGGCTGGAGCCACCTCAAGCTGGGGGCCGAGCTGCGCCGCTCCTTCCCCCACCCGGTCCAGGTCGAAAACGACATCAACCTGGCCGTGCTCGGCGAGCGCTGGCGGGGCGCGGCGGCCGACGCCCACACCGTCCTGTTTGTCCAGTGGGGCGAGCGGATCGGCGCCGGCATCTCCATCGACGGCCAGCTCCACTTCGGCCACTCGAGCGCGGCCGGCGAGCTCGGCTTCGTCAACGTCCTCACCGACAAGCTCGGCCCGACGGTCGACGAGCAGGGGCGGGGCGCCTTGGAGCGGGAGGCGTCGGCCGGCGCCGTGGTCGCCCTCGGCCGGCGGGAGGCCCGCCGGGGCGGGGCGCTGGCCGAGGCGATCCGGTCGGGCAAGCTCGACGCGGCGGCCGTGTTCGACGCCGCCCAGGCCGGCGATCGGGGCGCCCGCCGGGTCGTCGACACCGTCGTCGGGCGCCTGGCCCGGGGCCTGGCCCCGGCCATCCTCCTGCTCGACCCCGACGTGACCGTCATCGGCGGCGGCATCTCCCGTTCGGGGCCGACCGTCCTCGACGCCCTGCGGCGGGCCCTCGACCCCCTCACTCTCGTCCCCAACCGGCTGGTCCTGTCCACCCTCGGCGAGGACGCGGTGGTGCTGGGCGCCATCCGCCTGGCCCTTACCGACGTGGAGGAGCGGGTCCTGCCCCACGCCGGCCGACTCGAGGCCCCGGCCGCCCGGGAGCCCGCGTAGCGTCAGCCCCGATGGGAGCGATGAGCGACCCGATCCGCTACGACGCCGTCGCCGACTGGTACGTGGACTTCAGCCGGGGCTGGGCCCCCTACGCCCTGCTGCCCGGCGACGTCACCGGCCAGCGGGTGCTCGACCTGGCCTGCGCCTGGGGAACGGCCAGCCGCTACCTGGCCGAGCGGGGCGCCCGGGTGACCGGCCTCGACCTGTCCGGCCAGATGCTGGCCCGGGCCCGGCAGCTGGAGGTTGAGCAGCCGCTCGGCATCACCTACGTCCAGGGCGACGCGACCGGCACCGACTGGTGGGACGGGACGCCCTTTGACGGCGTGCTGTCCAACATGGCCCTCATGGACATCGACGACCTCGACGGGGCGGTGCGGACCATCGCGGTGGTGCTCCGCCCCGGCGGCTGGCTGAGCTTCTCGATCATCCACCCCTGCTTTCCGGGCCGCCCGGGTGTCCAGCCGAGCTGGCCGCCCGACGGCGGCTACGGCCGGGAGGGGTGGTGGAACACCCGCGGGGACGGGGTGCGGGGCCACGTCGGCTCCAACCACCGGATGCTCTCCACCTACCTCAACACGCTGCTGGGCGCCGGGCTGGCCGTCGAGGAGGTGGCCGAACGGGACCGATCGCTGCCGACCACCCTGCTCGCCCGGTGCCGGCGGGTGTAAACCGGGCGCCATGGCCGACACCGACAAGACCAAGAAGTTGAAGAAGGCGATGACGCCCCGCCAGCGCCGGCTGGCGTGGATCTTCGGAATCATCGAGGTGATCCTCCTGATCGCCGCCCAGGCCGACATCCAGCGCCGCCCGGCCGCCCAGATCAAGGGGCCCAAGTGGCGCTGGCGGCTGATCTCGCTGGCCAACGTGGTCGGCCCCCTCGCCTACTTCTTCCTGGGTCGTAAGCCGGCCTGATCGGCCGCGGCGGTGAGGATGCAGGCGTGAAGCCGCCGCCCCTGGACTACCTGCGGCCCGCCACCGTGGACGAGGCCATCGCCGCCCTGGCCGCCGACGAGGACGCCAAGGTGCTGGCCGGCGGGCAGAGCCTGGTGCCGCTGCTGGCCCTGCGGCTGGCCCGCCCGAGCCGGCTGGTCGACATCTGCGACCTCGGCTTGGAGGGGGTAGGGGAGGGGAAAGAAGGCTCGATACGGGTGGGCGCCGGGGTGCGGCAGCGGCACCTCGAGCTCGATCCCGCCATCCGCACCGCGGTCCCGTTGCTGGCCGACGCGGTGGGCCAGGTCGGCTACCCCTCGACCCGCAACCGGGGCACCCTCGGCGGCAGCCTGGCCCACGCCGACCCGGTGGCCGAGCTGCCGGTCGTGGCCGCCGCCTTGGGGGCGGTGGCCGTGGCCGCCGGGCCGTCCGGCACCCGGGAGATCCCCTGCGCCGAGCTGTCGACCGGCTGGTTCAGCACCGTCCTCGACCCGGCCGAGCTGCTCACCGAGGTCCGGTTCCCCGCTGTCGCCGGGCCGCGGCACGGGGCCGCCTGGCGCGAGTGGGCGCCCCGCGCCCACGACTTCGCCACCGCCGGCGTGGGCGTGGCCCTGGACCTCGACGCCTCCGGGACCTGCACCGCCGTCCACGCCGCCGCCTGCGGGATCGGCGGCTCTCCCCTCGTCCTCTCCGACGCGCTGGGATCGGTGATCGGGTTCGCGGCCGGCGCCGACCCGACCGCCCTGTTGCGGTCGGTCGCCACCGCAGCCCGGGAGGCGGCCGCCGGCGGCGAGGAGGACCAGGTGGAGCTGGTTGGCCTGCTCGCCGCCCGGGCGGTCGCCGACGCGCTGGCTTCGGCCGGAGTGGCGGCATGACCGCCGTCTCGCTCGAGGTCAACGGGGCGGCCGTCGACCTCGACGTGGACCCCCGGGAGACGCTGCTCGACGTGGTCCGCCACCGCCTCGGCCTCACCGGCACCCACGGCGGCTGCGAACAGGGCGCCTGCGGGGCCTGCACGGTCCTGCTCGACGGGGACCCCGTTCGCAGCTGCCTGCTGCTGGCGGTGGCCGCCGGCGGCCACCGGGTCACCACCATCGAGGCGGTCGGCGACCCCGGGCATCTCCACCCCGTGCAGGAAGCACTCAGCCGGTACCACGGCCTGCAGTGCGGCTACTGCACCCCCGGCATGGTCCTTACCGTCATCGACCTGCTGGCCCACAACCCCCACCCCGACGAGGGCCAGGCCAGGGAGGCGCTGGCCGGCAACCTGTGCCGCTGCACCGGCTACGCCGGGCTCGTCGAGGCGATCGTGGCCCTGGGCGCGGCCGGGCGACCATGACCACGGTCGAGGCCCGATCGGCCGGTGCCGTCGGCACCAGCCCTCGCCGGCGGGAGGACCCCAGGCTGCTCACCGGGCGGGGCCACTACCTGGCCGACCACGACACCGCCGACCTGTGCCACATCGCCATCCTCCGCTCCACCGCCGCCCACGCCCGGCTGGCCTCGCTCGAGGTGGCCGAGGCGGCCCGGCTGCCCGGCGTGCTCGCCGTGGTCACCGCCGGCGACCTGGTCGCCGCCGGCGCCCGACCCCTCGACCACCTGCTCGGACCGCCGGCCAAGCCGCTGCGGTGGGGGGTGCTGGCCGACGAACGGGTCCGGTTTGTGGGCGAGCCCATCGCCGCCGTCGTCGCCACCAGCCGGGCCGTGGCCGAGGACGCCCTCGAGCTCATCGAGGTCGACTACGACGACCTCCCGCCCGTCGTCGGCGCCGAAGCCGCCCTCCAGCCCGGCGCCGCCCTCCTGTACCCGGAGTGGGGCACCAACGAGTTCTTCCACCTGGAGGACGCCACCCCCGGCCTCGACGCCGCCCTGGCCGCCGCCCCCCACCGGTTCACCGAACGGTTCGAGAGCCACCGGGTGGTCGGCCTGCCCCTCGAGGGCCAGGGCGCCCAGGGCAGCTGGGACCCCGGCACCGGCCGGCTCACCCTGCTCTCCTCCAGCCAGCAGCCCCACCAACTGCGCACGGTCGTGGCCGAAGTTTGCGGCCTGCCCGAGACCGCCGTCCGGGTCATCAGCCCCGACATCGGCGGCGGGTTCGGCAACAAGCAGCACTTCAGCCGGGAGGAGTGCCTGGTCGGGCTCCTGGCCCGGATGACCGGACGAACGGTGCGCTGGTCGCAGGACCGGACCGAGTCCCTCACCGCCTCCGTTCACTCGCGGGCCCAGGTCCACCACGTCGAGGCCGGCTACGACGACGACGGGCGGGTCCTCGCCCTGCGGGTCCGGGTCCTGTCCGATCTGGGCAACCCGGTGCTGTACTTCTCCGGGATCGGGCCGGCCCTCGTCACCGTCAGCACCCTGAGCGGCGGGTACGCCATCCCCGAGATCGGCTGGAAGCTGTCGTGCGTGGCCACCTCGACCTGCCCGGTCGGCGCCTACCGGGGGTTCGGCCAGCCGGAGGCCCACTTCACCACCGAGCGGGTCATGGACCTGGTCGCCTCGTCGCTCCGCCTCGACCCCCTGGTGGTCCGCCGGCGCAACCTGCTGCCCGACCGGCCGCGGCCGTGGCGGGGACGGTTCGGCCAGCGGCTGGACGTCGGGTCGCTCGGGCCGCAGGTGGACGAGTTGGAGCGGGTCGGTAGCTATGCGGAGTGGCGGGCCCGGCAGGCGTCGGCCCGGGCCGACGGGCGCTGGGTCGGCCTCGGTGTCTCCACGCTCGTGCAGGGCACCGCCCCCAACCAGCACTCCACGGCCGGGCGGTTCGGCTCCATCGAGATGGCGTCCATCTCGGTCCTGCCCGACGGGCGGGCCGAGGTCCGGGTGGGCACCAAATCCCAGGGCCAGGCCCACGAGACCAGCCTGGCCCAGATCGCCGCCGACGCCCTCGGCCTGCCCTTGGAGTGGGTCACCGTCGCCGACGGCGACACCGACGCCCTCCCCTATGGGCAAGGGACGTGGGGGAGCCGCACCATGGTCATGGCCGGCGGCGCCGTGCTCAAGGCCGCCGGTCGGGTGCGGGCCCAGATGGCCGCCATCGGGTCCTCGCTCGGACTCGACGTGCCCGCGCTCGGGCCTCTTTCCCCCGAAGTGGCGCGGGAGATCGCGAGAGTGGCGTGGTGGGAGCAGGACCGCCTGCCGCCAGGTGCCGACCCCGGCCTGTCGGCCGTCGCCGTCCACGACGCCGGGTTTACCGGCGACCAGCCCGGCGGCGGCCACAATCACGACGACACCTACACCACCGCCATGACCCTCGTCGCCGTCGAGGTCGACCCGGCCACCGGGCAGGTGCGCATCCTCGACGCCTGCTGCGTGCTGGATTGCGGGGTGGTCGTCAACCCGACCGTCGTGGCCGGGCAGCTGCAGGGCGGGTTCGCCCAGGGGGTCGGCGTCGCCCTGCTGGAGGAGGTCCGCTACAGCCCCGAGGGGCAGCCCCTGTGCTCGACCCTGCTCGACTACACCATCCCCACCGCCGGGGACGTCCCGGTGGTGCGGGTCGCGCTGCGGCCGACGCCGTCGGACGTGCTCGGCGGGTTCCGGGGCATGGGCGAGACGGGGATCATCGCCGCCCCGGCCGCCATCGTCGGCGCCGTCGAGGACGCCCTGTCGCCCCTCGGCGTGCGGCTGCGCTCGACCCGGGCCCACGCCGCCGACCTGCGGGCCCTGGTGCGGGCGGCCGGGTGGGTGCCGGACCCGGCCACCTGGTCGCCGCTGTGAGGCCGGCTCGGGCCCGCCTCGGGCCGGCCTGGGGCCCGCCTCGGGCCGGACTATGACTGTTGTGGGCGAGTTTTCATAGCATATGGATGACAACTCGCCCAGAGTATTCATAGTCTGGTACGAACGTACACATCCGGTAGAGTGAGCCCCCATGGGACCGGTTGACACGGCCGGGCCCGCCGCCACCAACCGGACCTTCGACGTCCTCAGCCTCGGGACCTTCGTGCTGGTGGGCCTGCCCGACGGCATGCTGGGCACGGCGTGGCCGGCCATGCGGCACAGCTTCGGCGAGCCGGTCGGTGACCTGGGGTTCATTCTGCTGGTGAGCACCGTCGGCTCGGTGCTGGTCGCCACCTTCGTCGGCCGGCTGCTTCGCCGGGTGGGGGCTCCCGCCCTGCTCGGCATCGCCCTCGGCTGCGCGGCGACCGGCGGGGTCGGCTTCGCCCTCGCCCCCGGCCTGTGGCTGGTGCTCAGCATCGGCGTCCTGGTGGGCGCCGCCTCGGGGATGATGGACGGCGGGCTCAACACCGCCGTGGCCCTCACCGGCCGGACCCGGCTGCTCAACCTCCTCCACGGCTTCTACGGGATCGGTGCCACCATCGGGCCGCTCGTCGTCACCGCCGCCATCCTTTCCGGTACCTGGCGACCGGCCTACCTGGCCTTCGCCCTGCTGGATCTCGTCGTGGCGGCGTCGTGGCTGCTGTACCGGCGCCGTGGGGGAGGGGCGCCGGCTGCGAGGGCGTCGGGCGGGGTGGAGACGCCGCCGGCCGACCCGGTCGAGGTCGATCCGGTGGAGGTCGATCCCGTGGAGGTCGATCCCCTGGGGGGCCGCTCCCGCCGCCACGTCGTGTCGGTCCTGGCGGCCGGCATGGCCATCTTCTTCGTGTACACCGGCCTCGAGGTCGGCGCCGGGCAGTGGGAGACGAGCTTCCTGCGCGGCCATCTCGGTCTGTCCGCCTCGGTCGCCGGCCTGTCCGCCTTCGGCTACTTCGGGGCGCTGACGGCGGTGCGGATCGGCCTGGCCTTCGGCGTCTTTGCCGCCGGCCGGGTGATCCGCTGGGGCTGCCTGATCGGGGCGGCCGCCACCGGCCTGATCTGGTGGCAACCGGACCCGGCGGTCACCGTCGCCGGCTTCGTGGTGCTCGGCGGGGCCCTCGCCGGTGTGTTCCCGGCCCTGGTCGCCGTCACCCCGCAGCGGATCGGGCGGCGCCGGGCGGAGCACGCCATCGCCTGGCAGGTCGGCGCCGCGGCCGCCGGCGGGTCGGCTATCTCGGCCCTGATCGGTGTGCTCATCAACGCCACCAGCCTCGCCGTGCTCGGCCCCTCCCTCGTCGTGCTGGCCGTGGTGCTCCTCGTCGCCGTGGCCGCTCTGGCCCGGCTGGCGCCGATTCGCTCGCTCCCGCCCCGGGTGGCTGCCGGCCGCTGAGCTACCGGGACCCGGCGGTGATGCGGCGCACCGCCTCGGCGGTGCGGGCCCGGTCGGAGGGCTCGGTGTCGAGGGCGGCGTGGAGCAACAGCCCCTCGATCAGGGCGTCGAGCATGTGGGTGGTTTCCCGGTCGAAGTAGGGCGCCAGCGCCCGCCGGCTTCGGGCCGTCCAGTCCCGGGTGATGGTGCGGTATTCGGCCTTTCGCGACGCCAGCGTGTAGAGCTCGGTGGTGAGCACCAGCTCTTGCTGCGAGGCGGGCAGGTCGAGGTGGATGAGGCCCACGATCGCCTCGATGGCTCGGTCGCGGTTGCCGGCCCCCTGCAGCCGGCGCTCGTAGCGGGTGGCGAGCCGGTCGGCGAAGCGCTCAAAGGCGGCCCGCAGGATGTCGTCCAGGTCGGCGAAGTAGTAGGTCGTGGCGCCGAGCGGGACGCCGGCCCGGGCCGCGATCTTGCGGTGGGACGTCCCCGCCACCCCGACCTCGGCGATCACGTCGAGGGTGGCGTCGATGATCCGGTCCCGCCGGCTCGGGTCGGAGCGACGGGGGGTGCGGGAGGCGGTACCGGTCCCGCGTTGGCCTTGGCCCTCCATGTCGTCGAGAGGCTAGAACCGGCGGGGACCCTGGAGGGTAGACAGAGGGGCGTGAGCGACGAACGCGCCCTTTTGGCCAAATACCTCGGGATGCAGCGGCGGCACGTGCTGGAGCAGGTCGACGGCCTTTCCGACCACGCCATGCAGCGGGCCATGCTGCCGTCGGGGTGGACGCCGGCCGGGCTGGTCCAGCACCTGGCCGTCGACGTCGAGCGCTGGTGGTTCCGCCGGATCCTCAGGGGCGAGCCCCTCGAGTTCGACGGGGGTGCCTGGACGGTCGAGGCCGGCGTGGCCCCGGCGTCGGTGATCGCCCTTTACAAGGAGGAGATCGAGCGGGCGGACGCCATCATCGCCGCCACCCCGCTCGACGCCCCTATGGCCTGGTGGCCCGAGGACCAGTGGCCTGACTGGCGGTTGGAGGATCTCCGCGACGTCATCCTCCACGTCGTCGCCGAGACGGCCTGCCACGCCGGCCACCTCGACGCCGCCCGCGAGCTGATGGACGGCAAGCAGTGGATTATCGCGGAGTAAAGGAGTAGAACTCGGGGTAGGCGGACAAAACGCGGGAGGCGCGTCGGCAATGCAACCCTTGCCTGCTGGGATCCGGGCCACCGTGGTGAGAGATCACACCGGGGTGTGCGTTCACTGCGAGCACACCGGCAAATCGCACCACGACGGCCGCTGTAACGAGCGGGCCGGGTGGTGGAAGGGGTGGCGCCGCTGCCCGTGCCCGGGGTTCGAGCTGGTCAAGGGCACCGAGTAGCCGGCGGACTTCCATTTCAGAAAGGGGCTGGAAATTATGAAGAGGCGGGTCATTTACGGTGCGGCCGCGTCGGCCGCGCTGCTGGCGGCGGCCGTTCCCGGCCTGGCGTCAGCCGGCACCGATGGTGCGGCGGCGAGCCGGGCGCCGGCGGCCAAGGCGGTCGGTCAGTTGAAGGTCCCGGCGGCCGGCAAGGTGGCCGCGGCCATCTCGGGCCCGGCCGGGCAGGCCAGCGTCGTCATCTCCGGCGGCAAGCACCCCTCGATCCAGGTCAGCGAGGTCGGCTCCAACGCCGGTTCGGCCGCCGAGACCAACACCGGGTTCCGGGTGGGTGACCTGGTCCGGGTCAGGATGGTCTCGGAAACCCCGCCGCCGGGATCGCAGGGCTCCACCATCCGGTACATCGCCGTTGAGGCCACCGACCTTCGGGACCACCAGTCGATCGGGTCGGGCAACGACAAGCTGTTGACCTCGATGCCCCGGTTGCAGTACTCGACCAAGTCGGGCGAGTCGAGCACTACGGAGATCACCTACACCGCCGGGCCGAAGACGGAAAGCTTCAGCGGCCAAGGTTTGCTGTCCAACACCGACGACACCAAGCACCCCTCCCCCAACCCCAACCCGTGGCCCTACGACATGAGCTCGTTCGGGCCGCAGCAACCGGACACGTTGTGGCTGCAGACCCTCAGCTTTCCGCACGGCAAGGCACGCTCGCTGAAGGCGCTCGGCGTCAAGAGCGGCGACCGCCTCGACGTCACCCTGTCGGCTCGGCCGACCGGCGACGGGGTCCGGGTGCTGGTCAAGGACCTCCGCAACGGCAACCGGGTCAACCTGTCGCTGAGCTGAGCCCGGGAACCCGGCCGGCCGTGGGAGCGTCTTAACATCGAGACGCCCCCACGGAGGTGGAGCGCGATGACCCGAACCCGCCGTTCGCTCCTGGCTGTCGCCGCCGCCCTGCTGCTCGTCGCCGGGTGCGGCACCTCGCACCCCACCGGCGCGACCGGTTCGGGCCCCTCCGGGGCGACCAAGACGACCACCGCAACCACGGCCACTACGGCGGGTCGGCCGTCGACCACGACCGTGCCATCGACGACCGCGCCGTCCACGACCACGGTCCCGTCCACCACGACCGTGCCGGCGTCCACCACGACCACGGTTGCGTCGCTGCGGGCCACCCGGTGGGCCGACATCCAGGTCCCGGCCTCGGTCTGCGCCGGCACCGGATCCATCCGGCTCCGCGGCTTCAAGGCCCGGGTCCCGGCGCCGCCCGCGCTGCACGCCGGCACGGCTGACGCCTTGGTGTTCGCCGGCCCGGTCATGTACGGGCAGCTCGCCCCCGGCCGGGACGCGGCGGCGCTGTACGTCTGGTGCGACAACACCGGCGGCACCGCCGATGGTCAACGCCAGAGCTCCTGGGTGATCTACGTCCGGGGCCGGTCGGGTCCCCGGCCGGTCGGCATCCTCTCGCCCCGGCAACCTCATGCCTCCGCCGCCCCCCATGTTCCCTACTTCGACGGCAACGACGGCAGCATCGCCATCACCCCGGGACGGATCGTCGTCCACGAGCTGTGGTACGCAGCGTCGGACGGCACCTGCTGCCCGAGCATCCGGGCGGTCACGGTGTGGCGCTACCGGGGCGGGCGGCTCCAGCCCGTCTCCACCACGACCTGACCGGCACAATCCGAACGGCCTCGGGAACCGGATGGCGGCGTCCGGCGTCTGAGTAGGCGGTGCGTGACGACCGCCGATGGAGACGTCTGGCCCTGGTGCCGGCCATCGCGGTGGCCGCCGTGGTCTGGGGGCTGGTGTTGGCGACGGGTGGCCACCGGCCCGCAGCTTCCGGCCCGACCACCTACCTCGAGGGCGCCACGTACGGCGGGCCCGCCGTGCTGGCCACGTTCGACCCGGCGACCGGCCACGTCGGGCACCTGCTCAAGGCCTACGTCGACGCCATCGCCCCGGGCGGCAAGATTGGCGTCTCGCTCGACACCAACCACAATCGGGTGGAGCTGGTCGACCTGCGCACCGGCCGGTCCGGGCCGCCCATCCGGGTCGGCCAGGCTCCGGGGACGGTGGCCTTCTCGCCCGACGGGCGCACCGCGTACGTGGTCAACCTCGGCATCGCCGCGTACGAGGGCGGCGGAGGGGTGCCGCCTCCGGGCGAGCACGTCACCGATACGGTCACGCCCGTCAACCTGACGACGGGACGGGCGGCCCGTCCCCTGACCGTGTGCCGCAACCCCGCCGGAGCCGCCTATTCCGCCCCGACCCGCCTGCTGGTCGTCGGCTGCCGGAGCCGGGTGGTCCTGGTGGACACGACCGACGGTCGCCGGGTGCGCACCTTCCGGCTCGGCGACGCCGCCCTCTGGGGACAGATCGCCGTCTCGCCCTCCGGGCGGACCGCCGTCGTGGGCCAGACCGGCTTCGGTGACGGCTCGATCGCGTCGGGCTCGGTGGTGCCCATCGACCTGCAGACGAGGACCGCCGGCCGTCCCCTCTCCATCGGGGGCAACCGCGGCGACGACGGCGCCGCCCAGCTGCAGTTCCGGCCCGGCGACAACCGGGACGTCTACGCCACCACTGGCCGCACGCTGAATAGCACCGGTCTGGGCGAAAACGTCGTCCTCCGGGTCGACCTGGCCGACCGCACGGTCAGCGCCCCCCTGCGCCTCGACGGCGACCCGGTCGCCGCTGTGCACTTCTGGCCCGGCGGGCGGGCCGGGTACATCGCCCTGGACACCCCGGAGGGCCGGAGCAGCCGGTGGCGGGCGAGCACGTCGTTGGACTCGAGCGGCCGGATCGTCAATCTGCCCCTCCAGTCCGGCGTCGGCGAGCGCTTCCCGTACGACTTCGCCGGCCAGGCGCCCTATCTGGTCATCCCGCAAAACAAGCGGCAGGTCACCGTCGTCAACCTCTCCCGCGGGCAGGCCCGGGCCGTCAAGGTCCCGATGTTCCCCCAGTCGCCCCTCACGGGCTGATCTCGCCTGATCCGCGCGGCACCAGCCGGGTCGGGACGATCCGCCGCTGCGGACGCCCACCCCAGCCGCGGATCCGGCGGAAGAGCAGCTCGGCGCCCAGCCGCCCCATGGTGGCCGGGTCCTGGGCCACCACCGTCACCGGCGGGTCGAGCAGGTCGGCGAGGGTGAAGTCGTCGAAGCCGACCAGGGCGATGCGGTGCTCGAGGCCGAGCGCTCGCAGCCCCCGCACCGCGCCGATGGTCAAGCGGTTGTGGGCCGCGAACAGGGCCGTCGGCGGCTCCTCGGCCTCCAGCAGTTCGAGGGTGGCGGCGGTGGCCGCCGCCTCGGTGTCCAGGCCGCGGCGGACCAAACCGGGATCGGGTCCCGCGGCGACCGCGCCGGCCGCGCCAGCCGTGCCGGCCGCGCCACGCGTGCCGCACGCGGCCAGAGCGTCGAGGTAGCCGGCGTAGCGGAGCCGGGCCGGCCGGTGGGCGGGCGTCTCGCCGAGGAACCCGATCCGGCGGTGACCGGCCTGCAGCAGGTGGGCGACCCCGGCGGCGGCGCCGGCCCGGTTGTCGGAGACCACGCTGTCGGCAGGGAGGCGCACGGGTGGCCGGTCGAGGAAGACGATGGGCGTGCCGAAGGCCTGCTCGAGCTGCAGGTAGCGGTGGTCGCAGCTGGCCGGGACCACGACCAGGCCGTTGACCCGCCGGGCAACCAGGCTGGCGACGAGGGCCTGCTCCCGCTCGGCTTGCTCGTCCAGATTGGAGGCCAGCACCTGCACGCCGTGGGCGCCGGCCACGTCCTCGACGGCCCGGAAGATGCTGGCCGAAAACTCGTTGGAGACGTCCTGGATCAACAGGCCGATGATCGACGGCCGGGCCCGGCGGCCCCGCAGGTTGGCGGCCAGGTTGGGCCGGTAGTCGAGGTCGGCCGCGGCCTGCCGCACGCGGGCGACGAGGTCGTCGCCCACGGTGGGCTCGCCGTTGACGACCCGGGAAACGGTCTTCAGGCTGACTGCGGCCCGGGCCGCGACGTCACGCATGGTCGGGCGGCTGCGCTGGACCACGCAACAAAGCGTACCCCTCGGTCGGTCTGAACACATTTCCTTGACACGGATCAATCCGGGTTGTAAACGTGGACCCAGACACCGGTGTCTCGGGGAAAGCGGATGCGCCATGAGCCGACGGTCAAAAACCATTGCCTCACGCGGGCTCACCCGCCGCGACTTCCTGATCGGGGCGGGGGCTCTCGGAGCCGGGCTGGGGTTGTCGGCCTGCGGGGGCGGCGCCGAATCGGTGTTCGGCGCCGGCAGTTCGGGGACGACCCTGACCGTGGCCATCGTGTCCAACTCGCAGATGTCGGACGCCATCAGCCTCTCCCACCTCTTCGAGCGTGATCATCCCGGGGTCCATCTCAAATTCGTGTCGTTACCGGAAAATGAGGCAAGGGCCAAGATCACGGCCGATGTCTCGACTCGAGGCGGCGAGTTCGACATCGTGATGATCAGCAACTACGAGACGCCGATGTGGTCCAGGTACGGGTGGCTGGTCAACTTGCAACCGTACATCGACCGCACTCCCGGCTACGACGACCGCGACTTCGTCACCCCGATCAGAGACAGCCTGTCCTTCCGGGGCGACCTCTACGGGGTGCCGTTTTACGGGGAGTCGTCCTTTCTCATGTACCGCAAGGACCTCTTCGACAAGGCGGGCGTCCACATGCCGGCCCACCCCACGTGGAAGCAGGTCGCCGAGATCGCCGAGCGGATGGCCAAAGGGGGCCGGGTCGGTATCTGCCTCCGGGGTGATCCCGGCTGGGGCGAAAATCTGGCCCCGATGAACACCGTCATCAACTCCTTCGGCGGGCGCTGGTACGACATGAAGTGGAACGCCCAGCTCACCAGCCCGGAGGTTCAGGAGGCGGTCAGCACCTACGTCGAGATGCTCAAGCGTTACGGCGAGCCGGGCGCCAGTGGCGATGGGTTCACCGAGCTGGCCACCCTGTACGGGCAGGGCGACGCGGCCATGTGGTACGACGCCACCTCCGCCACCAGCACCATCGAGGATCCGGTCAACAGCACGGTCGTCGGCAAAAACGGCTACGCCTGGGCTCCGACCGAGGACAAGCGACCCTCGGGCTGGCTGTACACCTGGTCGCTGTCCATCCCCACGACCTGCCCCCACAAGCAGATCGCCTGGGATTTCATTGCCTGGATGACGGACAAAGCCTATATGCACACAGTGGGGGAGAAGCTGGGGTGGTCCCACGTTCCGCCGGGCAGCCGGTATTCGAGTTACCGGATACCCCAATACGCCAAGCTGGCTAAATCGTACGGGGCCATCAGCCTGGCCTCCATCGGAGCGGCCAACCCGAAGCGGCCGACTCGGCAGCCGGTGCCCTATACCGGGGTGCAGTTCCTCGACATCCCGGAGTTCCAGGACCTGGGCACCAACGTGAGCGAGCAGTTCAGCGCGGCGATCGCCG
>Ga0070737_10002717_pt1 | contig 20456 bp, 20 predicted proteins | sample Coa_R1_10_FD_66438 | JGI IMG/M metagenome (GOLD analysis project Ga0070737, IMG submission 66438) | Surface soil microbial communities from Centralia Pennsylvania, which are recovering from an underground coalmine fire - Coalmine... | ecosystem: Environmental > Terrestrial > Soil > Unclassified...
CAATAACAAGATTTGACCCCAGAGCAAAACAAGGAAATCATGTTCTCGTAGTAAGAACGGGCCATGAAGATCTAGAAGGATCGTTTCTCAATTACACACTACTCTTAATATTAGACACTGCAAGTTTCCGCGAACTTTGGAATTTTTCATGAAGCGGATACTAGCAAGTAAATCAAAACTACTTCTTGTCTCAACCGCCATAACTTGTTTCGCTCTCGCCATGGTCACACCCACGGTTCTAGCGATGATCGGATCGGCAAACTCCACTGTCAGTTACGGCTACTCGTACAACTCCATTCCCGGCAGAGAGTTTCACGCACCGGTCTCGCAGGTCTCGGTCATGCGGCTCACCGACCCTCACACCGATCCGACCCTTGCAAACCAGCCCAGGCAGACGTCATCCCAGGTGAGCGCAGCTTCTCAAGATGGAAGCTGGGGTGGGAACAGCCTTTACCCAGACGCGTTGAGGTTCATCAACGACTCAAGTTACATGCCTCAAAGCGAGACTTCGATCGCGGTCGATCCTCACAACCAAAATCACGTTGTGGGGGGAGTCAATGACGCTCGTCTATTCTTCTGTCCGCTCCTGCCTTCGGCCGATTGCCCCTCTGGATACACGCTCTCTTTGGATGGATTCACCGTATCCAGCGACGGGGGTGAGTCCGTACTGAAGGGAGGCGACACCCCAGGAGTTGCAACGACGGTTCTGAATACTACCAGCGGCAAACCAGAAGCGGGGTACATGATTCCGTGGGGAGACCCATCGGTTGTCGTCGGACCCAACGGCCGATTCTACTATTCTTCACTTTCGTTTGATGCGTTCAGCGCGGCAAACGGGATCATAATCGCCGAATCGAATCCAAACCTGTTCGCGCAGGGCGTATCCTGCTCAACTCCACTAGCAAGCCCGACCTCGAACAACTGCTGGACTACGAGGTTCGTCTTTGGTAACCTCACGTCCACCGCGAACACAATAGAGGACAAGGATCTTGCGGCGGTAGATATGAACCCGAATTCTCCATTCTACGGATACATTTACATCGCGTGGGATCACTTCTTCGCTAGCGGAGGGAGCTCGGGATATCTCGCGCGGTGCAGCCCCGACCTGTCCAAGTGCGTGATGCTTTCAGGAGGCTCTGCGACGCCGTACGTCACTGGCAATGATCCATTCGTATCGTTCACCACGCCGGTCGTCAACAAGCACGGAGATGTGTTCGTCACGTGGTGCAACTACGGGACAGCGACGACCTACGGACCGATAACCTGCAGCATCAGATCATCTCCGCCGGGAGGAACGGACTTTGGTCCTAGACACTCGATTCTGAGTTTCATGGGTTCGGGGACCACGCTCCCCGGAGACACTGTGGTGATAGGCTACGCGACCGAGCAGTTTAGGACGGCAAGCATTCCGAACCTTGCATCGGACAACAGCGAGAACTGGGGTAATCTCTACTTTGCGATAGAGGTGTGCGCGAGCGGCCACTACTACGCATTCTCACCCGCGGCCTTCCCGGGAGTACCCGCGGACAATCCAGGCAACTGTGGCAACTCCGCTGTGCTCTTCTCCAAATCCACCGACGGGGGAGCATCGTGGAGCTGGCCGCAGACCATTTCGCCCAACTGGGGCGTAAACACCCAGCCCTATGTAACGGTTGATCCATCATCCGGCACTGTGTATGTGACATATTACACGACCACATATGACGGGTTCAACCACAGGATTGACGTCGCCGCATCCGTGTCCTGGAACAACGGAAACTCCTTCTCGAGGGAGAGAATCACGCAAGTCTCAAACGAACCTGATGCCGATCCAGTAATGTACAACTATAACGTGACCAGCGGGTTCGGTGGTTCGTTCGTGGTACCTCAGTATGGAGACTACTTCCAGTCGGTCGCCATAAACGGTCATCTGTGGGTCCTGTTCACGGGTAACTACGCGAGGGAGCTGGGAACGTTCCAGGCTGACCCATTCCTGATCGTGACGGATGAGAACTAGGCCCAGGCGAAGATAAGAGACAAGGGGCCCGCTTTTTCAAAGCCCCTGTCGTACCCCCCACTTCTTTTTTCCATTTCAATTAAGACCTCCAGTGAATCAGTTTTCATCAACTGTTTGTCCTGAAGAGTACGGGCTAGCTTCTGTCAGCTTGATGGAACTTGAATTGCTTTGAACCGAGCTTACGCATCCCGCATTCTCGACACTTGTCGAGAATTGGGCCTCGTACCCCCTATAGAGGGGGAGGGATACTAACAGTTTGTTTCGTGGTTTTGCGATTTTCCAGCTGGATCGTTCTCGAGAGATTCCTTAGGGACTTTTAAAGTTTCAATTATGTTTCTTGGAAATGCAGCCGCATAGCACTCATCAAGGAGAAGATCCCCTTGGAGGTGCCTAATTGAATAAGAGAGGCGAAACCGCGCGGCCTACTCTGTATGCACCGTCTTTAGCCTAGACTCTCCATCTTTCAGGTTCAGCCTTTCGATCCCCGAGCTCCACGAAACTTTGGGAGTCACTCGCATGTATTTCCCCGGGCCAAAGCGCTCTTAGTGTTCCACGATCTCGGCAACTCCTCGGCCTCCAAGGGCTGATCGATTTCAAATCATCTATCGCGAGGGAGACGAGTTTGTTTCATTTTCTTACGTTGTGATATCTGACGGACCTAAAGAATATCTCCTGGCTCCGACTGCCAATCCAGAAGTATTTGCCATCAAATTCAACCCCACCGGAACTACGTCGGGCTGACCCTTGTCATTGACGGTCGCGATCCTCGCCAGGAACTGCGAGTTGATGTAATCAAGCTCCGGTTTTGAGAACAAAAAAATCGAACGACACCATAGTTGGAAGGCAGGGAGAGCTATTTAGCGACTAGGATTTGAACCAACCAGCTCGCCTGATCTCAAAAGAGAGACCCAGAGTTCTCTTCTTCGTCGTCGCCGTTCTTAAGTCAGATGTCAGGCTCGTACGGAAACACAATCCAGGAATCAGTGGTTTCGACCGAGATCACCGGGATGTACTTGGAGGAAGGCTTGACGTACAGAGTAGCAACTGTGATCTCGCTCGGCTCAAACAACTTTACCCAGTCAAGAGCGGCCATCATCGTGTCTCCGGTATCGCAGAGGTCATCGACGAGGAGCACTCGCTTGGAGTTGATGTCGAGGTTGCTGATCCACGGCTGCACCTTCGGCTTTTTCACTCTGGTAGTGCCAGTGTACGCTCTGATCGTGATGCTCTGCATCGGAATATCAAACTTGTTCGAGATGGCCACGGCTATCGGCAACCCTCCCCTCGCAATCCCGATCACAATATCGTAGCGATTGATCTCGAGTTTCTTCACCAGTGCGTCCTGCAGTTCTCCGTACTTTGCCCAGTTGATCTTGAGGATCTTCCTTGGCTCTGGAGCGCCGATACCGCTACCCTTCTCCATCTCGGGATTCAATTCCACATTCAGGAGATCGGGGGAATTGAATGATAAATTGTTTGGTCAAGAGATTTCTCCCCCTCCTTTTTTTGGGGAGAGAGCAAGTCTATTTGATTAGAAAATGTCATCTATCGCTAGTCTAATTCCTGTGTATCGAGGAGACGGGCTGATCTTATCCTTTTGGTGACTAGCGGCTAGGTACATGGCTCTTCGAAGGACTACCTCCAAGCTCTTCTGGATACACTGAAACCTGATCTGTCCGAGGTAGTTCTAGACGTTGCAACCGGAACGGGCTTTACGGCGATGGAGCTGGCTAAGCGGGTGGAGAGCGTCACTGCAGTTGATATTACCGAAAAGATGCTAGAGCAAGCACGAAGACTTGCCGCGGAGACGGGAATCAAAAATTTAACGTTCGATCTCGCGGATGCAGCAAATCTTCCCTACGAACCACGTTCATTCAACATCGTGACATGCAGGAGGGCCGCGCATCATTTCAAGAGCATCCCCCATTCCTGAAGGAGGCCACAAGAGTGCTGTGCGAGGGCGGGAGGCTCGGGATCGCGGACATGACATTTCCAAAGGGGACGGAGGCCTTCTTCAACGAGATAGAACGAGTAAGAGATTCCTCTCACGTAAAGGCGCTCACCGCGGATGAGTGGATGGAGATTCTCAAAGCGGAAGGGTTCGCAATTTCGAAGGTGGAGACCATCTCGTATTACACCACCTTTGAACAGTGGTTGTATCCGGTGCCGACCGGGGGCGATGAAGAGTCAAGAATCAGAGACGAAAGGAAAGCTCTTGATCCAACTGCATGGGAGATGCTAGCAGCATGAGGAGACCGCCAGCATCTCGACGGCTTCACGAGATACCATGTCATCATAATTGCGGCAAAATGAATATCACATCGAAAATAGGGCAATTGGATTATTTGTAGCGGGGAGAAGAGAGTCTACGCTATGAACCGCGAGGTGCATTCCAGCATTACACTAGGACCGTGCATCCTGGAGGGATCTAACGTTCGACTGGAGCCCCTGAGCATTGAACACTTCGACGGACTCCTGCTCGCGGCGAGGGGGTATGATTGGCAATGGCTCTCCGCCGACCTCAGTGAGCCAAGCTCGCTCAAAAAGTGGTTGAGACACACGCTCCAACTTCAGGCGGCGGGTGAAGAGATACCGTTCACCGTCTTTCGCAAGAGCGATAACTCGATCATCGGCAGCACGAGATACATGGACATCCAGCCCGAAAACAGGGGAGTCGAGATCGGAGGTACCTGGTACTCACCAATCGTCTGGGGCACCGTGGTAAATCCTGAATGCAAGTTCCTACTGCTGCGCCACGCCTTCGAGGACTGGGGCGCCATCCGCGTCCAGTTGAAAACAGATGTAAAGAACATTCGCTCGCAGAGTGCCATACTCAAACTCGGGGCAAGGTTCGAGGGAAAATTGAGAAATCACAGGTTCAGGCGGGATGGATCGATACGCGACTCGATGATGTACTCAATAATCAGGGAGGAGTGGCCACGGGTAAAGGATGCACTGACCAAGAGGATCCAGTCCGCAAATCCATAGGAGTTTTTTCGAACCCGTGCAGGAATACACAGTAAGAGAGCTGAAACCTTCAGACTTTGAATCCCTGATCGACACGTTCTACTCCTTCTTCGATGAAGCCAAAGCCGACCCGTCCTTTGGTCTAGTACTCCATCACGAAAAACCCAGCATGGCTGACGAGCACAGGTGGTTCGCAGACTTTCTGTCCCAGATAGAACGCGGGAACGCGCTCGCGGTCGTTGCGGAGGCGGGTCATCAGGTCGTGGGCATGTGCGACATAAGGAGGCGCATGCCCAAGTCGGCTGTTGCGCACAGGGGCGAGCTCGGGCTCTTTGTGAGGAAGGGGTATCGAGGGAGGGGGATCGGCGAGTCCTTGATGAGGAAGGCGATCGAACTGGCGAGTGGCAAGTTCGAGTGCATAGAACTCGCCGTCTTTTCAAATAACGAGCCCGCAAAGAAGCTCTACCGAAAGATGGGCTTCAGGACGATCGGGAACGTCCCTAAGGCGATCAAGAGGGGAGATCAGTATTTCGACGAGGACGTCATGATACTCTTCATCTAGGTAGCAAATTAGTTGACGAGATTGTCATGCTTGTCTAACCTCGACGGGCTAATACCTTTGGCACCCATTCTCCCACCGTTCGGAATTTTGAACGCAGCCGCTCAGTCACTCGTTACAGCTTCGGAGTGTTACGCGCCTTGCATAACTTGCCAGAGGCACCCTTGGTATCCCGAGTTGGCACCCGTGACCCTGCACAGGAGCGGTGTTTGCTCCATCTGCAACCACCAAGCAGGTTAGTTGAGTTTTGTTTTGACCCCTCGCTGTGAAGCGAGGGGAAAAAGGATCTATACCGGGCTCTGCGCCAAACCAGCGAGCTTCAAGCTAACGTCCCACAGCCTCTTTCCCACGCTTTGATCGTAGGACTCCTTCGAGGAAAGCTCCTCCTTTTTGTTTGAGTAATATCTACCCGTCGCATCGGCTAGCTCCGGGGAGCTCGCCACATACACAGGAGTCTCCGCCCCCTTTTGCGCGCTGATCAGGAACGGCCTCGCGATCCTTATCCCTATGCTCAGGAGACCGCCCTCATCGCCCCAACTCGTTCGAACCGAGCCCGGGTGGACCGCGTTCACGGTTACCCCGCTATCCTTGAGTCTGTTCGCCAATTCATGGGTGAAGAGAACCTGAGCCAATTTGGATTGACAGTAGGACCTCATCGCGCCGTATTTCCGTTCCTCCTGCAGATCGTCAAAGTCGATGTGGCCCGTGTAGTGAGCGGCCGAGGTAACGTTCACGATCCTGGAGGGGGCCGACGCCTTTAGCGTATCAAGCAGGAGGAGCGTGAGCAGGAAATGCGAGAGGTAGTTGACCTCAAACGTCTCTTCCATACCGTCCACTGTGACCACTCGGTGTCCAAGTATCAATCCGGCATTGTTTACGAGAACGTGGAGTCTATCGTGCTTTTCCTTGTATTCTTGGGCGAGTTTGCGAACGGAATCTAGAGACGCAAAGTCAGCGATCATAAGCTCAAGAGATCCTATGTTTGCACGGTCCCGAGATATCTCTTGGAGTGCATCCTCCCCCTTTGATTTGTTTCGACAAACCATCACAACGCTCGCTCCCATGCGCGCGAGCGCTCTCGATGTCTCCTTTCCGATTCCCGAGTTTGCCCCGGTGACCATGCACAGCTTTCCGCTCATCAGTTCCGCCACGATAGAGTGCTACATCCCCCTCTGAAATGAGGTTACCTTCGATGGGCTTTATGAAGATCGGGTTGCGACATCCATCTCGGCTTCAAGGAGCTTCTGCTTTCTTTCGGTGCCCCACCTGTATCCCCCAGGGTCGCCGTTTTGCTTCACGACCCTGTGGCATGGTATAATAAGAGCCACTGGGTTGGTGGCGCACACGTTTCCAACGGCTCGCGCGGAGTCTGGCTTTCCAATCTCTCTTGCGATCTCTGAGTACGATTTGGTGCTGCCCGGAGGAATCTTTCTTATCTCAGATAGCACGCGAGCTTTGAAAGCTGAAGTACGAATGTCCAACGGCACCTTTGCACGATCCAAGGGCATCTTCTCTTCCAAAGAGCTGAGGATCTCCTTTACCCATCCATGGAGATTTTGGTCGCGGCTTTTCGATATCGAAGCATTGGGATACTCCGCCTCTAGCATCGAAATCAGAGCAGAGTCTTCTTTCCCCATGCCCAGGTAGCAGATCCCGAGCTTCGTTCCTGCCACAAGTATTCGCCCCATTGAGGAATCGAGTATCACATAGCTCACCTCTATCCCTCTTCCACCACTCTTGTATGCGCCGGGACTCATCCCGAGATGGTGACGCCCGTTCCTGGAGGCATACAAGGAACCAGTCGTGTTGTACCCCGAGTCGTAGCTTGATCTCCTGACGGAGGCTCCTCTTCGAAGGAGTCGCTTTGCATTCCTCATCCTCGCCTGAGCCATGTATTCTCTCGGTGAAACCCCGACTGTACGCTTGAACCTGCGCTGAAAGTGGAACGGACTGAGACCTGATCGCTTTGCTAGGGTGTCAAGCGTCAACCTTGACCTGTAATTGTCGTCGATGAACCTGCACGCCTCCTCTATGGGATCGTTCAGTTCCTCATCCGGCGAGCAGCGCTGGCACGCTCTGAACCCCCCTCTCCTTGCTTCTAGGGGGTCCCTGAAGAACCTAATGTGATCGGGAGACGGCCTCCGAGCCGGGCAGGTCGGTCTGCAATAGACGTTCGTGGTTGATACCCCAAACACAAAAGAGTCGCGGTAACGTTCATCCCTTTTCATCACAGCTTCCATCATCAATTTGGGTGTTAGAGTATCTGAAATCGTCAGTTCCATGCCTCAGCCACAGCCTTCCTTTTACTCAAATGGGTCTGTCGATGTTAAAATCAGTTGTCTCGGAACCTTGCTGTCAAACTTCCCAACAAGTTAATATCTCGATCGGCGCTTGGCGCTACACACAAATCGGGTTCTTTGTCCCTCCGAAGGAAGGCAAGAAGGAGGAGAAGAAGAAGAGGAAGACGACGAAGATGATGAAGAACGGGAGAGTAACTTGAATCGCAACTCCGCCCTAGCCCGCAAGGTGAATGAAAGCAAAGGTTCAGAGATTCTGGCGGAAGGTCTTGACTCGCCCTTCACATCCCTCAAGATAAGAAAGTTAATGAAAATTATCAGCGAATCCCCAAGCAAGGATAGATTGGCGGACGTCGGGTGTTTTGACGGTAAGTTTTTCAAATTTTACAAGTCCTGCGGGGTCAAGTCAATCGACGGGTTCGATATTCTACCTGATGCTCTTGATCTCGCAAGAAAGCAGGACAGCGACGTGAGAACGTTCCTCTGGAACTTTGAGGGCGAGCGAGCCCCCGCGGGCGATTCCGAGTATGATATCATCGTCTGCTCGGACGTAATTGAACACCTATTTGATCCAGACAATTTACTCTCGGAGTGTTTCAGGATACTGAAGCCTTCGGGGATCTTCATACTCCTCACTCCCAACCTCGCGTCCGCCTGGAACAGGTATCTTTCATTTCGTGGGAGGATGCCGTTAGGTCATCCCGGAGTATCTCCCATGAAAAGGACCGAGACAACGGTGAACCTGGCTCACTCCAGGATCGGTACCTCAAAGGAGTGGGCTGGACTCTTGCTCTCGTCCGGGTTCAAGGTTCAGAAGATCGACGGCATATGGTCGGGAAATTTATCCAGAATCCTCTGCGCGGGAAGGCCCACCCTATCGCACACCTTGGTCTTCACCTGCTCAAAGTAGATGATGCCGATCCTCTTCTTCGGATCCTGTAATATACAACTGAAAATGTCGCTGCGAGCGCGAAAGCAACCGCGAGCAAACTCCATGTGACGTAGTTGTATTGGGTAAAAGCGACACCAGTTCCAGAGTTTGACTCATCGAAGAAGGAGTAAAGCGTTCCGTTCCAACGAAAGTTGTAGCCCTCTACGCTGAGGAAGGTGTAACTCAATACGGGCGCTTGGGCTCCACCTGCTCCACCTTCGTAACCCAAGAGCCTAAGCGTTTCATCGGTGTACCTCGTCAGGTTTATGTTCATGGTCACGTTGCCGCTCGTGGAAAGCTGGATCGGGTGGTAGGTAACCGAGTTTGGGCTCACCCTCACGATAGAGTAGTTCCCTGATGGTGCAACGGAGGAACCGTTCGTCCCAAATGTTGAACTGTTTTGATCCATCCAGAAATCGACCACGGTGTACACGAGTTTCGTCGGAGCGCTGGGAACATACTCCGTCGTCACGAGTCCAATCGCGGCCCACTCGTTGCTCGCGTTTAGCAGCGAGGGCTCGCTCCAGTTGATCGAGAACTGCACGTTCCAGTTCCAGTCGGTTCTGAGTCCCACGTCGATGGGCTCCGTGAGAAGGAAACTCGCGTTATAGTTGGCAATATTCACCGCGGGAGGCAGGAAAGCAGCCTTGACCGCGTAGTAGTCGCCCCAGCCCGGCATTCGAAACTGCTGCGTCCTCGGGATCTCCTGGAAGTTCGAGTTTTGGGGGCCCACGGCTAGGTGGGGAACCTCGTAATACGTCCTGTTCCACGGACCAACCGAGTACCCGATGTCCGCGTAGCCCTGACCACTGGAGAAGTAGATCGAGACGTTCGGAAGCCCGATCTTGAATCCGGGAATAAAGTTGGGATCAAAGACGAGCCCATTGAGCGATACGTTTGAAAGTGTTGGATCAATGTTGTACTCAACGTAACCGGTGGGTGGATTCATGGAAACCCCCGGTTGGAATGAAATCGCGGCCGCGGGACCGAGAAGGATCAAGACTGCTACCAAAGATGAAGCAGCGCTTCTAGCCCGCAATTGAGAAACCGGGATCAGCCCTCCACCTGAATCGGTCGCACGCTGACAGTGAGCTGGCCCTGAGTGAAGGAGGTCCCCCGCAACCCGTAGAAGTAAGCCGAATCAAGGCTGGCCCAGGCTATCGGATAGTTCGAAACGAGCACGGTGTTCCCTGATAGGATCGTGAGGTTTCCGTTCGACTTGGGCGCAATCGATGGGTTGACCGCTGACGGAGGACCGTAGGAGATGAATTCAAGCGAAATGTTCGATGACGGACCAAAGAGGTCCGTCCTGGTCGAGTTGTAAAGGACGAGGCCGTAGGTGTTCGGCCAGTTCTGGGCGTAGTACTCCACGCGGAGCAGTCCGTCCGCCCTTTCCTGAACGATGAGAGTTGGTATCGAAAGGGCCTCCGTCGGTCCAATCGGTGCTATAGCAACCTGAGCCTCGGTACTCGTCTCATTCGTCATCGATGTCGAAAACTGGAGGTCATCGTAGATGCTCAATAGCCAAGAGCCATCGTATGATCGGGTGAAGTTGAATTGAGTGTCGTTTGCAATAGCTGCGTCGAAAAGAGAGTAATTTGCCGAGAGGTTCTCCTTGCTTCCGAGGACTAGAGTTCCTCTTGCAGTGGTTTGGGCTCCGGGGCCCATGCGAATGGTCGAGACTATAAAGACGGTCTCGGCGACAATTATTGCTACTAGTATTATAGTAACAAGAACAAATCTCCAATTCAACCGATTTCCATCCCTGTCGGTTATTATGAAGTACCAAATTGTCAATCCTTCTCTTTTAACGTTGGGGTTTCGTTTCTCTGCACCTCGAGAAAGGAAAGGCGGATGCTTTTTCACGAAATACTCTTTTTAATCACAAGGATTTTGCTCTCCATCCGGAAATACGGGGGATGTCGTCGACGTCAGGGCTTCAGTTACTCGCGGCTGCAAGCGTGATATTTCTCCTGGGTGTCTCGCCACTCGCGCTTGGAGTTTCAGGTCAGGTCGCGACGGCGACGACGACCGCGACCCCGATCAAACACGTTATCATCGTGATGCTCGAAAATCACAGTTTCGACAACTTTTTCGGCGCCTACCCGAGCGGCAGCGAATCATCGACGGCGAATCCCCTTGGGCTAACCGTGCCCAAGAACCTGAATGAGTTGAACGGTACTCCCGCGCTCCTGCAGCTTCCTATGTACAACTATTCGACCCCGGATCCGGTCGAGGGTTACGACACCTACCACAACGATTGGGACAACGGGAAGATGGACGGTTTCAGATCAAATTCGGGTCCTCAATCGATGACCTACTTTACATCCGCCCAACTCGCGCTCGAGTGGGATTGGGCTGAGGAGTACGGACTGGGGGACATGTACTTTTCAAGTTACCTTAGCGAGACCGCCCCAAATAGACTCATGTCGCTTGCCGGAGAGACTCCAGTGAAAGCAGACTATGGTCCGCCGCCGAGCATCCCGGTGAACGAATCCATATTCTACGAACTCAGCCAAGCTCAGATCTCCTGGAGCTACTTCATACAGGATGTTGCGGGGAATGACTACCCCTTGAATTTCTTTGATGGATTTGATTCGTACTCCCAGCACGTCCAGAGCTGGGATCAATTTTACTCCGACCTTGCAAGCAATTCGCTTCCCGAAGTTTCATGGATGAGCCCGCTGGGCGGTGGGGCCTACGGCGTGGACCAACACCCATCATACAACGTCACTGCGGGAGAAGTGTGGTTGCTCCACGTTGTGGACGCGGTGATGAATAGCCCGGCCTGGAACTCGACCGCGATCTTCGTTACCTACGATGAGGGGGGAGGCTACTACGATCACGTTCCACCGCCATCGCTCGACGGAATCCAGTTGGGATTCCGCGTGCCCTTGATAGTCATCTCGCCGTTTGCAAAGGAAAATTACGTCTCAAACACGGTGCTCAATCACGGATCTTTGTTGGCATTCATCGACTACAACTGGAGGCTCGCACCGCTGAACGGCTTCGTGGCTGATTCGAACATCCCGATAGACTTCTTCGATTTCAACTCCAGCGCTCGAGCTCCAATAGTACTCAACGAATCATCCCAATTCCCCATCGCCCCTCAGACCCCTTTCAGTAACTTGACCTACCATAGAACCGGGTCATCGAGCTTGACGCTCGCGCAGGCGGGCGGTGGATCGACGACCTCGGGTACAACACCGCAATTAACGCAGTTTTTGGACTCTAACCTTGCGTATGTGTTCGTAGTGATATTAGTCATCGCTGGATTCTTTCTCTCAACGCTCAGAAGAACGAGAAAAAGGAGATAGATCTCAGAGGTGATTTTTACGGTCCCAGGTTTCCTAACTGGACAGAGTATAAGCGGGTTATTGACACGCTTATAACAAATGGACACCCACGAATGAATCCTGCTGCTCATTCGGTTCTGGGTGCCAGCGGATGCCTTTGGATTTTGCAAATACGAGATCAATCTCGAAGATTGTGATTGTTTCGGGTATCGTGCTCGTGATTGTCTTTGCCGCGGTGGTCGGGTTCTTGGCATCGGGCTTTGGGAAGAGTTCAACTCAAAGCTCACCGACATCAACGGAGAGCAGCTCAACGACGACCTCCGCAGGCCCCCTTGAGACTTCACGGACGAGTATGACGATGAGTGCGAGTGCATTCACCACGAGCAATGCTTCCACTACTCAAAACATCCCATCCACGATGATCTGGGAAACTCCAAACACCGTGGACTATCTCGACCCTCACGTATCCTACACAGCCTTTGGTTACTCGATTCTCCAGAACGTCTACGAGCCTCTCCTGTGGTACAATCAGAGCTGCCCATCGTCGTGCGTCATCCCCTGGCTTGCGAAGAACTACACCGTTTCGTCGGATCTCAGGACGTACAACTTTACGCTGCGATCCGGGATCACTTTCGCCGATGGCGAGCCTTTGAATTCCACGGCGGTGTATTTTTCATTCAACAGACTCCTCGTCGAGGACGGCAGCACCCCGGTTTCTCACGGGACCCAGGCCTCGTTCATCCTCCAGCAGCTCCTGAACACTAGCCTCAGTACGACGCTGTGCGGATGCACCCAAAGTTACAACGAGAATTACGTGGATAGCGTCCTCTCCCAGAACTTTGTGCAGATTACGGGACCTCTGAGCTTCACCCTGCACGTCGCGAATCCCAACTTTGCTGTAGAGTACATGCTCGGCGACATCGGCTCGGACATTATCGCTCCGGATTACGTCATGCGCTCGGACCTGGCGACCTGGAGCTCAAACGCGAGCGGCTACACTCTCCCGTTCCCTTCAATTTCAGGAAACTCAACTCAGTCAATAAGGGAGTACCTCATCGACGAGGCTTCAACCTGCAACGCCGGATCTACCCCCACAGGATGCGGAACCACATATCTCGATGGTTCATACAACGGGTCTCTCGCGGGGAGCGGGCCGTACGAGATCAAGAGCTTTGATCAGAGCAGGAACGACATCGTGCTCTCGGCCAACCCCCACTACTGGGGAGGGCCTTATTCCACCTTCAAGATTCATCCAAGCATTGGCACGATCGAGATCAACTACGTTCCGGAGCAAACCACGCGACTGCTCGATCTCAGGAGCGCGGCTCAGTCAGGGTCTGCGATGACCGTTGACGTCGAACCGGATCACATCTACGATGTGGCAAACAGGAATGCCTGGCAGGACAACCACACGTTGGTCTCCACGATTCCCGGCGTATCGATTTACGGCCCGTTCACCTCATACTACACATACTTTGACGCGTTCTCGATGAACGTCACCAACATGATCACGGGCCAGTTCGAGAGATTCCAGCCGTTCGCCGACCTGAGGTTCAGGCTTGCTTTTGCGGATGCTGTGAACATGAGCGACATCAACGAAGCGGTGAACAACGGGTTGGGGCAGGTCGCATACAACCTGATCCCACCCGGACTTCCGCCCGCTGGCTCCTACAACAGTTCGCTGCGACCGATATACGGTTACAACCTCACTGCGGTTCAGAATCTCCTCGTCTCCGCGATGCTCCACCCGCTAACCCACTTTACGTTCTTCAACGGTACCGCAGCACCGAACGGCGTGTTCAACAACACCTTTGGTTGTCCGTCTCTGGGTTCAGCGAATAATAACAAATGCTCGAACCCCGTGCACCAGACAATCACGCTGACCTACTACATCGGGGACACCGTGGACGAGGCTATATTTTCACAGATCGCCAGCGTGGTAAACAACGTCAGCCTCACATACAACATGGGCCTCACGGTCACAGTGATGCCCGAGCCGTTCGGGTACATGTCCACGCTTGGGTTCTCCGACAAACTGTACATGTACATGATCGGTGGCTGGGGAGATGACTATCCCTGGGTGACCGATTTCCTCGGACCCATGTATGCGCCAGGCCAGATCTACTCCATCTCCGACGGATGGAATATAACCGAGATGGGGACTCTGTACGCGAGCGCGCTGAACGCGAGCGCCCGAGGAGACACGCGGACGCTGGTCCAGGTTACGAACGAGATGAACGCGCTCGCAAACCGAGAGGTGATGTACCTCTGGACGTTCAACCCCGATGCGTATTCAGTGATGACCTCGAACCTCCATGGTTTCTTCTTTAACCCAGCTCTTGCGCAGGAACCGACAGGGTTTTACTTTGCCTCGCTTTACTGATATAACCCCCAGGCGAGACTGGTCTAGGATGATCGAGGAGGAAAATAAAGGGTCACCTTCTTCTACTAACTCCTCCTCTTCCCACTTGTTTGGCAAATTATCCCCAGAGTTCTTTGAAAGAGTAATCTATTCGAGGTTGGGTGCCTCAAGACAGGAGGTGTTGATCGGCCCGACAACGGGGGTCGACACCTGCGTCATCAGGATAAACCAGAACCAGGTGTTGATCTCGACCACGGATCCGATTTCGCTAATCCCCGAACTCGGTCCCGCGGACTCTGCGTGGATGTCGATCAACCTCCTCGCGAACGACCTTTCGACGAGCGCTTTCAAGCCCCAGTACCTCATGCTGGATCTCAACCTACCTCCATCGATATCCGAGGAGACCTTGGAAGCGTACTGGGAGTCACTCTCAGGCGAGTGCGCGAGGCTCGGGATCGCAATCGTCGGGGGACACACCGGAAGGTTTGAGGGGGGTTCAGATTCTACAATCATTGGATCAGGCACCCTCTTCTCCACCGGCTCGGCTCATTACCTGACTGCCAGGAACGCAAAGTTGGGCGACTCTGTGATATTGACAAAGAGCGCCGCGCTCTCAGCTACGGCGATCCTTGCTAGGACTTTCCCGGAGAAGGTCAAGGACAGAATCGGCGCCGAAGGATTTGAAAGGGCGCGCGAATATTTCAGGAAGATTTCTGCCTGCGAAGACGCCCTCGCTGCGGCGAGCATCGGCGTGGGAGTTGGAGGAGTGACGGCGATGCATGATGTCACCGAAGGCGGCGTCGTGAGCGCTTTGTATGAGCTCGCCAGAGCATCCTCACTTGGCCTCGCGGTTGACAGGGCGAAGATACCGGTGGAGAGGGAGACGAGGGAGATATGCTCGATCTTCAAGATTGATCCGTACACCTCGCTCGGCGAGGGCGCGCTCGTCATTTCGTGTCACCCGTCCAAGGCGGATGATGTGATCCGCGTGCTCGGTTCGAGGGGCACGCCCGCGAGGGTTGTGGGGGAGCTCCTGGAGCCCACGGCCGGAATAAGATTCTTTGAAAATGGGATTGAGGTCCCGTACACGTTCCCGATCGTGGATCACTACTGGAAGGCGTATTATGATTCGCATCGGTGAAGGAGAAGAAAAAAAGAGGACGGAAACCTTTTGGTGAGATGATCCATGCGGATGCCGATGCGCTCCCACACACAAAATAGTTAAACCCGAAGCAAGGAGGAGGATCACGTGCGTTGATAGTGATGACGACAACGACAAGGACGAAGGGAGACGGAAGGGTGGCCTCTTTGAGCCGACAGTCTAGATTCATCGTGGGAGCAGCCATAGGGCTTGTTCTCGCGGGGATAGTGCTCGCCCTCTTTGCCACGACATATGCGAGCTCACCGTTTGCGAGCGCTGTTCTCTCCGGGATGACATTTCTCGGCCTCGGCGTCTCGGCGATCGGGTACCTGATCCATCGGGGAAACTACTCCTCATCCGGCCTGTTCGATTTCGTCTTCGGTTTCGGGGTAGGAGTGATGATAGTCGCCTTTTTCGGCACCATCAACGGTGGCCCGACGTTCCCATTCTAGGGAAGATCCGGAGGGGGCGTCGAAGAGGAAGAGGAAGATGATGATTGCGAGCCCGACCGTTGTTGCTGTTGCTTCTTCATCAACTTGTTTTCGTTCCTCCTCATGTTGAGTCCAATCAGGACGATCAATATGGGAACGATCGCCGCGGCGACTATCTGACCCCACGTGGGGAGAAATGAGAGGTCGAGGCACGTGGTCACGCAGATGTTCTGAGCGGTCAGGGTCTCCGTCTCAAACCAGCCGGCAACGAGGAAGGCCGCGATGAAAGCGTATGACGAATTTCTCATGATGACTGATGTACCTCTCCCGTTTGCTTCTTCTTTTCCTGTTTTGGATCGGGCTTTCGCAAAGCCGAGACGAGCTAGGTGAATCTCGGCTTATTCAGTTTTTGCGGGTGGAATCGCTTGATCTGCCGACTCGCTCATCATCGAGGGGGAGTCAGACAGAGTATCCTTGATCTTCGCCCTCTTGCCCATGATCTCGAGAGCGAAGAGCGACAGGATCAAGGAGGCCACAAAGCCGAGGACGGCGATGTAGTATGAATATTGGAACGCGAGCGTGGATGGAGCGATGAATGAAAACCTGCCCGCTGGAGTGGTTATGAAGTAAGTGGCGGTGTACGTCGCTATCAGCGACCCAGCGATGGGTGCGCCGAGGCTACTCCCGACGTTTCTGAACACCGTGTTCATCGATGTCGCAAGGCCCATCTCCTGAGATTTCACTGTGAGCACGAGCAGATTTTGCTGTGAGACGACCAGTATCCCGAGGCCGATTGATCCCACGAGGAGGTAAAGTGCGATCTCGGTCGGACTCGTCGCCGTCGAGATGAGGAAGAAGCCTATCGCACCGATGATGTTCCCGAGTATCAGGAACGGCTTTGCCCCGACCTTCGTGATCAGCACTCCGACCGGATAGGTGACGAGGAGCATCCCGATCGCGAGCGGGAGGAAGTACAACCCGGTGGTCAGGATGTCAAATCCGTACCCGACCGGCTGTTTCAGCTCCAGCTGGTATGAGATCGCTTGGAATGAGAGGAACATAGCCATACCGAACGTCAGCCCCACCCCGTTTGAGATCACAACGTTCCTGATCCCGAGCAGCCTGAAGTCGAGGATCGGTGCTTTCGCCCTTCTTTCGAATAGGATCAGCGGGATGAAGAGGAGGGCTCCGCCGATTATCAAAGCTAGAATCGGACTGGACGTCCAGCCCCAGTTCGAACCCTCCGAGAGACCAAAGACGATCGAGCCCAGCGCCCCTCCGAGCAGGATTGATCCGACGTAATCGAGCTTGATGCTCGTGTTCGTGTACACGGACTCTCTGACAGCGAAGATGGTGATTATCGTGAGCGCGATGATGAAAGGGGTCGCGATGTGATAGTTTGCCTGCCACCCGTAGGTGTTTGCGACGAGCGCGCCCGCGGGGAGTCCTATCGCTGTTCCGATTCCGAACATGGCGCTCAGGAGCCCCTGAGCCCTCGGGACCTTCTCCCTCGGGAACTGTTCCCTGACGAGGCTGAACGCGAGAGGAAAGATGCTGAGGCCGACGCCCTGGAACGTCCTCGAGATGAGCAGCGTGTTGAAATCAGGCGCGAATGATGTGGTCGTGACCATCGCGCTGTACAGGATCAACACGTAGGTCAGGAGCTTCTTCTTCCCGTAAATGTCTCCGAGCTTCCCGACTATCGGGTTGAGCGCCGTGCCGAAGACGGTGTAAAGCGAGAGGATGAGGCTAGCCTGCGCCGGGTCAATCCCGTACTGCTTTCCGATGGCGGGAAGAGAGGGAGTGAGCATGATGTCAACGTACAGAACGAGCGCAGCCATGAGCGAGAAAAGCAGTAGCGTCCTGTTTGCGTACTTCATGTCAAACTTGGGTCTAGCAGGACTCTGTTCAGCGGGGCGAGAGATCTCTTCAACCAATGTCAAATTTCAACCTGTCAGATAGATTCACGGGTGAGTTTTTCTGTCGTCTTCGCGGCGTTGACGGACGGAATGGAACCATTCCCGTCGCGGGTGAGTCGCCGCTATGTCATCTATGGTCTTTGGATCCTCAGACGTGAATAGAGGGATACTCACGCGGTGAGGGCATATAACCATATCGTATCAGATATAGCTTCGTCACAGCGCCTGCACCGTCTCGACGCCGTCCCTGATGTTGCGATACCTCTTGATCAACCTCAGGCTCCTTCCAACCAGTAACCCGATACCGAGCATCAGCAGAAGGTCCGTCACTGTGAACCCCACAATCTCGTTTGAACTGAGCGCGAGTCCAGGACTGAATGTGAAGAACGAGGGTCCGATGAACAGAAAGTCAACGGAGATCCTCGCGATGAGGGCCGCGACGTAGATCGCGTAGATGATGATGCCTCCCTTGAAGAAGATCGAGCCGTCCGAGGATTTCCAGAATGTGATCCTCTTCTGAGCAAAGCCGTATGCCCACCACGTCGCCAGGGCGAACACGATCGCGTCAGGAATCGCGTAGATCAGCGGAACCCCTTCGAAGAAGGAGCTCCCGACGAAGAAGGCGCTGAACGCAAAGTAGAATGCGATGTAGAAGATCGTCCTCGCCTGGCTGAATCGCATCCCGCTGTACGTTCTGAAAGCCCGGACCGCAATCACGAAGATTATGAACACTATGAAGATTAGCGCTGAAGTACCCGCGGAGCCCCCACCCGCTGACAATTTTCCGTTTAATCACGCGCTCCTCTCTCAAGCGGAGAGTAGCGCTCTCGTTTTTTGAGGCATATATCCATTTTTCATCCTTGCACGCCCGCACGAGCAAGCAGGCGTGGGAGAGATCCCTTTTTGTGTGTACCGCGCCGCCATTGTGAAGAGCTAAGGACACTTGTTTACGCTTGGGATAAATAATATGCAAATCAACGTTTAGGGCAGTTGGTTTACCAGTTTCATCATTTCGGCGTAGTGATGGTTGATGATGCTCGCGCCCTGCGGGCCCATCATCGATTCGGCGTTCCTCTTGCACTCCGAGATGGCCGACTTGATCCCCTCCTTCGTTGGGTTGTCAAAGCTTGCTCCGCACTTGCCGAAGACGCTCGTCACGAACTGCTTCACCTGTTCCCTGACGGCTTCATCGGTCACGGGCATCTTCAAGAGCTCGGCGAACTGCTTGTTTGCGCTCTCAAAGCAGAGGAGGAGCTCGTCTCTAACCAAAGCGGGAGTTACCTCTTCCGGCCTGACCTCCGGGGCCCTGTAATCCTCGACTATCCTGTGATTTTGTTGCTGGCTCAAACTTCTACATTATCACTAGGTATTGCCTTTGGTCGCAATTCGGATAAAAGAGGAATTGAATCGGCAGATTTCGCGCTTACCTTACCTGTTTTGGCGGGTTTCCCATTCGGAAGGTTGTTCCATAGCGTGCAGGAATATCACCCCGTATCGTGGGTGTCAACGCGCTTCATGAGGAGGTCCAGCGTGTCCGCATGCTTATCGTAGCTGGCCTTTTCCAAGGCAAACGAGCCTCCGCACACCTTCTCAAGAATCCCAGCCACCATGCCGACGAGGAACCGGCTCTCCGTCCCGTCGGGGAAGATCGGCGGTGATTCTATGTGGATCGCGTACCCCTCCGAGACCTTCGTGAACTTGAACACTCCCCAGCCGGAGGCGCGGAGGCTATCCTCGCCGAACTTGAGACGCAGCTCCGTCCCAAGAGGCGGGAGGTACTTGTTCATCTGCTCCACGTTCTCCGACGCATAGTCCTTGCCCTCCTGGAACATGATCACGGCTCCAGCGGAGCCCATGCGGTCGATCATCTGCTTTTCGATCTTCATCATCGAGTCAAGGCGCATGAAGAGCACCCTCTTGTTCTGTGAGTTTAGGATGGGGAAGAGGAACTGATCGTGGTAGCGATCGGACATGTTGAACGATCTCACCTCGTTCACGAACTTTACTTTGCGGAGGTCTGACTCGATCTTCTCGATCGTGCAGTCGGCGCCCGCGAGATCGCAAAAGAGGATCTGGATGTACTTGCCCGCCTCCTCGTCTTCATACCCGATGCTTATGTTCAGGTTCACCTTGTGCTCCGCGAAGATGTTGGCTATCCTCGCTAGAGCCCCGACCTCGTCGCGCCCGACGACGAGAATCTCGTAGCTCGCGGCGCTCTTTGACTTGGTTAGACCAATGCGGCGCGGGTAGTACCTCTCCCACTTGTTGTTCGGCATTGCCTGATCACTCGCCGTGACCTTAATTTGCTAAATGGCTTTCGCACATCGCACGGGCAAAAAACTGTTTGCTTCAAATTGTGACCTAGTTTCTGGAGCGCGAGATCCAGCGGGCCTTGTATTCTTCGATATTTTATTTATCAAACTTCTATTGCTCAGGTGAACTCCTTTCGCTCAAAGAGGACGAGCCCGAGAACTGAGCTCACGATAAAGTATGCGAACATGATCGCGAGTCCCTCCGGGATGGTCGCGACGTAGCTCGTGGCACCAAAATTGGTGGA
>Ga0070737_10002726_pt1 | contig 20424 bp, 22 predicted proteins | sample Coa_R1_10_FD_66438 | JGI IMG/M metagenome (GOLD analysis project Ga0070737, IMG submission 66438) | Surface soil microbial communities from Centralia Pennsylvania, which are recovering from an underground coalmine fire - Coalmine... | ecosystem: Environmental > Terrestrial > Soil > Unclassified...
GGCTTCTTCCGGCGCCGGGTCGCGGTGGCCGTGTATGCGCTCGAGCACTCGCGTCAAGAGCGGGTGGGGATTCGGGGGTGGAGCGGGTTGTTCGGGCGGCGGCGCGACCGGCGGGACGGGTGGTTGGGGCACATCTGCCGGAGGGCTGGCCGGTACCGGTTCGGGACGGCTTTGCGGCTCGGCGCTGGGCGGTGGGACCGCCGGCTCGGGCGATTGCTGCGCCGCCGCAGTCGGTGGTGCCTCGACAACGGGCGTCACCGCGCGGGCGGGTGGTGGAGTCGGTGCCTGCGCGACCGGTGGCCTGGCCGAACTATGGGCCACCCGGGCGGCCGGTCGTGGTTCCTTGTTGGGTATCACCTGCAAACCGACGGCCAGGGATAGCGACCCCACGAAGGTAACCGCACCGACAACCAGCGCGCTCAACGCCCCGGCGTACGACGGTGGTCGAGAACGCGGCCGCTGCCACGGATCGTCGGGCGGGGCCGCGGTCACTTGTGCGGCGGTGAACTCGGTGCTCTGAGCCGATGCCAGTGCAGCACCCCGAGCACGAGCCAAGTGCGCGGCATTTTGGGTGAAAACCGGTACAGGCAAAGCCTTTTCGAGTTGCGAAGAGATCAAGTCCAGCTCGGAATCCGAAGCGACGACGACGACCCCACGTGGCCGCCACCTGCTGCCATCGAACATGGCAGTGAGCCAACGAGTTAGCCGATCGGCGCCGCCTCGCAGCTGTTTGACGGCTGTGCGGGTGCTCCCGCCTGAGACGTCGACCATCACGACGGTGGTGGAATCGTCGTCCATGACACAGACAGCGGTCTTGTCATAACCAATGACGGGTACCAGTCCTCGCGCCAAGGTTTCTGCGGCTTGCGACGACCTCACTGGCACGACATTGTCAAATCCGGCGCTGGTCAGTGACTCCAACAGCAGCGCGGCCTCGGCCGCCGCGTCGTCGTTCCACGTGACGCCAATAACGTGCAGCCGCCTCTCCAGCGTGGCCGCCAGTTCCTGTGCCCGAAACACCGCGGCTGCCACCTGTTCTGCGGTATCGGTAGCCCGCATCCCGCCGCCTGTGTGCACCGCGAAATCGCCGTGCTCAAGGATGGTGCCGTCTGCATCGTGGCCGTCGACCAGGACCCACCCGACGATGGTCGACGTCATCGACAGCCCAAGTACCGTGTCCAAATTCGCACCCCAATCGTGCCCGGACCGCCGCCGTCGCGCGCCTTAATTCCCGACGTGAGAGACGGTGGTGCGCGACTATCGGAACGGACCGGGACAATGTGGTCTTCGTCGGCCTACCCGGGTGAGCCTACGCGGGCGACAAAACTGTAACGGATCGGGTATCGGAAACCGACCCGCCGCGGCGCGGAGGTCAGGGTATCGGTTTTGAAAGGACCCGGCATTTATTAGATGTGCTTTGCGGTTGTGGTGCTTGCCAATGTGTTGCCGATACAGAATCGAGATGTTTTCGCGTCCTGATCGACACAACGGCTACCCGCAAGGTAAGTTTTGCCGAGGGTCACGAGGGCGCACGACAAGGGGCACGGGTATGACTGACGTGAGCGTGAAGGTGCGCGGCTGGATTCGGCGGTTCGTCGTCGCCGCCGTCGCGGCCGTGGTTGTGCCGGGTCTGGTCGGCCTATTCGGCGGCTCAGCCACCGCACGGGCATTCTCCCGACCAGGGCTTCCGGTCGAATACCTGCAGGTCCCCTCGGCCGCAATGGGGCGCAGCATCAAGGTCCAGTTCCAAAGCGGCGGACCCAACTCGCCCGCGGTGTACGCACTCGACGGCCTGCGGGCCCAAGACGACTACAACGGCTGGGACATCAACACGCCCGCGTTCGAGTGGTACTACCAGTCCGGCCTGTCGCTGGTCATGCCCGTGGGTGGCCAGTCGAGCTTCTACAGCGACTGGTACAACCCGGCCTGCGGCAAGGCCGGTTGTACCACCTACAAGTGGGAAACCTTCCTGACCAGTGAGTTGCCCGGATACCTGGCCTCCCAAAAGAGCGTCAAGCCCACGGGCAGCGCCGCGGTCGGCATCTCGATGGCAGGCTCGGCGGCATTGATCCTGGCCATCTACCACCCGCAACAGTTCATCTACGCAGGCTCGCTGTCGGCGCTGATGGATCCTTCGCAGGGGATGGGGCCGTCGCTGATCAACTTGGCGATGGGCGACGCCGGCGGCTACAAGGCCGCCGATATGTGGGGCCCGAAGGAAGACCCGGCGTGGCAGCGCAACGACCCGTCACTGCACATCCCGGAACTCGTCGGCAACAACACCCGAATCTGGGTCTACTGCGGCAACGGCACCCCGTCGGAGCTGGGCGGCGCCAACCTGCCCGCCGAGTTTCTCGAGGGCTTCGTGCGGACCAGCAACCTGAAATTCCAAGACGCCTACAACGCTGCCGGCGGCCACAACGCTGTCTTCAACTTCCCCGACAACGGTACCCACAGCTGGGAGTACTGGGGCGCGCAGTTGAACGCCATGAAGCCCGACCTGCAGCGCTCGTTGGGCGCCGGGCCTGCAGCTAGCTGACTGCCGCAGGTTCGGGACCGGCCTTGACGCCACTGCCGCCGAGGCCGCCTTCGGCTGAGCACAGCCCGTGGCGGAACCGCCCAATTTCCTTGCCTGCCTCCCCTTCCCGTAGCCGACCGGCGCGCGCACAATCGAATTACAGCAACGGAAAGGGAGTATGCGATGAAGGCCCATGTTGGCGACTGGTTGGTCATCAAGGGTACGACAGTTGCACAGCCAGACCAGCGCGGGTTGATCACCGAGGTGCGGTCAGCGGATGGGTCGCCGCCGTACGTGGTGCGGTGGCAGGGCACCAGCCAGGAGGCAACTGTCTTTCCCGGTCCGGACGCGCTCGTCCTCACCTCCACGGAATTGGAGCACGCCGACGAGCGGGCGCGGTCACGGGCAGCAAAATGACGAGATAGCACGTCAGCTGACGCCGACGCCCCGATTCGGCGGTGAGCTGCCGAATCGGGGCGAGGCCCGTTTGCGTCCGTCTGTGGCCCGGCCTACCGAACCTGACCGAATTGGTCGCTGATATCGGTCCAGGCGGTCATATCATTGCGGTGATTACTCATATTTCGACATTGTCCGTAAAGGCGCGCAATTCCCAGATTCGGGTAATCGCTATCGCGGTAAATAATCGCCGTGACGCCGTCTTTGTATAGGGTTTTGCCGTACACCCGCGCGGTGGGTTCGAGGCCCTCATGCCAGCCATGCGCGGCCAGGGTCGCAGCGACGCTACGAAAGTATGTATCGGCCCGCACTCCGGCGGGCACCGCGAACGTCATGTAGATCGCGCCCTGATACGGCGGGTCGTCGTGGTTCTTACACGACATCAGGATGTAGCCTGCGACCGGCCTCGGCAGCCGCGCGAGCCCGACGATTTGTTTAGCCGGCTCGACGACTTCGGTTTTGCTCTGAGAGTCGCTGGCCGGATGGGCGGGGTGGTTGAGGGAGTTCGACGGTGAGGAATGGAGTCGGTCGATCGACACAAACAATCCACCGAACACCAGCGACATCACCAGCGCCGCCGCAACCAGGGCGCGAGCCCCCGGTGAACTCAACCAGTCAACCGGCCCGCCGTCGCCGATCGGACGGTTGACGCGTCGCACCAGGGTCATCGCAGCGATCCGGCATCCTGTGAGAGGTCACTGGCAACCAGGCTAGTCGCTGTCGAGCCAGGCCCGCGGCCCTGAGCTAGCCGCCGAGTGCGGCGATCAGCTCCTTGATGCGGGCCGCCTCCTCCTCGGTCGGAGTCTCATCGGCCTCAAGGGCGTCGAGCAGATCCGCCCGCAAGCCTGCTCCGTTGGCGGTTTCCTGCGCGGACAGCTTGGCGCGCCGGCGCGTGACGTAAAGCTGCTGACCCAAGGTGGCGCCCGGCGCTGACGCCGCCAGTTCCATGAGATCGTCGTAGCGCGTGCGAACCCCGCTCAGCGCAACAATTACCGACGGGGTGGCCCGTTCTCGCGACGCCGCCTTGGTCAAGGCGGCCTGAAGCTTTCGCAGCCCGGACAGGATCACCCTGGCGCGATCGGAGAATTCCGGATCGCTGGTGTCCGGTAGCGCATCGATCGCGGCGGTAAACATCTGCATCGCCGCTTCGACCAAGCTGACGATGACTGGCGCCTCACCGTCGTCCAACGCAGCATCGGCGTTGAACCGGCCCTTACTGGCGGTGGTCTCGTTGGCCTGCGTATCGATGATGATCACTCCGTTTTGATCGCGATTGAAGACGTCGAAACGCTAGCGCGTATCGACCCGCTATACAAGGGTTGCCCCTGTCTGTACAGCCGCAGCGTCGACGCCCCCGGCAAACCTGCGCCGCACGCTTCTGCGCAGGTCGGCGGGCAATTGGCAGGGTCGCACCTCCTGCCGTGTGGGCGTGCCGGACATATCGAAAAAATGCGCATTAACAACCATTCGCTCCGGCACTTCTGCGCCACCGGGTACGCGATTGCCGGTCGTTCGGCATTCCGCTCTTGTGCGGATGCCTTATAACGTTCAGAGTGAATGTATGGCGGGACAAAAAATGGTTGAGCATTGGATCGAGGGCTGTGCGCTGCAGCGGATCATGTTTCGCGACGGTCTCGTGCTCAGCTTCGAGGATTACAACGAACTCGTCATCTCGGTGCCGCTGCGCCTGACGCTGCCGGCCACCGGCAGCGCACCCGCCGACGTTGTCACCATCGATCCGCGCGACACCACGGACCAGGAGCGCCCGCTGTTCGACTTCTCGGGGGCCACCTGCACCGGCGTCGTCTGGTACGACACCGGCGACTTGCACCTGGAGTTTTCCGACGGCCACCAGATCGACGTGACTCCTGATCCGCACCGCACGGCGTGGGAGTTATACGGCAAACTGCACGGTTATGCTGCTTGCCTTGCCGGCGGCAAAGTGCGCGTGGTGCGTCACGACCTGCCGGAACAAGGCTGACCTGCCGACGTTTGCCCCATCCGCCGCCGTGGCGGCGATTCGGGTAGCAATTTTTATCTTGGTAACGTTTCGGCTACAAGTGTCGAAACGTTCGGTATGAACGTTGTCTGCACACCATTGGCCAAAGCCACGGGCACCGCAGTATTTATCGCCGCGGCAATGGCACTATCCACCGGTGTCGCAAACGCCGACACTGTTAATTGGGATGCCGTCGCGCAATGCGAGTCCGGCGGTAACTGGGCGGCTGACACCGGCAACGGTCATTACGGTGGTCTGCAGATCAGCCAGGCGACCTGGGACGCCAATGGCGGGGTCGGCTCGCCGGCGGATGCCAGCCGTCAGGAGCAGATCCGCGTCGCCAATCGCATCCTGGCCAGCCAGGGACCCGGTGCATGGCCGAAATGCGCCAACAGCGGCGGTGTACCGCCCGCCGTATGGCCGTCACCGGTGCACCAAGTGCTTGCAGCGACCCACCACGTTGTTTCGATGTTCGTGCCGCACTGGTGAATATCGCCGTTTTCGGCCGCTGAGCACAAGGGAACATGCTTGGATCAGCTCATGCAAGGCTCGGTGACCGTTCGTATGGCAGCACCTGCGGACAAAATTTGGAACCTCATCGCCGACGTGCGCAACACGGGGCGGTTCTCACCGGAGACATTCGAGGCGGAGTGGCTCGACGGCGCCACCGGACCCGCGGTCGGCGCACGCTTCCGCGGACATGTCCGGCGCAACGAGATCGGGCCCGTGTATTGGACGACGTGCCGGGTGACCGCGTGTGAACCGGGCCGCGAGTTCGGCTTCGATGTCCTCGTCGGCGATCGGCCGGTGAACCACTGGCACTACCGGTTAACACCCTGCGATGGCGGCACCGACGTCACTGAGTCATTCCGGCTCGCTTCGTCACCGCTGACCAGCCTGTACTACTGGGTGTTTGGCGGTTGGCTGCGTCAACGCCGCAACATCCGGGACATGACCCAAACCCTGAACCGCATCAAGGACGTCGTCGAGGCGTGAAATCGGTCTTCATTACCGGCGCCGGCAGCGGCATGGGCCGCGAAGGCGCAAAACTGTTCCACGCCAAGGGCTGGCGGGTCGGTGCGGTCGACCGTAACCCGCAGGGCCTCACCTCGCTGAGCCAGCAGCTCGGTGACGAGCGGCTCTGGACTCGTGCCGTCGACGTCACCGACAAGGCGGCTTTGGACGCCGCGGTGGCGGATTTCTGCGCAGGCAATCCCGGTGGCGGCCTGGACATGATGTGGAACAATGCCGGCATCGGTGAATCGGGCTGGTTCGAGGACGTGCCCTACGACGCCGCCATGCGTGTCGTCGAGGTGAACTTCAAGGCGGTGCTGACCGGCGCTTACGCGGCATTGCCTCACCTCAAGAAATCGACTGGCAGCCTGATGTTTTCGACGTCGTCGTCCTCGGCCACCTACGGCATGCCACAGTTGGCGGTTTACTCGGCCACCAAGCACGCGGTGAAGGGGCTGACCGAAGCGCTGAGCGTGGAATGGCGGCGGCATGGAGTGCGGGTCGCCGACGTGCTGCCCGGTCTCATCGATACGGCGATCCTTACCTCGACACCATCCCACTCCGAGGCCAGCGTGCAGGTGCGATCCCGGGACGAGATTCGCGCGGCCGCCCCCAAAAAAGGCATGTTCCGGTTGATGCCGGCCAGCAGCGTGGCCGAGGCGGCATGGCGGGCCTATCATCACCCGACCCGCTTGCATTGGTACGTGCCGAAAACCATTCGGTGGATCGACCGGCTCAAAGCTCTTAGCCCCGAGTTGGTTAGGGGCCGCATCACCAAAGCACTGCCGGCGCTCATCCGCGACGTGCAGTAGACCCCCAGCGTCCACCCGAAGGAAGGCGCCCGATGCGGCGCCGCGCCCTTGTCATGTCGGCATTGCCCGCAGGCGCAGATCGTGCGCCGCAAGGCCGCCCCGGTCACACCGGGTGGCCATCAACGCCGACTGCTGAACCAGCACGAAAACCGCTAGGCTGGGCCGCGCATCACCGCAAGCAGCGAGCAACGGAGACACGTTGAGGCAGAGGGTGCACTGGCTGGCCCTGCATGGGTTCGTGCGCGGCGTCGCGTGGCTGGGCGCGCGACGCGGCGATCCGCAGGCCCGGCTGATCGCCGACCCGACCGTCAAGGCCGACCCGGTGCCGTTCTACGAAGAACTTCGGCCGCGTGGCCCATTGGTGCCAGGACGCATCGGTTACGTCACCGTGGACCACGCGGTCGCGCAAGAGGTGCTGCGCTCGGAAGACTTCCGGGTGCTCTCGCTGGGGTCGAATTTGCCGGCACCGCTGCGCGGACTGGAGCGCTGCTTCCGCGACGACCTGCTGCATCCGCTGAGGCCGCCGTCATTGCTGTCCGTGGAGCCGCCGGAGCACACCCGCTACCGCAAGACGGTGTCGTCGGTGTTCACACCCCGAGCGGTCGCGGCGTTGCGGGATTCAGTTGAGCAGACAGCTGCCGCTTTGCTCGACGAGCTGGCCGACGAGCAAGGAGTTGTCGACATCGTCGAGCGGTATTGCTCACAGCTTCCGATCGCCATCATCAGCGACATCCTCGGGGTGCCCGACAGCGACCGCGGGCGCGTCCTGGCGTTTGGTGAACTTGCCGCGCCCAGCCTGGATTTCGGGCTGACATGGCGGCAATACCGGCAGGTGCAGCGCGGGATCGCCGGATTCAACCGCTGGCTGGCCGATCATCTCCGCCAATTGCGGCGTGCGCCCGGCGAGGACGTGATGAGTCAACTGATCCGGACCGCCGAAAGCGGAGACCGGGAAACACATTTGACGGAGACGGAGCTGCAAGCCATCGCGGGTCTGGTGCTGGCTGCTGGTTTCGAGACCACGGTTAACTTGCTGGGCAACGGGATTCGAATGTTGCTGGATGCGCCGCAACAGCTGGCCAGATTGCGTGAGTGCCCGCAGTTGTGGCCGAACGCGGTCGAAGAGATCCTGCGGCTGGATTCGCCCGTCCAGCTCACCGCACGGGTGGCCCGCACCGATACCGCACTAGCCGGTACGCAAATCAGCCGCGGTGAGATGGTGGTGCTCTACCTGGCGGCGGCAAATCGCGATCCCGCCGTGTTCACCGATCCGCACCGCTTCGACGTGGAACGCCCCAACGCCAACCGGCATCTGGCGTTTTCCGGAGGTCGCCACTTCTGCCTCGGCGCGGCGCTGGCCCGTGCCGAGGGCGAGGTGGGGCTCAAGACGTTCTTCGACCGCTTTCCCGACGTGCGGTCGGCGGGCGCCGGCAGCCGGCGCGACACGCGAGTGCTGCGGGGCTGGTCGACGCTGCCGGTGGCGCTGGGGCCGGCCAGGTCGCTGGCCGCCGCTGAATGATCAGTGTTCGACGAGCTCCCGGGGCACCACGACAACGTCGACCAGCGCGCCGTTGCGCCACACCGTCATCTCGATGCGACGCTCGATGGCGTCTTCGACCATCAGCCGCTGAAGGGCCGTGGCGGTCACCACATTGTGGCCGTCGACGCTGACAACGATGTCGCCGCGCCGCAAACCGGCCTCGGCGGCCGGACTGCCGGGAATCACGCTGGCCAGCTGCAGGCCATGCGTCGTTCCCAGCTTGGCCGCCACGGCAGGTGGCACCGGGATGTGTGAGCCGGCGATACCCAGCCAGGCACGGCGCACCCGACCGGTGTGCATCAGTGCCGCGATGATCTTGTGCGCCGAGTCGTTGATCGGCACCGCCAAACCCAGGCCGACTCCGGCGACCGCGGTGTTCACCCCGACCATGCGCCCACGCCCGTCAGCGAGCACGCCACCACTGTTGCCGGGGTTGAGTGCGGCGTCGGTCTGGATCACCTCGTCGACCACGCGACCCGCGCGGGTGGGCAGGGATCGTCCCAGCCCGGAGACGATGCCAGCGGTCACGCTGCCGGCCAGGCCCAGCGGGTTGCCCACCGCTACCACCAGCTGCCCGACCTGAAGGTCCTCGGCACGCCCCATAACCACCGGCGCCGGAACAGTCCCCCGGGCTTTGAGCACAGCCAGGTCGGACAGCACGTCGCGACCGGCGAGGTCGGCGGTCACCGTGGCGCCGTCGGCGAAGGTTGCCTTGGCGACGCGGGCAGTGCCCACGACATGGGCGCTGGTCAACAGGTAGCCGTCAGCGGTGATCACGCTGGCGCTCGCGCTGCCTTCACCTCGGCGTGAGCGCACCGAGAGGCACGCAACGCTGGGCAACACGACCTGCGCGACCTTCGTGACTACCGAGGAGTAGGCGTCGAGGGCTTCGGCATCCGGCCGCTCGTCGGGCATAACCACCTCAGCGTTGCCGCGGTTCGCGATATGCCTGGGTTCGCCGTGGGCATAACAGGTCACGGGTTCGGTTGACAGGTATCGAGCAACCACGTTTGTATTGACGTCCGTGACCGATGAGCCGGCTGTCGCCCCGGTGCTCGGGCTGTGGCGGGCGCTGGCGCGCCGGGACTGGGAGGACGTCAAGACGTTTGTGTCGGCGGACTGTATCTACGTCGACATGCCGGTCGGTCCGACGTTGGCGGCGCGCGGGCCCGAAGACATTGTCAAGCGGCTCAAGGTGGGTCTCGAGCCGCTGGCCGGGTACGACAACCACGACGGTCTGCTGCTGTCCAACGGTTCCGACGTGATGTACGAACATTCGGAAACCTGGCGATGGCACACCGGCGAAACCGCGGTGCTGCCGTTTGTTTCGGTGCACCGCGTGGCCGGCGGCAAGGTCACGCTGTGGAAGGACTACTGGGACTTCGGCGCGATCGCCAACCACGCGCCACCGTCCTGGATGGAAAGCCTGTCGCAAGCCGACACGTCATGGGTGTTCGACGCGACCGGGTTGATCTGAAAGCCGGACAGTCCAAGGCGCCGCCCTTCGCCGCCATGGCCACCGGTAGATCCCGAGTCACCGCGCCTCAAACGCGGTAGATGCGCGCCGCATTGTCGCGGGCGATCAGATCGACCACGCGGATGGCGTCTGCCACGCTCCAGTCGCCGGAGTCGACGAACGGCAATAGTGCGCGATGAATCCCCTTGCGCCACAAGGCCGCACCGAGAAAATGCAACTCGGCCGGGCCGAACCCGTCCGACGAATACATAACCCGGCTAAACGGTGCCATCTCCAGCAGCCTGGCGATGAAGGCAGGCGCCCGCGCGCCCAGATAGTTGATGCTCAATCCGCCGTCGACATAGACGTTGTTGAATGCCTGCGCCAAATAGCCGGCTTCCCGTTCGTAGGGATAGCAGTGCAGTAGCACGATCGGGGTATCCCCCGACTTGCGCAGAAAGTCCAGCAGATACAACGGGTTGCTCTTGTGCAAATCGCAGTCCCGGTCACCGAATCCGACATGCAATTGCAGTGGCTTGCCCAGCCGTAGAGCCTGATGCAGCCCGAAACGCAGCAGCACCCGGTCGCGTAGCCGGACCCCGCCGCTGTCGCGCCACCGGCCGGCAGCCTCGACGACCTGCGCGGCCGGCGGTTCGGTCAGGTCTCCGTCGAACCCGCCGCGGTAAGCCAGAATCGATTTGGTGCCCACCGCCCTGGCAGCTCGTCGATGCAGTATCTCCTCGAATGCCGAGGCATAATCTCCGGGTGCCTGCGCGGCTTGCTCGGCCACCTGCTCGAGGCGAACCACCTCGTGGACGCGTCCACCGCAGGCCGCCGAGAACTCGTTGACATCGGCGACACCCTCGGCGAATCCGGTGTCGACCAGCCAGTCGCTGACATTGGCACCGCGCAGAAACAAGCGGGCCAACTCGGCCTCGGCGAATTCGCTTCGGCGTTCCCAATACGTGTGGGCGTCTACGTGTCGGGGCAACCCCAGAACTGGTGCGCAGTGCGCGCGCACCGCGAAACCCAGTTGAGAGTCGAACCCAGAGTAGGTAATCGGATCGGTGTTGGCCTCATTGAGCGCGTTTTCGAAGCGCCGCCGGTCCCCCGCCGTGAGCCAGCAGCCGTGCACATGCTGATCGATCAGCGGCAGGCCGGCGATGTGCTGCGCCAGGGCCGTAGCCGTCGGCACGCTCATACGCTCCAGGCCATGCGGAACTTCTCGGTAAGTTGTTGCGGGCTGAGGTCGCCGTAGTGCTCATGCTCGAACCGGCGCACCGCCACCAGGATATCGACCGCCGGGTCGCCGAGAATGGCGCGTAGCCGTTGCGAGTTATCAAGCGCGGCAATAGCTTCTGCCTGACTGTCGGTCAGTCGCACGATTCCTGCGCGGTCGCGCTCCTGGTCGGATCGTGTTGCCGGGTCCACCGTTGTTTCGGTCGGCAGCCGGGCTTGTTGCCGGATTCCGTCCAGTGCCAGACCAAGAATCGCGGCGGAGGCGAAATACGGATTGGCCGAGGCGTCGATCACCTTCACCTCGACGTTTCCGCCGTACGGATTGCCTGGACCGGCAGTGACGAATCGCACTGCAGCTTCTCTGTTCTCGGTGCCCCAGCAGGCGTACGCTCCGGCCCAATTGCCGGGCCGTGTCCGCAATCCCGACACGATCGACCCGCACAGTATCCCTTGGGCCTCTGGCAATCCCCGCAGCAGCCCGGCCACTGCGCTTTCGCCGGCGGGCGTCATCCCGCGCACGCCGGCACCGTCCGAGAACAGCGGCCCATCGGACGTCGCCAATGAGAAGTGCTGGTGGGCACCGGATCCGACGCCGTCGGTGAACGCGGCCGGCGACAGGCTCACCCGCAGCCCATGACGACGGGCAACCCGGCCGAGGATGACCCGGGTCAGCACCAGCTGGTCGGCGGCGGCGACCGGGGTTTGCGGCGTCAGCGAGATCTCGAACTGATTGGTGCCGTATTCGGGGTGAAACTGCTCGATTCCCACACCGGATGCGGTGGCCATCGCGACGACATCGCGGACGAACGCTTCGTGCTCGAGCACGCCTGCCAGTCCGTACTGCGCCCACAGCGTCGACGGCAGTCGGCTGCCGTCCGGGTTGACCAGGACGAACTCGATTTCGTGACCGACCACGGCCGTGATATCTGCTTCGGCCAGCGCGGCCTCGACCCGGCGCAGCGTGCCGCGGCTGCACGCGGGCACGGGCGTGCCGTCCTGCTCGAAAAATCCGCCGGGCGCCCAGGCCAACCCGTCGCCGATGATGCGCAACGCCGACAGGTCGATGCGGATGCGTTGGTCGCCGACCACGCCGATCGAATCAGTGAAGGCGATGCCGGTTTGATCGATGGCGAACACATGCCACACCGGGCTGGCCCCCACTCCCGGGTCAGCGAAGGTGTTGGTCCGCCGGATCGGCACCGTCTTGGCGTGCGTGAGCCCGGCGGCGTTGACCACGGTGCCGATGACGGCGTCGACCCCTTCGGCTTCGAGTTGGGCGATCGCCGCGGCGGCAAGCGGTGGCGCGGTCACGCGTGGCGGATCAGGCCCGGCTGGGCAAGGTGAGTGTGCAGCTCTGCGCGATATCCAGGGTCCGCAGCACCCGTCCCATGCCCAGCCACAGCGCACACGACAACGCCAGGTCGGCGAGCAGCTCCTCGGAGAAGTGCTCGCGGCAGCGGGCCCAGAAGTCCTCGTCGTCGCGCAGCACCGTGTGTTCGGTGGCGAATCGGTGCGCGAACTCGGCGGCCAGCCGCTCCTGCACGGTGTAACCCGGCCAGGTGCGCCACTGCAAGGCATGCTCGTACAGCTCTTCGTCGACGCCGGCCGCGGGCCCGTCGGCGTCCCGAGTGTTGATGCATACCGCGCATTCGTTGTTGTGGGCGATCACGATTCGCGCGAGTTCACGCGTGCGCAGCGGCAGCCGACTGTGGTGGTAAACCGCGTCGCTGAATCCGGCGATCGCACCGCCGAGGTGCGGGGATTTGTCGATCCAGCCGGCCAGGTCGTCGTCAGCGAATGTTCCGATTCGGCTCATGGCGAGATGGTACGCCCGGTGTCGACGGGGGGAAGTTTCTCGGTCGCGACCCCGGCCGGCTCCCGCCGGTCGTCGGGCCAAACCCGTTGTGTGACAATCCGGCGCGCGATGCGGTCAAGTGCGGCTTCGATCTGAGCCCGGTCCGGGCGTTCGTCGAAGCTCGCGGCCCGCGTGAGTTTGTCGACGATCCAGTCCCGGATCAGCGTGGTGACGAAGTCGACTTCCCGGGCGCCACGCGCAGTAAGCCATAACCGGTCGATGTCACGCCCGGCGTAGCCGGTGCGAACCAGGCGGTCGAAGACGGGTTCGAAGACCTCGTAGGGAACGCCGAGCTGGTCGCCGATGTCAGTCAACCGGGCTGTGCCGAAAACCCGCGTGTACCGGTTGATTTGCAACAGGGCCCACAACTCGGCAACGTCGAGCCGGCAATCGGGTCGCATGGCGATGCTACGCAGCCGCATGCCGGGCGCACCACGGCGCAGCAGCCGGCCGATCGCTGTCTCGAGCATTTCATCCGGCGTCTGTGTGGTCGGCATGGCGAACCCATCGCCGATGTCGGCGGCACGGTTGCCGATATCGCGCAACGGAACCTCTTTGAGAAGAAGCGCCAAGACAAACCCGGCCACGGCGACGGGCACCGCCCAGAGGAACACCTGGGTGAGCGACGCGGCATAGGCCGCGACGATCGGGCCGGCCATGTCATAGGGCAGATGGCGCAAAGCCTCCGGTGAACTCGCCGCGACCGCCGGCGCGCGGCTTGCCGCCAGTGCGGGGCCGATGCGGCTGTGCAGGAAGTTGGTGAACAGCGAACCGAATATCGCGGCACCGAACGAGCTGCCGATCGTGCGGAAGAACGTCACCCCCGACGTGGCAACACCGAGGTCTTCGAAACGCGACGTGTTCTGCACGATGAGGATCAGCACCTGCATGCACAGGCCGATGCCGGCACCCAGGATGATGAGGTAAAGCGATTGCCGCCATGCCGGTGTCGACGAGCTCATCCGCGACATCAGCGTGAACGCGACCGCCATCACCACCGTGCCGGCGACCGGAAAGATCTTGTAGCGGCCCGTGCGGCCGACCAGCACACCGCTTCCCATCGAGGTGGTCAGCATGCCCGCCACCATCGGCAGGGTGCGCAGACCCGACGTGGTCGCCGAGACTCCGTCGACGAACTGCATGTAGGTCGGAAGAAACGTCAGCGCGCCCAACATCGCGAACCCGACCACGAACGACAGCACGCAGCACACCGTGAATACCGGACTTCCGAACAGCCGAGTCGGCAAAATCGGTTCGGCCACCCGGCTTTCCACCCACACGAAAACGGCAAGCGCCAACACCGAGCCGGCGAACAACCCGATAATCGTCGCCGATCCCCACGGGTAGGTGGTGCCGCCCCAGCTCGTGGCCAAGGTCAGCCCGGCAGCCCCCAACCCGACGAGGACAATCCCGGCGTAGTCGATTGTCGACCGGGTGCGGTCGGCCAGGGCCGGGATGGCCGCGGCGGCGACGAAGAACACCACCGCCGACACTGGCACGTTGATCCAGAATGCCCACCGCCAGGTCAAATGGTCGGTGAAGTAGCCGCCCAGCAGCGGGCCGATCACCGTGGTCACACCGAACACCGCGCCCAGGGCGCCCTGATAGCGGCCGCGCTCGCGCAGTGGGATGACCTCGCCGATCAGCGCGGTGGCGGTGACGGTCAGCCCGCCACCGCCGATACCCTGCAGCGCCCTGGCGAGCACCAGCGTGATCATCGACCGCGACAACCCGCACAGCACCGAGCCGACGACGAAAAACACCACCGCCGCCTGGAACACCGCCTTGCGCCCGAAAAGGTCCCCGAACTTGCCGACCAGCGCGGTGACAATCGTTGAGGCCAGCAGATAGCTGGTGACGACCCACGATTGATGGCCGGCACCGCCCAGGTCGGCGACGATGGTGGGCAGCGCCGTCGCGACGATGGTCTGGTCCAGCGCGGCGAGCAGCATTCCCAGCAGGATGGCCAGGAAGATGAAATTGCGCCGCTGCGTGCTGATCTGCGTGCCGGCCGCGCCCAATTCCGCCGCGACCGGGGCGGTCACGTCGTAGGCGGCCGGGCGACGCACTGGGCGGCATACAGTTGCTCGCCCAGCTTGTCCATCAGTTCCAGCTGCGTTTCCAGGTATTCGATGTGGGCTTCCTCATCGGCCACGATCTTTTCGAAGATGTTCGCAGTGGTGGTGTCCTGCTTTTCCCGGCACAGGATGATCGCCGGCTTGAGCCGGTTGATCACGTCATATTCCAGGGCCAGGTCGCTTTCGAACTGTTCGCGCAGCGTCTGGCCGACACGCAGGGAGCCCAGACGCTGATAGTTGGGCAAACCGTCGAGCAGCAAGATGCGGTCGGTGACCATTTCGGCGTGGCGCATTTCGTCGAACGACTCCGCCCGGGTCCGTTCCGCCACCTTGGTGAAACCCCAGTTTTCTTGCATTTTCGAGTGCAAAAAGTACTGATTGATCGCGGTGAGCTCACTCGTCAACTGTTCGTTGAGAAGGCGCAACACATCGGGATCACCTTGCATCATCGCTCCTTTGAAGGCTGTCGCGTATCGGCGTACGGCACCCGTCGGGTGGTGCTGGGCTGTCACACCACCATGCCGTGCCGCGTTCAATCTAGTCGCGCGATGCCGCGGGTGTGCGTCAACTCGCGGAGCTGCCCGGCGCGCGGATTCGTGTACCCCGCCGACTTAGGTTAGACTGCACTAACTGACTTAGGTTAGACTCCTCTAATATGGACATGGGCAGTCCGGCGGCGCCGACCCGGCGAACGGTCGGCAGCGAGGTGTGCTGATGTACGTATGCCTGTGTGTGGGAGCGACCAGCCACGCCGTATCCGAGGCGGTGGCGCGTGGCGCGTCGACATCCAAAGAGGTGGCTGCGGCATGCGGTGCGGGCGCCGACTGTGGGCGCTGCCGCCACACGGTGCGCGCGATCATCGCCGCGGCGCGACAACTCGACGCCAGCGCCGCACGCTAGCGACCCACCTTCAGGTGCCGCGCCTGCCAGTGAATTTCGCCAGCGCGTCGGCGTTCGCCTGTCCACCCAGCAGCTTGGCGAAGTGAGCGTTCTCCCGTGCGCTGGCGGCCGCGATTTCCGGGCGGATCGGTTCGACGATGGTGTGCTTGACTGCCATCAGGCTTGCGATCGGGCGGGAGGCCAGGATTTCGGCGTGCTGGCGGGCTTGGGCCAGCAGATCTGCGGGATCGCAGACTTTCCAGACCAGGCCCATGCGCAGCGCTTCCTCGGCGTCGACCCATTCCGAGGACATCAGCAGCCAGGCGGCGTTTTGCCGACCCACCAGCTGCGGCAGCAAATAGGACGACGCCGCTTCGGGCGCGACCCCCAGGCTGGTGAAGGGACACTTCAGTCGCGCGGTCGAGGACATGAACGCCAGGTCGGCGTAGCCGAGGATGGTCGTGCCGATCCCCACCCCCACACCGTTGACGGCGCAGATCAGCGGCTTGGGAAACGCGGTGAGCGCGTCGATGAGCCCGGTGAAGCCGTATTTGCCGGGGGTGAAATCCGGATCGGTCACCCGGGCCTGCATCTCACCGAGGTCGGTGCCGGCGCTGAAGGCTCGCCCAGCGCCGGTCAGCAGCACCACCGCGACCCCCGGATCCTCGGCCGCGGCCAGCAGGGCCTCGGCGGTGGCGTCGTAGAGGGCCTCGTTGAAGGCGTTGAGCGCCTCGGGCCGGTTCAGGGTAAGGGTGCGTACCCTGTCCTGGTCGTCGATGTGCAGTATCACGGCCGAACTCCTTACCGGAACGGTGTTTTGAGCACGTAGCGGCTGGTGGGGACGGTATCGATGTTCGTGTTGGCGCCGAAAGCCGTTGTACTGGAAAGCATCCGGCTTAGCCGGTGCTGCAGATCGTCGTCATCGGCGGCGCCGAAGAACGCCTTAACGTCGCTGATCGCTTCGGCCGGGAACAATTCTTCGACGATGCCGGCGATGGCCGGCGCGTCCGGGGTAAGCACACGCACCACCCAGTTCTGGGTGTAGCCGAAGGTGGCCTGGGTTTCCAGCGCGACCGGGGTGTGATCGCGCTGCCAGCGGGCCAGCCACGTCTGCTCGTCCATGTCGGGGGGTCGGCGCAACAACGCAATGTTAGCTAAACCGGTTGTGCGCCTGCCGATTTCGAGTGGTGCAGGTAACGGGACCGATTCGGTGACCAAGTATGCGCCGAGCTGGTCGCACTCCGCCCGCAACAGGGTCAGCGCGGCCGTGATCTGATCTGCGTAGCACTGTTGGGTCCATATGCTGACCACGGCGGCGACCGGCGGATCGAGGGTCGTCAGCGTCATCAGCGAATCACGCACCGCGCTGTCACGCACGTTGACGGTCAGCCCCGCAACACCGAGCCCGACGATGGCGTCGGCGACAGGACCTCGCTGGCGCGCGCACCAGTCGTCGTCGCGGTCAGCCGCCCTCAGCACGGCGATGACCTTCTCCATGGCCGGAACCTACCGCTCTGCCTGCTCGCCCGGCTGTTCACGTAGCCACCTGGGCAAAATGAACACCCCCTCGGCTTGGACCGTCACCCCCTCGTCGTCGGCGAGGTGACCCGCCGCGAACGTCTTGGACCCCGCGACGCGGGAAGTCCACGCCTCGGCGCGCAGGCGGCCCAGCCGGGTTGCCCGCACATACCGAAGGCTGATGGTTCCGGTGAAACGGGGATTCACGCCGTCACTGGCGGCTTCACCGAGCAGGTGGTCGAGAACCAGGGCGGCAACTCCCCCGTGGACGTGGCCCGGCGGGCCCTCGTAGGCCGCGCCCAGGTGGAATTCACACCACACCTTGCCGGACGGGTCGCGGTTGACCACCAGCGGCGGGGCGAGCGGATTGCAGATTCCGATGACGGCGTTGCCCCAGGCCATCCGCTCGCCGCTGGCCAGATAGCGGACACCGAACGTGCCGTCGAGTTGTTTTTCGCGTAGCCGCGCGGCGGCTGAGTCGATCTGCGCCTTGGCGGTGGCGACGGCGTCGGCGTCGGCCCGGGTCCGCACGGTGGCATCGACCAGTTCGCGGACCGAGCGGGCCAGCGGCTCGTAGACGGCTCGCAAGCGATCGACGTCCTCGGCGCTGATGTTCTCCGGAGTGAAGTCCAGCATGATGCAAACTAGAACACGTTCCTGCCGGGCGTCGACGCGCGGGTGCCGGCTAGCCGACCAGGCGCACGTGTTGGTCGCTGCTGACCAGCTCACCGATCATGGCGGCCAGCCGCCGGTAGGGCACTTCGCGGCCGCTTGAGGACCGAAACACCAGGCCAATCCGCCGGCCGGGCCGCGGCGACGCGAACTGCGCGAGGCCAAGGCGGCTACGCGCCGCCTCGACGGGCACTGCGCTCTGGGGGATCAACGTCACACCGAGCCCGCCCGCCACGCATTGCACTGCCGTTGCCAGCGACGCGGCCCTGGTATTGGCCACCTCGGCCCGGATACCCGCCTTGCGGCACACGTCCAGCGCCTGATCGCGCAGGCAGTGGCCCTCGTCGAGCAACAGCAGCGGCAGGTGTGCCAGTGCCGTCGGCGGCACCCGCCGCTTGCCGGACAACGGATGGCCGGGGGGGAGCGCGAGCACGAAGTCCTCGTCGTAGATGGGGATCGCGGTCAGGCCGCCCGTTTCCGCCGGCAATGCGATCAGCGCCGCGTCGAGGGCACCCTCGCGCAGCGCCGCCAGCAGTCGCTCCGTCTGGTCTTCGACCACCCGCAACGTCAGCGTCGGCAGCCGAACGGCAAGCCCGGCCAGCACGGTCGGCAGTACGTAGGGCGCCACCGTGGGGATCAGCCCCAGCCGCAGGCTGCCTTGCAGCGGATCGGACGCCCCGGCCGCAGCCGCGGTGAACGCGTCGACGGCCTCGATCACCGCCCGGGCGTGCGGCAGCAGCTGTCTGCCCTCGGGCGTCACGAACACGCGCCTGGTGGACCGCTCGATCAACCGGACGCCAAGCCCGCTTTCCAGACCCGCCAGCGCCTGCGACAGCGTCGACTGACTCACCCCCAGAACACTTGCGGCGCTGCCGAAATGCTGTTTTTCAGCCACCGCCGCGAACGCCCGGAGTCCAGCGAGGGTCGGCTGATAACTCTTATCGGTCATAGCGATAAGTATAGTGGCATATATCACCTTTAATTCAAAGTAGAGTTACGGCAGCATGGTGGTGAGACAGAAGTTCTGCTTGTACCTGATCGTGATCGAAGGAGTGACATGGCCCTGTTGACCATTGGCGACCAGTTCCCCGCCTACCGGCTCACCGCGCTGATCGGCGGTGATCTGTCGAAGGTCGACGCCAAGCAGCCCGGCGACTACTTCACCACCATCTCCAGCGACGACTACCCCGGCAAGTGGCGGGTGATCTTCTTCTGGCCCAAGGACTTTACCTTCGTGTGTCCAACCGAGATCGCGACGTTCGGCAAGCTCAACGACGAGTTCGAGGATCGCGACGCCAAGGTGTTGGGAGTCTCGGTCGACAGCGAATTCGTGCACTTCCACTGGCGGGTCCAGCATGAGGACCTCAAGACACTGCCGTTCCCGATGCTTTCCGACATCAAGCGCGAGCTGGTCACGGCCACGGGAGCGCTCAACGACGAGGGTGTGGCCGACCGGGTGACCTTCATCGTCGACCCGGATAACGAAATCCAATTCGTCTCGGTGACCGCGGGTTCGGTGGGCCGCAACGTCGACGAAGTGCTGCGCGTGCTCGACGCGCTGCAGTCCGACGAGCTGTGCGCGTGCAACTGGCGCAAGGGCGATCCGACCATCGACGCTGCTGCAGAGCTGAAGAAGTCAGCCTGATGAGTATCGAGAACCTCAAGTCCGCGCTGCCCGAATACGCCAAGGACCTCAGGCTCAACCTGGGTTCGATCACCCGCACCAGCGTGCTCAACGAAGAGCAGCTGTGGGGCACCCTGTTAGCCAGTGCGGCAGCGACCCGAAACACCCAGGTGCTCACCGAGATTGGCGCAGAAGCGGCAGGCTACCTGTCCGCCGAGGCCTATCAGGCGGCGCTGGGCGCCGCGGCCATCATGGGTATGAACAACGTGTTCTACCGCGGCCGCGGCTTTCTGGGTGGCCGGTACGACGACCTGCGGCCCGGCCTGCGGATGAACATTATCGCCAATCCCGGTGTCGGCAAGGCCAATTTCGAGCTTTGGTCATTCGCGGTTTCGTCGATCAACGGCTGCCCCGATTGCGTCAACGCGCACGAACGCGCACTGCGCGACGAAGGTGTGGGCCGGGAAACAATCTACGAGGCGTTGAAGGTCGCCGCGATAGTTGCCGGCGTGGCGCAGGCGATCACCACCGCACAGTCGTTGGCCGCCGCCAGCTGACAAAGGCTGACAAGATAGTCCGGTGAGCATGCCGGCGTGGGTCGAGCAGGTGATCTGGTGGCAGGTCTATCCGCTCGGCTTCGTCGGCGCCTTTCCCGCCCAGCAAAGGCCACCGGATCCAGGAGAACACCGGTTGCGGCGCATCACCGCGTGGTTCGACCACGCGATCACCTTGGGCGCGTCGGGTATTGCATTGGGGCCGATCTT
>Ga0070737_10002727_pt1 | contig 20419 bp, 9 predicted proteins | sample Coa_R1_10_FD_66438 | JGI IMG/M metagenome (GOLD analysis project Ga0070737, IMG submission 66438) | Surface soil microbial communities from Centralia Pennsylvania, which are recovering from an underground coalmine fire - Coalmine... | ecosystem: Environmental > Terrestrial > Soil > Unclassified ...
CAGGGCGGCCAGGTCGGCCCGATCGGCGAAGGCGGCAGCGTCGGCTCGCTGGCGGGCGTAGATCCAGCTGCCCTCTGCGGCGAACTGCAGGGCAGTGGTGAGCCGCTCCTGGCCGCCGAGCCGCCGATCGGCCACCCGGGCCGCCTCCTCCCAAGACGGCCATGCGCGCAACCAGCCCGCCAATCCCACGCCCAGACCGATCCCAGCGCAGGCGGCCAACCCCGGCCAGGCCGGGTCGACCGGCCAGCGCCGCTGCAGGGCCTCGAAGCCCAGCGCGAGCAAGGCCGCCAGCGCCGTCCCCTGGATCCCCCAGCCGAGAGCCCGGTCACGGACCAGGCGGTGCCGCACCCTCCGCAGCAACCCCCTGATCTGGTTCATGCTCGGCTCCCCTCGGGCAGCTCCGGCGGCTCCCCCTGCTCCAGCACAGGCTCCTCCTCACGGCGCGGCACGAGCGGTCGCCAGCCCTGGAGGAGCTGGACGGCCCCGAAAAGGCTCACCACGATGATCACCAGTTGGACCAGGATCGTCGCCTGCCATGGCTCGATGGTGGGGCCGATCTGCAACGGTGGTCCGCCCAGGGCGAACAAGAGCTGGAGCAGCCGGCCGAGGTGCACGGGGGATCCGCTCGGCTCGTTGATCAGCTGGTTCACGGCGTAAAAGGGATTGGCGAAGAGCAACGGGTGCGGATCCGGCGAGGCGGCCAGGCTACCGGCGCGGACGTAGGCGGCCACCGTCAACATCACCCCTCCCACCAGCGTGCCCACCAGGCCGAAGAAGGCCACCCCATATGCGACCACGGTGGAGGTCAGCGTGCGCCGGAAAAGGGCGCTGCAGAAGAGCGAGGTGGAGGCCATGGCCAGGGCGGTGGTCACGGTCAGAAGCTGGGTCACCACGAACTGCTGGAAGTCGATCCCGCCGAACAGGAAGACGGCGGCGAAGAGGGGCAGGGCGGCCACGATCAACAGCAGCATGAACCCCACCGAGGCCATGAGCTTCCCCCAGACGATGCCGAGGGGGGTGACACGGCTAACCAAGAGCACATCCAACGTCCGGCGCTCCCGCTCGCCGCTGATGGCACCAGCGGCCAGGGCCGGCGCGAACAAGCTCACGAGCGCAAGCTGGATCAGGGCCAGGGCCGTGAAGGTGCTCGCCCCCACCTGGGCCGCGCCCACTCGCTGCCCCTGCGGGTAGATCGCCGCCAGCACGAAGAAGGCGTACCCGAAGAGGCCAAGCAGCCCCAGGTAGAGGGTGATGACGAACGGGGCCCGCCAGCTCCGCATCCGCGACACCCCATCCTTGACGATGAGCGGGTTGTCGAGCAGACGGGCCAATCGCTCGGTCCAGCTCATGAGCCTCCCCGCTCCGCTGTCGTCGCTGTCAGCCGCAAGAAGGCCTCGGAGAGGTCACCGGTCACCCGAGCGAAGGCCCGGACCCCTACGCCGGCGTTCACCAGGTCGGTGAGGAGCTGCTCGTCGGGGAATCCCTCCTCCACCGCCACCTCGAGGCCATCCTCGACGACCTCGACCGCGATCACCCCCGTACGATCCTGGACCAGATCCCGAGCGGAGAGCAGTTTGACCTGATCCGGCTCGACCAGCTCCACCCGAAGGCGCCGTCCTGCCAACACCCGACCGCGCACGTCCTCCATGGGCCCCGCCTCGACCATACGCCCATGATCGATGAACCCCACCCAGGTGCACAGCTCCTCCAGCTCAGGGAGGATGTGGCTGGAGACGAAGATCGTCTTGCCCATCCGGCGCAGCTCCCGGATCAGCTCCCGCATCTCGATCCGGGCCCGGGGATCCAGGCCCGAGGCGGGTTCGTCGAGGAGGAGGACCTCGGGATCATGCACCAGGGCACGGGCCAGACAGAGCCGCTGCTGCATGCCCCGGCTCAGGGTGTCTACCTGGGCGCTCGCCCGATCCCCCAAGTCCACCAGCTCGAGCAACTCTCGCGCCACCTGGCGTCGTCGATGACGTGGCACCTCGTGGCAGGCGGCGTAGAACTCCAGGTACTCCTGGGCCGTGAGCCGGTCGTAGACGCCGAAGAAGTCGGGCATGTAGCCGATCAGGCGGCGGACCCCGTACGGGTCCTCGGTCACCGGCACGCCGTCGATGGTGGCGATGCCGTCGTCGGGTGTCGTCAGCGTGGCGAGGATGCGGATGGTGGTGGTCTTGCCCGCTCCGTTGGGGCCGACGAAACCGAAGATCTCACCCCGAGGGACGCTCAGGTCAAGCCCATCCAGGGCCACCTGCGAGCCATAGCACTTGCGGAGCCCCTCGACCTCGATCACGACTGGCTGCCCTGATCCACCAGGGAGAGGTTGGCCTGATAGGGAAGCGTCTCGCGCACCCGGACTCTGACCACGTTCCCTTGCACCTCGCCGGGGGTGAGCGCCACCGGCTGTTGGGAGCGCAGGGGCAGCTGCTGCTTGGGCAGGGCGCGCCAGGTGTGGGTGCTCCAGTCGTAGACCTCGACCGACTGCACCGCAGGATCGGGGCTATCCACGAAGGTGTAGCTGAGCGCGGGGGTCGAGGTCAGCCCAGCCGGGATGTTGAGATCGTAGACATCGACCTGGGAGGTGCCGTCCGCGTTCGAGATGCCCGACACCAGGCGCGGCCGCGGCGCCATCCCCAGCAGGGAGTCGCTCGACTGCAGCCGCACCGGCTCCACCATCGCCGCCAGGGCGGAGCGGCCTGGCTGCTCACCGTCCACCAGCAGGGAGTCGGAGGCGCCGGTCAGCGCCACCACCGCCAGGTCGCCAGGCCGGCCACTGATGGCCTGGCTGGCCGCAAGGCGGACCACCGCGTCCTTGGTCGACTCCGAGGCATCGCGCACGGCGGCGGGCGCCCCACGGGCGTTGGGCAAGGCCCCGAGGTTCTGCTCGAACGGCGTGTCCACGGAGGTGCTGGCGTGCGGGCCAAGGTCGGGGGCCAGGACCACCTGGGGACCGTTGCTGCTGACCAGCACCACATCGCTCAGGGAGCGAGAGGTGTGGTTGATGACCGTTCCCTGGAGACGGCCCTTCTGCAACCGCAGCCGGACCTCGATGGGCATGGCCTGACCCGGCTGGTACGAGAAGGGATGCTCCACCGAGAGGGTCTGGAGCCCACGCATGGCCCAGACTGGGACGTTGCTGAGGAGCACGTCAGGGTGGGAACCGATCGTGATCAGGGCCCCGCCGTCGCCCTGGGAGAAGGGCCCGGCCATGATCGCGGTCGAGACCAGGGTATTGGTGGGCAGGCTCAGGTCGACGTCGCCCTTGCGAGGCGCGTAGATGCCGTCGAAGCTGTACGACATGACCGCTCCGTGGGGGCCGAGGCGGTTCACCTGGACCTCGGTCAGGAGGTAATCCGAGCCCCGTGACCCAAACCCCACCACGTAGGCGCCAGCGGTGAAGAACACGGCGATGGCAGGCACCGTGGCCCAGAGCAGGACCCTCCTCCCAATCGCACGGAGGAAGAGGTAGGAGAGGACACCCACCAGGAGGACGTAGGCGACCAGCAAGCCACCGAGCAAGCCCACCGGCGGCGAGGATGCGGCGGGCGTGTCCTGGAGGATCTGCACCAGCTGGTCCGCGCTGCTCGAGTAGCCTGGCGCCCACGATCCCAGGCCAGTGACGCTGGGCCCGCCCCCAAAGGCGCTACCGGATCCGAAGCCGTTGGAGAAGAGGCTGTGCCCAGCCCCCTGCACGCCGCTGAGGGCCCGGTCGATGGCCTGGGTCCAGGCCAGGCCAGCCAGGTCCACCTGGCTGTCGAAGGGCCCCGCGAAGGGGTCGAAGGCCAGCTCGACGATGTCGCCGGCGCCGTACGAGCCCTCCACCACCAACGGAAGCCCCTCGCTCGAGGAGAGGACCACGCTCGCCCGGCTGCTGGTGGGGCCCGTCGCCACCTGGGCCACGGCGTCGGTGCTCATGCCGGCGAGATCAGCGAGCGCCCCCAACGAGGCCGTGGCCGTGGACTGTGGAGGCATGGGGAGCAGGTCTGAGGGAAGCGGCAGCAAGGTGCGACGCCACGAAGGACCACCCGCCTCGATCAGCGTGCCACCCAGACCGACGAAGTCCTCCAACGCCTGAACCTGGGCTTGGCTTAGCGCCGCGCTGTCGAAGTCGTCCAGGATCACGCCGCTGAGGCCGCTCAGGTAGACCGCGCTGGTGGGGAAGGCCTGCGGCGAGGCGAAGCGGGTGAAGGTCGTATCCACCCGGCTCAAGGCCCGCATCGGGGCACTGATCTTCTGGTCAGCCTGAGGCAGGTCGCTGAGGATGCCGATGGCGGTGCTGCCGCGAACCGTGGGGTTGACGCTGGCACGGGCGAGCACTCGTCCGGAGCTGTCGTGCAACTCGGCCCGGTATCCATCCGGGGAGTCGATGACGTAGACCAGAACCGATCGCGTGCTGTCACGACCCACCTCGACCGGAGTCTGGTAGACGGGATAGGTCCCGGTGTCGGAGTTCCTGTCGTCCTCGGGCACCAGCACCACATCCCCCGAGAAGCTGGACTGGCCGGTGTTCTTCACCGTGACCACGTAGGGCGTCCAGGTGCCCTGGGAGCTGGCGAGCTGCCAGCGCTGGCTGACCTCCAGCGAGAGTTGAGGGACAGAGGCAGCGCCCGCGATCCCCGGCACAGAGCCCAGACCGCTCAAGGCCAGCCCGCCGACCAGGGCCATACGGATGAACCTGCGAATGCGAGCTGCCGCCGGGCGTGCGGGAGAACGACTCGATCTCATCTGTCCATCCACAGCAACGCCGCTACCGGGCGGCGACACCTCACACGTTACCCCAAAGGGATGCCCGCGAGATTGCCGATCTCGTCCCCGATGCGCCTCGAAGCCGGCGAGCATGGGGCGCGTCGGCCGTGGCCCGAGCCGCGCTCACCGCTCAGGCTCGCTGGGCCCGCTCACCACGCGCCCGACCTCGGTCAGGATCTCGGCCCGGCCACGAACCTTGATCGCCGCCGTCAGCTCTGTGAACTGCGCGATCAGCACCTCGCCCGCGTCCAGCCGCTCGGAGTGGTGCGAGCGGGTGTCCCGCCCCCGGGTCAGGCCCATGATGACGACCCCGTCCTCCAGGGCCTTCACGACCACGTAGCGGCCCAGCGATCCCTCAAGCGCCGAGCCGAGCGTGTCCATTGCGGCCGTTCGCCTTCCCGTTGCCCCCAGCCCCGGCCCGGGGCCGAACCGTCTCCAGCCGAGTGACCTCCCGGTGGAAGCAGGAGTCGAGATCCTCCTTCAGGGCGGTGTCGGCCTTGACCCGAAAGCGCTCGCCCACCTGCACGGTGACCTCGCTACCGCTCACGCGGAAGTGGAGGAAGACCTCACAGTCGCCCCGGTGCCTGGCCAGGACCGCGGCCAGGTCGTCCACGACCTCCGGGCCGCCCTCGGGAACGTCGACATGGACCACCTTCTGGCGCTCCACGGGAACGCACTCAGGGTCGTCCCACCTCCACGCCGCCTCTGCGATCAGGACCGCGGCCTCCGGCTCCTCCTCCTCGACCTCCAGCTCGTCGTCCTCTGGTGCCGGCGCCGGCCCGCGGCCACCTCGGCTGCTGTCCACGGTCCCCTGGACGACCAGGATACGGTCAGGCTCGAAGAGCTGCCGGTACTGCTCGTACACGCGGGGGAACAAGGTGACCTCGACTATGCCGGTCAGGTCCTCGATCTCGGCGTAGGCCATGATCTGGCCGCGCTTGGTCACCACCCGCCGGAAGGACCGGACCAGCCCCCCGATCCTCACCTCCTTGCCGGCCAGCTCCGCGGTGAGCTCGCTGGCCTGGGTGTCGATCCGCCGCGCCAGGTCGCCCTCGATCCGGTTCAAGGGATGGTCGGAGAGGTACAGGCCGAGGAGCTCCTTCTCCGCGCGCAGACGCTCTTCGGGAGGCATGGGATCGGCCCTGATGCCATAGTCGATCACCTGCTCGGCCTCCTCGACCAGGTCGAGCAAGGAGATCTGGCCTCGCTCCCGGTCGCGACGGCTGCGGTCCGCCCGCTGACGCGCGTGCTCCAGGGTGGCCAGAAGCTGGTTGCGCTCACCCAGCGCATCGCAGGCCCCACAGCGGATGAGCGACTCCAGGGCCCGGGCGTTCACCTCTTGCACACCCCCGAGACGTTCACACAGGTCGTCCAGGGAGCGGAACGGCCCTCCCCGCTGGCGTTCGGCCACGACGGCCTCGGCCGCCCCTCTCCCCACGTTCTTGACCGCGGCCAGGCCGAACCGAATCCTCTCCCCCACGATCGAGAAGTCCACCCCCGACTCGTTGATCGCCGGGGGCAGGACCTCGATCCCACGCTTCCGGCAGTCGACGATGGTCGTGGCCACGTCCTCCGCCTTCCCCTGCACATGGGTGAGCAGCGAGGTCATGTACTCGAGCGGGTAGTTGGCCTTGAGGTAGGCGGTCTGGTAGCTGATCACGGCATAGGCAGCCGAGTGGCTGCGGTTGAAGCCGTACTCGGCGAACTTGGCGATGGAGTCGAACAGCGCCTCGGCCTCGGCCTGGCCGATGCCGTTGGCCACGCAGCCGGCGACGAACTTCTCCCGCTGCTGGGCCATCTTGACCTTGTCCTTCTTCCCCATCGCGGAACGGAGGATGTCTGCCTCGGAGAGGGAGAACCCGGCCAGCTCGCGGGCGGCCATCATCACCTGCTCCTGGTAGATCATCACCCCATAGGTATCGCGCAGGATCGACTCCAGGCGCGGATGGAGGTACTCGATCGGCTCCCGACCGTGCTTGCGGGCGATGTAGGCGGGGATGTTCTGCATCGGCCCGGGCCGGTAGAGCGCAACCGCCGCCGCCAGATCCTCAAAGCACTGGGGCTTCATCTCCTGGAGCATCCGGCGCATGCCCGAGCCCTCCAACTGGAACACCCCATGGGTGTCAGCGGCGCTGATCAGCTCGTAGGTGCGGGGGTCGTCGTAGCCCAGGCGCAGGAGGTCGATCTCGATCCCATGGCGCTCTTTGACCAGCTTCAGGCAGGTGCTGATGATGTCCAGGTTCTGCAAGCCCAGGAAGTCCATCTTGAGCAGGCCGACCTCCTGGACACCCTTCATGTCGTACTGGGTGATGACCTGTCGGGGCTGGTCGTCGCTGCCGTTCACCGACCGGGGCCCGTACTGAAGCGGGGCGTAACGGACCAGGCGATCGGGGGCGATCACCACCCCGGCCGCGTGCACGCTGACGTTGCGTGAGGCGCCCTCCAGCGAGCGAGCCACGTCGATCAGACGCCTCAGGTCGTAGCTGCGACCGTCGGGGCCCACCTGAGGGCCCGCCTCGTAGGCCTGCCGGAACTCCGGCACCTCGCTCAGGACGTCGTCCAGGGACTTGGAGCGGCCCTGATGGACGGGAACCAGCTTGGCCAGCCGATCGCACTCCTTGAGCGGCACCCCCAGGACCCGGCCGACGTCCCGGATGGCCGCCTTGGAGGCCATGGTGGTGAAGGTGATGATCTGCGCCACCCGATCGGCGCCGTACTTGTCGGTCACGTAGCGGATGACCTTCTCCCGTCCCTCGACCGAGAAGTCGCAATCGATGTCCGGCATCGACACCCGATCCTTGTTGAGGAAGCGCTCGAAGATCAGCCCGTGCTGGAGGGGGTCCAGGTTGGTGATGCCGAGCAGGTAGGTGACCAGACTGCCGGCGGCGCTGCCCCGGCCCGGGCCGGTCACGATGCCGTTCTGGCGGGCGAAGTTGAAGAAGTCCCAGACGATGAGGAAGTAGGACGAGAAGCCCGTCTGCTCGATGACCGCCAGCTCGGTCTCCATGCGCTCGAGGACCGCCGGCGAGGGGCGGTCGCCGTAGCGCCAGCGCAACCCTTCCTCACACAGCTTGCGCAGGTACTGGTGGGGGCTCATGCCCTCGGGCACAGGGAAGGGTGGCAGGACCGAGCGACCCAGCTCGATCTCAAGGTCGACCTGGGCGGCCACCTCCAGGGTGCTGGCCAGTGCCTCGGGCATGTCCTTGAAGACCCGCCCCATCTCCTCGGGGCTCTTGAGGAAGAACTCCTGGCTCTCGAAGCGCCACCGCTTGGGGTCGTCGTAGCTGGCGCCGGTCTGCAGGCAGAGCAGGACATCGTGGGCCTCGGCGTCCTCCTGCCGGACGTAATGGAGGTCGTTGGTGGCCACCAGGCGGAGGCCGAACTCCCTGGCCAGGCCGCGCAAGGCCTGGTTGACCTTCTCCTGGTCCTCGATGCCGTGCCGTTGCACCTCGAGCAGGTATCGGTCCGGGCCGAAGATGTCCCGGTAGGTGGCCACCGTCTCCCTGGCCCCTTCCAGGTCCCCGCCCACGATCTTCTGGGCCACCTCGCCGCCCAGGCACCCCGAGAGCACGATCAGCCCCCGGGCGTGCCCGGCCAGGGTCTCCCGGTCGATGCGGGGCTTGTAGTAGAGCCCCTCCAGCTGCCCGATGGTGACCAGCTCCATGAGGTTCCGGTAGCCCTCGATGTCGGCAGCCAGCACGGTCAGGTGGTAGGGGTCACGGTCCGCCTTGCTGTCCCGATCTCGCAGGCCGCGGGGGGCGACGTAGACCTCGCACCCCACGATCGGCTTGATCCCCGCCGCCCGGCAGGCCTTGTAGAAGTGGATGGCGCCGTACATCACGCCGTGGTCGGTGAGGGCCACCGCGGGCATCCCGAGCTCGGCCGCGCGGGACACCAGCTGCGAGATGCGGCTGGCCCCATCGAGCAACGAGAACTCGGTGTGGTTGTGGAGGTGAACGAAGGTCTGGGGGGCGCTGGGCATGGTCACAGTCCGAGGCTGGGGGTCTCTCGGCCGGGATTGTAACCGCCCCGGCGGGGCCGTGCCTCCCCGAGCGCGCCCCACCGCCGAGGGAGCGCCGTCCGCCCGGTCGCGACCGGGGCAGATGCCCACCCGGTCCCCATGCCTGTCCCGCCCGGTTGACGACCGACCCAGCCCCTCTGTGGGGGACACGCGTCAGAATCGTCCTGATGAGGGCCAGGCCGCACCGGCCGAGGCCAGGCGGGCGATCGGAGCGTCCCAGGAGGCGTCGAGGCTGCGAGACCAAGGAACCGACAAGCAGGCGCCCACGCGCCCTCCGCTGCTGCTGACCAACCTACTGAACGACCTCGAGGCGCTGGCCGACCGGCTGCCGGAGCGGGCTGCGGAGGGCGACCTGCTCAACGCCTACCTGCTGGCGGCCGGCATGCTCCAGATCGTCGACGACCATCTCCATCGAGACCCGCTGCTCCTACGCCGAGCGGCGGGACGTGTCGGCCGGAAGCTGCCGGGGCCCTGGGGGCGGGTTGGGACCGCAGCCCTCGGCATGGCGGCTGGCGTGACGTGGTGGGGGCTGTCCCACCGCCCCGGCCTGGGGAGGGAGCTCCGTTGGCGGGCAGAGCTGGCGCTGCTCGTCGATCGCCTGGCCGACGCCCTGATCGACGAGGACGCCTGGGAGGTCCGCCGCGCCCGCCCCGACCTGGAGGCCGCCGCTCGTGGTCTGCTCCGCCGGCTCCCCTGCCTCCCTCCCAGCCTGCGGCGGGAGGTGGTGCGGCTCCCGAGCTGTTTCCGCAGCTTCGACCAAGCGCCCGCGGACGTGGAGGCCCTGGCCCGCGCCGCCGTCGACGCCCAGCCGGAGCGGGGGCGGCCGCTCTTGGTGATGGGCATCCGGACCTCGGGGAGCTACCTGGCGCCGCTGCTGGCGGCCTTCCTCCGCCACCTCGGCCGCGAGCAGGTCGAGACCTTCACCATGCGTCCGGGGCAGCCCTGGCTCCCGTCCGAGGCCGCCTTCCTCCGCCGCGCCGCGGGCAAGGCCCTGGTCCTGCTCGTCGACGACCCGCCTCGATCCTGGAAATCGGTGCGCCAGGCGGCGGAGGGCCTGCGGCGCCTCGGTTTCGCCCGTGACGCGATCGCGCTCACGCTCGGCCTCTTCCCGAACGCGGACCGACCCGAGTCGCTCGCCGGCCACCCGGGGATCTTCCTCCCCTTCTCCCAATGGGAGATCCACCGAAAGCTCCAGCCAGAGGCGGTGCGGGCGACGATCGCCCGACTGCTGCTCGGTCGTGCCGAGGTCCTCGACCTCCGCGAGGTCGAGCCCGCCAGCGTCCCCCATGGCCGCGGCCACGCCCAGGCTCGCTTCAGGATCGAGCTGGGCCGGGGCGAGGTCCGTCACCAGCGGGTGATCCAGGCCAGGGGGGTAGGCCTCGGCTACTTCGGCGAGCACGCCTTGGCGGTGGGCCGTCGCCTCTGCGGCTTGGTGGGCGAGATCCTCGGCCTGGCGGAGGGGGTCCTTTTCGAGGCCTGCCCGGGGCCGGAGTCACGGCTCGCGCCCCCCCTCGACCTGCAGCGAGCCGGGGCGGTGGCTCGCTACATCAGCCTCCGCGCCCAGGCCCTCTCCCTCCCGGAGGACCTCACCCCGCGGCTGCGGCGACGTGGGACCGCGCCACAATGGGCCAGCAACACCCTCGCCGGCATCTTCGGTCGGGGCGCAGAGCTCGGCCGGCTCCTCCTCCTCCCCATGCTGCACCGCCTGCTCCAGGCCCGCAGCCCGGCCATCATCGACAACCGAACCCGACTCGAGGCCTTCGTCCTGGACGACGGCGCCATGCTCAAGACCGAGGCCGACATCAGCGTGTTCGACAGCGCCGACTTCGTCTGTTTCGACCCCGTGGCCGACCTGGCGCTGGCGGCGACCAGCGCCGAGGACACGGCCAGCGGGGAGGCGCTCCGGCTGGCCTACGAGGCCATGGCAGGGCCGGTGGGGGCGGAGCGGTGGCTGCTCCATCAGCTCATTCGGGTCCTGATCCTGATGGAGGAGCGATCTCCGGCGGAGCGAAGCCTCGACCCCCGGCCCGCACGCCTCTTTCAGCGCTACTACCGCGAGGTCTTGATCGGAGACGCACCAGCAAGCTCGGGCCCCCTCTGCGCCATCGATGTCGACGGCGTCCTGGAGACCATGCAGATGGGATTTCCAGCCACCAGCCCGGCCGGCGCTCTCGCCCTGCGAGCCCTGCTGCGGCACGGCTTCCGCCCCGTGCTCGCCACCGGGCGCTCGCTCGACGAGCTGCGCGATCGCTGCGCCGCCTACGGGCTGGCCGGAGGAACGGCCGAGTACGGAAGCGTGATCTACGACCATCACCGGGGCCGCGCTCGTTGGCTCCTCGACCCCCAGGCCGAGCGGGCGCTCGACTGCCTACGGGACGCCCTGAGCGCCCATCCCGGGGTGCACCTGGACCCACGCTACCGAGGCGCGGTCCGTGCCTTCCGCGTCGACGAGCGGGGCCGTCGACGTGCCCTCGCCGCACGCACCGTGGCCCAGGCCCTGGCCGCCTCCGGCACCGAGGAGATGATCCGACCGGTGCCGGGCTTCTTCCAGACCGACTTCGTGACCACCTCCACGACGAAGGAGGCGGCTCTGGAGGCGCTCGCGGCCGAGTTCGAGGTGGAGGGGCAGCTCGCCCTCGCCGTGGGGGACACGACCACCGACCTGGGCATGCTGCGCATGGCCCACCTGGGACTAGCGCCAGCCAACGCCGACGTCGAACTCCGCCGGGCCGGGGTGGCGGTCCTCCGCCGCCCCGCCCAGGCCGGGCTGGCGGAGGCAGTCGCCCGTCTCATCGGCCACCATCCCGGTGCTTGCCCGGCCTGCGCCCCTCTCCCGGCCACCGAGCCCACCCGCGCCTTCCTGCGCCTCCTCGCGGCCAAGGACCTGGCCCCCTGGCGGCGCCTTCTGCGGCTGCTCCGGCTCGCAGCGCTCGGCTAACCGCGGGCCGCGGGCGGTGGCCTCCGCTCTCGAACCCGACGCCCCCGGGCCTGGGTGGTGGCCGCGCGGCGCTTCAGCCCGACCCGGCCCATCGAGCTCCCCCTGGAGGGGCCCAGGAACTCGGCTGCCCCCTCGGTCGGCGAGCCTGGGTCGCAACGCCGTGCCGATGGGGAACGGCCCCACTCACCGGCTCCCTGCTCCTCAGGCGACCGTCGGGGGCATCGACCACCCTCCTCTGGACGATGACCAGGAGGCCCAGGCCCAGCTGGCGAACGCAGGTGGCCAGGGCATGGCCCTCACCGTGCGTCGGGCCAGCCCTGGGACGACCGCGCAGAGATGGCCCGCGACGCACACGGCCAGGTCGGCAGCCGCGAGGCCCGCGACCGTCCCCCGACGTCCCCGCCAACCACCTGCTCGACGAGCCCTCCGCCCCTGCCCCGTCGAGGCGCCTCACCCAAGGCGCCCACGACGTCAGCCACCCGTCCGAAGGCGAGGCCAGCGCCATCGCGCGGGCATGGGCCGACGCTCGCCCCCCGAGCGGCCCCGAACCTTCGGCCCGCTCCCGACCTCAGGGGCGAGCCGCCATCGACGTCGGCGGCCGCTCCTCAAAGGGCTCGCATCGCTCGTGCCACCGCCTCCACCTCCTCGTCGGTGAGGGAGTGATGAACGGGAATTGAGAGCATGTCGTCGGCAGCCCGCTCAGCCTCAGGACAGCGCACGTGACCGTACCTGGCATAGGCAGGCTGGCGATGCACCGGCACCGGGTAGTAGACCCCGCTCCCCACCCCCGCCTCGGCGAGGGCCTCGCGCAGACGGTCACGCGCCCGGCGCGCCTCGCCATCCACGCCGACGAGCCGTAGGGTGTACTGATGGTACACGTGCTGGGCGCCAGCCAGGCGCTGGGGTCTCGCGAACCGCTCATCAGGGATCATCTCGTCGTAGTAGGAGGCGATGCGACGCCGGCGCTCGGTGATGGCCTGCAGGCGGCCCAACTGGGCCAGGCCGATCGCGGCCTGCATCTCGGTCATTCGAAAGTTGAACCCGACCCGATCATGGACGTAAGGCTGCTGGGCGTACGCTTGGTGGCGAAGGCTGGCGCACAGGGCGGCCACCTCTGGATCGTTGGTGGTGACCATCCCCCCCTCCCCCGTGGTCAGGTTCTTGGTGGCGTAGAAGGAGTACACGGCGGTGCCGAAGCTGCCCAGAGGGGCTCCTCCGAGCGTGGCTCCCACCGCCTGGCACGCATCCTGGACCAGGGCCAACCCGTGCTCCTCGGCCAGGGCGCTGAAGGCGCGGAGGTCGCAGGGATTGCCGTGGAGGTGCACAGGGAGGATGGCGCGGGTCCGAGGGCTGATGAGCTCCGCCGCCGACGCTGGGCTGAGGTTCAGGGTGTCATCGACATCGGCGAAGACGGGCTGCGCCCCCACCTGGGCGATGGCGTTGGCGGTGGCGATGAAGGTGAGGGGACTGGTGATCACCTCATCACCTGGCCCGACACCATGGGCAAGGAGGGCCAGGAACAAGGCGGTGGTGCCGCTCGACGTGGCGACCGCGTAGCGAGCTCCGCTGGCCTCGGCGAAGGCACGCTCGAAGGCCCGGACCCGCTCCGCCTGGGCGAGCTGTCCCGAACGCATCACCTCGAGAACGGCAGCCTCCTCCTCAGGGCCGAAGGTCGGACGGGCCACGGGGATCACGATCGCGCCCCCAGGCCCGGGTGCGATCGACCGCAGCCGGGGCAGGTCCCGGCGGCGTCGAGGCGCCCGCCACACTCGCAGACGTAGCCGGCGAGGCGGGCCGGATTGCCATAGACCAGAGCGTGCTCGGGCACGTCCCTGGTCACGACCGAACCCGCCCCCACCATCGCGTGGCGGCCGATGGTCACACCAGGGAGCACCGTGGAGCCGCCGCCGATGGAGGCTCCGTCCCCGACCACCACCCCGGAGACCACCCAATCGCCCTCCCCCTTGAGCCTGCCGTCCGGGGTCGTCGCACGCGGCCGCCGATCGTTGAGCAGGCAGGCATGCGGCCCCACGAAGACCTCGTTGCCGATGCGAGCGCCGCTGAACACCGACGAACGGGTGTGGAGCTTCACCCGATCACCGACCACCACCCCGACGTCCACATAGGCTCCCTTGCCGAGCACGCAGCCAGCCCCGATCCGAGCCCCTGGACGGACTTGAGCCTCGTTCCAGATCTTGGTACCGGGGCCGATGCTGGCGTCCTCGGCCACCTCGGCCGTGGGATGCACGTAGACGGGAGAGACGCTCACCTTCATGCCAGCTCCTTGCGAAGAGGTTCAGAGTCAGGGACGAGCGGGCAGCGATGCCGCGGGGGAAGCACCCGCCGGCCCTCCACCCCCTGCCCAGCCGTGGCCAGGCGGATCACGGCCGTCCCACCGGCCGGGACCGTGACCTCAACCGGCCCCTGGCCCGAACGTCGGACGCCGTCCACCTCCAGGACGGCCGTGGGAGGCAAGTGAGGGCGTCGGACGATGAAGGTCCGCGGCGACGGGTCGGGATTGTGGAGGCAGGCCTCCTCAGCGGTCATCAACACCTCCCACCCCCGCGGGCCCAGCCGCTGGAGGTAGGCATGGCGTGCGACCTCGTCCAGGCTCATCCAGACCGGGGCCGCCGCCCGGTTGACGGCCTCCGCCCAGCCGACCAGGTCCTGGAAGGCCGGGCCCAGCGCGCGCAGGTGGCCGAAGCCCAGCACCGGGCGCCCCAAGAAGAGGTCGACCAGGAAGCCGGGGTCATGGAGGCCCCTCCGCCAGAGCAACGGGTAGCCCTCCCAGGCCAGGTCGGCCGGCCGCAGCCCGAGCTCGGGGTCGTCTGGGATGGGCGCCCCCAGGGGGAACTTGTCGTGGAGGTTGCAGGTGGCGACGAAGCCGAGACGACGGAGGTCTGCGAAGATGGCCGCCGGCCCCACCCCGTAGGGGAAGACCATGACCCGGTCCAGCCGGACGCCGTGCTGCTCGGAGAAGCGAAGACCGTTGCTGACCGCACGCCGCAACGCCAACCGTTGGCGGGCCAGAGGTCGAGCCGGGTAGCGCGCCCGCCTGGCCTCCGGCAAGTAGAACTCGTAGCCATCGTGGTCGCACCCGTGGTAGCAGGCGGAGACCAGCCCAGGGTGCCGCCGCAGCAGCGCGACCACGGCGGGGTCGGCTAGCGGCAGCTCCCGCGGCACGGTGGCGATGGTGACGTGGAACCGGTGCTCGCGAGCCTGCGTCAGCAGGAGATCCATCCGCAACCCGATGCGGTCCCGACGCAGGGCTGGGTCGTCGATCGAGAAGTTGGCCACGGCCAGCGGCGGGTGCCAGGCCGAGCGACCGTAGAGCCGACGCAGGAGCATCATCGGAACCAGCGCGGTCGCGGCCCGACTGGAGGCCAGGACCCGCCAGAGGGGCTGGGCTAGCTCGGCAGGGGCGGTGCTCAAGACCACCCGCCCCATCCCCACCGGACGCTCCACGACCAGCGGTAGCCGATCCCCAGCCTCACAGGCCAGGGCCCGCCAGCCAGGGCCGGCCCGCAGGCCAAACGACCACGCCCCGCCCATCAGCCTGGCCCCGCTCAGCTCCCGGGCGGTGTCCCCCGCCTCGGGGGGGAAGAGCAGGTCGGCAGCGGAGCCGGCCGCCAGCTCGGGGAGGGCCAGGTCCAGCCGCTGGCCCAACCCCGCCAGGGCCGGGAGGGAGGGCGGGCGAAGCCCGTCCACGTAGAGGGTGCCGCCCCGCTGGAGAAAGGTGGCCAGCCCGGTCATGGCCGGCTCCCGAAGCTCGAGCAGGGCCTCGGCCGGGGCTCGCAGGAGCGGCCAGCGCCCGGCCAGGGCACGACGGAGCAGGTCGCCTGGGCCATCCTCCCCGGCCCGCTCCACGCTCAGGCCGTGGAAGCTCGCCACCGCCGCCAGCGTCCCTGCCGAGCGCCCCAGGTCCCCAACCGTCGGCGTCGTCGGGCATGCGGGCTCGGCCGGGCCCGCGCACGCCGTCCCGGGCACGATCGGCGGCATCGCCGGCGGACGGACGTAGCCGGGGCGGTCGCCCCAGAGCAGCTCCCGCCACCAGCTCCGCCGAGCCACCACCGCCCGTCGTGCCGCCTCCCAGAGGCCGGAGAGGCGGCCGGGGGATGGGGCGGCCACGACCTCGAGATCGGCAAGGGCGGTCAGGACCCGGTCCGCGATCGCCGACCAGGCGTAGGGCTCAGCCAGGCGGCGGGTGGCGGCCTCCCGCCCCCGGACCTCCAGGGCCCGGGTCACCAGCTCCGCCGCGGTGTCCACCAGGTAGACGCCGGGCGCCGAGCCGAGCCGCTCCGGCAGCGCCCCGAACTTGAGGCTGACCACCGGAAGGTCGCTGGCCAGGGCCTCCAGGACCGAGAGCGGCATCGCCACCGCGTCCTCTCGCGAGGCGGTGGGAAAGACGTAGACATCGGCCAACCGGTAGAGCTCCTCGACGTTCGGCTGATACCCCTCGAGCAGGACCACCCCCCCTTGGGCCAGGTCGGCGCGCAGGCGCTCGGACTCGGCACCGCCGTGTCGGCTGGCCACCACCACCACCGTCACCCCCGCCGTCGCCGCCAGGGGCAGGAGGGCGGAGAGGTTGCGACCCGCCCTCAGATGGCCAACGTGGAGCAGGATGCGACGGTCGAGCGGCAGTCCCCACTTGCGCCGGAGCCGCTCCTTCTCGCCCGGCAGCGGGGGACGGAACCGCTCCAGGTCCACACCGCCGGACACGCAGATCGCGTTGAGGCCAGCGGCCAGCGCCCGGCGCCGATCCTCGTCGGTGGGCAGCAACAGGAGATCGGGCATCAGGGAGCGGGGGAAACGACGCAGGGCCCGGGCGGCAACGCTCTGGAGGGCGACGAAGGCAACCGGGGCCCGGCAGAGCCGGCGCAGGATCTGCGCACGCACCAGGGCAGCCGCGGTCAGCGAGCTACGCGAGGCGTAGACCACGACGCTCGGGGTCGAGTCCCGCAGCTCGGGCCGGCGGGACACCCTGACCAGCTCTCGCAGCCGACCCACCACGCGGCTCGGGCGGCCGCCGGCCGAGGGCGACGAGCCCACGACCTGGGTCAGCAGTCGGCAACGCCGCCCCAGCTCCGAGCCGAGCACCCGGACGAACTTGGCGTAGGCCTCGTCCGGGACCCCATCGACCTGTTCGGCGACCAGGAGCACGCGCAGGGCGTCCCCATCCCGCGGGCTTGGCTCGGCCACGAGCTCGCCGGCCGCGTCCTCGCCCCCAGGAACGCTCGGGCGACCGAGCGGCGCCGATGGCTCCAGGACCTCGGTGCGATCGGCGATCGCCGATCGACGGTCGTCCAGGAGGACGTGGTCCCGTAGCTGGCGCACCCGCGGGGTCTCGGCCCCGAAGGCCCAGACGGTCACCGCCCCCGCCACCAGGAGCTGGGCCAGCGCCCCGGCGCTGAAGGCCAGCCCCGCTCCCACCAGGCCGGCGCGGGGGATCAACCAGAGGCCGCTGCCGAGGGTGACCACGGCCGCCACGCCCGCCGTCACCGTGTCGACGATGGGGTGGCCGATGCCGAGCCAGCAGCTGTCGAGGACGCTCTTCACCCCATACAGGGCCATCCCCACGGTGAGGACCATGAGCGGCACCGCAGCCGTCTCGTACTTCCCCCCGAACACGCTCGCTGTCAGCGGCCGGGCGAGCGCCACCAGCGCGAAGGCCAGGGGGAGGGTGACCACGGCCGTGAAGGCCAGCACCCGAACCAGGTAGCGCCCCACCTCGCGCTCGGACAGCCGCGCCACACGCGGCGTGAGCACGAAGGCGATGGCCGAGGGGACGAGCATGAAGCCGTTGGCGATCGCCTTGGCGGCGCCGTAGCTCCCCGTGCTGGCCTCGCTCCGGAGATGCTGGACCAGGATCAGGTCCCCGCTGTACCAGAGGTTCCAGAAGACGGCCTGGAGGAGCACCGGTCGAGCGAAAGCGGCGATGCCCCGGATCCGCCTCCACCCCAGGGTCGAGGGGCGAAAGGCGACGTCGAGACGACTGACGGGCGCCAGGGCGAGCAAGGCAGCCACCCCCGAGAGGCCGTAGACGATCAGGAAGACGGCGGGGGAACGACGACCGACGAGGGCCAGAGCGAGCACCGCGGCCAGCTGGAGGACGTTGGCCAGGACGTAGAAGACAGACTGCAAGGTGTACCGCCCTAGGCCGCGCTGGACCTCACGGTAGGTCTCGAGGGCGGCCACCCCGATCAGGTTGGCGAGCAGCCCCACCATGAGCCAGCCCCCCAAGTCGAGCGGCCGGGCCACGGCCACGGTGATGACCGCGCTGAAGCCGAGGACGATGGCCACCACCGCCAGCCAGTTCGTGTAGTAGAGGTTCCGTCCCTCCCGATCCCCCTCGTGGCGGGCAAGGAAGCGAGAGAGACCCAGCGGGGCCGTGGTGAGCAGCACCGAGAGCACACCGCCCACAGCCAGGGCGTAGCTGAGACGGCCGTAGCCCGCCGGGTCGAGCAGACGGCCCGCCGCCACCTGGAAGAGGAAGCCGAAGAGCTTGGCCAACCCGAAGCCCAACAGCACCGTCACGGAGGAGCGCAACAGGGCGGCGTCGGGCACCAGCCCCGCCAGCCGTCGGCGAAGGCGCGACCGGGAGGGCGAGGGCAGCGGGCGCAGCTCGATAAAGGCCGGGGCCGGGCGGGCGACCAGCGCCAGCCCGCTCAAGGCACCAACCAGCATCCAGAACTCCTGGCTGACGGCGGTGAAGGTCAGGTACTCGGAGGTCACGTTGAGGAGCAGAACGCAGGCCACCGTCGCCAGACAGGTGGCGCCGAGCGCCCGGCGCACCGGGTAGGGACTCCAGCGCGAGGCCCAGCCAGCCTTGGCCACGGCGGCCATGAGCAGGAGGAAGATGACGAGCCCAGGGATACCGGCCCGGAACATCTCCCAGAGATAGTCGTTGTCGACGAAGGAGACGAGCGGCCTCGGCACCTCGGGGGGCATGACGGTGGCGGTGCCAAACCAGAGGCCGTGGTGGAGCAGGGCAGGGATGAAGAAGCTCTGCCAGTAGTCGACCCGCGTGGCCATGGTCTCGGGCAGGCCGTGGCTGGCGCCGCCGAGCTGGTTCTGCAGGCGGACGGCGATTGCCGGCCAGAGCAGCACCAGCCCGATCAGGCCGGCGGGGACCGCGGCCGCGAACTCCCGCCAGGGGATGCGGCGGACGACCAGCATCGCCCCCACCAGGCCGAAGGGCAAGGCGAGCACCGGCGCGTAGGTGTCCGAGGCCAGCATCCCCAGCACGTTGACCCCCATCACCACCCGCAGCCACCAGGGGGAGAACCCAGGCTGGCGAGCGGCCAGGAGCGAGAAGGCGAGCAGGAAGTTGAGCAGGCCAAAGGCCCCAACCGCGCTGTAGAAGCCCAGCAACGAGGTCGGCCGGTAGACGTTGTCCCAGCTGGGCAGCGGCTGGGCGGGATAGTAGACCTCGACCAGCTGGCGGACGTTCCCCGGGTTGACCAGCTCGAGCACGGCGATCGCGGCCACCGGGAGGCTGGCCAGCAGGGTGACCTTCAGGAACCGGCGCAGCCCCTCGCCGGTGAGCTCGGCCCGAGAGAAGACCAGATAGACGAGCAGGTACTGCACCGGCCCCAGGACGGTCATCCACTCGGACTGATCGAGGCCCGCTTGGGTGAGCAAGGCCACCGCTGAGGGGATCAGGACCCCGCCCAGGCAGTAGACCAGCACCACCACGTCGAGGGCGCTGAAGGGGAGCGGACGGCGTCGGGCGATCAGGTGGACGCCGAACCCGCCGACCAGCGCCATCAGCAGCACCTCGTTGACCCGGAACACCGGGACCACCGTCCCGCGGCCCATCCCCGCGGTGAGCGGCACCGCGAGCGCGAAGAGGGCGCAGGCCAGCGGCGGCCTCCAGACCGAGAGCACGAGCAGGGCCACGGCGCAGGCCGCCACCGGCGCCAGCAGCACCAGGTGCGACATCAGCGCGGAAGCACCTCCACGCCACGGGCCGGCTCCGCCACCCGATCACCGTTCCGTCCATCGAGCCCGAGCGCGGTGAGGTAGCGGGGCCTCACCTGATCCCAGCTGATCGCTCCGACGACCTCGGCCGCTCGCTCGGCCTGTCGGCGGGCCGCCTCCGGCTCCCTGAGCAGACGCTCCACCTGGGCCGCCACCTCGTCGGGATCGCCCGGCCTGGTGTAGGCGACGGCCTCCTCGGGGAAGTAGGCCTCGATGGTGGGCAGTCGCGAGCACACGGCCGGCACCCCGAGCTGGGCGTACTCGAGCAGCTTGGTCGGGAGCAGGAAGGGGGTGTAGCGGTCAGGGAGGATCGTGACCAGCCCCAGCCTCGCCCGTCGGACCTCGGCCACCGCCCGAGGCCATGGCAGCAGGCCGGTGAAGCACACCTGTTCCTCGACCCCCAGCTCGCACGCGAGCCGCTCCAGGGCCGGTCGCGCCTCCCCATCGCCCAGGATCTTGAGCCGGAGGTCGGGCCACCGCTCCCGGAGCAGCGCCAGGGCCCGAATGGCCACGTGGACGCCGTAGCGCTCGACCAGGGTGGAGTGGGTGACCAGGACCCGGCCGTCCCGCTGGGCCGGCGGCAGGTCGGAGGGCAACGCGATGGTGTTCGGGACCACGGACACCTTGCCCGGGTTCAGGCCACGGGCCCTGAGCTGGTCGAAGCAGGGACGGCTGACCACGATCACGTGGTCGGCCCACCGAGTCGCCGCCCACTCCATCGCCCGCGCCACCCT
>Ga0070737_10002728_pt1 | contig 20404 bp, 16 predicted proteins | sample Coa_R1_10_FD_66438 | JGI IMG/M metagenome (GOLD analysis project Ga0070737, IMG submission 66438) | Surface soil microbial communities from Centralia Pennsylvania, which are recovering from an underground coalmine fire - Coalmine... | ecosystem: Environmental > Terrestrial > Soil > Unclassified...
GCTGCTGATTTTCCTGATGTTCACCAACATGTTCGCCGGCGTGCTGGTGCTGCCAGCCTTCATCGCCTGGTCGCGCACCCGCTTCATCTCCAAGTACGAAGAACAGGTGGCAGTCTCCGGCTCCGAGGTAGCCGCCAGCTAAGCCGGCTGCACCTCGCGCTCGTCAGAAACGCGCAAAGGCCCCCCGGCAGTCTATGTGGCTCTCGGGGGGCCTTTTTCTGCGCCGCTTTCAGGAGCGCACTATCTGCTCGTAGATTTTGGGCAGCTGGGCGGGCAGCGAAGCGATGTCTTCGATGACCATGTAGCGCGCCGCCGGACACATATCGCGCAGGTAGTCGTGGCCGGTGCGATCGACCGTGATACAAAAGGGCAGGATGCCACTGGCTTCTAGTTCCTTGAGCGCCACCATCGTGTCCTGGATCCCGTAGCTGTTGGAGCGTGGATCCTGACCATAGTCGAAATCCTGGGGGAAACCGTCACTGAGCATGATCACATGGCGCGAGCGGCAAGCCACGTTCTTGAACTTCTCGGCGGCGTGACGCAAAGCCGCCCCCATCCTAGTCGCACGCTTGGGTTCGACCGCGCCGATGCGCGCCTTTACTTCGGCGTTCAGCTCGGAGTTGAATTCCTTGATCTGGTAGACCTCGACATTATCGTGACCATGGCCCGAAAAGCCCATGATGGCGTAGGTATCACCCAACTCCTCCAGGGCCTGGGCCATGATCACCAGGGCTTCCTTGTTGATGTCGATAATGCGCCGAGGCCTTCCGTTGGTGGCGCGGGCATAGAAGCTGTCGCGATAACTGTCGCGGGCGAACATCGGATTACCGCCCTCGGCCGTTATCCCCTCGTCGGTGGACGCCGACATGTCAAGCAGGAACAGGGTAGCCACGTCGCGGGCCTCGCGCTTGCGCGCCTTGTAAACCCGCGGGTCAGGCGAGGTACCCATCAGATGGTCCACCCGATACTCGATCAGTCGATCCAAATCGAAGTCGTCGCCGTCCTCCAGGCCGCGCACCATCCGATACGACGCCGGTCGGATGCGCTGAAAGTGGCGGCGCACCTGTGGCAACAGTTCGGCATATCGGCGCAGCGTGCGGGCATAAAATTCGCCGTCGTCCCCCTTGAGTGTAATCTCGCGCAAATGGCACCAATTGCGCCGGTAGTCGGCCACGGAAGTGTCCCATTCGTCGTAGATGTAATAAGGCACTTCGCTGCCACCGCGGCCAATCATCAAGCGCCCGTGATTGGACAGCGCGCCGGCTTCGGCCAGCTGGTCCTTGAGCTGTTGGAGCAATTCCTTATCCTGCAGCTCGCTCAGATAAGGCTGCGCGCTGGCCTCGCCGCTGCCCACGCTATCCTCGCTGGGGGTCAACTCGGCGCCGTCTTCGAGTAGTTTGCGAATTTCTTCGGCACTCAGCGTACGGTTGCCGCGCGGAGGCCTGCGCCCACCCACCTTCATCCGCAAGCGCTGCCCTTCGCCCGCGCGGCCGTCATCGGGCCCTTCTTCGCCGCCCATGAACTCCTCGAACGCATCATCAACGCGCCCCTCTAGGCTGCGTCCGAGCTCATCGAGTTCCAACTGCTGGTCGAAGTCTTCGCGTGGTCCGCGCCGGGCCCGTTCGATCAGTTGGGTGAACCAACGATACAGCGCACCGCATTGGCGCACGCTTGCGAGTACATCGGCTCCCGGTTGACGTAGTTCGGCCAGTAACGCGGCGGCCTGTCCAACTACCAGCTCTTCGACACCATTGTTCTCCGGCGCCAGTTCGGCCGCGGCTTTGAACAACATCGTGCTGACCGACCCCGAGACCATCTGGCCAGCCAAATATTGGTTGACCTCGGCAATTTCGGGCGCTAAACCGCGAAATTCGCGGCTGAGCGCCGCGTCGATGCGCACTTCCTCGCACAGACGTAGCATCGCGCCCGCCAACTTAGGATCGGGAAAACTACCGATATAGGCATCGAGCGCTTCCACCCCCCTCTCGCCACGGCCCTGAAACTGGGGTAGTTGAGCCAAGGCAAACTCAAAAGTGCCGTAGTCATGGCGAGCGGCCAGATGGGCGGCCATCACCTTGTAATAGACGAAAGCCCGCCCACGACTACCCAGGCCGTCGACCCGCTCGGGCAGGTAAAGCACCTCGCCCCCAAGCAAAGGGTAACGGAAGGCCGGCACCGGGCCGCGCCCCTCCAACGCGTCGAGGCGAAAATCCATCGGAAACATCATCCGCATGAATTTGGCCAGTACGCTGCGAATCTCGTGCAAGCCTAGCGCAGTTGGGCCTAGAGGCTCCGGACCGGGCAAACGCGGAAATTCGATAATGTCGGTACCACCCATCAATGGCATACGTGTCTACCCCTCATTAATTTAACAAGCTTGCCAGCCAGCGGGCAATTGAGAAATCCCGGTGCGTTGGACGGTTGACTGTTGCCAAGACGAGTGACTTAGATGAAGCCCATCATGGTAAGTAGCGATTCAAAGCGATATGGCCGCGGGCTGATCCTGGTGATGCCCGTGCTCGGCGTGCTGGCGCTGAGCGCGGCGGCACAGGGCGGCCTAACGGACGGAGTTAAGAAGGCGGTTTTACCCAATGGGCTGACCGTCCTGGTTTTGGAAAACCACAAAGCGCCGGTAGCAACTTTGAACGTGTTTTACCGGGTTGGCTCGCGCAACGAGCGCTTTGGCCACACCGGCCTCTCCCATTTGCTCGAGCATTTGATGTTCCGTGGAACCAAGAAGCTGGCCCCCGAAGAGTTTTCCAATATCATCCAGGAGTCAGGCGGACGTGATAACGCTTTCACTACCGCCGACTTCACCGACTACTTCGAAATCATCAACCGTGCGCATCTGGACGTTCCCATTTATCTGGAGGCCGACCGGATGGCCAATTTTGCGCCCAAGGGTTTCGCTTCGGAAAAGGACGTGGTAATCGAGGAGCGTCGTCTGCGCACCGACGACAACCCCGAAGATGCGCTGTACGAAGCCACCCAAGCTCAGGCCTACGTTGAGCATCCCTACCATTGGCCAGTCATCGGTTGGATGCACGATATCCAAGGCCTGACGCTTAAAGACGCCCTGGACTATCACGCGATTTACTACTCCCCCCAGAACGCAATTGTAGTCGCGGTGGGAGACTTCAATGCGGACCACGTGATGAGCCAGATTCGGCAGAGCTTCGCGCCAATCAAGAATCAAACTGGGCCGCCCCCGCCGGTGACGGAAATTGAACCACCGCAACAGGGCGAGCGACGGCTGACGCTGGAACATGCCGCCGATCTGCCGGTGGTGGCCGAAGGGTATCACGTTCCCAACCACGCCAACGCCAGCGACGCGTTTGCCCTCGAATTGGCCTCGCAAGTGCTGGCGGGCGGCAAGAGTTCGCGACTCTATCGCGACCTGGTCGAGCAAAAACGCCTCGTAGTAGATGTGGACGCCGATTACGACATGACCGCGTTCGACCCCACCATGTTCTGGTTCACGGCTCAGATGCGACCCGGGGTCCAGCCTCAAGCGGTGATCCAGGCTTTAGACCAGGAAGTAGCGCAACTGGCCAACACGCCGGTGGGCGCGCGCGAGCTGCAAAAGGCTAAAAACCAGGAGCAAGCCAGCTTTGTCTATGGCCAGGACTCGGTTTTTCGGGAGGCTATGATGTTGGGCCAGTATGAGATGATCGGCGGTTATAAACAGCTTGATTTATATATTCCCTCCATCGACAAGGTCACCGCCGCCGACATTCAGCGGGTGGTGCGCAAATACCTGGTCCCGTCCAACCTGACCCTGGGGATTCTCAAACCCACCGGCCTGCTGCCCCATCCCGCCGGCGGCGGCGCTGGCGGCCCCGTCAGCCATGCTCCCGCCGCTTGGGGGAGCCCCTCGTGAGCCGGCATAAGCTGAACCAAGTGGTAGCAGCAACGCTGGCGCTGAGCCTGTTGCCGCTGTTTTCACGACCCGCCAGCGCGCTGGAAATCAAGCGCTCGGTCCTCAACAACGGCGCCGTGCTGCTGGTTTCCGCCCAGCACAACCTGCCGATGGTCACGATGGCTATCGCGTTCGATGCCGGCTCGCGACGTGATCCCAAAGGGCAGGAAGGGTTGGCCCATCTGGCCGCCGACTGCCTGACCGAAGGAACGCGCCAGCTTTCGGCTGACGAACTCAACCGTCAAATCGATTTCCTGGGCAGCTCACTCTCGGTCTCCGCTAGCCGCGATTACGCCACCGCCAGCGTCACCTCGTTGAAACGCTACTGGCCTGACACCCTCAAGCTGATGGCGCAAGTGCTGACCCAACCAGCGCTCACCGACCGGGACATCGAACGTAAGCGGGCCGAAGACGTGGCGGCGCTCAAGGCGGCCGAGGAAGACCCCGGCTATACCGCGCAGGCGGCCTTCGTCAGCGCCCTGTTCGGCCCCACCCCTTACGGCCATCTCAGTGAGGGCACGGCCGCTTCGGTGCAAAAGCTAACCGCCGAGGAAGTGCGCAATTTCTACCATACCTATTACCGCCCCAAGGGAGCGGTCATCGCGGTCGTGGGCGACGTCGATCCCGCCGCCGTGACAGCCGATCTTAACCGTGAGCTGGGAGCGCTAGCGGGCAGCGCTCCGCCACAGGCGCCCTTTCCCGCCCCGCCACTGCCGGCAGGCCTGGTCCTGAAGGTAATCGATCGTGATGTGAGCCAAGCCAACGTTATTCTGGGCGCGCCCGGCATTGCCCGTTCCGATCCCGACTATTACCGCATCCTGGTGATGAACTACATTTATGGTGGGGGCGGATTCGCGTCACACCTGGTCAAGCAGGTACGGAGTAAGGCGGGATTGGTCTATTCGATCGGTAGCGATTACGCGGCGGGGCTGTATCCGGGCGCTTTCGAGGTGGTGCTGGAGACCAAGAACGCCAGCGCCAACGAAGCGATTAAACTGGTGCTGGCCCAGATGCGTCAGATGCAGGAAGCGCCGGTTGCGAGCGATGAGCTGGCTTCGGCCAAAAAATATTTGATCGGCAGTTTTCCGCTCAAGCTGGATACTCAAAGTGCGATTGCCAATTTTCTGATTCAAGTCGAGGTTTATCACCTCGGCTTGGATTACGCCGACCGCTATCCTAAGCTGATTGGAGCTGTGACGACCCAAGATGTGTTGAAGGTCGCGCGCAGGTATCTTCATCCCAACCATCTGCTGATTGTCGCGGTCGCCAACCAGCATCAGGCCCAAGTTCATGTCGGCAGCCCGCAAAGCGGCGCCGGTGGCGGCTCCTGAGTCTGCTGCGACCATCTTCAGCATCGGCCACTCCACCCACTCCTGGCCCGCGTTCCAGGCGCTCCTCCAACGGCACGGGATAGAACTGCTGGCCGATGTGCGCAGCTTGCCTGGATCGCGCCGCTGGCCCCAGTTCAACCAAGCGGAGATGAGCGCAGCGCTCGCTAACATCGGGGTGGAATATCGATGGCTTGCGCAATTAGGAGGGAGACGACGGGGGCGGGGACCGGATTCACCCCATCGCGGCTGGCAAGTGGCGGCTTTCCGCGCCTATGCGGATTACGCCGAAGGAGCCGAGTTCGCCCACGGGCTAGAGGAGCTGATCGTGCTGGCGCGCGCGCAGCGCGTCGCGTTCATGTGCTCGGAAGGGTTGTGGTGGCGATGCCACCGGCGGTTGATTGCCGATCGGCTGCTGATCGTCGGTTGGCGAGTCCTGCACATCCTTCCCGACGGCAAGCTGAGCCCCCATCAATTGACCAGTTTCGCACGGGTGGTCGCGGGCGGGTTGATTTATGACGGCGAGGGTGAGACAGCGACCTGAACGGCGCGGTTGCGCTAGGAACGCTCCTGCCCTACTCTGAGCCGAATCAAGTGCAATTGGCGGTCTAGTACGAGCACCGCTCGCAAAACATGAGCCGGGAAAGGAATCTGATGTTCAAAAATCTTTGGATGCCGATCGTGGTCGGTACTGTGCTGGCCATCTGGATGACCCCCGGATGCTCCCGATCCAGCGATACGGAGGGTTTACCCATGCGCCATACCAATTCCTACGCCACGGTACAGACCGCGCGCGGCAGTTTCGTAATCGAGCTATATCCGAAAGTTGCGCCCAAGACCGTGGCCAACTTCGAAAAGCTAGTCAAGGACGGCTTTTACAACGGCCTGACTTTTCACCGGGTCGTGCCCGGTTTCGTGGTCCAAGGCGGCGACCCTAAGGGCAACGGCTCGGGCGGACCTGGATACGATCTGCCGGCCGAAATCAGCTCCAGCGAAAAGCATCTGCGCGGCACGGTCGCAATGGCACGGCTGGGTGACGACGTCAATCCCGAGCGCCGCTCCAGCGGCAGCCAGTTCTATATTTGCCTGGAGCCTCAACCGGGACTTGACGGCCAGTACACCATCTTCGGCGGGGTAGTTGAGGGGATGAATGTCGTCGACCAGATTCAGGTCGGCGACAAGATCAACAAGATCACGCTGTCCACCACGCCACCCGCCTGACGCCGAGTGATTCGGCTGCAGTTCCATGTCCAGTAGCGCCGGTGCGACCGCGCTGGCGCTACTTTCTGCACGGTGCCTCTTGCCCGCTGTTGGCTACAAGGGGGTGCTAGGTTAGAATTAAGCATTTCTTAAGGCTTCCTTATCCATGGCAGGCGCCGGCGAACGGCTCTCGTTAATTGAAAACATCACCTCGGTGGCGGGTTCAGTCTCCGATTTGCGCGAGGCTTTGGACGCCACCGTCGAGGCCATCGCGGCCGGGATGGAGACCGAGGTCTGCTCGCTTTACCTGCTCGATCCGGCGCAGAAACGCTTGGTGTTGCGGGCCACGGTCGGCCTGGATCGCGACTCGGTGGGTAAGGTGTCAATGCAAATCGACGAGGGCTTGGTCGGGTTGGCGATCGAGACCATGGCTCCGGTAACCGTGGTCGACGCGATAAGCCATCCCCGCTACAAGTATTTCCCCGAGACCGGCGAGGAACGCTATCATTCCTTTCTTGGCGTTCCGGTGCCCGGCCCAGGTGGCGATCCGCTGGGAGTGCTGGTCGTCCAAACTTTGCGCAAACGGCGCTTCTCCGCCACCGATGTGCGCCTGCTCAAGGCCGCCGGCAGTCAACTGGCGCAGATGATGACCAATTTCCGCCTGCGCCAGAGCCTGGCCACCAAGGAGAAGGAGCGCGACGAATATCGCCGGCGCATGATCGAAGCCACGCGCCAGCTCAAGGGCTACGAGAAGGTGGGCGGGCAGACGCGCCTGAGCACGCCCATCAAAATTCGCCGCCCGCGGTTGGTTGGCTTAGGCGTTTCCCCCGGGTTTGGTCACGGTGTCGCCCACCAGGTGGGTACCTTTCTAAACACCATCGATGTAAACCAACGCTCCACTAATCACGCCGCAGAAATTCGCCGGCTGGAGGACGGCCTCAGCCGCGCCCGAGGAGAGCTGGACGCGTTGCGGGTGCGGATGGCGGCCCTGATGCCGGAATCGGAGCTCAAAATCTTCGATGCCCATCGCCTGATTTTGGAGGATGAGGAGTTCGTGACCCGCATCCGCCAGGCAATCGAATCGGGCTATACCGCCGAAAGCGCACTGTTTCGAGTAATCGACGAGATCAGCGCTTCGATGCTGGCGATGGCGGACGGCTATCTTCGCGAACGAGCGGCGGACTTTCGCGACGTTGGCCATCGCTTGCTGCGCCATCTGCGGCGCGAGGACAGCCGCACCCCCTTCGCTCGGCCCACGATCTTGGTCGCCGAGGAGCTGACCCTTTCCCATCTGACTCTACTCTCCCATCAAAACCTGGTGGGGATCGCACTGCAATCGGGCGGCGCCACCTCACATGCCGCCATCCTGGCGCGCTCCTTCGAGATTCCCACAGTGGTGGGAATCGAGCATTTGATGGAGGCCGTCAGCGAAGGCGACGACCTGGTACTGGATGGCAACACCGGCGCACTCTACATTAAGCCCGCCGGCGACGTGCAGCGCGAGTACGATCGGCTCGCTCGCCAGTACGCCGACTTCCGCCAAGCGCTCAATACCAAGCCTAACGAGCCGACCGTCACCCCTGACGGCCATCAGGTCCATCTGCAAGCCAATATCGCGCTCCAAAACGACGTGCAAATGGCCTTGCGCTATGGCGCTGAAGGCATCGGCCTGTTTCGCTCGGAGTTTTCTTTCCTGACCTACGAAGATTTCCCTGACGAAAACGAGCAAGTGGCGCTCTATAGCCGGCTGCTGCGGCCGGTGGGAGGCCGCCCGGTGACTATCCGCACACTGGACCTGGGGGCAGATAAATATCCCTCGTATATGCGCGTACCGCGCGAGGACAATCCGTTTTTAGGATGGCGCTCGATTCGGGTTTCCTTGGAGATGCCAGCCATCTTCAAGGCGCAACTGCGCGCCATTCTGCGCGCCGCCGCGCGTCACAACGTCCGCCTGCTGTTTCCCATGATTTCCAGCTTGGAGGAATTGCGCCAAGCGCGCGAGCTGCTGACCGAGGCCCAGTCCGAGCTCTATCGCGAGGGGATCGAGCATAACCCCAGCCTGCCAGTGGGAGCCATGATCGAGGTTCCGGCCGCGGTCTGGCTGGCGCCCAGGATGATTCACGAGGTCGATTTCTTCTCGATCGGGACCAATGATCTGATCCAGTACCTGCTGGCTGCCGACCGTAACAACCCCAAGGTTGCTCAGCTCTACGAACCGCTGCACCCCGCCGTCCTGGCCGCCATTTCTCACGTCTACAACGTAGGCCTTCAGGCCGCCAAGGAAGTTTGCATCTGCGGCGAGATGGCTAGCGACCCAATGGCCACGTTGGTGCTGATCGGGATGGGGTTGACCGAGCTTAGCCTTAGTCCGCTATTTATCCCGGTGGTTCGCGAAATTGTGCGCAAGGTAGACTACGCCACCGCTCGACTGATCGCTCACGACGTGCTGGAAATGGCCACTGTGCAAAAAATCAAGGGTTACTTAATTGAACGCTACCGCGATCTGGATCTGATAAATCTGGTGGAAATGTACCGTTAGTCGCCGTTTGTGGTCTTCCCCCGCGGGGCGACTCCAAAGACCTTGGACAGCAGCACCATGATGAAGCGATTGACCCCCGCCTCGTGTTAGGGTAACCACAATACCAGACTTGACCAGTCGGTTAGGAGGCTTGGCGGAGGGCTTGAACCAACCGCGCGACCGTGCCGGAGCTTCAGGCGAAGGAAGTTAGCAATGCATGTTTTAATGATTACAGTTTCTCTTCTCGCAGCTGCAATCGGCTTGGGTTATCTAATCTTGGGCCGTAACCGTTACGGCAATGCCAATTCGCGGCCTTTCACTCAACTCACCGCCAGAGCCGGTTCGACCGCCACCGGCAGTCTGACTCCTGAACCGTGCCGTACCGTGAGGGTTTATTTCATCAAGCCCTCGCGCTACGACGATAACGGTTACGTTCAATTTTATCGCTGGGGAGTGCAGCCCAATAACACCTTGACGGTGCTAGCTGCGCTTAACGACTCCTACAACCGTAACTTCGGTAGCAAGCGCAATGTTCATCTGGAAACTGTCATCTGGGATGAGATCTGCGACGGCGCGATCGGGCCGGAAACGATCGCCGCGATTCGGGACAAAGCGCGTGAAGACGGGGTCGAATTGCTGGTCGGCATTTCGGGGGTCCAATCCAACCAGTATCCGCGCGGGCGCGACGTGGCGCTGCAGTTCGTAGCCCAGGGCATCACGACCGTGATGGGCGGCTTCCACGTCAGTGGTTATCCGCAGTCGCGCGACTTTTTGCATAGCTGCGGAGTCTCCACCGCGGTGGGCGAAGCCGAGAACTACTGGTGCGACCTGATCGAGGACTTTCTGGATGGCCAGCTCAAGCCCAACTATTCGGTGAGCGAGGGAATTCGTGCCAAGACCGGCACTGGCGATATCCTAGTGCCGGTGATCACGGATGCCCAGTTGCCGATGGTCAATGATCGCTACCTGACCCGCTTCTTCAACGATACCCAGACCACCTTGGACACCTCGCGTGGCTGTCCCTTTACCTGCTCCTACTGCTCGGTGAAGAACGTGATGGGGCGTACGATGCGCTCGCGCGACCCCAAAGCGGTCGTTGCCTGGGTGCGCGACGCGGTCTTCAACCATGGCATCGATTCGTTGTTCCTGGTCGATGACGATTTTTTTCGCAGCCCGCGCTGGGACGAAATCCTAACCGGGATGGTGGAAGTCAAGAAAGAATTTCCGCGCCTATCCTTCATGATGCAGGTGGACGTCGACGCATCGTGTTTTGCCAACGTCGCCGAAGACGAGAAGAGCAGCGCCAAACATGCCCGCAGCCAGCGTTTCGTCGAACTGGCGGCGCGCGCGGGCTGTTATCAGGCCTTCGTCGGGATCGAGTCGCTCAATCCCGAAAATCTCAACCATGCTACCAAGTACCAAAACACCGAGGACCGCAACCACCGCTTGGCGGCCGAGGAGTCGCGCGCCCGGCTGCTCAACAAATATCGCCGGGTGGTCGATAACTGGCACAAGGTAGGAATTTCGGTGCACGCCGGCTACATGCTAGGTTTCCCCTTCGACGGCCCCGACTGCGGCAAGATCGCGGCTCGGATGCTCAAGCAGCTCGGGTTCGATATCGTGTCCTTCTTCATCATGACGCCGCTGCCGGGCACCGAAGATCAGATCCGCTATGCGCGCGAAGGCGAAATTATCGACTGGGACTTCAACAACCTCGACTCTCAGCATGTCACCCTCAAGCACGATCGAATGGACCGCTATCTGTGGTTCAATGCCTATACCGAGGCCTTCAAACGCTTTTATTCCCCTGCCCGCTTGCTCCACACCATCTTCACCGTAGCCGGTGGACGGGGCTTGTCAGCCGAAGCGCGGCGCTCGGTGCTGCGCCAATTCCTGTATTACTTTTTCAGCTATCGTCAGGGGCGCCATCCGATGGTGGGTGGGGTATGGCAGATTCGCCGGCGCGATTTGCGCCGAGCCGCTGTAACCGACGACGAAGCACAGCGCCTGTATCTGGCCAACCGCCGCTTTAACGCGATCCTGCACGGCAGCGCCGAAGGTTTCGCGGGCGCGCCCGCGTAGCCTAAGCCTCACCATTGCTTCGCCCAAGGCCAGCGCCCCGTAATGGGGCACTGGCCTCCAGCCGGGCCATTCACCACAAGCAACGATACCGGTCAGACACTGGCGATCAATTCGGTGGCCCTAACCTTTTCGAATCCGGATCTTTTCTCCGTCGCCGAGATCGAGGCGACCGCCGGCATCGCGGTTTACATCCGTGAGGTCGAAGCCTAATCGGGAACCACCACGTTCATGCAACCGCCACTGGTGTTGGTTCCAAACATTGGGGCGATATTCAAACTGACGGTGACGGCTAGTTCGACCCCACCGTAGCCGGATCCTGCCGCGCGACGAGCGGCGGCACCGCCCACTAAGCCGCTACAGCTTTCCATGACCGCGAAGCGCTCCACTTATTTAGGAGACGCGAACCAAGAAATCGTTGAGCAAGCCGCTGCGGTGTCAAGCACGGGCTGAGCACGAAGCCGCCGCAAAGGGCTAACCAGCCTCAATCCCACCAACGCCCATCCCAACCTTTTTCCGTCGAAAGTGGCGGGAGACTGAGCATTTTGCCTCAAGTCGGGTACTTACAACTTCAGCAAGGGTCGCTGCGGTTTCGGATTGAAGCTTGCCCTAAGGTACGGACTGGCGTCGAAACTTTACTGAGCTTTTTTAGCTCGCTTTTACTCGCCATTTGCGCCGAACCTAGGTCACCAAGCCCGCAAACTTGTCATGTAGCAAGAGCATGTTACGCCTCACAGACCCTAATTTGAGCAAAAATAATCAGCTGTTATCTCGAATCCACTGATAAAAGGAAATTTAAAATAATTTAACATTATTCAAATTAAATACCCAAAATTCAATATTAACTGAATTTTAGTTAATCTCTTGACAGTTATATTTTGAATCTGGCACTTATCTTAATCTAAACAATGCGGAGGCCAGAAAGAGGCGGCCTCGCAGAGGAAAGCGCATGATAAAAGCGAACGTTTTTGTTTTAGGTTTGGTCGCCGCCCTCGCCTTGCCGTGGAGCACCGGCCCGGTCTGGGCTCAGTCGACTTGCCCCAGCTCTGTGCCCACCTGCGACACCAACGGAAACCCAGCCGATCTGAGCGGAACATTCATCTGTACAGTCGTTAGTGTGAACCCCACGGGGCGGGTCAGCAGTGGGGTGGTCACCGTGACCAGCAACGGCGCAGGGAGCATCACGGGCTCCCAAGCGAACAACAACAACGGCTCGAGTTCGACTACTTATTCGGACTTCGCCGCGCTACCGGGCAGCACTTACTGTCTGAATACCAACGACACCGGCTACGTCTTCCCCAGCGGCGGCGGCTGTGCAATGGCGCTGGTGATCGACAACGGCAAGACCGAAGTACGCTTGATCGACACGACCGAGAACAACGCCTCGGCGCTTGTCTGTAACAAACAGTAACCTAGCGAGGTTCAGCCCTTGTCACGACTAATCACGATATCAACGGCGGCTTGCGCCGCCGCATTCGTCGGGTTGCTCGCGGGTTGCAGCAACGGTTCGAGCAAATCCTCCGCGATCCCGACCCCAATTGCCACGCCGACCGCAGTCCCGACCCAGGCGCCTACTCAAAAACCTACGCAGGGGCCAACTCAAGCGCCCACGCAAGCACCAACACAGGGACCAACCCAAGCGCCCACGCAAGGGCCAACCCAGGCGCCCACCTCAAGCGGCACCAGTACTTCGACCAGCACTAGCACGGCGACCCCAACCGCCACCGCCAGCGGAGGGCCGACCCCAGGCCCGACTCCGGCAACCTCGGGGGCCGGCGCTTTCATGCCGTTGCTCAACTGACGGTCCGATGGCCAGTCATCTGAATCAACAAACAGGAAAAAGGACCCCAATTCGGAGTCGCGATATGGCAAAGCTAATTCCAATTCTCGTGGTCGTGATGTTTATGCTTGGCCTGGGCATGGCGCAGGCCCAGCAAACATGCCCCAGCCCCCTTCCTACCTGCGCCTCGCAGGGTAACTTCGAGCTAGTTAATGGCACCTACGGATGTACGGAAGTAACTGCACACAGCGACAATACGGTAGAAGTTGGTGTTATCGTTTTGACCGCAGGAGGGGGCACGCTTAACGGCTCCTCTGCCAGCAACAGTAATCAGAGCTCGGGCACGACCTACAACGACTTTTCCCAGCAGAGCATCAGCGGCACAATCTGTGTCAACGCGGATAATACTACAGGCTATCTGACACCCTCCGCCTCATCCAAGAGCTGTCCTCTCGCCATGACCCTGGGCGGTATCGTCAGTAACACGGCCACTCAGATTCGCTTGCTGGGAACGGCAGAGGGACGCTCGCAGACCGTGGTCTGCAGGCTGCAATAAGTCTCATCATCTCGCTGGGCGCGCACGACTTTTCGCGCGCGCCCGCGGTCATTCGCGGGTTTGGCCCGCTGGAGCCGAGCAACGCATGGCTCCCAGTGGAGTCCGCCTTGGCTTTTGTCCTCAGCCACCGAGCCGATTAGTCTCGAAAATTCCTTCTTCGACCAAGCCGCCGCTTTGATAGCAGCGATATCCTCCTGATAGCCGCGCACCGGCAGCGTGGCCGCTGAAGCGGCAGTCCGAACCATCGGCAAGGATGTCGATAGTGACGAAGACCGCGTCGCCGACAATCCAGCCCGAATAAATACGACCGACGTCATCGGCACCGCCGTTGCGGCATATAATGTTACCGAAGGAGCAATGGTAGGCGCCGATGAGCTGGCTGCCGTTTTGGCTCAAGGTCAAGCTTATCGAGTTGACCGCGTTGCAGCGCTCGGCAATTCCGCCTAAGGTGATGCCGCAATTGGTCACCCGGCTCTGTCCTTCCCAGATACCGTTTACGTCGGCGGGAGGCAACTTGCCGAGCGGAGGTTGGCTGGTACAGCAATAGAGGCCAGCAACAAGCGCAAACAAAGCGAGCGGGCCGCAACACTCAACAGTAGCCATCGCTGCCTCCGTGCAGGTATTGGGAGCGCGTGACTGAAGTCGCTAGTCGAAATTCCCTGCGCGAAGCCCCCGAACCTCACGCAGAGCACTTATTACGCCCGATCAGGCGCCGGCAGTATGGCGGATCCAGTTGACGATCGTGGGCAAGGTCTGCGGGGTATGTCCCATGTGGCCGCCGGGAAATAAGCGCACGGCCTTGGGCTCGCCATGTTCAAGCAGCAAATAGACGTCTTCCACCGGGACTTGGCGATCATCGCGCCCGTTGACCACCAAGATCGGAGCATGGTTGCGGTCCAAGACACCCTGCTCCAGCAGGGAAAAGGCCTTAACCCGCTCGGCGTATTCGGCGGAGCTCGACGCGCCCACGCTGCGCGCGCGGGCGGCCGCCAGATCCATCAGGTAACTGTCGGCGAATTGCGATTTCATCACCCATTGCGGCTGGAAAAAGTGGTGGACACCGCCGCCCCAATTGACCGCGGCCGCGACCCGTTCCGGATAGCAGTGAGCAACCTTGGTTGCCCAGTAGCCGCCGTAGGAGCGGCCCAAAATCGCGACGCGACTGGGATCAAACTCGGCTTGAGTGGCGATCCAATCCAGCACCGTGACAAACTGCCGTTGCGCGTCAAGCGAACCGGGCAACGGAGCTTGGCCAGTGCCGGGCATGTCCAGCGCAACCGTGGCGAAGCCCTGCGCCAGGAACAACTCGCTGATGGGATGGCCCTCCTCCTTCCAGCCATCGATCCCGCCCCAATGCAGCAAGACCGGCTGCTTCGCGCCACGCCGGCGGCGGACATGAACGGGTAGCCGGCTGCCTTCTCCGGCACGACCCGGGAAAGGTAGTTCGATCGCTTCCAACGGCGGATCGAAGTAAATCCCGGCCCTGATAAAGCTGCGCAAGGATTTTTCGTAGCAAGCCAGCTTTTTGGGATGGTTGGGCACCGGGTAGCGGCCAGTCTGGTAGAGCCCGTAGGCCTTGAGGAATGCTTCGCGCGCCTGCTCGCGACGACCGGCGGCCTCATGCGCACAGGCGGCCTCATACAGACCATCGCCCGCTGCTTCCCACACGCTGCCCCAATGCTCTCCGTCGCGGCTGGTTAGTCGCTCGATTGCCGCGCTGGCCACCACCTCGTCGGTCACCGCGAAGGGGGCCTTGGCACCCTTGAGCCGCTCGCGCAGCGATTGCTTGATTTCGGCGATGTTCTTTTCGCGCGCCTGGTCGCTCATGCCCTTGCCCCGTGTTGCCAGGATTAGTGCGGGTGGCAACTTGGTAGAAATTATCTTTTACCACAAACCGCCCGTAGATGGTCAGCGGCAAATTGAAGCATATTTGCCACCATCGCACGTTCGGACCTGGTTCGCGATTTGAGGGACTCAGGACGATCGTGGTATAGCCTCCCACATCGGCTATGAGCAAACCACGCATCGCGGTCTTCTCGGGGCCTCGTTCCACGGTGGCCAATTCGCCGCTGCTGGTAACCAGTAATCAGGGCCGCTTGGCGCACGAGCGCCAATTGGAGGGCCGCTTCGATCACCTGGTACCACAACGGCTGTACGAGCCGGTCAAAATCAAGATTGAAAAGTTCTCGGCTCATCCCCTCGAACAGGACGCACGCGAGGTTTATCACGATAACGGCTTGGATTACTGGGAGGCCGAATTGCGGCCCGAGGATGGGCCACTCCTGCTGCCCTATGTGGCTCGGCGCGCCAACGGTACACCCCAAGGCACGCCCTTCGAGCAAAGCGATTTGCACGACCCCCAGGGTGGCGGCCGGCAGAGCTTTTACCCGGATGCCTCGCGCCTGTTCGAGGAGATCGACCGCTCCATCAGCGGCCGCAATTCGCAGGGTGAGGGAAATACCCTGGCGCGGATCGCGGACTTCGACTTCGTACGGGCGCTTCCGCCGGCGGGATACACCCTGCGCGGCGAGCGCTCGGGACGCGATTATTTCCCTTACTTTCCCAACGGCACTTTTCCACCGCCGGGCGCGATGGCCCGGGTTGTCAACGTAGTCCAAGGCGCCCTCGCAAGCGGGCGATATGCAGGCGCGATCTGGCTGGAAGGCAGTTCGCATCTGGAAGAGACCCTCTACTGGCTAAGCCTGCTGGTCGATACGGAGCTGCCTATCGTGGGGGTTGCCGCTCAGCGGCCCCACGGCGCGCTCTCAGCCGACGGCGACCGCAATATCGTCGATGCCGCCAGCTATATCGTAAGTGGGCAGGGGAACGGTCTCGGAGCGGTCGCCGCCATCGACGAACAGATTTTCGCCGCGCGCGATTTCAAAAAAAATGACGATCGCCCGGGCGGCTTCAAGGCCACCGGGGGGCATGGAGGAATCCTCGGGACGATGGGACCACCAGTCACCATCTGGTACTCCCCGCGTTACCGCCATACCGCAAATTCATTGGTAAACGTCAGCCGGCTGCCATCGGAACTGGCCCTGCCCATGGTTGACGGCCAACGCGAGCCGGCTCGGCTGGCGATCAAGAACGCTGACGGCAGCTTGCGTGGCGAGGCAATGGCGAGAGTTCATATCGTCAAGTATGCCCATTACAGCGCCGACGGCGACGATCCTGAGCAGGAAGTCGATATCATGGCACGTCTTAACAAGGCGCTGGCCGAGCAGGATAATCTCGATCCGGGAACGCCCAAGCTGCATGGGATGGTGCTGGAGGGTTCGGCAGCATATGGGCAGGGCTCTAATTCTCAGACGGCCGCACTCACGATCGCGAGCTTCAGCGGATTACCCGTGGTGCGGGTAGGCCGCGCTGACCCCGGCGGCCGAGTCAGCGCCGATAGGCACGACCTATTTATTCGAGGCAGTAACCTGGATGCCAATAAGGCACGGCTTTTGTTGATAGCCGCGATGCTGCGGCTGGGGCGGTTGCCCCGCGCGCGTGACCCGCGCCATCCAACTGCCGCTGAGTCGAGTGCGACACTGGCCAAGATAGCTCAGTTCCAGGAGCTGTTCGAAAGCCATTAGGCCGGCTAGCAGATATTTCCTTGAGACGCTGGTTGGCACCCTGCCGCCCGCCGCTTCACTGTTGGGGCTGAAGCTCATATTCGCGGCAAAGGCATATCGTGCAATGATGCAGCCTTGCGCCACCCGCGCTACGGCTAGTTAGGATGCCTCTCCTGGGGACAAAGCGTCATGGTATGCTTAAATGGGATTGTGATAGGTTTTTTCATTCTACCGGGTTCAGTGCTTTATGTCGTCAATCCTTAAGGAAAACCGACGCGACATCATTCTTCGGCATGCCCGCTCCGATGATGTCAGCGGCCTGACTCAGGTGGTGATCACCTTGGGCTGCCTTGCGCTGGTTTGGTGGGCCACGGTCTTGAGCGCCAAAATTTCCCTGTGGCTTACCGTTCCTTCCATAATTTTGATCAGTCTATTCACGCTGCGGGTCTTTGCTTTAATGCATGAATGCGGCCACGCCAGCTTGTTTCGCAACCAGCGGCTTAATCGCGCATTCGGTTTCGTGCTGGGGGTGATTGCCGGCATGCCGCAGTATGTTTGGTCACAGCACCATAGCTATCACCATGCTAACAATGGCAACTGGGAGAAATACCGCGGGCCCTACACGACGCTATCCGTCACGGAATATGAAGCCCTGACAAGCACACGGCGGATAATATATCGCGGTAAATGCAGCATCGTTTTTACACCCTTCGTGGGCTTCATCTATTTGATTTTCAACCCACGCTTTACCTGGCTCAAAGGCAGTCTCAGCCTGTTGTTCCACATCTGCCGAAATAAGCTCGCGCAGCCTCACCTGACGATGATAGCGCACTTAGCCGGTTTCAAATCGCCCTATTGGAAGTCGCGCAAGCAATACTGGCACATGTTCAGCAACAATCTCGTATTGCTGACTGGATGGATACTAATGAGCTGGACGATGGGCACAGCGCGGTTTTTCGCGATCTATTTAATCAGCCTGTCGATCGCCGGTGGCGTGGGAATCATGCTGTTTACCGTGCAGCACAATTTCGAGCATTCCTACGCCAGCCACACTCGAGGTTGGGACTACGAAACCGCTGTCATAGAAGGAACCAGCTTTTTGCTTTTGCCGCGCTGGTTGAACTGGTTCACCGCCAACATCGGGTATCATCACATTCACCATCTATCTGCCAGGATTCCCAACTATCGGTTGATCGCATGCCACAACGAACATCGGGATATGTTCTCGGATGTAACCCGTATCACGTTGTCCGGAGTACCTAAGGCGTTGAAATACATATTGTGGGATGAGCGTGCGCAGCGAATCATTTCGATCGCGGAATATCGCCGGCTGACCGGCAACCGGGTATGGCCGGAGGATATTGCGGCAACTGTTTAAATTGCTCCGAGTTCGAGTTAGCGCGGCACCGGGTCGAACGACCCATCGCGCCGTGCGGAATCCCGATGCTGTCCCTTCTCTTATCTTGTTCGATAAAGGCGGGGCAGCCTGAGCTCTTTCCATTTTCTTTCCAATGCGGGGCGTCGCAGAGCCATCCACATGGGAGGAGATTGCCCGATTCCGGCGTACCGGTTCCAACGAGGATCCAGGCGCAGATGGCCGCGCCCCCTAATGGTTGATGACTACAATACGGCGGTTAAGTTTTTTGCGGGCTTTTGGAGGCGGCGAGCGGATTCGAACCGCTGCATCGAGGTTTTGCAGACCTCTCCCTTGCCACTTGGGTACGCCGCCTCGTGATCTTCAACGCATGCAGTTTGACCTTAACTGGGTAGCATGCGCGTTCAAAGCTCGCAATTGGGGCCTGATAAATCGGCATCGTTTGAGGTCCTGACCTAAGCCATCCGAGCGGTTCTGGCCGTCAAAGGCTGACCTAATCCGCCCGCCGCCGTTGGATAGCTCCCATTTGACCAGCAAGAGTGGAACCGGGCGCCAACCGGCGTACTCAAAAATTTGAGACTGTTCACGGATGCCGACCATGTGCTAGGTCAGGTTAAAGCAGCTTATGTCGCGGTACGGGACTGGCTGCCGGAACATCCTTCATCCGCTTGACGGCGCTGCCCGCCCATCCTCGTGAATGGAGAAAATGACGTGGCCGACCATCCAACCCCCTCCCCAATGCAGCAGCTAATGTCAATCGCCCAAGGCCATCTGGCGGCCGGCGCCCTTAAGGCGGCATTGGAATTGGAAATTTTCACCTTGATCGCCCATGGCATCGACACTCCCGCGGGGTTGGCCGAGGCCAAGAAGGCGGCGCCGCGCGCAATGCGTCTGCTGTGCGACGCGCTGGTCGGCCTGGGCCTACTCCAACGCCAGGGCGAACGGCTGAGCCTTTCCGAGGAGATGGGCCGGCTACTGGTCAAGGGCGCGCCCACCTATATGGGTGGCCAGATTGGGATCAACAACGCGCCGTGGTTTTGGGAAGGTGCGCACCATCTGGCAGATATCGTTCGTGGCGGCCATCCACTGACCGCGCAAAGCGCGGAAGCAGTGGAACATCCTTTTTGGGAAGAATTCGAGCGCAACTCGCGCCAGATGGCGGCGGCCAACGGCAAGGCGCTGGCGGAACTACTGGCCGAGGTTATGAATGAGGCAGGCCCGCGCTTGATTCTGGATATCGCCTGCGGCAGCGGATTTTACGGTTTTTCGCTCTTGAAGCGCTTTCCCCAGGCACGCCTGGTCAGCTTCGACTATGCCAACGTGCTGCGGCTGACTGAAAAGGACGCCGAGCGCGAGGGGCTGCGCGAGCGGGTTGAATTTCGTCCCGGCGACCTGTTCCACGACGACCTTGGAGCGGGCTACGACCTGATCCTGGCCTGCAACATCTTTCAGATTTACGGCCCGCAAAAGGTCGTTGAGTTGAGCCGCCGGCTATATCAGGCGCTGGAACCCGGAGGACGGCTGCTCGTGCATGGGCCAATCCCCGACGACGAGCGCAAGCAAAACCGCCCCGCCCTGCTGTTCGGCATGAACATGCTGATCTTCACGCAGCAGGGCGACGTCTATACCCTTGCCGATTATCGCCGGATGCTGGAAGAGGCGGGCTTTGGCAATGTCGAATTGCGTGAAGCGGCGGGCTCGCGGCCGGTTCAGGCGGTCCTCGCGCGCAAGTAGTATCGGATCACCGGCTTGCGTAAACTCTTGGGGCACGAGCCGTCAAGCCCGCAAGCATGCGGCCTGAACGGCTCCTAGCTCTGCAAACAGGTGAAGCAGTTTTGGCAACCAAGCTCAAGGTAGCCGTGGTGGGAGCCACCGGCATCGCGGGACAGCAGGTACTGGCTGCGCTCGATCATCATCCGACTTTCGAATTGGCGGCGTTGGCCGCTTCCGAGCGCTCGGCGGGAAAAACCTTCGCCCAGGCGATTACCGACGCCGACAGCGGCATCCGGCGCTGGTATGTGGCGGGCAGCGAGCCCCCGACCGCGGCCATGGTATTGGCGGTCCAGGAGGCCAAGGCGCTTAAGCT
>Ga0070737_10002732_pt1 | contig 20352 bp, 21 predicted proteins | sample Coa_R1_10_FD_66438 | JGI IMG/M metagenome (GOLD analysis project Ga0070737, IMG submission 66438) | Surface soil microbial communities from Centralia Pennsylvania, which are recovering from an underground coalmine fire - Coalmine... | ecosystem: Environmental > Terrestrial > Soil > Unclassified...
GGCAGGTAGTCGGCGACCAGGCTGATGGTCGTGCGGTCGAGCAGCTCGATCGCGGTGGGCAGCAGCCCCGCGGTGAGCAGGGTAGTGACGGTCTCCGCAGCAGCGTCGAGCGAGGCGAACGCCAGCCGCGCAGTGGCGCGCTCGCGCGGCAGCGGCAGCAGCCGCAGGATGATCTCGGTGACGACCCCCAGCGTGCCCTCGGAGCCGACAAACAGCTGCGTGAGCTGGTAGCCGGTGGACTGCTTCAGCACGCGCCCGCCGGGCCGCAACACGCGTCCATCGGCCAGCACGACGGTGAGCCCTCGCACGTAGTCGCGCGTGGCGCCGTACTTCAGACAGCGCGGCCCGCCGGCGTTGGTGGCCACGTTGCCGCCCAGCGACGACTGGTTGAGGCTCGCCGGGTCAGGCGGGTAGAACAGCCCGCGCGCCTCGGCCGCTGCCTGGAGCTGGGCGGTGATCACCCCCGCCTCGACCACGGCCACCCCGTCCTCCGGCGAGAGGTCGAGGATGCGGTTCATACGCGCGAGGTTGAGCACGATGCCGCCCGCCAGGGGGATCACCCCGCCGGCCAGGCCCGAGGCCGCGCCGCGCGGGACGACTGGAATCGCATGCGCGTGGGCCAGCGCCAGGATCTGCGCCACCTCCTCCGTGGTCCGCGGCGACACCGCCACGTCCGGGCGCTGCTGTTGGAAGGTGCCGTCGTAGGAGTAGGCGATCAGCTCCGCCGGGCCGTCGTGAACGTATGCCGGCCCGACGATCGCCCGCAGCTCGCGGCGCACCGGTTCAGGCACCATCGCGCGCCTCCTCACGATACGCGTCGTCCAACACGTCGGCGATGTGGCGCACTTGCAGCGGCAGGCCACGCCGCGCGGCACCGGCCTGGAGCTGGATCAAGCAGCCGGGGTTGGCGGTCACGATGACCTCGGCCCCGGTAGCCAGGGCGTGGGCCAGCTTGCGCGCCTGGAGCTGGTCCGCGGTCGTGGGGTGGGTGAGGTTGTAGATCCCGGCGCTGCCGCAGCAGAGGTCGGATTCTTTCATCTCGACCAGCTCCAGGCCGACGGCGCGGAGCAGTTGCCGCGGCTGGGCCCGCACGCGCTGGGCGTGGGCCAGGTGGCAGGGATCCTGGTAGGTCACCTTGCCGGTCAGCCGGCGCGGCGGCTCCCGCGGCCCGAGGGCGGCCAGCAGCTCGGTGAAGTCGCGCACGCGGCGCACGAAGGCGCGGGCACGGTCGGCCCACGGCGGGTCGTCGGCCAGCAGGTGCGCGTACTCTTTCAGCATGGCGCCGCAGCCGGCGGCATTGACGACGATCGTCTCGGCCGCGCTGGCCTCGAAGGCCGCGATGTTGCGGCGCGCCAGCTCGCGGGCCATCGCCACATCGCCGCCGTGAGCGTGTAGTGCTCCACAACAGCCCTGGCTTGCCGGCAGCTCCACCCGGCAGCCGTTGGCCGCCAGCACGCGCGCCGTGGCCCGGTCGGTCTCAGCGAACGCCGTGGACATCACGCAGCCAGCGAACAGCGCCGTGTGGTGGCGCTCCGGTCCCCGCGCTGGCCACACCTGCCCGCGGGGCACCACGAATGCGGCGTCGATCGGGGGCAGGTACGCCTCGATGGTGGCGAGCCCCAGCAGCTTCAGCAGCCCGCTGCGGCGCGCGAGCGCCTGCAGCCCGCTGCGCTGGTACCAGCGGAGCAGCCGTGCTTGCCGCCGAAAGCGCCGCAGGTCGGGAAATACCACGCGGAAGGCCAGCCACTGGAGCAGCCGCGCGAGTCGCGGGCGAGGCGGGGCCTGTTGGGCGATGGCCGCGCGCACCGCCACGCCCAGCTCCTCCATGCGGACGCCCGCGGGGCACACGGCCGTACACGCCTCGCATAGCAGGCAGCTCTCCTCGTGCGCCACGAAGTCCGGCGTGACAGCCAGGTGGCCCTCGGCGACCGCGCGCGCCATGGCGATCCGCCCGCGCGGCGACTCCTGCTCCAGCAGCGTGAGCTGGTAGGTCGGGCAGACGGACAGGCATAGCCCGCAGCGGATGCACTGGAGCAGGTTGGCGTACTCGGCGTGCAGCGGCGGGGGACCTGGCAGCGTGACGCGCGGCAGGGTGGTCTCGCTCATGCAGCCCGTTTCCCGATCGCGGCCCCGACCTTCCTGGAGCCGTCTGGGCTAACTATACGCCATTGCCGCGTTCCCCGCGGCCACGCGCCCTACAGCTGGGCAGGGGGCCCGGTTGGCGTGGAGAGACCGTTACGCTTGGCCCACCAGCTCGCGGCGCACCAGCCGGGCCCCTTCCACCAGCGCCCGCAGCTTGGCGCGCCCGATCCAGCGGGGGGTGAACTGCAGCCCGCAGTCGGGGTTCAGCCACAGCTTGGTGGGAGCCACATAGCGCAGTGCGAGCCGGACCCGCTCGGCCACCTCCTCCGGCGACTCGCGGTAGAACGACTTCTGGTCGACCACCCCGCAGCCCAGCTCGCGGTCGCCGCCGTACTCGGGCCACAGGTCGAGCTCCGCCATCTCGCGGTTGGCGAACTCCAGCACGAGTTGGTCGGCGCGAGCCTCGCGCAGGAACGGCAGCAGGGGCCGATAGCTGCGGCGGCTGCGTGGACGGCCGGCGTAGTTGCCGAAGCACACGTGCAACGCGATTTTCAGGCGTAGCCCGGCCACCAGGGCGTTGAACAACCGGGTGACGCGTTCGAGATCGCGGGCGAAGTAGTCGTGGAAGGCGGGCTCATCGACCTGCACGACAGCGCAGCCGCAGTCTTGTAGGCGCTCCAGCTCCTGGCGCACGATCGCCGCCAGGTCGTCCACCAGGTCGTCGGCCCGCGCGTACCCCGCGCGCACCACCAGCGGGGTGAGCAGCGTCAGCGGGCCCGGCACCGCGACTTTGATCGGCCGGTCGGTCAGGCGGCGCAGGAACTGCACCTCCTCCACGCAGCCGAGCCCCCGCGGTGCGCTGATCTTGCCGGTCGTCTCGTAGAGCGTTACCTGGTCGTACAGCGGGAAGCCGATCTTGCGTACCGGCTCTACGGGGCGCACGTTCTCCAGCCGCTCGTAGAAGCCCATGATGAAGTCCAGCCGCCGCAGCTCGCCGTCGGTGACGACGTCGATCCCGGCGCGCAGTTGGTCGTCGAGCGCCACGAGCACGGCGTCGTCGAACGTCTCTTGGATGTCGAACGTGCCAAAGGCGCCCGCGCGCATCGGCTCGCGGCTGGCCTGCAACCAACTCGGCACACAGTAAGCGCCAGTGGTGCTGGTCGGCAGCAGGGGGAGATCACTGGTCATGGGCGTCCTATCCTCTGCTCACGCGATTCACGATCTGCCGAGTGGCGAGTCGTCGCGGTCAGTGTAGGGGATTCGCGCTGCCGGTGGGCGAGGCGCCCTGCCGGGCGGTTGCACGGCGGCTGCCGGGCGGAGTAGCATCAGGCAACGGCAGGAAGCCTCCTCGTCCCGACGCGGCTGCCCCGTTGCCGCGCGGTGGCGTGGGAGACGTAGCGGCGAGAGGACACGGCATGCCTCGCATTATCATCGCCAACCGTCGCGGCCACCAGGTCATCGAGTGGGAGACGACCGACACCGAGGAGGCGCGCGCCCAGATCGCCATCGCGGAGCGGATCCTCGCCGAGGCGCGTGCGCAGGGCTGTGTGGTGTCGCGTAAGGTCGGCGGGCAGCACGTGCTCGACGACGGGCCGTTCGATCCGCAGGCCGAGGAGTACCAGATCATCGCCCCGATCGCGGGGGGCTGAGCGGCTATAGGGCCTCCCGCCGGACCGCTCCGCGCGGGAGGCCCGCTGGCGATCCATGGAGTTCTTCACCCGGCTGTGGCGCTGGCTGCGGGGTGGGCCAGCGGTGGATCCGCTCGCGGGCCTCGGCGTGGAGTGCCCCTGGCGCCACCGCTGGGACCACCTGCCTAAGCGTAGTGCCGGCCCCGATTTCACGCCGCAGGACTACGCGGAAGCGCGGGCGCGGGCGCGTGAGGTCGCCCGGGCCACGCTCGGCGAGGCGCGCTGGGCCGAACTGCAGCGGCAGGGCTATCTCGACGTCCCCTCGCGCCGCTTTCCCGGGGTCACCTACCGGCTGCGCGTGGGCCGGCGGATCGAGGTGCGCTGTGCTCCTGGCGTCCGCCCGCCCTGGCGGCAGCCGTACCTCTGTATCAACCCGACCTATCCCCTGCCCGAGGAAGAGTTCTTCGCCCACCTGTATCTCTATGTGCGCGACCGCGAGGACCTGGTGATCCGCGTGGCCGCGCCGCAGCCGTGGGATCAGGCGCTGGGCCGCACCTTCTGACGCACTCCGGCGTGGAGGCCGTGCCATTCCCGCGTAGCCCCCCCGTGGTCCCACGTTCACTTGGGCGATAAGAAAAGCGAAGGGCCAGCCGAGCAGCTGGCCCCCGCTCCCGAGCGCTGGATAGCGCCCTTACAGGCGCCAGGGGATCAAGATGTGCTCCAGCTCATCGAGGCCGGTGGAGATCAAAAAGCCCAAGACCGAGATGACCACCAGCCCGACGTACATCGCCTCGACGGAGAAAGTCTGCCACGACTGCCAGATGAGATAGCCGATGCCGGTCTTGGCGCCGACGAACTCGGCGGCCACGATCACCAGCAGGGCTACGCCCGCCGCCAGCTTGATGCCCGTGAAGATCAGCGGCAGCGCGCCCGGCAGCGCCACGGTCAGCCAGAACTGCACGCGGTTGGCGCCGAAGTTGCGCCCGACGTCGAGGTAGATGCTCGGGATGTTCATCACGCCGGCCATCGTGTTGTAGATGACCAGGAAGAACACGGCGATGGCAATGATGACGTACTTGCTCATCTCGCCCAGGCCGAAGATGAGCATCACGAGCGGCAAGATAGCGAGCTTGGGGATCGGGTAGAGGGCCGCCAGCCAGGGGTTGAAGAAGGCGCGAATCCAGCGCGACAGGCCCATGATGATGCCCAGGATCAAGGCGGGGATCGCGCCCATCAGGAAGCCGATGATGATGCGGCTGACGCTGGCCTGGAGATGGCGGAACAGCTCGCCCGAGGTCACCAGATTGGTGAACGTGCCCACGATCGAGGTGGGCGCCGGGAAGAAGCGCTTGTCCAGCAGCCCGAACTGCACCAGCAGCTCCCAGGCCACCAGCAGCAGGAGCGGGGAGGTGAAGGACAGCAAGCGCTCTTTGTTCTGCTGGCTCAGCCCGAACAGCGGACGCTCGGCCTCGGCGGCCGTGGTGTCGGTCGCGACGTCTGCCAGGCGTGTGCGCGTGATCAGCGCCTGGACATCAGCGGTGCTGACGCTGATGCGCTCCTGGCTCATTGCCCTCCCTCCTCTCGCTTGGCGCGGAGTACCTCATCGCGGAGCAGCTCCCAGATGCTGTACATGAGCTGGCCGTACTGGGGGGTAGCGCGAACCTTGTACACCTCGCGCGGGCGTTCGAAGGGCACTTTGACGAACGCCTTGATCTGGCCGGGATGCGCAGTCATGACCATGATCCGGTCGGCGAGCACGATCGATTCGTCGATACTGTGGGTGATGAAGCAGACCGTCTTGCGGTGCTCGCCCCAGATACGCAACAACTCCTCTTGCAGCAGGAGCTTGTTCTGCTCATCCAGCGCGCCGAACGGCTCGTCCATCAGCAGCACCTCGGGGTCGTTGGCGAAGGCGCGCGCGAGCGAGACGCGCTGCTTCATCCCGCCCGAGAGCTGGAAGGGATAGGCCTTGTAGAACTTGCTGAGGCCGACCTTCTCGATATAGTAGCTGACGATCTCGTCGCGCTGCTTCTTGGGCACCCCGCGGAGCATCAGGCCATAGGCGACGTTGTCGCGCACAGTCATCCAGGGGAAGACGGAGTGTTCCTGGAAGACCATGTTGTTCAACGGCTTGCGACGGTCGCGGTGCCGGATCTCTAGCGAGCCCGCGCTGTGCTTCTCCAGTCCGGCCATGATGCGCAGCAGCGTCGTCTTGCCGCAGCCCGACGGCCCGACGATGGCCAGGAACTCGCCATCGGCCACGGTGAGGTTGATGTTCACCAGCGCGCGTACCACGCTGCCGCGGACGGTGAAGGTCTTGTACAGATTGCGCACGATGATCTTGTCGTCGGGGCCGCCCGCGCCGCTGGCCTGCGCCGCCTGAAGCTGCTCATCCGTCGTTGCCATCGCTCCGCCTTGCCCCCCTGCAAAGGTATCTGCACGCGCGCCTGGCCCGTGGCCCTCGCCGCCGCGCGGGTTTCTGTCGACTGCATGTGGCTGTTAATTTACGCGAATCGGCCGCAGGGCGCAAGAGTCTCCGCGCGTGGCGGCCGCCCGCTTGTTGGTGCGCGGCGCCTGTAACGTTTGTCCCACAGCCCCGTTTAATACGGTAGCGTCGGCGTGGGCGTGCAGGCGCTGCCGGCGCCGGGCGCGCCACCTGGGGCAGGCCCAAGGCCGGCGAGGGAGGTGGTCCACAGCGGCGCCGGCGCCGCGCGAGCCCCGCGGCCGGCTCGTGGCGCCCGTGCGGAACGCTCCCTTGTGTGCGCCGTGCGAGCGCGTACCTGCGGGAGATTGGGGCCCCGACAGCACGGCGGGGCCCGCCAAAGAAAAGAGGTGAGAGGGGTGCGACGACTACTCGGGGTCATCGGCGCGCTGCTGCTCGGCGGCGCGAGCGCTCTGGTGGCCGTGCCCAATGCGTCGGCGCAGTATTGCAGCTTCGGGCCCGGCGCGGGGTTCTACAGCGGGGTGTTCGGCACGCCGGTGTTCGGCGACCTGCCTTACGCGTACTATCCGTACTACCCCATCAATAGCTACGGCTCGTACTACCCGTACTACGGCGCCCCACTGACCACCGGCTTCAACGGGATCGGGGGGAGTGGCCAGTTCGCCTACGGCGGCCCGGGGGTGTACCCGTTCGCCCCGTTCACCGGCGCGGGCTACTATCCGTACCCGGCAGGGGTCGGCTACGGCACGGCGCTGCCGCTCACGTCCGTGCGCGGGGTCGGCGGCTATCTCGGCGCCGGCCTGCCAGTGGGCTTCGGCGGCGTCGGCTTCGGGATCGGCGGGTATCCAGCCAGCTTCAGTACCGTCGGGTACGGCGGGTACGCCTGCTAGCGCAAGGGGGTAGCTTCGTGCGACGGTTGTTGAGCGTTCTGATCCTGGCCGGTGGGCTGTGGCTGCTCCCGCCCGCGGCCCACGCCCAGTACTGTGGCTTCGCGGGGGGGATTACGCGCTACTACGCGAGCGCGTACACCAGTGGGCAGTACCCCACCTATCCCAACACCTACGGCGGCTTCTACGGCTACCCGTACTACGGGGGCGTCTACCCGTATCCGGCCTACGGGGGCTACTATCCGTACAGCGGCAACTTCCTGGGCGGCTACTCGTTCCTGGGGGCCGGGGGCTACTACCCGTTCATGGGCTATGGGGCGTTCTACCCGTTCTTCGGCGATGTGTATTGGAACTACCCGCAGCTCGACTACGGGTACCGGGGCCGGCCGTACGTGACGGGGTACTACTACGGCGGCCTGCTGGACTACGGTGGCGCGGGCAACACGCCGCTCCAGGCGTACCAGCCGTACCCGGTCGCGGTGAGCAACTACGGCCTCAGCCCAGCGCTGTATGGCGGGCTGCCCGCGCTGGCCGGCGGCTATGCTCCTTACTCCTCGGCGTTGTACCTGCCGACGACGTTCACGGGCGGCTGGCCCTTCTCGGTACTCTACTGTTAGTCGACGAAGGAGTGGCGGCGAATGAAGCGTCTGCTCGTGGGACTGGCGTTGCTCGGCGGGCTGCTGTGGGCCGCGCCCGACGCCTCGGCCCAGTATTGCTCGCTGGGCGTGGCGTCCGGTATCGTCGGTGTGCGCTCTGGGTTCAACATCAACCCGCTGTATAGCGGCGGCTACGCAGGGTACGCCTACTACCCGTTCTACCAGGCGTGGTACGGCGGCTACCCAAGCTGGTACGCCGCATACACCAACGGCTACCCGTACGGCCAATACCCGGTCGGCCAGGGCGTGTACGGGGGCTACCCCGCCGCGGGCGGCGTGGCCGGGGGGGGCAGCCAGCCGTACTTCGGCGCGGGCTATGTCGACCCCACGTTCTACGACGTGGCCACGCTCGGCAACTACGTGAACCCCTACTACTCGGATCTGTTCGGCAACGTACCGTTCTGGACGGGCCAGTACGGCGGGCTGTACCCGTACTACAGCACGTTCTACGGCGGGTATCCGGCGTATGGCGGGTTCCCCTACAACGCCTACTGCGGTTACTACCCCTACGGCTACGGGGGCGCCTGCTCGCCGGTCCGCGTCGGCAGCGCGGTATACGACTGCCGCTAGCCGCGCGACGACGGTGTGGTAAGGAGTAAGAGCGCATGCGGCGATCGATCGTAGCGCTGGCCCTGGGGGCCGTCCTGGCACTGGGGGCGGGGGTGCCAGCCGTGTCGGCGCAGTACCTCCCCTACGGTGGCTACCCGTACTACGGCTACCCCGGCCTCGGCTACTCATACTGGGCGCCATATGGCGGCTACGCGCTGCCCTACGGGGGCTATGGCGCCGTGTGGCCCTATGCGGCGCCGATCCTGAGCGGCGCGTACAATGCCACGGGCGCGCCGACCTTCGGGGTGTTCCCCTACCTGGCTCTGGCCGGCAACTTCGCTACGGCCGCGCCTTTCGGCTACTACCAGCCCTACGCGTTCTTCCTCGGCTGTTCGCCCACCTACACGGCCAGCAACTACTACGTCTGCCGCTGAGGCCGCCCTGGGGCCGGGCGCCCACCGCCTCGGGCGCTCGGCCGCCCGCGGCGCCCGGCCCGCCGCCCGCCAGGAACGCGTGGTAGAATCCCGCGGTTATCCCCTGCATCGCCTGGGATGCGCCTCGGGAAGGAGCCGAGCCATGGTGGTAGTCCGCAAGCCGCCCGCGGTCATCGGCCAGCGCGTGCGGCGCATCGATGCCGGCGAGAAGGTCACCGGTGCCGCGCTGTATGTGGCCGATATCAAGCGGCCGGGCATGCTCGTGGGCCGGATCTTACGCTCGCCCCTGCCCCATGCCCGCATCGTGCGCATCGATACCAGCCGGGCCAAGCGCCTGCCCGGCGTGCGCGCGGTGATCACCGCTGCCGACGCGCCAGCGGTGCGCTGGGGCGCGTGGACCAAAGACCAGTATCCGCTAGCGACAGGCAAGGTACGCTATGTGGGCGAGGAGGTGGCGGCTGTCGCCGCGATCGACGAGGCCACGGCCGAGGAGGCGCTGGCGCTGATCGTCGTGGAGTACGAGGAGCTGCCGGCCGTGTTCGACCCGCTGGAGGCGATGCAGCCGGGCGCGCCGGTGATCCACGACGAGCATCCCGACAACATCGCGCTCGTGATCGATGTCGAGCGGGGGGATGTGGAGGCCGCCTTCGCCCGCTCCTACCTGATCGTGGAGGAGACGTTCCAGAGCGCGCTGCAGTGGCCCGCGCCGATCGAGCCCATCGGCACGGTAGCGGAGCCCCACCCCGACGGACGCCTCACGCTGTACACCAATACCCAGACGCCGTTCATGGCCCGCGACCGCATCGCGCCCGCGATCGGGGTGCGGCCCCAAGACCTGCGCATCATCCAGACCTACGTGGGCGGTGGGTTCGGCGGCAAGTCCAACGACGACAACAACGCGATCGTCGCGGGGCTGCTCGCGCGCCACACGGGCCGCCCCGTGCGCGTGATCAACACCCGCGAGGAAGATTTCCAGGCTGGCCCGCGTCCCCGCGTGCCCATGCGCATCCGTGTGAAGATCGGGCTGTCGCGCGAGGGCGACCTGCTGGCCAAGCACCTGTACACCATCGCCGACAATGGGGCATACAGCGCCAAAGCCGGCGCCGTGACCGGCGTGGCGGCTCTGCGCCACGACACCACCCTGAAGTGGCAGAACGTCAAAAGCCAAGCGCTGCTGGTGTACACCAACAAGGTGCCCACGGGCGCCTTCCGCGGCTTCGGTAATCCCTCCGCTAGCTGGGCGGTCGAGCAGGCGCTGGACATCGCCGCCGAACGCCTGGGCATGGACCCGCTCGACCTGCTGCGCAGGAACGCCTGCACGCCGGGGTATGTCTCGCCGCATGGCAACCGCGTGACCTCCTGCGAGCTGATCCAGTGCATCGATCGCGCGGCGGAGCTGAGCGGCTATCGCGAGAAGCGCGCGCGGCGCCGGCCGTTCATCGGCCTGGGCGTGGCGGCCTCGGCGCACGTCAGCGGCAAGCGCCACTTCGGCGACTGGGACGGCTCGCTAGCGCAGGTCAAGATCGACGAGTCGGGCCAGGTCACCGTCTTGACCGGCGAGGGCGAGATCGGGCAGGGCGCGAGCACTGTGTTCGCCCAGCTCGCGGCCGAGACGCTCGGCGTGCCGCTGGCCGATGTGCGGGTGGCCCAGGCGGACACCGACACCACGCTGTTCGCCCAGGGCGCCTACGCCAGCCGGCTGGCCTACGTGGCCGGCAACGCGATCGTGCGTGCTGCCGCCGACGCGCGCAACCAGCTGCTCGCCCTGGCCGCCGAGGAGCTGGAGGCCAGCGCCAGCGACCTGGAGATCGCCAACGGGCGGATCTTCGTGCGGGGCGCGCCGGAGGGCAAGAGCACCACGGTGGCCGCTGTGGCCCGCAAGGCGCTGTTCCGGCGCGGCGGCACGATGATCGTGGGCCGCGGCGAATTCGACAGTGACACGGAGTCCCACGATCCCAAGGAGCGCTACGGCAACGAGTCCGGCGCCTACAACTTCGGCTGCCACATCGCCGAGGTGGCGGTCGATCCCGAGACGGGGCAGGTGCGCGTGCTCAACTACACGACGGTGTCGGACTGCGGCACGGTGCTGAACCCCATCGGGGCAGAGGGGCAGGTCGAGGGCGCGATCGCCCAGGGGATCGGCTACACGCTCAGCGAAGGGTTCGTCATCGAGCAGGGCCGGATCCTCAACCCCAACTTCAGCGACTACCGGCTCCCCACTGTCGCTGACATGCCGCCGCTGCAGCACGCGTTCGCCGACTCCTACGAGCCCACTGGTCCCTTTGGGGCCAAAGGCCTCGGCGAACTTGGTATGGACCCCGTGGCACCCGCGATCGGCAACGCCATCGCCGACGCCTGTGGGGTCCGGATCCATGATCTACCGATTACGGCCGAGAAAGTGTGGCGTGCCCTACGGGCGCAAGCCGTTGCGGCCGATGGCCAGGCAGTAGCTGAGCGCGACTCCCACGCCTGAGCGGGCTAGCGGCGCTAGCGCCTCTAAGGATCGCGGTCAAGGGCCGGGCCGACGGGAGCTGCACGCTTCTCGCGGCCCCCGTCGGCCCGGCCCTACTGTTCGCGCGCTGTCTACTCGCGGTGGGCTACTGCTGGCGGCGTCGCCCGCGCGGGCCCCCGCGGGGCTTGGACGGCTCCTCGGACAGCCAGAACACGATCGTGTTGCCCCGCCGCTGGATGTGCAGCGACACGCCTTCGGCCTTCGCGGCGGCCTTTAGGCGCGCGCGCTCGGTGATCGGGCGGTCGTTCGGGTCGAGATCGAGGCGCCCTGCAGTCTCTGGCGTCAACTGCCGGACGTATTCGCGGTACCGCTCCTGGGTGGCGCGGCGTGGAGGAAGCACGGACTCACGCGCTTCCTTGATGGAGACGGTAGAGAACGTGGCCATTCGCACCTCCCTCGACTGTCATGGGGCGAGAGCATTCGGAGATCGCATACGCACGTTATTTAGCGTACAGCCTCTCGGGGGTTCTGGCAAGTAGAGCGCATCCCCACCGCCGTATTGACTGCGAGCGACGCGAAGCGTGCGCGCTGCCATAGCGGCACGGCGCGCCGCTGGTGGGTATTCGAGGTGACGGGGGCGTATCCCAGGGGCGTTGCGCGCGGGCGCCCCGCCCGCTCACGTCCCTTGCATTCTATCCCGCCCGCCCGCGCGCGAAGCGTCGCGTCCCCAGCGCGCTGGTCGTGGGTGGGTAGCAGAATGTGGGCGGGCGCTCGCACGAGCCGCCGGTCGCTACCCTGCTACACTGGCAGCATGAAGGGGCGGTGGTAGGCAAGCGCACCAATCCAGCGACCATGGCGCCGGCAACACGGTTTGCTGGGACTCGCCCCGCACTCCTGGGCATCGTATCGGGCCCGTGCGGCACACATGATATCGCGGCCGGGACAAGCGGCTCGGTACACTGGGGCGCTGCTTCAAGAATGCCCGCGTATTCTGCTGCATCGGGCCAGCGCGGGGCCGCATGCTGCATTCGCCGCGGCCCCTGGCCCATTGGCAAAAAAGGAGACGAACTCAGGCCTGCGATCGCCCCAATCTCGGCTTCATCCCGCTAGCAACGTGGCTGCCGATGACCGATGGCAACCGGCCCGACGCGATGCTGCTGGTAGCCCTCACGATCGACATTCTCTTCTCGCGGACCCATCTGAACGCGGTACTGGACAAAATCGCGGCGCTGGCGCCACGCACGCTCGCCTGCTACCACGGCAGCGCCCCAACGGCAGATTCCCGCCAGCCTCCGCCCCCTGCGCGAGCACGGCATCACGGGGCTCGCCGCCCGAAAAGCGATGCGCGACGACCGAGCGGCCTCGGACTATTGAGTCGGGGGGCCAGCCTGTGCGATAAGGTGAGCAGGGCGTAGTGTGGCGCCCAGCCCTGGCCACCTGCGGGAGAGAGGACGGTATGGTCCGTAACGCTGGCCCCACGACAGTCCGGCCCGACCTGGACGAGGAGGTCATCGCGCGGCTGCGCGCCCTGCCACCCTACAAGGTCGTGGTGCTCGACTGCCAGTGCCACACGTTCGACGATGTCGAGCGGGCTCTCTGCCGCATCATCCCCGGCATGACGCGGCCCAAGGCCCACCAGCACGCGTGGGAGATCCATACCACGGGCGCGTCGGTGGTGGCGCGCGCGCCCAAGGAGCGTGCCGAGCTGTACGAGGCGCAGCTCAAGGCCCATGGGCTGCGCGTGACGATCGAGCCCGACTGAGCGCCCGGGCACGCTCGACGGGATTCCCCTCATTGCTGAGACGCCCATGGGGTGCCTATAAACCCTAACCCTGGGAGTTCCTACACCTCGGCCCCGAAATTTGTGTTCCTGGTGGCGCGCCGGGTAGCATACCCTGTTTCCGTGAGCAGGACAGTCCAGCAGAAAGGGGCAGGACCATGGCGACAGTGGCCGAGGTGGCTCCCGCGATCTACCGGGTGAATCATGTCGTCCCAGATGTGCCGGTCACGTTCAGCTTCTTCGTCATCGACGACGAGGTGCCCGCGCTGGTGCAAACCGGCTTCGGGCGCTTCTTCGACGAGAGCGTGGAGGCGGTGCGGCGGGTGATCGACCCGGCGCGGCTCCGCTATATCGTGGTGCCGCACTTCGAGGGCGACGAGTGCGGGGCGCTCAATCGGTTCCTGGCGCTGGCGCCCCACGCCCAGGCCGTGTGCAGCCCCATCGGGGCGTACACCAACCTCGCGGATTTCGCGCTGCGGGAGCCGCTGGCCGTCGACGAGACGAGCGTGCTCGATCTGGGCCAGCATCGGCTGCGCTTCCTGCTCACCCCGTACGTCCACCAGTGGGACAGCCTGCTGGCGTTCGACGAGACGACCGGCACCCTGTTCAGCTCGGACCTGTTCATCCAGCCGGGGCCGCAGCCGCCGACGACCGATCGCGACCTGACCGACGAGATGCTGCTGGTGTACCGCACCATCGGGATCTTCCCCTCGCGGGCGCACTTGAACGCGGCGCTGGACAAGATCGAGGCGCTGGCGCCGCGCACGCTCGCCTGCCACCACGGCAGCGTGGTCAGCGGGCAGATTCCGCCCTACCTCCGCGCGCTGCGGGAGCACGACGTCACGGGCCTCACCGCCTGGAACCCCATGCGGGGAGCCTAGCGGGGTGCCTATTGAGTCGCGGGCGCGGCCTGTGCGATAAGGTGAGCAGGGCGTAGTGTGGCGCCCAGCCCTGGCCACCTGCGGGAGAGAGGACGGTATGGTCCGCAACGCTGGCCCGGCGACAGTCCGGCCCGACCTGGACGAGGAGGTCATCGCGCGGCTGCGCGCCCTGCCGCCGTTCAAGGTAGTGGTGCTCGACTGCCAGTGCCACACGTTCGACGATGTCGAGGTGGCGCTCTGCCGCATCATCCCGGGCATGACATGGCCCAAGGCGCACCAGCACGCCTGGGAGATCCACACCACGGGCGCGTCGGTGGTGGCACGCGCGCCCAAAGAGCGCGCCGAGCTGTATGAGGCGCAACTCAAGGCGCGCGGGCTGCGTGTGACCATCGAGCCCGACTGAGCGTCTCGGCGCGCCGGGCGGGTGCGGCGGCCCTACCGCCCTTTGCAGGCTTGGTCGAGCCGCCATCCGGAAGGGCGGGCCGGCCGCGCTGGCGGCGAGCGGCCCAACCGTTCCCAGAGTTGCTCTATGCCTTTGGCTCGCGCAGGTGCACGTCGCGCTGGGCCAGCAGGCTGGGGTCCGTGTAGCCCATCAGGTCCGGCCGCCCGCGACCGATCATCACCTGGAAGTACACCGGCTCCAGGCTCTCGTTCTGGTAGCCGTGGATCACCCCCGCCGGGCAGGACACGCAGTCCCATGGTCCAAGCCTCACGTTCACGCGCCGGCCCGTCTCGTCCTCGAAGAACACCGTGAGGTAGCCCTTGAGGACGAAGAACACCTCCTCTGCCTCGTGCGTGTGGGGCGCGTTGCCCTGGCCCGGCTCGACGTACATGATGCTCAGGGTAAACGCGCCGGCCGGGATCGTGTTCGGGTCGTCGTGCTTGCCCGAGCCGCCCCCGCCGATGAAGCGGTGCTGCGCGCGGCGGTAGCCCTCGATGCGCGCGTCGGCGAACGCGTCCCAGTCGGCCTGGCGGTCGAGAAAGCGGGCGGTGTAGCGGGCGGCGATCTCCTCGATAGACATCCCGATCGTGCGGGGATCGCGGGGGTGGATCACTTGCGCCATGGTGCTGCCTCTCCGCTCGCTGGTGTCGGCGCCTCGCCCGCATGATACGGCCCCGCGCGGCCGGGCGGCCACGGCGCTCAGTACGCCAGGCGGTGCAGCACGCGGGCCAGCACGCGCAGGCCCGGCACGATCTGCTCGACCGGGGTGAACTCCTCCGGGCAGTGGCTGCGGCCGTCGCGGCTGGGGACGAACAGCATCGCCGTGGGCACGTGGCGCGCGAGGATCTGGCTGTCGTGGCCCGCGCCGCTGGGCATCGCCAGCCAGCGCAGCCCCTCGGCGCTCGCTGCCTCGGCGATCAGGTCGCGCAGCGCGGGCGCCATGGGGGTCGGCTCGTGGTCGGTGAGCCGCTCGACCTCCAGCCCCAGCCCGCGCCGCGCCGCGACCTCCTGCAGGATCGTCTCGATCTGCGCGATCAGCGCGCGGCGCCGCTCGGGATCGGGGTGCCGCGTGTCGACGGTGAACTGCGCGACGCGCGGCACGATGTTGATCGCGCCCGGCTGCACGGCGATCATCCCGCTGGTGGCCACTGCCGGCCGGCCCATGGCCGCCGCGGCGTCGGTCAGCCGGGCGATCATCTCGGCGGCGCCGGCTAGTGCGTCGCGCCGCAGGTCCATCGGCGTGGTGCCCGCGTGGTCTTGCCGGCCCGTCACCCGCACGCGGAGCTGGCGCTGGCCGGTGATCGTCTCCACCACGCCCAGGTCGTAGCCGCCCTCCTCCAGCAGCCGGCCCTGCTCGATGTGCAGCTCCACGAAGGCGTCGAGGTCGTCGCGGCGGGCGGTGGGGATCGCCGCCGGGTCGAGCCCCTGCGCCCGCATCGCCTCCGCCAGCGTGATGCCGTCGGCGTCGCGCAGGCGCTCGGGCTCGTCGGGGCGGATCTGGCCGGTGAGCGCTCGCGAGCCCCAGAAGTTGGCCGGGAAGCGGCTGCCTTCCTCCTCGCAGATGACGTACACCTCGAGCGTCTTGCGCGGCGGCCCGTAGGTGTCGCGCAGCGCGCTGATGGCCAGCATGGCGGCGATCGCGCCCAGTGCGCCATCGTACTTGCCGCCCTGCTTCACCGTGTCGATGTGCGAGCCGCTGAGCACCACGCGCGCCGACGCGGTGCCCGCCAGGCGGCCGAACAGGTTGCCCACCGCGTCGCGCCGCGTCTCCAGGCCCAGCTCGCGCAGCCAGGCCTCCATGCGGTCCATCGCCGCCGCCCAGGCGGGCGTGTACAGCCCGCGATACAGTCCGCCGTCGGGCTGCGCGCCGATGGCGCCCAGCTCGTCGATGTACTGCTGCACCCGCGCCGGCGCGAAGCGCGCGGCGAACGGCGAGGTCGAGGCCTGCATGGTTAGCTCACCGCCGAGGGCTGGCGCACGCCACCGTGCTGGCGCACGAAGGCCACGATGCGGCGGCAGCCCTCCTCGATAGCGGCCTGGTCGGCGGCCAGCGAGATGCGCAGCAGCCCCGCCCCCCGCGCGCCGAAGGTCGTGCCCGGGGCGGTGGCCACATGCTGCTCCTCCAGCAGCTGGCGGGCCACGGCGTCGGAGTCGGTGCTCACCGCGGAGACGTCGACCATCATGTAGAACGCGCCGCGCGGCAGCGAGGCCATCAGGCCCGCCGGGCCGAGGATCGCCGCCGCGGCGTCGCGCCGGGCCTGGTACGCCGCGCGCATGGTGGCCACCGCGTCCTGCGGGCCGGCCAGCGCCGCCTCGCCGCCCTTCTGGATGAACGTGCCCGCGCAGGAGACGAACGGCTCGGCCAGCTTGATCATGGTGGCGGCCACCTCGGGGCTCGCCCAGGTGTAGCCCAGCCGCCAGCCGGTCATGGCGTAGGTCTTGGAGAAGGCGTACACGCCGATCACGCGGCCGTCGCGGTCGAAGCGGCCCGCCGGCACGTGCTCGCCCTCGAACACGATCTCCTCGTACACCTCGTCGGAGATCAGGTACAGGTCGTGCGCGGCGGCGAACGCCACCAGCGCCTCCACCGTCTCCGCCGCGAACACGCCGCCGGTGGGGTTGGAGGGCGAGTTGATCAGCAGCACCTTGGTGCGCGGGGTGACCAGCGCGCGCAGCGCGGCCAGGTCGGGCTCGAAGCCGCGCTCGCGCACGAGGGGGTACGGTACCGGCACGCCGCCCGCGGCCTTGATCGCGCCGTCGTAGTTCGGCCAGCCCGGATCGGGGATCAGCACCTCGTCGCCCGGATCGACCGTGGCGAACAGCGCGGCGGCGATGCCGAACGCGGCGCCCGGGGTGACCAGGATCTGCTCCGGGGTCGCCGGCAGCCCGTTGCGCTCGCGCAGCTTGCGCGCCAGCGCCGCGCGCGTGCTGGGCAGGCCGGGGGTGGGCGAGTAGCGCGTGGCCCCCGCGCGCGCGGCCGCGAACGCCGCCTCGATGATGTGCGCGGGCGTGATGAAGTCGGGATCGCCGATCTCCAGGTGGATGCAGTCCGGGATCTGGAGCGCCAGCTCCATCAGCGTGCGGATCCCCGAGCGGCGCATGATATTGGCGCGCTGGGCGAGCGGTTTCATCGAGTCCCCCCGTGCGCGGGCCTCGCGCCGGCCCGCGGGCGATCGGTTCGGCGGCGCGTGGCGCCAGCTCTCATAGTACACGGGGCGCGGCCGGCGCGGCATCCCTGGCACAGCCCGCGTGCCGATCAGGGATAGGCGTCGAGATCGAACAGGACCGTGCGCCCCGCCGCGCCGGGCGGCTCGGGGGCGGCCGGCCCCACGTACTCCCAGGCGCGCGGCCAGAAGCGGTGGGCTTTCAGGAACGCCGGGATGGCCGGGGGCGCGCTGCCCGCCATGGTGACGCGGATCTCGTCGCCCGCGCGCTCGATGCGGTAGGTGGCCAGGTGGTAGTTCTCGCGCAGGCGCCGGATCGTCTCGGGGCGGCGCAGCTCGGCCAGCAGGCGCTCGTGCTCGGCCTCGCCGCCCGGCCGCAGCCGCCCGACCCACACCACCGTTGGCCCCGGGCTCACGGCTTCCTCCTCGCGCCGCCGACCGCTGCGGCGCTCTCGCGTAGATTACACTGAAAGGCAACCGAGCGGGGCGCCAGGGGAGGCCCGGGCCCCGCGCCCAAGGACGAGCGGCATGGAGCAGCGCGCGACACGCCCCCCGGCAGCACGACGGCGACAGGGCCCCGCGGCGGCCAACGGCCGCGCCTACGCCCTCCAGGTGCTCGACCGCGTGTGCGACGTGCTCGACTACCTCGCCGCGCGCCCCGCCACGCTCACCGAGATCAGCACCCACCTGGCGCTGAACCGCTCCACGGTGTTCCGCATCCTGGTGAACCTGGAGCGGCGCGGACTGGCGCAGCGCGACGAGGCCACCGGCGCCTACCGGCTGGGGATCCAGCTGTTCGTGTGGGGCGCGCAGGCGCTGCACGAGCAGCTGTCCATCGAGCGGCTGCGCCCCCTGCTCGACGAGTTGGCCGCCGAGACGGAGTACACCGCCCAGCTGTGGGTGCGCGCCGGCCTGGAGGCGCTGTGCGTGGACCAGGTGGAGAGCCCGCGCGACTACCGCGTGGTCGGCCGCATCGGCCGGCGCATCGCGCTGCACGTGGGCGCGGTGGGCAAGGTGCTGTTGGCATTCGCGCCACCCCGCATCCAGGAGCGCGTGCTGGCCGGGCCGCTGGTGGACGCGCTGGGCCGCGCGACCGAGCGGGCGGCGCTCCAGGCGGAGCTGGCGCGTATCCGCCGCGACGGCTGCGCGGTGTACACCGGCGAGCACCGCCTGATCTCCTGGGCCGTGGCGGCGCCGGTGGTGAACGCGCTGGGCGCGGCCGACGCGGCGGTGGTGGTGGTCGCCGGCGCGGCCGAGGACGAGCCGCCCGCCCCAAGCCTGGACCAAGTGCGTGCAGCGGTGATCCGCACGGCGGCGCGGATGTCGCAGACGCTCCAGTTCCCCTGAGCGGTCGCGGTTGACACCCGCGGGGCCGCGTGTTTGAATACCCAAAACCGCACTGCCGCATTGTGAACACCCACCGTGGGAGGCGGCCGACGTGGTGGAGCACCCGGCAGCCGCGGCGACGGTGCTTGCGCTGGTGCCCGACCTGCTGTTCGCCAGCCGCATCGAGCAAGCGCTGGCGCCGCTCGGCTACACCGTCGAGCGCGTCGGTGACGCCGCGGCCCTGCTCGAGCGCGCTCGCGCGGTGCGGCCGGTGCTGGTGCTGGTCGATCTGGCCGCGCGGGGAACGGACCCGCTGGCGGCAATCGCGGCGCTCAAGAACCACCGCGCGGTGGCCGCCGTGCCGGTAGTCGCCTTCGGGCCGCATCGCGAGGCCGAGCGGTTGGCGGCGGCGCGGGCCGCGGGTGCCGATCGGGCGATCGCCAACGCGCGGCTGGTCGCCGACCTGCCCGCCCTGGTGTGCCAGCTGGCCGGCGGGGCGGCGGCCGGACCGCGCGGCGTATAATCAGCGGCCCGCGCGCGGGGGGCCAGCAGGCCAGCTAGCAGACGAGGCGGGGAGATGAAACGAACGATCGAGTTCACCGTCAATGGCGATGTCTATCGGCTCGACCTCGAGCCCAATCGTCGCTTGATCGACGTATTGCGCGACGACCTCGGGCTCACGGGCACGAAGGAGGGGTGCAGCATCGGGGTGTGCGGCGCCTGCACCGTGACCGTCAACGGCGAGATGGTCAGCTCCTGCCTGATGCTGGCGGTGGCCGCGCACGGGGCCGACATCGTGACCATCGAGGGGCTGGCCCAGGGCGACCGGCTGCACCCGCTGCAGGAGGCGTTCATCGAGTACGGCGGGTTCCAGTGCGGGATCTGCACCCCGGGCCAGATCATGGCGGCGAAGGCGCTGCTCGACCACCACCCGCAGCCCACCCGCGAGGAGGTGGTGGAGTGGATGACGGGCAACTTGTGCCGCTGCACCGGCTACTACAAGATCATCGACTCCATCATGGCCGTGGTCGAGGGGAAGGTGGGCCGCGCGCAGGAGGCGACGGTATGACGCAGGTGATCCCGCTCCAGCACGAGGTCGCGCAGCGGCGCGAGTTCGCAGTCGTCGGCCAGCGCGTGCGGCGCGTGGACGGCTTCGAGAAGGTCACGGGCACGGGCAAGTACGTCGCCGATATCTACCTGCCGGGCATGCTGGTGGGCAAGGTGCTGCGCAGCCCGCACCCGCACGCGCGCATCCTGCGGATCGACACCAGCCGCGCGCGCAAGGTGCCGGGCGTGCGGGCGGTGATTACCGCCGAGGACACGCCCAAGCGCTACTGGGGCGCGTTCATCAAGGACCAGCCGGTGCTGGCCATCGACAAGGTGCGCTACGTCGGCGAGGAGGTGGCGGCCGTCGCGGCGATGAGCGAGGAGGCGGCCGAGGAGGCGCTGAGCCTGATCGAGGTGGAGTACGAGCCGTTGCCCGCCTACTTCGACCCCGAGGAGGCGCTGGCCGAGGGCGCCGTGCTCATCCACGAGGACAAGCCGCACAATATCGCGCTGGTGATCGATGTCGAACGCGGCAACGTCGACGAGGCGTTCCGCAACTCCGATGTCGTCGTCGAGGACAC
>Ga0070737_10002733_pt1 | contig 20350 bp, 16 predicted proteins | sample Coa_R1_10_FD_66438 | JGI IMG/M metagenome (GOLD analysis project Ga0070737, IMG submission 66438) | Surface soil microbial communities from Centralia Pennsylvania, which are recovering from an underground coalmine fire - Coalmine... | ecosystem: Environmental > Terrestrial > Soil > Unclassified...
GGAGGGTGGCGCGCATCGCCAGCGTGAGGCCTTTGGTAAGCGTCGGCCTTCCCGCTAACGGTCGGGGACTGACGGGGGGACGTCTCGCCGGCCGCCCGGTGGTCTCCCCCGCCGCCCCAGCCGGCACCCCTGCTTCCTCCGCCGGCGCCCCTTGGGCAGATGCCTCCGCTCCCCGCCGGGCGCCCGGGTCGGTTGACTTTCACGTGCAGCTGGAGCGAGCGGAGCTGGAAGTAACGCTTGAGTTGAAGGTTAGGGTAGGGGACTGGGAGGCCACGGCCTCGGTGGCGGCAGGGGAGACCACAGCGGTTGTGCGCTTGGAGGTCCCCGAGGTGGAGCTTTGGTGGCCGGCAGGCTACGGCCCCCAGCCGCTCTACGCCGCCGAAGTGGTCCTCGAAAGCGGCACCGGCGACAGCCTCGGCTCTTGGTGCAAGGAGATCGGGTTCCGCTCCGTCGAGCTGGACACCGCCGACGACGAGAGGGGTTGCCGCGTTGGCTTCGTCGTCAACGGCCGGGCTGTGCAGGTCCGCGGCGCCAACTGGATCCCCGACGACTGCTTCCCGGCGCGCGTCGGGCCCGAGCGCTACCGCCGGCGCCTCGAGGAGGCCCGCGCCGCCAACATGAACCTGCTCCGGGTCTGGGGCGGGGGCATCTACGAGGCAGAGGCGTTTTACCGCGCCGCCGACGAGCTGGGGCTGCTCGTCTGGCAGGACTTTTGCTTCGCGTGCGCGGCCTACGCCGAAGAGGAGCCTCTGCGCGCCGAAGTCGAAGCCGAAGCCCGCGAGGCGCTCACCCGTCTAGCCGTGCACCCGAGCCTGGCCGTTTGGTGCGGAGGCAACGAGAACCTCTGGGGCTACGAGGACTGGGGCTGGAAGGACAAGCTCAGCGGGAGGACCTGGGGTGCCGGCTACTACTACGAGCTGTTGCCGGCGCTCGTAAGAGAACTGGACCCCACGCGCCCTTACATGGCCGGGACCCCCTGGTCCTTCGGCCACAACGCTCACCCGAACGACCCCCGTTACGGCAGCTGCCATGTCTGGGACGTGTGGAACCAAAGAGACTACGCCGCGTACCGGGACTGGCAGCCGCAGTTCGTCTCGGAGTTCGGTTTCCAAGGCCCGCCTGCGTGGAGCAGCTTGGAGAGGGCGCTAGGCCAGGGGGAAATGAGAAAGGGCAGCCCGGTGCTGGCTGCGCACGAAAAGGCGGCCGACGGCATCGCCAAGCTCGACCGCTGGCTAGCGCTCCACTTCCCCGAGCCGGCGAACTTCGCGGACTGGCACTGGGCGGCCTCGCTCAACCAGGCCCGGGCCGTAGCGCTGGCCGTCGAGTACTGGCGTTCTCTCGACCCGCCGTGCCGGGGGACGGTCGTCTGGCAACTGAACGACTGTTGGCCGGTGCTTTCCTGGGCAGCGGTGGACGGGGACGGGCGCAAGAAACCCCTTTGGTACGCCCTGCGGCGGGTGTACGCGGACAGGCTCCTCACCGTCCAGCCGGGCGGCCAGCCGGGCGCCTTGGAGGTCGTCGCGGTAAACGATTCGCTCGAGCCTTGGCGGGTGGAGCTGTCGGTCACGAGGGAGGGCTTCGACGGGGCAGTCCTGGCCAAGTCCACTGCCACGATGAGCGCCGTTCCCGGTCAACGCGCCCGAGTTGCCCTAGGGCCCGAGCTCGCCGTGCCGGCCAACCCCGCCCAGGAAGTACTCGTGGTCGCGGCGGGCGGGCACCGCGCGCTTTGGTGGTGGGCCGAGGACAAGGACCTAGCTTTGCCCGACCCTCAACTTCAAGTAGAGGTCGAAGCAGCTGGTGACGGTTATGACGTCGTACTGAGCGCCAGCACGCTCCAGCGAGACGTGGCGCTGCTCGTCGACCGGGCGGGCCCGGGAGCCGAGGTGGACGACATGCTCGTCACCTTGCTGGCAGGCGAGACGCACCGTTTCCACGTCAGCTCGCCGGAGCCCTTCGACCCCGAAACGCTGAAGGCGCCCCCGGTGCTGCGGAGCGCCAACCAGCTCGTCTAAGCGTTACTTCTTCTTTGCTGGCGCGGCGCAGGCAGGTATGCCCTTGGCGCTGCCCTCCAAGCTGAGCAGACCGCAAAAGCTGGGCGCGCCCACCTTCCACGTCTTGCCCACTAGCACGGCGAAGCCCTTTTGGTTGGAAAGAGCGGGCTTGCCTGCTAGGTAGATCGTGTAGACCACGGTGGCCTTGGAGCGCGTAACGGTGACCTTTAGCACCTTCGCGGTCGTCGAAGCAGCCATGGGGTTGTTCTTCGCCTGCGCGGTGATCACCTTGGCGAACTCGGCCCCGTCTTGGACCAGGGCGATCTTCTTCTTGGCGGGCGTCTTGCCGGAGAAGAAGGCCTCCCAGTTGGCGATGATCTCAGCCCTGGCGTTGGGAGCGTGCTTGACCGAGTGCGCCGCAGTGGGCGCGTGGACCACGTGCCTGGCTGTTGCTGACGCCGGCCCCGCCGTAGCCAGCCAGAGGCTGCCCGCCATGAGCAAGGCAAAAGCTGAGCGCCCTATCCGCCGGACGGGGTTTCGTTCCTGGCTCATCAGTATGTTCACCCCTCTGGAGCTCTTAGGCGCCACGCGGCGTCGGTCCCGCCGCGCCGCGCAGTGCAACTTGCTGACCTATCGGTCACATACTACACCGTTTCGCGCCTGCCGGGCCGGCGCGAGCGGAGGCGCCGGCGGGGGGCTGGGGCCTCGCGCGTCGTTGGGGAGGGCGGCGGCCCCGTGACCTCGTTGCCGCCGCTGCGCAGCGCCGCCGCCGCTACCACCGACACAGCGAGGAGGGCGGCACCTGAGGCGAGGAGGGCCACCTCCAAGCCGTCGCGGAAGGCACCGTAGGCGGCTCGGATGACCTTGTCTTCGATGGAGCCCCCGCCCTTTACACCGGCAGGGACGACCCCGGTCTCGATGGCGTGTACCACGACGCCGATGAAGTTCCCAGGGATTTTCAGGGCCCGGAGCCGGTGGGTGAGGTCGCTGGTGAGGTGGGCGTTCACCAGCGCGCCGAGCACGGCGGTGCCGAACACGGCGCCGAGCTCCCGGCTCGTGTTGGTAGCAGAAGCAGCCATGCCCGAACGCTCCGGCGGCACGGTGCCGAGGGCGACGGTGGTCACCGGGACCACGCTGGTGCCGAAACCGAAGCCGGCGAGCGCGAGCGTGGCCATCAGCCAGTTCGAAGGCGTGCCGCCCGAGGAGAGCAGCACCTCGGAGAGCAAGATGCCGGCGCCGGCGAGCACGCACCCGCCCGCCATTGACAGGCGCGGGCCGCGCAGCGCGACTCGCCTGCCAGCGAGACCGGCGGCGAGGATCATCGCCGCCATCATCGGCAGGAACTCGACGGCGATGCGGTACGCGGAAAACCCCACCACGGCAGCCAGGTACAACGCGGTGAAGAAAAAGATCGAAAAGATGCCGAAGAACAGCACGAACACGACTGCGATAGCGCCCGAGAAGGCTTCGTCGCGGAAGTAGACGAGGTCGAGCACCGGCGCCTTGCTCGAGCGCTCCACGCTTGTGAAGGCGAAGAGGCCGAGCACGCCGACAGCGAACAGCACTATCACCACTGGAGAGCGGTAGCCGGCGGTCTCGCCCAAGATGACGGCGAAGGTGAGCGCGCCGATGCCCGCCGCGCCGGTGAGGAAGCCGCCGAAGTCGAGCCGGGCCAGTTGGGGGTCGGCGCTCTCTGGCACCGCGACGGCCGCGAGCGCCACGATCATGGCTGCCGCCCCTACGTTGAACCAGAAAACCGCCCTCCAAGTCCCGAGCCCGACAAGAGAGCCGCCGATCACCGGGCCCAGCGCGAGCGAAAGGCCCGACACAGCGGTCCAAGCCCCCAAAGCCCGCGCCCTGTCCTCTGGGTCGGGGTAGAGGTGGCGGATCACCGAGAGCGTCCCAGGTTCCGAAGCGGCCGCGCCCACGCCCATCACCACTCGGGCGGCGATCAGCACGTCGGGGGAAGGTGCAAGAGCGCCTAGCAACGAGCCGGCGGCGAAGACGAGCAGCCCCCCGAGCATCAAACGCTTGCGCCCAAAGCGGTCCGAAAGCGTGCCTGCCATCATCATGAGGGCGGCGAAAGTGAGCGCGTAGCCGTTCACCACCCACTGGAGCTGGGTGACGCCGGCGTGCAGGCGGCTCTGCACGTCGGCGAGCGCCACCGAGACGATGGTCGTGTCCAAAAACGTGAGGAACAGCACCGCGCACACGGCCGCGAGCGCGAACCGGTCGTCGATGCCCCGGCCGGCGCTGGCCCCGCTTTGCTCGTTGCCCAAGCCTCTGTCCTCCTCGAGCGACAACCCAGTTTTACCAGCTGTTCATGTTGTAGGGTGGGTGAGCGAAATGAACGTTGCAACTAGTGGCCAAGGGAGGCACTGAGGTGAAGGCATCGAAAGGTGACCACATCGAAGTGCGCGGCCAGAAGGTCGGCGAAGGGAGCCGGCACGGGGAGATCGTGGAAGTTAGGGGCGCTGACGGCGCGCCGCCGTACATGGTGCGGTGGTCCGACGGCCACGAAGGCCTCTTTTTCCCTGGCCCTGATGCCGTAGTCCAGCACACTGCGTCCTCAGCCGCGTGAGAGGGCGGCCCCTCGCTGCCGCGGAACCGCAGGCAGGCTCAGGAAGTTTTACCGAGCGTGGCAGCGAGGGGCTATACGTCACAGCTCGTTTGATGGGACCTGATGCCTGAGCCGCTCGGGCGCTCCCAGCGCTACATGCCGGGCCTGGACGGCTTGCGCGCCTTCGCGGTCGCTGCGGTCATCGGCTACCACCTCGGGCTGCCGTGGCTGCCCGGCGGCCTGCTCGGGGTGGGCATTTTCTTCACCCTTTCGGGGTACTTGATCACCGATTTGCTCCTCTCCAGCTGGGAAGCGACGGGTTCGCTCGGGTTGCGCCAGTTTTGGGCGAGGCGAGCTCGACGGCTGCTGCCCGCACTGTTCGTGATGCTCGCCGTGGTGAGCACCTGGGCAGCGGTAGCCCGGCCTTCGGCCCTGCCGTCGCTGCGGGGCCAAGTGCTCGCTGCCACTTTGTACGTGAGCAACTGGTGGTCAGTTTTCCAGCACGTGTCGTACTTTGCCCGCTTCGGGCCGCCCTCGCCCCTCGGCCACCTTTGGTCTCTCGCCATCGAGGAGCAGTTTTATCTTCTATGGCCTTGGCTTTTGTGGCTAGGCCTGGTGTGGGCGGCCGCCCGCCGGCGAAGGGCCCGCTCGGCGGCGGGCGCAGGGCTGGCCGGAGCCGCCACTGAGACCGAGCTCACGAGGCCCGGCCCCCACGGAGAAGCTGCCCAGCCTCTGGGGCCCGGCACGTTGCCCGTCCCCGGTTGGCCGGTCCCTGCCGAGCCTTCGGCCCGCTATCACCGTCCGCCTGCGCTCGGCTCGTGGGCAGCGGCCCCCTCAGAGCGGGAGCTGGCGTACGCCGGGTCACGAGCGGCCGACGGCTACGGGGGGAGCGCCGGCCTGAAGCTCCTCGGCCCGCCGCCGGCGCTGCGCCGCTTTCCTGCGGACGGCGTCGTGCACGACGAGCCCCGAGGCGAACAGCCCTACCGCGACGAGCAGCGCCTAGAAGAGCTGCCGGACGAGCTGGCCCAAGGGCGCGGCCCTGACCTGATGGCCCTCGGCTACTTGCTCTCCGGTCGCTCGGCCACCCTCTCAGGCCGGGCACCGTCCCGGCGCCCGCCGGTGCCGCCGGGACGCATGTACGCGGCCCCCTCTGGGGGCTCCGCAACTGTTGCACAGGCGCCCGGGGCCGAGCCTGCGCCGCTGGCACGGGAGCCTGTCGCGGAAAGATTGGCCAGGTACCTGGGGGTACCGGGCACTCGCCGGGCGCTCCGGCCCCTTGCTGTGGCGGCCACTGTGCTCGCTGGTGCCTCGGCGCTCGAGATGGCCCTCGTGTACCATCCGAGCCTCGACCCTGCGCGCGCCTACGACGGCACCGACACGCGGGCGTTCGCCCTCTTGCTGGGTGCCGCGCTGGCCTTGGTGTGGCCTAGCAAGGGTATGCGCCACCAGCTAGCTCGGGGCGCCCGCAGGGCCCTCGACGGGCTAGGGGTGGCGGGGCTGGTCGTCGTCACTGTCCTCATGTGCACGGTGGGGGAGTACTCGCCGTGGCTCTACCGGGGCGGGATGCTGCTTTTGTCGCTGGCCACGGTCGCGGTGGTGGCGGCTGCTTCGCACCCGGCGGGCTGGTTCGGACGGTTGTTGGGTGTGAGGCCGCTGCGGTGGCTCGGCGTGCGGTCTTACGGCGTCTACCTCTGGCACTACCCGGTGATCGCACTGACCGCGCCTTCGGTGAGCACGGGGTTCGACTTGCCGCGGGCGGTGCTTCAGGTCCTGGCGACCCTGGTCCTGGCGGAGCTGTCCTGGCGCTTTGTCGAGTCCCCGGTGCGCCGCGGAGCTCTGGGGCGCGCCTGGCGCGAGCTGCGCTGGTACCCGGGCCGCTGGGCTAGGTGGGCGCGCGAGCGCCGTCAGCGCTGGCTGGCCCTGGGCGGCGTGCCTGTCTGCGTCGTGGTGGCAGCGGTGGCGCTCGCCGGCGGCTTCGCCGGCTCGTCAGGCGAACTGGGGGCCGGCGCCGGCGTAGCTGGAGGGGCCTCTGGGGCAGGTATTGGGGGGGCGCCGGCCAGCAGCCAAGTCGCCACCCCTCCAGGGCCAGCTCCCGCCACCACTGCAGCTGCCAACCCTGCAGCCGCCCGGCAGGTAGCCGCGAAGCAGGCGACGCCGGCGGCTGCCGGTGGAGAGGCTTCTGGCCGGGGCCCTTCGGCGCGCACGGCTTCGCCCGCTACGAGCACAGCCGGGCCGGCCACGAGGCCCGCGGCGGCGACCGCTGGGCGCAAGGCGCACGCCGGCGCCTCTGGGCCGACGGCAGCCGCCGCTCGAGCCCCCGGGGCCGCTGGGGCTGCCGGAGCTACTGAGCTGCGAACGAGCTGCAAGGAGGTCGTGCACGTGGGGGACTCGACCTCTGACAGCCTCGTGTCGCCCAACTACCTGCCCGACCCGGCGCAGCGGCTCGGCGCTCAGTACGCGCGCGTCGGAGTGCAACGTGCGATCATGAGGATCGAGGGGGGGACTTCGATAGTCGAGACCCTCCCCGGCGAACCGAACGCCTACCAGATGGCCCAAGCCTTGGTCCGCCAGGGCTATCACGGTTGCTGGGTCTTCGCCCTCGGCACCAACGACGCCGCCGACGTCTACGTTGGCTCCAACGTCGACCTCGCACAGCGGGTGCGGGAGATGATGGCGCTGGTCGGCAACGACCCGGTCCTTTGGGTCAACGTGAAGACGCTGGTCGCGTCTGGGCCCTACGCCGAGGCCAACATGGTGAAGTGGGACCAGGTGCTATTGGACGCCTGCTCGCGCTACCCGGACATGGCCGTGTTCAACTGGGCCGGCGCGGTGCAACGCTCGTGGTTCATTTCTGACGGGATCCACTACAGCTCAGAGGGTTCAGCCAAGCGCTCCGCAGCGATCGCCGACGCCCTGGCGACCGCCTTCCCCGCTGGCGGGCCGAGCGGCCGGCGTGCCGGGGCTTGCGTAGTCAACGCGTCTACGAGCTGGCACCTGCCCAACTTCCGCTACTAGACGCCAAGGCCGAACCAGCGGCCCCGCATGGGGAACAAGAACGTGTCGGTGACCAAAGACAGCACGCGCCTCGCCTCGTCGAAGCGCTCGGGCAGCTCGCCGAGAACGGCGAGGCTGGTGGGCACCGGCCGCGGCACAGAAGAGAACGCTGCCTCGTACCAGCGCCGGCCGAGCATTTCCAGCAACCCGACCGGCCCTTGGTCGTCGGCTGTTTGTGCCCAGCCGGCTTGTCCCCTGCTGGCGCTGGGAGGCCCCGACACTTGGCGCGGCGCGCCCTTGGTCAAGCGGCGCAGGCGGCCTTCCGCCACTGGGCCGAAGCCCTGGCGCTCGACGTAGTCGGGGAAAACGCCGGTGAGGAACAGGGCCAAGTCCCCGAGCCGCCGCCATATCCCGGGACGCTCAGCTTCCGGCACGACTTCGAGGAGCCCGGCCAAACGGACGGGGTCAAGCTCTGAAAAGCGCTGCCGGCGCCAGCCTCGCCTCGATGCCACCATCACCGACCCGCTCGCCACCCTGGTATAAGACGCGAGGAGCTCCGCCAGGAACAGCCGCCGCCAGGGCGAAGAACCGAACTCGACCAGGCGCGCCGTGTCGAACACGAGGGCGCCCTTGCCCCAGCCCACCCGTTCGGGCACGTAGCTGGCCGTCTCGAGCTTGCGCAGCACCCGGTCGATGGCGACTGCGAAGGCCAAGAAAGGCGACAGCTGCACTAGCGGCGCCCCCTCGGGGCCGAAGACGGCATCGAAAACTTCCGGCTTGCCGAGCAAGTCGCCCACCCCGCCGCGCCGCTCGACCAGCAGGCGGCGCAGCTCACGCGGGTCGCGGCCATGGCTGGGCCCGGCCAGCAGGGACACGTCCGCGTCGTTCAGGTGCTCCAGGTAAGCGGCGGTAACCAGCTGCTCTTCTGTCGGCATCCTCGGCTGTACCAGGTTAGGGCTATTTTCCCTTCGGTGGGCGGTTCAGGTCTCGGCCCTTCGGTAGCCGGTTCAGGTCTTGGGGAGGCGGAACTGTGACTTCGGGGCGAACGGCGTGCCAGGGGCCGCCCGGAAGCCCACGCCCAAATGGGCATAGCTGCGGGGAGAAGAGATGTGGAAGCCTTCGGGGCCGCGGAAGTTCTCGAGCGAGACGTTCTCGCCGAAGAAGTTGACGTCGTCGGCGTCGATACGGACCGCGTTGAGGGCCGACGACGACACCCGCAAGTTGGAGGCCTGGACAAGGGCGAACGTCGAGACGGCCTCGACCCACACGCCGTGGCCCGCGGGGGCGTCGGCGCCCGCTGGCGACTGCACGGTTACGTTCGCCATTTGCACGGTGGCGGCGTAGCCCTGCCTGCCCGGCGCAGCTACGTGGACCCCAGTGACGCAGTTGTCGAAGTCGGCATTGAGCACGTGCACCTTGTGGGGAACCCCCGCCGGCGAGCTGCCCAGGCTGAGACCACGCAAGTAGTTGAAAGCGAACACGTTCGACAGGTGAGGGTTGTCCGAACGCAGCAGGCAGATGCCGGTGCCGTTGGCGAGCTGCCACGCGGCCCCGGCGGTGCCCGGCGGCTGCCAGTAGGTCCAGAAGTGGACTGTGCCTATGTAGTTGCTGTCCTGCGCCCGGTCCACCATGATCCCGTAGTAAAGCGGCTGGCCCCAGATGCGCCTGAGAACCGCTTGAGCCCCCCCGTCGAGGTAGATGCCGGCGTAGGGGTTGTAGAGGAGCACGTCCTCTACGAGAGCGTTGTTCCCCGTCACCCGGACCATGGGCTCTGCCGGCTCCGGAGGTATTGCCTGGTCGGGCACGTTGAAAGCGACGTTGCGCACGGCTGAACCGCTGCCTGCCAGGGTGAGGGGGCTCCACCGGGCACCCGCTGGGGCGAGCAGCCAGGACCCGGCGAAAACGTTGGCTTGTGAGCCGGGGGTGTTCCAGCCGGCGCCGACGAGGGCGACCGCCGGCGGTAAGACGAGGCCAGAGGAGAGGCGGTAGCGCCCCGCCGGCAGGAAAACCGTATTGCCGGTAGGGGCTTGCGCCGGCGCCGCCGCTTCGATGGCTCGGGCGATGGCGGCAGTGTCGTCAGTGGAGCCGTCGCCCACGGCCCCGAAGTCCGCGACGTTGACGAACGGGCTCGTGCTGCTGGGCGGCATAGGCCTCATCTCCCCGGGCCCCTGCCGAGGAGCGCGCCAGCGATATCAGCCGCTATGGCCACTGCGTCAGGGTCGCTCACTACGACCCGCTGCCAGCGACCGCCCCGAGCGTCCAGCACCACTGCCGGCGTGCCGGCGTAGGCGGCCGCGAACTCCCTGCCGGTGGGCAATCGGGCGCAGCCCACTGCGAACGCGCCCGGCAGGGCTAACCCCGGGAAACGCCAGCAGGCGAGACCGGCCAGAGGCGACTCTTCGACCCGGACCATCTTCAGCTCCGCAAAGGGGACCCGCACCTCCTGCCTCCAAGCGAGGAGGCGCTCTAGAGGGTTCAGGCTGACGACAACGTCGCCTTTGTCGAACCTTAGGTTGGCCATCTCACTTACGGACGTCGCTGGCTTGCTCGGGCTGGCTTACGTCGGGTTGGCTTACGTCGTCGGCGGCTATCGAGGAGGGGTAACTGGCGGCTATCGGGGGTGGGTAACTCGCGGCTATCGGGGACGCGGCAAGCAGCCTAGCTAGCAGGTGCCCGGTGCCGGCCTTCAACCGACCACGAGGCGCCCCAAGCGAGGCGTCCCAAGCGAGCGCCGGTTATGAGGACAACCCCAGGAGCGTTACTTGGGGGGGACGCCGGCTCGGCGGCGGGGGGGGGCTCACTGGCTTAGAAGGGGCTGAGAACGCCCTGAAAAGGCTCCAGAAGGCTTACCCTTGGCGTGCCAGCGCCGCCCGAGCCGGCGGGGCTTGGTACGATTGGCCTGGTCTGACGAGCCCCTTTTGAGGGGAGAAAGGCGCACATGGCAACCACCAAACAGAGCTCGGGCGGCGGCAAGGTCCCACCCCGGCCTGGCAGCAGGTCAGCCGCGGGGGCCAAGCGGTCACCCAACGCGACGCAGGGGTCGAGCACCTCAACAAAGGGCGCGACTACGTCAGGGACCGCGGCGCCGACGAGAGGGGGTACGCCAACGGCCGGGCAGGGTACGGCGTCGGCGGCACATGCGGGGGCACCGGCACCCACAGCGGGGGCACCGGCACCTACAGATGCCAAGGCTGCGGTCCCGCCGAGGCCGTCGGGCCGAACGGCTGGCCCTAGCGGCCCCCGTCCCGGGCGTCCCACACCCCGGGTTTCCGCCCGCCAGCTCGCTGAGCGTCGCCGCCGGCGCAACATCTACCTAGCGCTGGGTTCTGCGGGCGTCGTAATCGTCGCGGTGGTAGTCATCATCGCCGTATCGCTCAGCGGCACTACGAAGAAGGCCGTGACGAGCGCCGGGTTGCCTACCGGTGAGTACGACATCCCGGCCAACCTCGTCGCTCAGGTCGAGGCCGTGCCCGTGAAGCAGCTCGTGCACGCCGCTATCGCCTACCACAACCTCGCCGCTCCCCCTCAGGCACTGCCAAAGGACAACAAGGAGCTCACCTCGGGCGGCAAGCCGGAAGTGCTCTACATCGGCGCAGAGTACTGCCCCTACTGTGCTGCCGAACGGTGGGCGATGGTAATGGCCTTCTCGAAGTTCGGCACGTTCAGCGGCCTGCACGGCACCTCCTCGTCCGCTACCGACGTGATACCGAGCACGCCCACGTTCGCCTTCTACCGCTCGAACTTCACCAGCAAGTACATCGCGTTTACACCGGTCGAGACCTTGGCCAACGATGAAAAGACCACCCTCCAGAACCCGACCAGCGCACAGAACGCCTTGCTCAGCAAGTGGGACCCGCCCTCTCCAAGCTGCTCGCAGGGCGGCTGTATCCCGTTCGTCTACATAGGTGGCAAGTACGTCCAGGTCGGCGCCTCCTACGATTCGTCCCCCCTCTCTGGCATGCAGTTCGCCAAGGCCGTGAGCTACTTGACCTCTGGCAAGAACGCCACCTCCAAAGCAGTCATGGCTACCGCCGGTTATTTCCTAGGCGACATTTGTGCTCTCACCCACGGCCAGCCAACCTCGGTGTGCTCGCAAGTGCCCAAGAGCCTGATCGGGATCTCGACTTCTTCGTCGTCGAGCGCCAAGAGCTCCTCGTCGAAGTTGCCCACTGCCGCCACGGGCAAAAAATAGCTGGCACATGGCCCGCATTGCCCGCCTCCAAGACCAAGAGGGGCTCCGGCCGGTAGGCCAGGGCACGGTGGTCACCGTCCGCCCACCCGAAGCGCAGCCAAGACGACAACAACAAGAGCAGGAGCCGGCGGTAGAGGCCGGCGGCCCGGCTTTCCCGCCCCGGTGGGTGCCGCCCGTCTCCACTGCCATCTGCGCTCTCGCCTTTGCGGACTCCGCCTACTTGACCTATGCCCACTACACCTCGGTCACAGCTCTCGCCTGCCCGACGAGCGGCTTTGTCGACTGCGCGGCGGTAACTACCAGTGCCTATTCGCACCCTTTCGGGGTCCCCGTGGCGGTGGCGGGCCTTGCGTGGACCTTCGTGATGGGTATCCTGTGCAGCCCATGGGGCTGGCGCACAGCCCAGGCGCGCTGGTGGCCGTGGACAGCGCGGCTTCGGCTCGCCGGGTCGGTGGCAGGCGTGGGGATGGTTTTTTACTTGCTGTGGGCAGAGCTCATCAAGCTGCGCCACCTCTGCGAGTACTGCACAGTTGTGCACGTGCTCACCGTGCTTCTCTTTTTGGTGGTCGCTTTCGGGACCGCCTTGGCCGTGCCCGAAAACGCTGCCCCCCAAGACCGCTAGCCCCCAGGGCCGCTAGCCGTGCCCGAGAGCGCTAGCTCACCAGAGCGCTAGCTCGTCGGTAGGCGCAGGCTGTGCTTGCTTGCTGAGCGGCTCGCTAGCACGACGACCTGGCGGGCGCAGCGGGTCAATGTGGAGCCTCGCTGACAAAGGCCTCCCAGGGGCCGAGGGAGAGCCGCGTGCCGAGCTCCGCGTCCTGTTTGTCGGGGGAAGTGCTGGCGAGCGCGCGACCCGCCGGCGCCGGCAAGCTGACTTCGGCCTGTGCAGGGGAAAGGTTGGCGACAGTGGTGGCACTGCCGACGCGGTAGGCCCATACCTGGTCGTCCAGCCAGAGCGTTGCCACAGGGGGGGAGCCTCCTATCTTGCCGGCGCGGCGCAGCGCCGCCAGCCGGCGCCAGAAGTTGAGCACCGAGCTGGGGTCGGCGTCTTGGTCGTGGACGTTCGTGCTGTTGTAGTCGCCGAGCGGTAGCCACGGCTGGACCGAAGGCGAGGTGAAGCCGGCATTTTCTTGCCTCGACCACTGCATCGGCGTGCGGCAGCGGTCTCGGGTAGGGCCGGTGCTGCCGGGGGCCCGCATGAGGTCCCTTTGCAGTTCAGGCGGGACGTCCACGTCTGTCATGCCTATCTCGTCTCCGTAGTAGATGACCAGGGTGCCTGGCAACGTGGCCATGACGAGCAGGGCCGCCCGCACCGCTCTTTGGTCGCCGGCGCACCAGCGGCTCGGGAACCTGCCCACGTCGTGGTTGGAAGCCGTCCACACCGGGGTGGCGCCGGCAGGCAGGGCAGCGAGGGTGGCCTCGACCACGCTAGCTAGGTCGCGCGAGCCGAACTTGGCGAACACGAACGGGAAGTTGAAACCGAGGTGCAGCTCTGGCTCTTCCCGTCCGTAGTAGTCGCCCAGGCGTCGGTAGTCGAACTCCCAGGTCTCGCCGAGCAGGACCTTGCCCGGGTCATAGCCGTCAGCGACCTTGCGCCACCGGCGGTACACCTCGTGGACCTCGGGCCGGTGCGAGCTGTAGGTCGGCTTCAAGTCGCCCCTACGCGTCTGGGGAGGGTCGGCCGGCGAAGCGACCGGGTCATCGCGCAGGAGACGGTCCTTGTAGAGGCCGTGGGCGACGTCGATGCGGAAGCCTGCCACGCCCCGGTCGAACCAGTAGCGCAGCACTGAGGCGAACTCGTCGTGGACAGCTTGCTCCCACCAGTTGAGGTCGGGTTGGGTGGGGAGGAAGTTGTGCAGGTAGTACTCGCCACTTTTCTCCTCCCAAGTCCAAGCAGGGGCGCCCGTCGCCGAGATCCAGTTGTTGGGCAGGCCACCTCCAGGCTTGGGCGGCGCCCAGACGTACCAGTTGCGGTGACCCGCCCCCTTGCCACTGAGGGCGTCTTGGAACCAGGGGTGCTGGTCAGAAGTGTGGTTCGGCACCAGGTCGAGCAGGACGGATATGCCACGACGGCCCGCTTCTTTCACCAGCATGTCCAGGTCGTCTAGGGCCCCCAGGTCTGGCTGCACTCCGTAGTAGTCCGACACGTCGTAGCCCCAATCGGTGTTCGGGGAGGGCATTGTGGGCGAAAGCCAGATGGCGTCGGCACCGAGCGAAGCCACGTAGTCGAGCCCGCTTGTGATGCCTGGGATGTCGCCGGTGCCGTCGCCGTTGGAGTCCTTCCAGCTGCGCACGTAAAGCTGGTAAAAGGTTGCCCCGTCCCACCACGGTCCCGGCCTGATCGCCCGCTCAACCATCGAGCCAGTATCTCAGCTGTCGAGGTACTTGGCCAGTTCGGCCGGGTACTCGGGGAAGTACCGCCCGATCACGTCGAGGCTGAAGCGAGGCAATATCGACGTCGCTGGCTCGCGGTCGAGCAGGAACAAAAAAGAAGCGCGTACGAGTTCTTCGGCAGGCACGCCACCGGCGCCGAGGCGCGACGCGAGCCCGGCCGGGACGGTGACGACGTGGCTCGTCTCGGTCTTGGGCGCTTTCACCTTCACGGTGAAGGTCCCGTCTGCTTGCCGAGCCACCAGCACAGTCGGCGTGCCCTGCACCCAACCACCGTACCTAGGCCTGGCGTTGTCGAGGTGCCTAGCGACGTTGCCCGCGTTTAGATGGTGGCGTGGAGACCGAAGAGCTGTACGTGGACACCTCGCGCCGGCGGGTGGTGGACATCACCGCCAGCGTGGAGCGCTTTTGCGCCGGCAAGGGCGACGGGCTGTGCTCCGTGTTCGCCCCCCACGCGACCGCCGGGCTCGCCTTGATGGAGACCGGGTCGGGTTCGGAGGAGGACCTCTCGGAGGCGATCGCACGCTTTTTGCCCCGTGACAGCCGTTACCGCCACTCGCACGGCTCTCCCGGCCACGGGGCAGACCACCTGCTGCCCGTCTTCGTCTCCTCTTCGCTCGTGCTGCCGGTGCTCGAAGGGCGGCCGGCCCTGGGGACCTGGCAGTCGGTCGTGCTCGTCGACACCAACGTGGACAACCCTCGCCGGCGGGTGCGCCTGAGCTTCCTCTCGGGTTGAGGCGCCGGCGGCCGCGAGCGAGTAGGGCTGCCGAAGACGCCGGCCACCCTAGGCCAAGAGGGCTCGAGGCCCTTCAGCGCTTGGAACGGCGCTCCCGGGCCACTGAGAACGCTAGTAGGACCACCACCAGGAGCGGGAACGCACCGACGGCGGCGGCGTTCGTGGACGCCACTTTCACGAGGACGGCGAGGACGCCGATCGCGACCAGAGCTCCCACGAACAGCTCCGGGGTATCGCCCACCAGGAAGTCCCACCAAAAGGCCCCGAACGCACGCAGCCACCGCCATGGGAGCGGGCCGCCCAGGCCACCTCTGCCGGTTTCGGCTGCGGCGCGCCGACTGTTTGCTTGGGTGACGCCAGGGTCACTCGGGCTGCTGGCGGCCTCGCCGGCTTGGGCGGCCCGCTCGCCGGCCTCCACGTCGGCCAGCTCGCTGGCGGGCTCAGGAGGCACGAGCGCCTTGCCCGGCAGAGGCGCGCGGCCCGGCGGTGGCGGGCGAGAGCCCCGGTGCGCTGCGCAGCGCCTGCACGATCAACCAGGTGACCACCGCATAGGCTCCCAGCAGGACCGGGATGGCGAGGTCGCTACCTGGCCAGCGCACACCCAAGCCCTCGCCGGTCCAGAACGTCCCGAACGACACCAGCATCAGCCCCACCACCGTCTTGATCGCGTTTTCTGGCACCCCCGAAAGCTGCCGGGCGACGGCGGCACCGACGCCGGCCACGAGCAGCACCGCAGCAGCAGCCGCCGCGGCCGCGAGGCCGAGGTCGTGGTCTCCGCCCCCCAAGCCGAGCACGATGACGGCTACCTCCAAGCCCTCCAACAAGGTCCCCTTGAACGCAACTGCGAAGCCGGCGGGGTCGCGCTCGGCCCGGCGCCGCTGCTTGGCGGATAGCCCCCCGCCGGCCAGCGCCTCCACGTGAGCCTTGAAGATGGCGTCCTCGTCGTGCTTGGCCTTCAGGCCCACGGCGCGAAGGACGGCTTTGCGGAGCCACTGGAGACCGAATATGAGCAAGAGGGCGCCGACCACGCCGCGCAGCACATCGATCGGCACCAAGTACACGAGCGCTGGCCCGAGCGCGCCCACCACGACTACCAGGACGGCAATGGCTGCGCCGGCTCCCTCGAGGGCCGACCGCCAACCGCGAGAGACGCCGGCCGCCACCACGATCGTGAGCGCCTCGACGCTTTCCACCGCGCTGGCGAGAAAGACGGCCACCGCAAGGCTGACGTTGCTGGCGTGCATGCCCCTCCGATCCTATTGGCTCTCGTCTGCTGCCTCTTGGACGGCTGGCTCTTGAAATAGCCGGCGAGCGCGCGGCACCGCCGGCTTGGCCGAGGCCGGTAGCCTTCCCTGACCGTGAGGAAGAGGTCGTGGAGCTGGACAAGGCGAGGGCTCTCAAAGGTACCCGAGGTCACGGTTTGGTTCTGGGTGGTAAAAGCGCTCACGACCGCCATGGGCGAAGCCACCTCCGACTACAGCGTCCACGCCATCAACCCGGTCGTAGCCGTCCTCGCCGGCTTCGCCGTCTTCTGCGTGGCTATGGCCCTACAGCTACGGGCCAACAAGTACAAGGCGGCCGTGTACTGGTTCGCCGTGGTGATGGTCGCCGTCTTCGGGACGATGTGCGCGGACGTGCTCCATGTGCGTTTCAGGGTGCCTTACGACGAGTCGGCGCCGGCGTTCGCCGTAGTGCTGGCTGTCGTGCTTTTTACCTGGTACCTCGTCGAAGGCACGCTCTCGGTGCACAGCATCTGTACCCGGCGGAGGGAACTGTTTTACTGGGCGACGGTCCTGGCCACGTTCGCGACGGGCACGGCGCTCGGCGACATGGCCGCGACAACGCTCCATTTGGGTTACTTTTCCTCGGGGCTCGTGTTCTTGGGGGTGATAGCGGTGCCAGCGCTCGGGTACTGGCTGTTGGGGTTCAACGAGGTCTTCGCCTTCTGGTTCGCTTACATAGTCACCCGCCCCCTCGGGGCCTCCTTTGCCGACTGGATGGGCTTCCCCCCGAGCGTGGGCGGCCTCGGCTTCGGGCACGGCCCGGTCGCAGCCATGTTCACCGTCCCCATAGTCGTGGCGGTCGCCTACCTGGCCGCCTCCAAGGTGGACTTGCCCGCCGACCAGCGCCGGCGGCACCTCTACGGCGTCCCTGCGGCGCTGGCGAGGCTTTCCGAGCCCTACTAGAGCAGCTCGAGACGCTGGGGACGCCGCAAGGGGCTCTAAGGCTAGGGTTGGGCGGCCGTGGGTAGGCGTGCGCTCGCTTTGGACCTCGGGTCCTCGTCGGTACGGGCCATGGTGTTCGAGGCCGCTGGGGACGCCGCCCCGTGCGCTCTCGAAGGGGCACTGGCGCGCCGGCCCCGCCGGCTCAATATGGCCGAGCCCGGCCAGGCGACCTTCGATGCCGATAGCTACCTCGCCGACCTCGTGGCCTGCATCGACGAACTGCGGGGAAGGGGCCTTCTCGAAGGCGTGACCGACGTCGGCGTCGGCTGCCAGTGGCACTCGGTCGTGCCTCTCGACGCGGCCGGCGAGCCCCTGGGTGAGGTCGTTTCCTGGGCAGATACGAGGGCGGGGGCGCTAGGGAGCACGGCCGGCGCCCACCCGGAAGCCTCGACGCTGGGCGCCAGGGAGGCCCGCACGCTGGGTGCCAGCGAGGCCGAGGCCCTCCGTCAGCGCACGGGCTGCGCATACGCACCCCTGTACTGGACTTACAAAGTCCCTTGGCTCATGGAGCGGGCATCAGCACGCCGCTATGTAGGCCTCGCCGAGTACGTGACGGAGAAGCTCCTGGGCGACCCGTCGATGTCGGTGTCGATGGCGTCGGGCACGGGGCTGCTCGCTACGCAGGCTCTTGACTGGGACCCCGAGGCCCTCGAGCTCGCCGGCCTGAGCTCGCACATGCTCCCTCCCCTGGCCAGCCGAGATTGGCGCGGCCAGCTGCTGGCTAAGTGGCAGACGCGCTGGCCCGAACTGGCCGCCACCACCTGGCACCCCGTTGTCGGAGACGGGGCGGCTGCCAACCTCGGTGCGGGTTGCGACCGGCCAGGCCGGGCGGCGGTCACGGTGGGTACCTCGGCAGCGGTGAGGGCGGTGCGGGAGGCCCCCGACCCCTCGCCGCTCCCCGCCCGATTGTGGCGCTACGTAGTCGACCATTCGCGGGTAGTCGCGGGAGCCGCCTTCAGCAGCGGGGGACAGGTGTACCGCTGGGCGCTGTCGTTGTGGGAGCGCGCCGGCGAGCCCCGCTTCGACGTGGACATGCCGGTGGCGGCCGGGAGCGGGGGGGTGGGCGTGCTCGCTTGGCACGCAGGGGCCCGCCCACCGGCAGCGCCCGTACCCGCCGGCGAAGGGGTCGTGTTCGGTCTCGGGCTCGAGCACACCGGAGCCCACATCGTCTCAGCGGCTGCCGAGGCGGTGTGCTTCGAGCTGGCCGAGGGGTTCGAGGCCCTGGCCGGCGGCGAGCAGCTCGAGGTCGTGGCCGGCGGGGGGGCGCTAGAGGGGAACTCGTGGTGGAGGAGCCGGCTCGCTTCCGCGCTGGGAAGGCCCGTTCGCTGCGCGGCACAAGCTGAGAGCACGGCCCTCGGTGCGGCGTGCTTCGCGCTCGGGGCACGGGTGCCCGATCCCGGCGGTGAACTCGTGGAGCCTGTGGCCGCAGAGGTGGCCGCCCTCCAAAGTGCCCGCAGGCGCTGGGAACGTTGGCGCGACGCAGTCCTGCCGCTCGCCGCCGGCGAGGCCTGACGCTCGCTCGGGCCGGCGCTCGTTTAGGATCGCCCAGGATGCGGCGAGCGGTCCTCGGAGCGTTATTGGTCGGAGGGCTTGTCGCGGCTGGCTGCGGCGGGCAGGCCCCAGCGGCAAAGACCCGGGCCCCGCTCACGAGCGCCTCCGCTCAGAGGGCCAAGCCTGCGCCAGCCGCGGGCCACAGGGCGCCTAGCGGCCCAGCGACGTTCATGGGGCCAGACGGGGTGGAGGCCCGCTGGGTCATCGAGGAGAACGAAAAGCCCGGCACGACCGCTTGGCGGCTCTCGGCCGGCGACGGCCCAGCCACCATCCACGGCTTCGCCAACCTGACGGCTGCCGCACCAGGCCAGAAGGTCACGCTTTATATAACGACCACGGCCGCTCACTACCACATATCGGCGTACCGGATCGGCTACTACGGCGGCAAGGGGGGGCGCCTGGTGTGGAGATCTGGGGAAATGAAGGGCGTCGTGCAGCCGCCGTGCACCGTTGCACCTTCCACTCGGATGGTGTCCTGCGACAACTGGGCGCCGTCCATAAGCCTCACGATCGGCCCCCAGTTCGTGCAAGGCGACTACCTTTTCAAGCTGGTCGCTGACCCCGGCCAACAAAGCTGGATCCCCCTGACGGTGTGGGCCCCTTCGAGCCACGCCACCTACGTGGTCCAAAACAGCGTGCTCACATGGCAGGGCTGGAACACTTGGGGCGGCTACGACATGTACGGTGGCGCCCCGCCAGGGCAGACGCCCACTTTCGCCGACCGCTCATATGTGGAGAGCTTCGACCGGCCCTACGCGAACGGGGGCGGCGCCGGTGACTTCTTGGCCCTCGAGTACCCGCTCGTGTACTGGGCCGAAGAGCACGGCCTCGACGTCACCTACTGGACCGACGTGACCTTCGCCGAGCACCCTGACTTGCTGCTGGACCACAAGGCGCTCGTCACTTTAGGCCACGACGAGACCTGGACAATGAGCGAACGAAACGGCGTGATAAAAGCCCGTGCCGCCGGGGTGAACATCATGTTCCTCGGCGCCACGCCGATCTTGCGCCACGCCCGCCTGCAGCCGAGCCCCCTTGGCCCGGACCGGGAGGAAGTCGACTACCGCGACCCTCAGCTCGACCCCATATACGCGACCGACCCCCTTGCCGCCACTGGCAACACTTTCGACCAGCCCCCGGACAACATGGCCGAGAGCGCGATCGAGGGTGCTTCGTACATGGGCTACGGCCTCGACGACCCTATGGTCGTGACCGACGCCACGGCTTGGCCTTGGGCAGGGACAAAAGTGACCGATGGGACCGAGCTGCCGGGGGTGATAGCGGGCGACTACGACGCTTTTGACCCTAACCTCCCCGCCCCGGCGGGGGTCGAGATCCTCGCCCACTCTCCCGTGCACGCGCAAGCACAAAACTGGCCCTACTCCGATATGACTTACTACACCTGGCCCGGTGGCGGAGGGGTGCTGGCCACTGGGACCATCGGGTGGATCCCTGCGCTAGAGTCGTGCACGGGGACGCTGCCCAAATGCGCGGCGCCAGTAGTGCAGGCGGCCACGGGCAACATTTTCCGTCTCTTCGGGCAAGGCCCCGCGAGCAGGACCTACCCCTCTCACGCCAACTGGCAAAAGTACTACTGAGCTAGCAGCTCGGCCCCGCTCACGAAGACGCTATAGCCGAGCCTTTCGAGGTCTTCTCGCTGTTTCCTGGCGTTACGGGCGCGGCGCACCACGCTGTAGGTAGCCCCCGGTTCCT
>Ga0070737_10002737_pt1 | contig 20330 bp, 16 predicted proteins | sample Coa_R1_10_FD_66438 | JGI IMG/M metagenome (GOLD analysis project Ga0070737, IMG submission 66438) | Surface soil microbial communities from Centralia Pennsylvania, which are recovering from an underground coalmine fire - Coalmine... | ecosystem: Environmental > Terrestrial > Soil > Unclassified...
CAGCGCGCCGCGCTCGACAGCCGCAGCGGCCGGCGCAACGAGGGCAGGAAGACGTAGGTTTCCTGCACCGCGCTGGGATCATCCCGCTGCATGTCGAGCGCCGTGGTGTACTTGCTCTGCTCGGGAATCAGCAGCAGATCGCGCGTGCTGTGATAAAAGCCGTTGGCGTAGGAGAGATCGATCGGATAGGGCGAGTCGCTCAGATGCATGAGCTGCCAGGTCGTGGCGATCGATTCCTCGGGCGTGGTGTTGCCGTAGCGATCCTCGATAAAGAAATGGCTGTGGTAGCTGATCAGGAAGGGCCAGAAGTCGTACCACAGGTCATACATGATCTTGGGGCCGAGATCAGGCTCGGTGGGATTGGCAAACGGCATTCCTGCCACATAGCCCTCGATTCCGTAGCCGCCGTTGGGCAGCTTGACCAGGCGTGCCTGATGGCCGTACTTCTCGGCGTTGGCCTGCACTTGCTTGGGCAGCGGCGTGGCGATGGTGGGACCGACGTTGATGGCAAAGTCGGGGCCGTCGCCAATCTTGAACCCGTAATTGCCGCTGTACAGCGCCTGGATGCCAACCGGCAGAAAGTTCTGATACTGCTTCCAGTTGGCGGTGGTGATCTGCGTGCCGGGCGGGATGGTTTGCGAAGAGCTGGCGTCGACCTCGGCCTTGTAGCGCGCGCCGTCGTCGAAGCCAAACGGCGCCGCCGCCGCATTTGCCGCCAGCCACAGGCAGGCAAGCGCACCGACGGCAGTCAAACCTGCCGCCTTAAACCATCGTGTCATGACCATTTTCTTCAGTGTTCTCCCTTAAACGCCGGCGACCGTGGCAAACTTGTCTTGTACGGGCGCGTTTTAATTCGCCAAGCGCACAAGCCGGTCCGCGCAATTCTCTCAACCTAAGCAAGCGGCTGCCGGCGAGTCAACATGCTTGCTTGCTGGATAGCTAGTATCCGGGAAGCCGGATCGCCGCTGGCGCGCGGGCGCCTCAGATGCTGGCCAGATGCCAGATTTCCTGCGCGTACTCGGCCACCGTGCGGTCGCTGGAGAAGTACCCGATGCGCGCCACGTTGAGAATCGCCTTGCGCGTCCACACTTCGGGACGGACGAACTCTTTGGAGATTTCGCTGTGGGTGTCGATGTAGGAGCCGAAGTCGGCGAGCAGGAAGTAATCGTCGGCGTAAAGCAGCGAGTCGCGAATCCAGCGGAACAGCCCGGGCTCGTTGGGGCAGAAGCGGTCGGAGGTCAATTCATCGAGCACGCGCCGCAGCCGGGGATCGGATTCGTAGTAATCCATCGGGCGGTAGGCGCGGCGCGCGGTCAAGTCCGCAATCTGTTCGGCGGTCAGGCCGAATAGGAAGAAATTGTCGGCTCCCACTGCCTCGCGGATTTCGATGTTGGCGCCGTCCAAGGTGCCGATGGTCAGCGCGCCGTTCATCGCGAACTTCATGTTGCCGGTGCCCGACGCCTCGCGGCCTGCGGTCGAGATCTGTTCGGAGACGTCGGCGGCGGGGATGATTTTCTCGGCCAGCGAGACGCGGTAATCGGGCAAAAACGCGACCTTGATCAGGCCGCGGGTGCGGGGGTCATTGTTGATCACCGCGGCCAGGTTATTGATGAGCTTGATCAGCATCCGCGCCGCCCAGTAGCCGGGCGCGGCCTTGCCGGCCAGGATAAAGGTGCGCGGTGCGGACGGCTCGACGCCGTCCTCGACCAGGCTCAGGTAGTGATGCACCACGCCCAGCGCCATTAGAAGCTGACGCTTGTATTCGTGGATGCGCTTGGCCTGCACGTCGAAGATCGACGCCGGGTCCAAATCAACCTCCGCGATGCGCCGCGCGACGGTGGCCAGCCGCTCCTTGTTGACGCGCTTGATGGCGGCGAAGCGGGTGCGGAAGCCCGCGTCCTCGGCCAGCGGCTCGATTTTGCGCAATTGCTCAAGGTCGGTGATCCAGCCTGGCCCAATGGCTTCGCACAACAGATTGGCCAGACCCGGATTGGCCATCAGCAGCCATCGGCGCTGCGTCACACCGTTGGTCTTGTTGGTGAAGCGCTGCGGCCACATCTGATAGAACTCCGGCACCAGGCGGGTCTTGACCAGCTCGCTGTGTAGCCTGGAGACGCCGTTTACCGAATGACTGCCGACAATGGCCAGGTGCGACATCCGTACGTGCGGCTCGCGGCCTTCCTCGATAATCGAAACCCGCGCGCAGCGTGCCGGATCGTTGGGCCAGATGCTGATAGCCTCGGCCAAAAAGCGCCGGTTGATTTCCTGGATGATCTGCAGATGGCGCGGGACGACACGTTCCATCAGGCTCAGCGGCCAGCGCTCCAGCGCTTCAGGCATCAGCGTGTGATTGGTGTAGGCAAAGGTGGAGCGGGTTATTTCCCACGCCGTCACCCACGGCAGGTCGTACTGATCGACGAACAGGCGCATCAGTTCGGCGATGGCCAGGGCCGGATGGGTGTCGTTGAGCTGGATGGCAACCTTGGCCGGGAAGTCGAGAAAATCGTCGCCGCGCTGGACAAAGGCGCGCACGATATCGCGCATCGCGCAGGCCACGAAGAAGTATTCCTGCAGCAGGCGCAACTCGCGTCCGGCGGCAACGTCGTCGGAGGGATAAAGCACCTTGGAGATGGTCTCGGAGACCATCTTCTGCTCCACCGCCTTCATATAGTCGCCGGCGTTGAAGATCTGCATGTCGAATTCGTCCGAAGCGCCGGCCGAATACAAGCGCACGAAGTTGACCGTGCGCCCGCCATAGCCGGAAATCGGCAAATCTGACGGTAAGCCCACTAGCAGGCGCGATTCGATCCAGACCGGGACGTACTTGCCGTCGCGGTCGAAGCGATGGTCGATACGGCCGTAAACCGGAATCAGGACCGATTCTTCCGGGCGTGGCAGCAGCCAGGGCGCGGCATTGCGCCGCCAGCTATCGGGCCGTTCGACCTGGTAGCCGTTGCGGATTTCCTGGCGGAAGAGGCCGAATTCGTAGTTGATGCCGTAAGCGTAACCCGGCATGTCCATGGTCGCCAACGAATCCAGGAAACAGGCCGCCAGCCGGCCCAAACCGCCGTTGCCCAAGGCCGCGTCGGGCTCCTCGTCGAACAACTGCTGCAAGTCGATGCCGTTGTCGGCCAGGTAGTCGCGGCAGACGTCGATGATACCAAGGTTGAATAGGTTGTTCTCCAGGGAGCGGCCGATCAGGTACTCCAGCGACAAATAGTAAAGCTTCTTGGCCCCGGCGCGTTCAAAGCGTGCGCGCGTGGCCAGCATCGCCTCGACCAGCATGTCGCGCACCGCCAGCGCGGTGGCGTTATACCAATCCTGGCGGGTCAGTCTGATCCTGCGCTTGGCCAGAGTGAAGCGCAGGTGATGCTCGGCCAGGTTTTTAAAAAGCTGGCGGTTGGTGTCGGAAAGGGGGAAACCCGTCATTCCAAAATCAGTCTTTGGGCAAACCGCCATCAGCGCTCATGCCACCCGGATTTCCGCTTGCGCTAATGGCCGCCGCCACCCGCTTGCGAACCGCATCGGCGACCACCTCCGCAAATTCCATGCCCCATCCCACCGACTGAACCGAATTTCCGAATTCGGGGCCAAAAATGGCTTCGAACGGGCTAATTCCGTTCAAACGCGGCTCACTTTCCAGTCTACCTGCGGACGGGCAAAGCGAACAATCTAACTAATGCGAATTTTCTAGTCAGGCAACAGGGGTGCATCGAAAATTATGCACAGCACCAGACCCATGCCTGGTGCAACGCAGTTTGGCGCCAGCGACGCCGACAGCGCCCGAAACCCGATTGCGCTCAATCCGACGAACGCACCCGCAGCAGGACATAGCGGCGACCGTTTTCCGAGGGTGAATCCCAGGCCAACTGCGGCTCGCCGGCGCGCATCTCGGTATCCAGGTTGAGGTCGGCGGCATCTTTGGCCCGCGCAATCACCCAGGCACCGCCCCGGCTGCGCGCGAAGTCCGCCACCTGTTGGGTCGAGTTGAACAACGGAATCGGATGGGGCATCGCCAGGTAATAGACCAGGCCGGGACCCCATATCCTGAAGAACGCAAGCTGTTCGGTGTGGCCCGCGACGTTGGTGCGCACCGCGCGGGCAAAGGAGCGCTCGAAACGGTAGGCTTCCGCCTGCGGCATCGCCACGATGAACAAAAAAAACAGCGCCAGGTAGGCGATGGCGGCCGTCGATAGAGCAATCCGGCGCGCGTTAAGAGCGCGCCAGGCGTAGCAGATCGTGCCCAGGCACAGCAGCCATCCGGCCAGGAAGACCGGCCGCGCCGGTGAGGGCGGCAGCAGATTGAAGGGGCCCGGCCGCAGCGCGGCAGGCAGCAGAAAAGCGAGGCCGGCGCCGATCACCGCTGCGGTCAGCACACCATAGCCGACAATCATCAGACGACGCGCCGCAGCCCACAGATCTTCGGCGCGCCCGCACAGCAGGCGTGCAACCACCAGCGCCGCGGCGGGCAGAATCGGCAACAGATAATAGGTCCGGCGCGAGCGCGAAATGGTGAAGAACGCGAGCGTGCCCCAGAAATAGACCAGCGCGAACAGGTCGCTCCGCGACAGCGCCTCGGCGGCGGCCGCACAGAGCTTGCGATGCACCTGGAGCAGGGCGGCGGGAAGCAGCACCGACCACGGCGCCATCAGGCCAAAAATCACGTACAGGTACAGGTAGATCGGGCCGCGATGGTCGAACGGCTCGAAGAAGCGCACCACGTTTTCGCGAAACACCATGTACAGGCCGGCATCGGAATGGCTGCGGCTTTGCGAGATTTCGAAGGGCAGCAGGTAGACGGCGCCGGCCACCGCCACCGCCAGCGGGGTCTTCCAATTGAAAAACCATTGCAGCCGCTCGTGCACAAAGGCAAATCGCTCGCGCAGCGCCCCGCCGCTCAGGTGCGCGTACAAAACCTCCACCCCTTGCTCCAGCAGCGAGTACAGTCCCATCACGAACAGTGGTAGCGCGAACCCCATCAGGCCCTTGGTCAACGACGTCAGCGCCATGATCAGCCACAGCCACACCACCCACCATCCGTCCTGACGCTCGCGATGCCACACGAACAGCGCCAACGCGGCAAGCACGCCAGTGGTGGTTTCGATATCGGCGCAGGCATGGCGGGAGTAGAAGACGAAGCTGAAGCTGGTGGCGAGAATAAAGCCGGCCAGCGCCGCGGTGGTGCGATCGTACAGGCGGCGCGCCACGACGATAATCAGCACCACGCCGGCCAGGCCGAAAATCGCCGATGGCAGCCGCATCGCGGCCTCGTTGAGCCCCCCGGTCAGGTAGGTAGCCGGCAGGATGAACCAATAGGAAAGCAGCGGCTTGTCGAAGTAGACCTGACCGTTGATGGTGGGCCAGAAGTAGTTGGAGCTGAGCAGCATCTCGCGCACCACTTCCGCCCATCGTCCCTCCGAGGCCCACAGCGCGCGCACGCCCAGCCGGGCCAGGAACAGCAGCGCGGCCAGCCCCACGGCCGCCGGCGCATACCATCGCGAGCCCGCCTCTTGGGCGGGAACGGCGTAATTGTCATCGAGGCTTTGCGCAGACCCGGTTCGCATACCAGTGGCATTGTAGCGGTTTGCGGCCCCAAGGATAGGCGGCCGCCGCGGTCAATCGCTACCCAGGAGGGCGGACACCGGAGCGCTAGAACACCGCGATGGGATTGACCGGCGAGGCGGTGCCGCGTCTGACCACCAGCGGCGCCATCACGAACTGAAACTCATAACGGCCCAGCGCCTGGGCGCGCTGCGCCAGCGCCTCGAGGTCCATGTTATCGATCAGATGCACCCCCATCATCACGATCGCGCAGGTGTGAATCGACACCCATCCCTCGTCGTATCCAAAGGGCATCGCATCGCTGACGCCGTCCGACCCTAGCACGGCGATCCTGTGGTCGTGCAGCCACGGCAGGCAGGCGGCGTCCAGACCGGCCAGCCCTTCCTCGGGACTCCATCCGCCTTTGCTGCGCCGGCGCGCGGCGCGGCCCGTCCGCACCAGCAGCACGTCGCCCTCTTTGACCTCGACGCGATGGTCGCGCGCGGCGGCGTCAAGTTCGTCGGGATAGATATGATCGGTCAACTCCAGCCACGGCACCTGGCGCAGCTTTGGAATATCGAGCAGGACGCCGCGGCCGATCACGCCCTCGCGCGCCACATCGATCGCCAGTTTGAGCGCGCCGGTCGAGCCCACCTCCGAGGCCTCGAAGCCGTTGTACATCCTGCCGTTCCAGATGATGTGGCACAGGGCGTCCAGATGGGTGTTGGCGTAGCCGTGGGTGTTGATGCCGAGGTAGTCAGCGGTAAACGGCGGCGGGGTCAGCAGATGCGCGTCGTGGCCCGACTGGATCATCAGATGCGTCACCGGGGTTGGATTGTCGGGCGCCGGCGCGGTCGCCAGCGGCAGCGCCAGTGAAATCGCCTCGCCGGTTTGCACCAGACGGGCCGCCGCCGCACGATGCGCGTTGGTGAGGTAATTGAGCGCGCCGCGCTGGTCGTCCTTGCCCCATTTCCCCCAGTTGCTGATCCGCTCGAACAGTCCGTTGATTTCCTGCTGCGTCAGCCGTTTCGCCCCGCTCATGGCCATTTCTCCCCGCACCGTTTTCGACCTATGTACTGCGCGCGCGTTGAATACGCCAGAGCCGGGCCTGCCCGTCGGTCGCGAAGCGGATCGGGGCGTGATAACGTGCTGGATAGGGGGACCAAACGTCGCCGGGTGGCGCGCCGCCCAACAGGCGCGGACTCGACCCATTGTGATTGCGCCAAAGAGCAGCCGATGAGCGATCAAGAATCAAGCCGCGAGCAGCGCAAGCCCAACCGCCTCATCAACGAGCAGAGCCCTTATCTGCGCCAGCATGCCTACAATCCCGTCGACTGGTATCCATGGGGCGAGGAGGCGCTGGCCCGCGCCAAGGCCCAGAACAAGCCGATCCTGCTTTCGATCGGCTATTCGGCCTGCCATTGGTGCCACGTGATGGAGCGCGAGTCGTTCGAGGACCCGGAAACCGCGCGGCTGATGAACGAGCTGTTCGTCCCGATCAAAGTGGATCGCGAAGAGCGGCCCGACCTCGACCAGATTTACATGGACGCGGTGCAGGCCTTCTCGGGGCGCGGCGGATGGCCGCTGACGATGTTCCTGACGCCCGAGGGCGGACCGTTTTTCGGCGGCACCTATTTCCCGCCGCAGGATCGGCACGGACTGCCGGCGTTCAAGCGCGTGCTGGTGTCGGTCGCGCAGGCCTACCGCGAGCGCGCCCAGGACGTGGCGCACAACGTCGAGAAGATCACGCAGGCAATCGGCGCGATGAGCGATTATTCGGCGTCCGAACTGGAACTGCCGCGCACGGTCGTGGTGGAAGCGGCGATGGCGCTGACGCGCCATTACGATCGCACCTACGGCGGCCTGGGCCAGGCGCCGAAGTTTCCCAACACCTTTGCCTTCTCCCTGTTCCTGCGCGCACTGGACATCTGCGCCGACCCGGTGCTGGCTGAGATCGTCGATCGCACCCTGACGCGGATGGCCAAGGGCGGCATCTACGACCAGCTCGGCGGCGGATTCCATCGCTACAGCGTTGACCAGCAATGGCTGGTGCCGCATTTCGAAAAGATGCTGTACGACAACGCCCTGTTGGCGCGCCTTTACCTCGACGCGGCGCGTGCGCTGGATCGCTCCGAGTTCCTGACTACCGCGCACGAAATCTTCGACTATGTGCTGCGCGAGATGACCAGCCCGCAGGGCGCCTTCTACTCCACCCAGGACGCCGACAGCGAAGGCGAGGAGGGCAAGTTCTTCACCTGGACGCCCGATGAAGTCCGCGCGGTGCTGGGCCCCGAGCTGGCGCCGATCGCCGAGCGCTTCTTCGACGTCACCGCGCAGGGCAATTTCGAGGGCAAGAACATCCTGCATCGCACCATCGAGGTGGCCGATGCAGCGGCGCTCTTTCACGTCAAGCCCGAGGAGATGGAGCGCAAGATCGCCGAGATCCGGCGCCGGCTGTTCGAGGTGCGCGAGCGGCGCGTCAAGCCCGCCCGCGACGACAAGGTCCTGGTGGCGTGGAACGGCCTGATGATTGGCGCGCTGGCGGAAGGATACATCGCGCTTGGCGAGCCGCGTCTGCTGCAGGCCGCCGCCCGCGCTGCGGATTTCGTGATGACCACGATGTGGGATGGGCGCACGCTGCGCCGCTCCTGCAAGGACGGCGTCGCGCGCTTTAACGCCTACCTCGAAGATTACGCGGCGATGGCCAACGCCTTGCTCGATCTGTACGAAGCCTCGCTGGATACGAAGTACATCTCGCAGGCGCGGGCGCTGATCGAAGTGGTACTGGAGCGCTTTGCCGATCGCGGCCGCGGCGGCTTCTTTTTTACCTCCGAGGATCACGAGCGGTTGATCACACGCCCCAAGCCGCTGTTCGACGGTTCCACGCCGTCGGGCAACAGCGAAGCGGTATTGGCGCTGCTGCGCCTGCACGCCTATACCGGCGAAGAGGCTTATCTGCAGCAGGCGCAGCGCGCCATCAAGTTGTTCAGCGGCCTGATGATGCAGCAGCCGATGGGCTTTGCGCACATGCTCGAAGCCGTTGATCTGTATCATCGCGGCGCCCGCGAAATCGTGCTGGTGGGCGATCCCGGCTCGGCGGAGTTCAGGCAGTGGCGCGAGCGGCTGGGCCTGCTCTATCTTCCCAATCGTGCGTTCTTCGCCGTCAATCCCGCTGCGCCCCAACCCGGTCTGATTCCCCAGGCGGCGCGCGGCAAGACCCAGGTCGACGGGCGGCTGACAGCGTACGTGTGCCGCAACTTCACCTGCTCGCCGCCGCAGACTTCGCTGGCCGCCCTGGAAGCGGAACTCAAACGCCCGGCCTGAGCGGCAGGCGCCGGTGGATCTGTGGAAGCACGTTCAGCCCGTGCGTATCAAACTGCGGCCGACAATCCTTTTGCGCCGATTGTCGTCAATCGTCCGGCCCGGCGGCTGACCAGCCCGTTTAAGGTGGTGTTGTTCAATGCGCGCGGATGCGCGCAGCCGGCAGCAGTCGCCGAACGGCTGCGCCGTCCACCGTTGGCGGACGCCACCGTGATCCTGCTGAGCGAAGCCGATTGGGGCATGCGCCGCTCGGCGGGACGCGAGAGCGCTGCGGAAGTGGCGCAACTGCTGGGGATGAGCTTTGCCTACTCGCCGGAATTTGCCTTTGGCCGTGCGCCCGGCCATTTCAGCGCGTTTTTCGGCAACGCCATCCTGTCAGCCGCCCCGCTGGAAAACGTGCGCTTGCTGCCGTTGCCGATGTTATACGACTGGACCAAACGGCGGCGCTGGAAGCTGGCGCAGGGCACCGTCAAGCTGGGCCAGCGCGGCGCCGTGACCGCCCACATCGCTCTGGGGGGACGCACCGTGACGCTGGCGCTGGCGCATCTGGAAAATCGCGTCGGCCCGCAAGGCCGGGCGCGCCAGATGGCGCAACTGCTTGACGCGATGCCCGGCGACGGACCGGCGCTGATCGGCGGCGACTTCAACACCACCACCGTCAATCTGCGCGATTGGCGCGGATGCGCCGGCGCTCTGGCGCGCCTGCCGATCAATCCGCGCCGTCTGCGCGCTCCCGAGCCCTACGAGCCCTTGTTCGCGCTGCTTGAGCGCGCCGGTTTCGAATATCGCGCGGCCAACGCTCCTTTTGCGCCCACCTACACACCGAGCGGTCTGCTGCCCCACTTCCTGCGCGCCAAGCTCGACTGGATCGGATTGCGTGCGCTCAAGGCGGTCCCCGGCTCAGCGCGCGTCGCGCCCGCCCGCCGCGGACTAAGACGTCTGTCCGACCACGACTTCGTGGTCTGTGAATTTACGTTCTAAGCGGTCGGCTCAGGGAAAAATCGCTTACTGCCGCAAGCAGGCCCCGGCGGCCGGATGGAGCAGCCGCTCGCGCTCGCCGACGCCGCCGGTCTGCGCCTGCGGATGGACGAAGAGGTTGGACAGGAACCACAGCTCGGCGCGCACGAAGCCCTGGCTGAAGCCGGCGAGCTGCCCCTCGCGCTCCGCGAGCCACCACAACGCCGGCTGCCAGCGCAACAGGTAGCGCAGCGGCGCGGTCAGCTTGTCGTCCAGCGCCATGGTCGAGCAAACGTGTCCTTCGCGCTGCGCCAAATCGCGCATCGCCAGCCCCTGCACCAGCCGCATCGCGGGCAAATCCTCCTCGCGAAAAGGTGATGTCCATCGGCTGACCTTCTCTTCGGACAGTTTGACTTTGGTGCGCCGCGGCGCCCCTAACGCTTTCATCGCGCGGTGGTTTAGAATAGAGCAAGGCGACCGCAGAGCCTACTGGCAGCTCAAAACCGCGGCAGCGCGCCGCGCGGCCGCATCGGGAGGGTTCAAAAATGCCGGTTGCGAAACAGCCGTCGGCCACGCTAGCGCCGCGACAGCTCGACCCCGTGATGCCGTTCTTGTACATCCGCGACCCGGCCGGGGCGCTGGATTTTTACTGCCGCGTGTTCGGCGCTCAGGTGCTGATGCGGGAAACGGAGCCCGGCGGCGTCATCAGCCACGCCCATTTCCAGATCGGCCAATCGCGGTTCATGATCTCCAATCCCGCCGCGCACCAGGCAAGCGCGTACGCCCGTGCGGGATGGGCCCGCACGCCGCAGGAGCTGGGCGGTACGCCGGTGCACTTGTACCTCCACATCCAGGATGCTGACGGCGTCTTTGCCCGGGCCATCGCCGCCGGCGCAAAGGTGGTGCACGAAGTGCGCGACATGCAATGGGGCGACCGGGTCGGCGGCTTCCAGGACCCGTGGGGTCACATCTGGTACCCAGCCACTCCGCTGCGGGTGCCGGCGGCTCAGTAAACCCCGGCCGCCTTGATGATCGTCGGGCCGTCGTGTTTGGGGATGCGCGGGGCGGGCTTGCGCTTCATCGCCCGCTCCACCATCGGCTCGACGATCGCGGCTTTTTGCTTGGCGCGTTTCGCTTCGCGCTCCTTGAACTCGGGCAGCACCTCGCGGCCGAGCAGTTCCATCGCCTCGCAGATGTCCTCGTGGCGGTAGTTGGACAACTGGCCCATCAGGCCGACCTGGTCGGCGCCCGCCTCCTCGTAGGCGCGCAGCTTGTGGCGCACGAACTCGAGCGTGCCGACGCATTGATTGCCCGGCTTGCCGTACAGATGCGGAAAGGCCTTTTGCAGGTCGATGGGATTTTTCTGGAACTTCTCCCAGATGCTGGTCTTGCCCGGCTCGTGCTCGCCGTCGCCAAAGAAATGCGAGGAGGCGTGCAGGAAGAAGTGCTCGGAGCCGCGCAGCATCTGGTGCAGCCGCTCCTCGGTGCGCGCCGTCATGAACGGGGCGACAAAGAAAATGTTGGGATTGACCGCGAAGCCGATCGGCTCGCATTCGTTGGCGAGGCTGTTGTAGTAGCTGTCGACCAGCGGCTTGATCTCTTCGGGGGGAACAAAGGTGATGGTCAGCGAGCCCATTCCGAGCTGCGCGGCCATGTTGATCGTCTCGGGCTTGGAGGCGGCCAGCCACAGCGGCGGATGCGGCTTCTGCAGCGGCTTGGGAATCACGTTACGCACCGGCATCCTGAAGTGCTTGCCCTCGTAGCCCTGGAACGGCACCTCGACCATCATGCGGCAGACCGCCTCCAGTCCTTCGCGCCATTTCTCGCGCTTCTCCGCCCGCACCTGGCAAAAGCCGCCCAGTTCGGTTTCCGAAGAGGACTCGCCGCTGCCGAAATCCAACCGTCCGTCGCTGACCAGGTCGAGCGCGCCCAGCCGTTCGGCGACGCGCGCGGGATGGTTGTAGCCGGGCGAGGTCAGCACCACGCCGTGGCCCAAACGGATGTTCTTGGTGCGCTGGCTGCACGCGGTCAGAAAGATCTCGGGCGCCGAACAATGCGCATACTCCTCCAGGAAGTGATGTTCGACCGCCCAGATGTAATCGAAGCCCAGCTTGTCGGCCAATTCAGCCTGCTCGATCGCTTCCTTGTAGACGCGATGCTCGGATTGCGCGTCCCACGGACGCGGCAGCTGCAATTCGAAAAAGAACCCCAGTTTCATTTCCTTCCTCCGGCGCTGGCCGATTCGCCGCCCAGGCCCTGTTTGAACTAGCGCTCAGATCATTTTAGTGCAAGCAGTGCAGGGCACTGCCCGGCACCATGTCCGCTGTCTGGCGACGAGATTGGACCTTCCATCATCAGCGGTTCCGGTTTGGCGACCTGTGGGGCCTGGTCGCAAATTGGTTCATCAAGTGCGTTTGATGAGTTCGGACAACGTAGCCGCTAACGCACCGGGTATAGGTTGCCGCCAAGTGACCGAACATAGGTCGTTCCCTCAGCACCCGCTTGGTTGCCTTCTTATCAGGCCAAGAGCACCGTCGGCGGCGTGCCTGACCCACGCCATAGCCGCGCGCTGGAAGGTCGCCGATGGGGGTGCCAACGACTTGCAGACCTGCCAGTCCGTCGGAATCATCGCTATGCTGAAATCAGCCGAGGCCAATCGGTCGCACCATGAAAACCATCATCGAACCCTTTCGTATCAAAAGCGTGGAGCCGCTACGCCATACGACACGCGAGGAGCGCGAGCAGCTAATCAAAAAGGCCGGCTACAACCTGTTTCTGCTCGAAGCCAAGGACGTGTTGATCGATCTGCTCACCGATTCGGGGACCTCGGCGATGTCCACCGAGCAGTGGGCGGCGATGATGCGCGGGGATGAATCCTACGCCGGCAGCGCCAGCTTCTTCCGCATGCAACGGGTCGCGCAGGATCTGATGGGCTTTCGCCACGTGATCCCCACCCATCAGGGACGCGCCGCCGAGCGCATCCTGTTCAGCGTCATGTGCCGGCCCGGGCAGGTGGTGCCCAACAACACCCATTTCGACACTACCCGCGCCAATATCGAATTTGCTGGTGCGCGCGCTGTCGATCTGCCGGTGGCTGAGGCGGCGGACACGCAGGCGCGTCTGCCGTTTAAGGGCAACATGGACGTGGCCGCGCTGGAGAAGCTGATCGAAACTGAGGGCGCCCATCGAATCCCGCTGATCATGGTGACGGTTACCAACAATTCCGGCGGCGGGCAGCCGGTTTCGATGCGCAACCTGGAAGCGGTGCGGGCCGTCGCGACGCGCCATCGCATCCCGTTCTACCTCGATGCCTGCCGCTTTGCCGAAAACGCCTGGCTGATCCGCGAGCGCGAAGCCGAATATCACAACTGGGCGCCGCGCGAGATCGCGCGCAAGATGTTTTCGCTGGCCGACGGATGCACGTTCTCGGCCAAGAAGGATGCGTTTGCCAATATCGGCGGGATGCTGTGCACCAACGACGATCGGCTGGCGGCGCAGGAAACCAACCTTTTGATTCTGACCGAAGGATTTCCCACTTACGGCGGTCTGGCCGGACGCGACCTGGAAGCGATCGCCGTGGGCCTGGAGGAAATTCTCGACCCCGACTACCTGCGCTACCGTATCGCGTCGACCGCCTACCTGGGACGCCACATCGCCGACCATGGCGTGCCGATAGTCGAGCCGCCCGGCGGCCACGCCATCTATATCGACGCGGCGCGGATGCTGCCGCATATTCCGCGTGCGCAGTTTCCAGGACAGGCGCTGGCCGTCGAGCTGTATCGCCATGCCGGAATCCGCTCGGTGGAGATCGGCTCGGTGATGTTCGGCGCGGCGGCGCGCCACGAACTGCTGCGCCTGGCGATCCCGCGCCGCGTCTATACGCAAAGCCACATCGATTACGTGGTCGAGGCGATCCTGGAAGTCAACGCCAATCGCCAAAACATCCGCGGGATGCGGATCGTGGAGGAGCCGCCCTTCCTGCGCCATTTCAGCGCCCGCTTCGACTGGGCCGGTTGATCGCGCCGGACCATCACGTCGCGGCTGCTTTGCGCTATGATGCGGCGCAGCAAAGGCACGGCGGAGGACATCGGCGATGGCAGAACAGGCCGACACCCTGGTCACCCCGGACATGATCAGGAACAAGGGGGTGTGGGGCAGGGAGGTGGTATCCTACCCGGTTTCGGTATCGGACATCCGCAAGTGGGCAATCGCGGTCTACTGGCCGCACACGCCGCCGCGCCTGTTCTGGGACGAGCAGTATGCGCGCACCACGCGATGGGGCGGCATCATCGCACCGCAGGACTTCAATCCCTTCGCCTGGCCGGTCAAAAGCCCGACGCTGCCGGAGTTCGCGATGCCGCGCGAGGGCGGCAAGGGCCGGCGCGGGATGAACGGCGGTCAGACCGACACCTATTTCGTGCCGATGCGCCCGGGCGACGTGATCCGCGCGCGTACCCGCCTGCGCGACTGGAACGAAAGGCCGACCCGCCTGGGACTGACGTTGTTTATCTACACGGAAACGGAATGGTGGAACCAGGACAATCAACTGGTCAAACGCCACATCCAGAACTTCATCCGCTACTGAGGACACGCGCCATGGCAGTCAACGTCTACTTCGAGGACATCCGCATCGGCGACCAGGTTCCAGCCTGGTCGCGCAAGACCGACTTCATGAACTGGAACCGCTACGCCGCCGTCAACGACGAGTTCATCTATATACACATGGACGACGAGGCGGGGCGGGCAGCCGCCAATCCGCAGGGCGCGTTCGGGATGGGCAACCTGCGCTTCGCCTATATTCTGAATGCGCTGCGCGACTGGCTGGGGGACGAGACCGAAATTCGCGAACTATACTGCGAGTTCCGCGCCATCAATCAGAAAAACGACGTGCTGACGGTAACCGGCACGGTAGCCGACAAACGCGTCGAGGAGGGGGAAAACCGCGTCTATCTCGACGTCGACGTGGTCAATCAGAACGGTGTCAAGACCACGCCCGGCCAAGCGATCGTGGTGCTCCCCAGTCGCGGCTGAACGGCCTACTGCGGTTTGCCGGGGACGCCGGGGGCGCGCAGTTCGATGGTGTTGCCGTCGGGGTCGTGCACCCACAGCAACGCGCCGAAGCCGTCCATCTTCATCTCGCGGAATTCGATGCCGCGCTCCCGCAGCGCCGTCTTGGCCGCTTCGTAGTCCTCCACCTCGATCGCAACGTGGGGCCCGGTCGGATCGATATCGTTGCCGCGCATCGGATTGTCAGCCGCAATGATATGCAGGGCGCTGTCCCCGATTGCGTACCAGGCGCCGCCGATGCCCATCTGGGGACGGGCAATCTGCTTGAGCCCGATGACGTTTTCGTAAAAGTCGCAGGCCTTCTCTACGTTGGTCACGCGAAATGCCGCGTGGTTGAGAGCCTTCGCCCGGGTCATCACGTTACCTCCCGGCTGTGAGATTAGCCAATTGAGCGCATCGACCGTCGGGCTGCGCCGCAAGCTGTATAGCACGCGGCGCGCGCCGCGGTTAAGCTGCGCCCTTCTCAATCAAACGCCGACATCCCGGTGATGTCGCGGCCCAGGATCAGGGTATGGACGTCAAAGGTGCCCTCGTAGGTGTTGACTGTCTCCAGGTTGAGCATGTGGCGGATGACCGGGTACTCGTTGACGATCCCGTTGGCACCCAGCATGTCGCGTGCCATCCGTGCGATTTCCAGCGCCTGGCCGACGTTGTTGCGCTTGGCAAACGACACCTGCTCCTGACGCATCTTGCCCTGATCCTTGAGGTGGGCCAGGCGCAGACAGATCATCTGCGCCTTGGTGATCTCAGTGAGCATCGTGACCAGCTTGTTCTGCACGAGCTGATAGCCGGCCAGCGGGCGTGAGAATTGCTGGCGCGATTTCACGTACTCCAGCGCGCATCGATAGCATGAACGCGCCGCACCCACCGCGCCCCAGGCGATTCCGTAGCGAGCCTGGGTCAGGCAGGCCAGCGCGGCGCGCAAGCCGCGCGCCTCGGGCAGCCGCTCGCTGTCGTCCAGCCGCACGTCGTCGAAGGTCAGCTCCGAGGTGATCGAGGCGCGCATCGAAAACTTGCCCTTGATGTTGCGTGTGGCAAACCCCGGCTTGCCTTTTTCGACCAGGAAACCCGCGACCCCCTCGTCCACTTTGGCCCACACGATCGCCACGTCGGCGATCGAGCCGTTGGTGATCCAGCGCTTGGTGCCGTTGAGCACCCAGCCGCCCCCGTCGCGCCTGGCGCGCGTCTCCATCCCGGCCGGATCGGAGCCATGGTCGGGCTCGGTCAGGCCGAAGCAGCCGATCAGCTTGCCCTGCGCCATCTCGGGCAGGTAGCGGCGCTTTTGTTCTTCGGAACCGAAGGCGTAGATCGCGTACATCGACAGCGCGCTCTGGACCGAGGCAAAGGAGCGCAGGCCGGAGTCGCCCGCTTCCAGCTCCTGCATGATCAACCCATAAGCTACGTTGTTCATCCCGGCGCATCCGTAACCCTTCATGTTGGCGCCAAAAAATCCCAGCTCTGCCATCCGGGGCACGAGCAGGAGAGGAAAAGTTTCGCGGGCGAAATGGGTTTCAATCTCGGGCAGGACCTCGCGGGCCACGAACTGCTTGACCGTCTCGCGGGTCATGCGTTCTTCGGGCGTAAGCAGGTCGTCGAGGCTGAAATAATCTAGGTCGTCAAGTATTTGCGGCATTTTTCACCCAAAATGACGGTAGCTGCAGGTCGTCAACATTTCCGGCCCGCCGACTGCCAAGCCGCGGCCGACGCGTTTCGACGGCGCTGCGCGGCCCCGACTTTACCATGGCTGGAGCGCCGATTCGCCATCCGGCCGCTGGTCGCCGGCTACTTGCGGACCGCTTGGTGTATCAGCTAAGCTTATACGAAATTGGGGCCATGCATATCGAAACGCTCAAGGTTTTTTGCGATATCATCGAAAGCGGCAGCTTTTCCTTCGCCGCGTCGCAGAACTTTGTCACCCAGTCCGCGGTGAGCCAGCAAGTTCGCAGCCTTGAGGAAAAATACGACTGCCGTCTTATAGAGCGCGGGCGCACCGGGGTCAAGCCGACCGACGCCGGGCAGTTGTTGTACAGCGCCGGCAAGGAAATCGTGCGCCGGTTCATGGAGTTGGAAAATCGGCTGCGCGAAATCGGCTCGGTGATCGGCGGGTCGATCCGCGTCGGCACGGTCTATAGTGTCGGGCTGCATGAACTACCCGCCTACCTGACCGAGTTTCTGCGCAGCTATCCCGCCGTCAATGTCCATCTTGAGTACCTGCGCGCCAACAAGATTTACGAGGATCTGATCGAGGGCAAAATTGACCTCGGGGTGGTTGCCTATCCGGCCAAGCGCAGTCAAATCGTTTCGATTGCGTTTCGCCACGACGAATTGGTGCTGGTGGTGCCGCCCGACAGCCCACTGGCCAAGCAGAGCAAGGTCAGCTTCGGGCAGCTCGAAGGGCAGCGCTTCGTCGGTTACGAGCGCGATATCTCGACGCGCAAAGCCGTCGATCGAATCCTGCGCGACCATGGCGTCAAGCCTCATTACACGATGGAGTTCGACAACGTCGAGACCATCAAGCGTGCAGTGGAAATCGGACTGGGCGTAGCAATCGTGCCGCGGCTGACGGTTGACCACGAAACCGCGCGTGGCTCGCTCAAGATGCTGGAGTTCCAGGAAGGGGTCTTCACACGCCCGCTGGCGATCATCTACAAGCGTGGACGCGAGCTTTCGCCCGCTGTTCGTAAGTTCATCGAGGTCCTGACCAGTAACCAGGCTCTGCCCAAGCAGCGGGCGGAACGCGCCGCGGCCGAGCGCGCGGCCATCGACAGCATCCGGCCCGAGCGCGAGAAAATCGAGAAAGCGGCATCCTGAGCCGGGGTGGCCGCTTGAGGCTCGGCTTCAGCGTTCGAACGTTCCCACCATTTCGGCGCTAGCCAGGATATGGCCCTGCATCGCCCGCTCGACATCCGGGGCGGTGGCCGATTGCGGCGTAATCGGGCTGTTCAGCGCATAGAGGCGGAAATGGTAATGATGGGGCGAGCCGGGCGGGGGACACGGACCTCCATAGCCAGTTTGGCCGAAGTCGTTGCGTCCCTGAACGGCGCCGCCCCGCATCGCCGGACCCCGCTGCACACCCGCCTCGAGATGCGTCGTCTGCGGCGGAATGTTGTAGACCACCCAATGGACGAACGTGCCCGCTGGCGCATCCGGGTCATCAACCACCAGTGCCAACGACTTGGTGCCGGCCGGCACGCCGCTGAAGCTGAGCGCGGGCGAGAGATTGTCACCCGCGCAGGTGTACTTGTCGGGGATCGGAGCTCCCGGCGCAAACGCCTCGGTGCGGATTTCCATCTTCGCTTGCGCCCCGACGCTGTGCGCCGCAAGGACTGCGGCGGCAACCAGCAGATACATCCAACCGCGCTTGCCAACCTGCGGCATGAACACCTCCCACTCGTCTGAACTTCGCCGCTCCCGATTTTAGCCCGCCGCGATATCAATCGCACACCGGCCTGCGCAGCGCGCACGGCGAGCTATGGTCAGTCGCCGCCTCGCCGTTGCGATGCGCCAGCAACACGCCCAGTAGCAGGATCATGCACCACGTCTGAACGTGCCAACCGAGCAGGTTGTCGTATCGCGCTTTGCCCAACAGCCCGCGGTTAAGCACGAGCGCAAAGATGACGTAGAGGGAAAGCGCGGCCCTGGAGAAGATGCCAAATTCCCGGCAGGCCACGTAATCGGCCACAATCAGGTAAAGGGCGGGAATCGCCAGCACCAGATGCTGAATCCAGGTCACCGGCGACAGCAGGACGGACATGATCAACAATCCGCTCGCTTCGCGAAGCCATCGCCCTTCCAGACGCGGGCCATAGGGAGGTGCGGTGAACAGGCAAAACGCCGCGAGCAGCAGCGCCGCGGCAAGCGCGCCCGCAATCGCCGCCCGCGTCGGCACAAGGCCGGCGCGCGCGAGAAGATAGACCACGGCGGGCCTCAGCGCCTGGTTGCTGGTATTGCCGGCCCCGTAGTAGCGGGCGGCAGCGGCGTTGGCGCCGGCCGCGAAACCCGCGGCCGAAGCGGCCCATTCCCGCTGATGCAGCCACCAATTCGGCACACCCATCCGCACCATCGGCAGCGCCATCCACAATCCCGCCGCGGCCGTGGTCCAGGCGGCCAGACGCCACCGGCGCTTCCAAAGCAAAAAGGGTATGAAGATGGCCGCGGTGGTCTTCAAGGCCGCGGCCGCGCCCAGGCATCCGCCGGCGCCGACCTCGCATCCCGCCCAGGCGTAATACATGCCGGCTGTGGCAAGGGCAAGCAGGATCAGGTTGGGTCCGCCGTCATCGAGGTCGCGAATTATGTAGTGCGCGGCGAGGAGCAACGTAAGCGTCGCGATCAGCCAGGTGCGGTCGCGCAAATCCGCCGCCGCGCCGCATACCATCGCGGCGAGCATCCGCAAGGTCAGCCATAAACCAGCCACCGCGATCGAGTAGAAGAGCAGGAATGCCAGCGGTTTCGGGATCGCCGAGAACATCGAGAAAAACATCGCGGCCGCGGGCAGATAGGGAAAATGCAGTCCGCCTCGGTACAGGTGCGTGCCGGCCAGGAAGCGGCGGCCGAATTCCATCGAGACGTCGAAATCGCCCGACTGATGGATGCGGCGCGCACTGACTACGATCAGGTCGATGGCCAGCAACAGGGCCGCGCCGGCGCACACGGCGCGCCGGTAACGATCAGATTGCCTGCACCGGGGATTGCCCATCGCTTTGAATCGAACCCCTGCCATGCGCAGGGAACCTGCGTCAACCTTTCGATGATTTACGGGGGCGCGCCTACTTGAGCGAGCTCTGCGCTTTTGACACAAATCTCGCGGAGACCAGCAGGGGATGGGTGTTCATATGCTCAGGATGCGACGAAATTGGCCGCTGGCCGCACTAATGACAGCCTTTGTGGCGGCGCTCGGGGCCTTGCCTGGCGGCGCCGCCGCGGGAACCTTGCCCAAGGCGTTTGCGATGGTCGCGCCGGCGCCGAAAATCGACAGCGGCGATACCGCCTGGGTGCTGACTGCCGCGGCGCTGGTGTTGCTGATGACGGCACCGGGCCTGGCGCTGTTTTACGGCGGGATGGTGCGGCGCAAGAACGTGCTCGCCACGCTGATGCAGAGCTTCATCCTGGCGGGGCTGATTAGCATACAATGGGTACTGTTCGGCTACAGTCTGGCGTTCTCGCCCGACCATCACGGACTGATCGGCGGGCTGTCGTGGATCGGGCTGAATTCGGTGGGCGCCGCGCCCGACCCCGATTACGCGGCCACCATTCCGCATTCCGTCTATATGCTGTTCCAGTGCATGTTCGCGGTCATCACCCCGGCGCTGATTACCGGCGCGATCGCCGAACGGATCAGCTTCAAGGGCTTTTTCCTGTTCAGCCTGTTGTGGGCGACTTTCATCTACGATCCGCTCGCGCACTGGGTGTGGGGCGCGGGCGGATGGCTGCACCAGATGGGCGCG
>Ga0070737_10002740_pt1 | contig 20312 bp, 18 predicted proteins | sample Coa_R1_10_FD_66438 | JGI IMG/M metagenome (GOLD analysis project Ga0070737, IMG submission 66438) | Surface soil microbial communities from Centralia Pennsylvania, which are recovering from an underground coalmine fire - Coalmine... | ecosystem: Environmental > Terrestrial > Soil > Unclassified...
CAGATATTCGAGGTGGCGCGTTCGCGACGGATGTGCTGCTCGCGCGTTTGCAGCGTCAGCACGTACCCCGTCTGGCCACGATTGTCCACCGTCTTGCCGACGAGCCGCCCAGGCGCGCGTCGCACCAGTTCGCTGCGGGTGGCGAAGAGGCCAAGCGCCGGGCCACCGTAGCCCATTGGGCTACCCAGGCTTTGCCCTTCGGCGGCCACGATGTCGGCGTTATACGCGCCTGGCGGCGCAATCACGCCCAGCGAGGCAGGCTCGGTGATGGCGACAATTAGCAGAGCCTTGGAGGCATGCGTCACTTTCTCGATGGCGCGCATGTCTTCGAGCGAACCGAAGAAGTTGGGATGCTGCACGATCACAGCTTTCGTGTCGGGTGTGATCGCCTCTTGAAGCGCGGTGAGCGAGGTGGCGCCGTCTTCCAGGCCAACCTCGCGTAGGGTGAAACCACGCGCCCAGGCGTAGACTTTGAGCGTCGCACGATACTGTGGATCGAGCGCCCGCGAGACGACCACCTCGCCGCGTCCGCTGGGGCCAACCGCCATCAACGTTGCCTCCACAACGCTTGTCGAGCCATCGTAGAGCGAGGCGTTGGCTACCTCCATCTCAGTTAGCTCACAGACCATCGTCTGGAACTCGTAGATGGCTTGCAGCATGCCCTGACTGAGTTCCGGCTGGTAGGGGGTGTAGGAGGTATAAAACTCGGATCGCTTGAAAAGTTGGGGGACGACGCTGGGGATCACATGGTCATAGCTGCCCGCGCCAAGGAAGGAAGGATAATGATCGAGATCAGCGTTTTGCTCGGCCAACGCCATCAACAGGCGGCGCACATCCGGCTCGCCAAGCGCAGGGGGCAGATCGAGCGGGCGCTTCAGGCGCACCTCGGCCGGGATGGGCGCCAGCAAGTCTTCGATAGAGGTGGCGCCAACCTCACGAAGCATCGCCTCTTGCTCGGCGACAGTGTTCGGAACATAGCTCATGCGTTACCCTCGTTGCGCGTCGCGCAATATGGCCAGATGGCTGTGTTCTGAGCCATCTGACCGGAGGAAGAGACGTGGATGTAGGGGTCATTCACACGGTAGGCAAATGTCCCCACTCTCTACAAATTATAGCTGTCTTGTACAAGACAACCCTGCCGGAGGGCCTGCTCTTCGCGCGCGGCGCGCTCGCTATTCGGGATGCGACGCGACATAGGCGGCGTAGGCGTCGGCATCCATCAGGCTATCGAGTTCGCTGGGATCGCTCATCTTCACGACAATCATCCAGCCTTCGCCATAGGGATCGCTGTTGACGGTCTCCGGTGCGTCTTTGAGCGCCTGGTTGACGCGAGTGATTGTCCCACTGACGGGCGTGAACAACTCGGAGGTCGCCTTCACCGATTCGATGTCGCCGAAGTGATCGCCAGCATTGACCTGGTTATTTCCTGTCTCACCCCAGGGCAATTCGAGGAAGACGACATCGCCAAGCTCATCTTGCGCGTGGTCGGAGACGCCGATATATGCCTCGTCGCCTTCCACGCGCACCCACTCATGTGTTTTCGCAAAGCGCAGATTCTCCGGTTGCTGTGTCTTCGCCATGTGATGATTTCTCCTGACCTATCCCCCCAACCCCCTTCCCCAGATGGGAAGGGGGACGAGGTTTGAATGAACCCTTGTCCCCTTCTCTGAACGGGAAAGGGAGAGCGGCGACGCTATTGGGGACGCTTATAAAATGGAAGTTTGACAATCTCGGCAGGAACAGCCTTGCCGCGAATCTCGACAGCGCCCTGCGTGCCGGGCGCACTGGCGTCTGGCGAGACGTAGCCCATGCCAGCAGCAATGCCCACAGTGGGCAGCGGGCCGCCGCTGGTCAGCTCGCCAATTGCGACCCCTTCACGCAGGATTGCGCAGCCCGCCCGTGGGATGCCACGCTCACGCAGGGCTATTCCCACCAGTTTGCGACGTAGCCCCTCGCGCTTCTCATTGGCGAGCGCCGCGCGCCCGATGAAATCTACGCCCTTATCGAGTTTGATCGTCCACCCGAGGCCCGCTTCGAGCGGAGTGATCTCCTCGGTGAGTTCGTGGCCGTACAGGCAGTAGCCAGCTTCCAGGCGCAGCGTATCCCGTGCACCCAGTCCTGCCGGAACAAGCCCTTCAGAGCGACCGGCTGCCAGCAGCGCATCCCACAGATCGCCCACACGGTCGCTGGCGCAATACATCTCGAAGCCGTCTTCGCCAGTGTAGCCAGTGCGCGAGATCAAGCAATCTATACCCGCGACACCACCCGGACGCGCGTGATAATACGTGATCTCGTCGAGCGGTGTATCCGTCAACGGCTGAAGGATCGCCTGGGCGCGTGGCCCCTGAAGGGCGAGTAGGCCGCGCTCATCCGAGATGTTCGTGAGGGTAAGGTCGGCCTTGTCGGGACGTTCGGCGAGATGAGCGAAGAACCAGGCCCAATCCTTGGGCGTTGTGCTTGCGTTGACCACGGCCATATAGTGGTCGGGGCCAAGGTGATAGATAATGAGGTCGTCCAGCGTGCCCCCATCAGGGCGGCAGATCTGCGTGTAGAGCGCCTGTCCCTCGGCCAGCCGCCCAACATCATTGGGCACGAGCCACTGTAAGAAGGGCAGCGCGCCCGGCCCTTCCAGGCGAAACTCCCCCATGTGGCAGACGTCGAACAATCCGGCGCGTTCGCGCACGGCGCGGTGTTCGTCTAAGATGCCCGAATATTGAACCGGCATCTCCCAACCGCCAAACTCGACCATGCGTGCGCCCAGGGCGCGATGGCGCTCGAACAGCGGCGTTCGTAGCAAGCCCGACGATGTGGCTTCAGGTGTGTGATCGGAGTGATCGGTAGGATCGGCAGACATAAGATCATCTTCCTCGGCGTCCCAACAGCCGCGCCCCCACGTGCGCTCACAGACGGCGGATGGCGGGCGACGGCTGAACCAATGCCTGTATTGTATATGCCAGTGCGGCGCCTTGTCTAGCATGTCTCTCTCGTAGCGCCGCGCTCCTGGGCGGCCAGTCCATTCAGGCTCCTGGCAGATGGTAGTAGGCATAGAGAGCCTGCCACCTTCTCCCCTTTGATGCTCTGCGGCGTCAATCGAAGAAATCGAACACGTGGATGAGGATATGCCCTTCTCACCCACACGGCGCCTCGCGCGTATGCGTATGATAGAACAGCATTCCTTCACAGAAAACAAGAGTATCTGGCGCTCGTCACATCACCATATCATGCACATAGCTGCGTTCGTCGTATGCGGTATGCGCTCGTAAGAGAGCCATAGCAGGGGAGACTCGCAATGTCATCGCCAACCGTACCCACGCCGCCAACATCCAATGCGCCGTCTGAGACGACAGCCACGCCGCCCACACGTTTTTCCGCTCAGGCTTCTACCTCCTCCGTCAGTGATCTCAGCCGCGAAATACAGGCGATCATGGCGGCGCGGCGCGAGATGGGGCCGGACTATGACGACCACTTCGCCGACATCCTGGCCGAACGCCTCACCGCACAGATTCAGCGCGAGGTGGATCGTCAGGTTGGCCAGGCCAAGAAAAAACGTCAGCGGGGCCTCTCGCCGGAACAACGTCTGGGGCTGGCGATCCCCTCGCTCATCTTCCTCATTCCGCTGGCCGCGATTGGCGCCGATGTCGCACAGGCAACCGGTTTGATCATCATGTGTCTGCTGGTACTTGCGATCAACATTTTCGCTGGCTTCTTTTGATGATAGTTTTGCCATGAGCAGGTTGGCGCGCGTGAAGGCGCGCATGGTGGAAGATGTATGAGCTAGGGACGATGGCCGCCCGGGACGGCGGCGCTACTCGAATTGACACCTGTCGCTATGGGCTGCATATAGGCAAAGGGTTACTCGCCGCCCGAGACGGCGGCGCTACGGAGCTACGAGAGACATCCGGCGTCTGCCCTACCTCTCTGCATCCCCAAAGCATATCTGTTTGCCAGAGGAGAGTCGGCGCCGTCCGTTCTCTAGGCGGACTTCGTGGTGAAGCACTGTCCATTCTTTAGCGCAATCCCTAGGCGCGGTTTCACCCGCCCGTCTCCTCGGCGCCTGCTTTCTCTGCCTCAGGCGCGTTGTCTTTTGCTGGCTCCCGCGCCGTCTCTAGTGATTGCGCCGCTGGCCTGTCATCAGGAGTTGCGCTTGCCAGCGTATTCAGGCGACGCAGCAGGCGATGCGCCGCGCTGGCGCGCCCTCCGAGGGCGCCGAAGCCCGCGCCCAGCCCCACATAAATGATCCCCTGAGCAATCCGCCAGAAGGTAAACGAGGCGGGCGATGCGCCTACCGCGCCGATGTCACCCACCCGCGACCCAAGCACAGTGATATACAGCGCCGTTGCAAACCAGTAGATCAATAACGCAATCGCGCCGCTAAGCGTCGCCTGGATGCGGAGCGCGGTGGCATCGGACGGTGAAGGTGATGAGGCAGCAAGGGTGGGCGCTTCGGTAGGTGAAGCAACTAAAGCAGAGGATGCAGAAGAGACGCTGGCAGGTTGACCAGTTGATCCGGCGACAAGGCGAGATTCTACGTGATAGCCAGCGTAGTAGGCGAGTATAAGCGCCATCGCCAGTGAGACAAGCGCCAGCAACCCACGCACAAAGACCGCCAGCGCCACTGCATAGGCGTTTGAGACGTTATGGATGGGAGCCGCCAGTGCGCCTGCGACCAGCGCCACCACGCCCAAGAGCGCACAGATGGCGCCGATGCCAGCGCCCCAACGCAGCGCGAGCGAATTCACTTCCGGCCTGATCCTTCGCGTCTGCATATGGGCCTCATGCGCTCTGCGCTCATAAACCTACCGATCCGCGTCTACAATCATCGGGTTACGAATGATCGGGCGCTTGTTCGTGCGCGAGTTGGTCGTTGGCTGGGGCTGGGCGTTGCTCATGCCACCGATGCGTGGCGCAGGGGCTTGCTGTTCGCCACCTTCGAGCAACGCCAGGCTCTCGCGCAGGCTATCCAGATCGCGAATGAAACAGGCGACCGCGCTTGCCGCCGAACCTTTGGCCTGCGAGTTCTCGAAGCGGCGGCCTGTCTGATCGGTGGCAAGCTGCGCAGCCTCATCCGAGATGGCGAACGAGTCGCGATAAATCTCTTCCCATCCGTTCCAGCGTCCGCGCAGAGGTTTCCAGCCAAGCTGGCTATCGCTGACCGCGCGCCACTTTTCTTCAGTGAAGCCCATCCAGTCGCTCAGCAGCTTCGTATAGGTCGCCATCGCCTCGCGCAGTTCTTCGGCTTCCTCGCTCAGGCGCGCGCTGTCTGCGCCATAGGGGCTATCGAAGTCGCGGTAGCCGTTTTCCATATAGCCATCGTAGGTGTCGCCATTCGCCGCCGGATAGCCTCCGCGCCCATTCGGCAGCGCGCCCATCGCTCCGCCGTAGTAGCCGGGCACGCCCATTGGCGCATAGCCAAGCTGGCCCTCGTGCAGGCCGCCGTCTTCAGTGGCGAACATATCGGGCCGCAGGCCGCCAATGATGATCTCTTCAACGCCAAGCGCATCGAGCAGGCGCCATGCCAGACGCGGATGGCGAATGACCCATCCCGCCTTGCGCACCAGATACACCGAGGAGAACGCGAAGTTGACCAGCAACCAGATGATCGCCTTGACGGCGATCCAGTTGAGCGCGCCATAAATGAAGTAGTTCTGGATGGGCGCGCCTGCTGATCCCTCCTCAATCGCCGTCAAGATCACCGCGATCAACAGGCTGGGATCGCGGATGGGGTTTACCAGATTGAGAAGAAACGAACCGATTCCTCCACGGGATTTCTTCGGTGTGATGTCGGCTTCTGCCATTGGGCGCCTCTCTGCTCTTGCTTATGGATGGGCGTATAGGAAATTGGTTCAACTGGCTGACCACCTATACGCTGCTGCGCTCCACCGATCGCTCTCAACTTCCAGGAAGCGATCATACCATGCGCCAGGGCTTGGCGCAATGCGCGGGGGGACTTCTGTCCTGTCGCGAGAAACATCTGGTGAGAGGGTAACATAACCCGCATAGGCTGTAGCGCCGGGTAAGAAAAAAGTACCTTCCAGTCCGGCATCCCAGTCCGCGTCCGGCCTCATCGCTCCGGCTGGCGCCCAACGCCATCGAGAAACAATGTGACGACGAGGTCGGCCAGCCGCCGCTGTTCGGCGCTTCCCTCATACGGTGGATGCGTCTGGAAGGCGCCCTGATGCGCCTCCGCTGCATTCGCTTTTGCCCGAGCAGATGGCGGGCACAACGGGCGGTCGGTTGGCTGGCGCGGCGCAAGATGACCGGCCCGCATATAGCGGTCGAACTTATCGGCGCCGGTGAAAGCATCGAGCAGGCCAAAAAACGCGCGCGTCAGCAGTTCAGGGTCATGCGCGGCAATCTCGCCTTTCGCCATGCCGACGGAAAGCAACTCGGCGATTGGCGTGAACATAGAGGCGTCGTAGGCGGCCATCACCTCAGAGGCAAGCTCAGGCCCGATCAACTCGATGGTGTCGCGGAACACTGGCTCCATACCGGAGCGCGCATGGGCAAAATAGCCCAGCGTCAACTGCCACAGGCGCTCGCGTACTGACAGATCGAGCGCGATCACCTCGGCGATATAGCCACCCACCTCACGGATCAAATCGCAAAGCACCGCCGCGTAGAGGCCCTGTTTGCTCTGAAAGTGATAGTAGAGCGTCGGCTTGGTCACGCCAGCCAACTGCGCTACCTCGCCCACAGCCACATCCGCAAAGCCACGCTGCATGAAGAGCCGCCGCGCCTGCCGCAAAATCTCCGCGCGCGCATCCGGCGAACTCGTCTGATCGGCAAGCGAGGGCCGCCCCGGACGACGATGTGGCCGGTCAGTCATCGCATCCAGATCGTCCGAGGGGTCTGCCGTATCTGAACGCTGTGAAGGAAGTGTCATAAGTAGCCTGTCGAAAATATGCCCTCACCCTATCTTTCTCTCTTTGAGAGTATATACGTTTGCGGGTCACACCAGGATAGCTCGCTCCTGCCAGAAATCGTTATGCCACTGCGTGGTAGCGTATGTTCTGGCGCGGAAGCGGCGGCATATCTATATGGCGTGCTATACTTTACCATTAGGGAAAACCTGGGCACGAGTTGGCGCTCTAGTTCCCATGTCTTCCCGTACAGATGGAGGATGGTATGCCTGCGCATGAACAGCCGGAACATGCGAACGATTCCTGGCGGACAAATGAGCAACAAGGCCAGGGCGCTCAAAGCCTCAAGGGAGACCTGACAGAGACAACCGAACGCATCTCGACGGCAAGCGTCGCCGCGCTCTTGCGCTCTGGCGGCCATGCTGCTCCGTCTCAATTTAATCCGTCCGAGCCGGATGATCCTACCCTCCATCGCGTGCCCAAACCACCCGCTGGCGCGCCACCCACTCCATCGCTTGGCGTTTCGGAAAACGTCGGAAGCGACTCAAGCGCCTCCATCCCGGCGCCCACCGTTGATCCCGTTGGCGCACTCAACACCTACATTGGCGAGCCGCTGCATGCAGGCGAGGTGGCCGAAGTAGCGCGGGGCGCGCAACGCAGCGTGCAGCGCGACGCCGAGTTCATCCGCGAGAAGGTGGAGGAGAGCGCCGCCGCCATGCACACGCTGGCCCGCCAGTTGGAGCCGCTCAACGAGATTTCGAGCCGCTGGGAAGATAGCGATCCCCTGAAGCGCCCGGTTCAGGAGGCGTTTACCGCTGCGCAGCGCGCCGACAAAAACCTCTCGCTGATCATCCAGGCGCTTGCCCGGCTGACCGCCTCGATTCAGTTGACCGACACCACTATCAATGCGCTGCAATCCGAACGCGAACGGCTTGCCACCCTCTATCAGATCGCCCAGGCGCTCAATAGCGAACTCGATCTTGGGGAACTGATGGGCAGCGTGCTGGCGCAGTTGATTGAGGTGGTGCGGGCGGAACGCGGGGTGTTGCTGCTCTGGGATGGCTCGACCGGCGCACTGCGCTTCATGGCGGCGCGTGGCGTGGATGGCCGCCCACTCGATGAGCGCGCCAGCGGCCACAGCACAAACATCGTCAACCAGGTCTGGACGACCCAGCAACCGCTGCTGACTACCGACGCACAGCAAGACCCTCGCCTGAGCGATGCGGCAAGCGTGCGGGTGAACGAGATTCGCTCAGTGATGTGTGCGCCGCTACGGGTGCGGGGGCATCGGGTGGGCGTGGTCTATGTGGATAGCCGCCGCACGGCGCGCCTCTTCAACTCGGCCAGCCTCGATCTGCTGGCGGCGTTCTGCAACCAGGCCGCCATCGCGATTGACAACGCCCGCCTCGTCGCCGATCTACGCACACGCATCCGCGAGATCAGCGAGATGAAAACCTATATGGAAAACATCTTCGCCTCCATCGCCAGCGGCGTGATTACCACCGATACGCAGGGCTTGATCACCACGTTCAACCGCGCCGCCGAGCATATCTTCGGCGTGAACGGCGCTCAGGTGGTCGGGTTGCCCTATCAGCGCGCGCTCGCCACGCTCAGCAGCGATGCAGCGACACTCGCCGACATTCTTGATGTGATGCGCCTGGCGGTGGTCAACCGGATGGTCACGCTTGGCAAGGAGTTCCAGCCGGTCGCCCCCGGACGTGGCGAGTTGACGCTACGGCTGAACGTCTCGCCGCTGCAAGAGGTGGACGCCAATGGCCAGACGGGCGCTCCGCTAGGCGTGGCGATGGTGGTGGATGACTTGACCGACCTGCGGCGTAGCGAGCGCCAGGCGCGCGAGATTCGCAATCTCTTCGGGCGCTACGTCCACCCGGAGGTAGTGAGCTACCTGCTGGCGAATCCCTCGGCCATTCACCTGGGCGGCGAGACCCGCCAGATCAGTGTCGTCTTCGCGGACATTCGCAACTACACGCGGCTGGCCGGCAGCCACGAGCCAGCCGAGGTGCTGGGCATCCTCAACCAGTATCTTGAAGTGTTGACCGAGGCGATCTGGGAGGAGAAGGGCACCATCACGATGTTCATCGGCGACGCGCTGATGGCGATCTTCAATGCGCCGCTGCCCCAGCCCGACCATGCGCAGCGGGCCGTGCGTGCGGCCTGGGCGATGCGGCTAGCCCTGGCGCGCTTCCATGCCTCGCAGAGCCTGCGGGCGCTCGATGGCGCGACGGGTGTGACCAGCGATCCAACCGATCTGAGGACGCAGGTGGAGTATGGCATTGGCGTCCATACCGGGCTGGCGGTGGTTGGCAACATCGGCGCGCGTGAGCGCCTGCAAAACTACACAGCGATTGGCGACGCCGTAAACATCGCCCAGCGACTGCAAGCCAACGCGCGGGACAACCAGATTATTCTGAGCGCCGCCACCTATGCGCAGGCGCAAGACATCGTGCTGGTCAAGCCGATGGAGCCGCTGCTGGTGAAGGGCAAGACAGAGCCTCTGACAGTCTACCAGCTCGATGGCCTGCGCGACTGAGCGTATCCGCACAGACGGTTCATCACCGCCAATCTACCTCCGTAACTACGTCTGGAAGGATGGTGACGCGCGTCGGTTGCGTGGGATTTGGCCCCCAGATGGTGTAGTCACCCGCTGGCATGGGCAGGTAGACGGCGGCATAGAGCGTACGCCCGTTGACACGCCGCTCCGCCACATCAGTATGCGTGCGCTTGTCATCAGCCCGCACGGGGCTGATCTCGATCTCGTCGCCACAGCGGGCCGCGTCGGTATAGATGATCAGGCTGCCCATATCCGCGCCAATATCCATCACCACTGGCGCCGTATGCGCCCGCTGATGATGCGCCTCGCTCATGTGTGCTCCTCCTTTGCTCTTCACATATGATGCGCCTCCTCTCTCTACAGAGGGAAGGCGCCGATGCGACTTGCCGCATCCTGCAAAGCCGCGCGGCAAGCCGATGATCTCGCTACTGGCCTACGAAGCCCACACGACTACGATGGATCGTGCTTGTGATTGTAGCCCTCGTTAGGGACGCCCAGATAGGGGAAGGTGTCCAGATACGGGACGCCAATATCGGCGGGCGTCACTCCATCCGTCACTACCGAGGCGGCGGCGTCGGGCGTGTAGCTGTGGTTCACCAATGGATAGGTTACACCGGCTATCGCGCGCAGTTCGATGGTCACAACATCGTCGAAGACACGCCGTCCATTGGGGAAGCCTGCCAGGTCGCCGCCCAGGATGCCGAGCATGTTGGGGTGGCTTGCTGGCGGGATCGCCATGTTCAGCCGCAGCATATCGGCATAGCTCGTACCGGTATAGTTTTGGAAGCCTGGGATGACGCCAGACGGCAGCCCCGTCAGCAGGATCGCCACCAGGTCGGCGCGCGCCGCCGTCAGCCCCGCCAGATGTGGGAAAACGCCTGGATACAACACCGGAAGGAGCTTCGCAACCTCCGGGTGCTGCACATAGCTGAGGAACTCGACATCGTGGCTGGGGGTCAGCGAGTTCCAGAAGTTCTTCTTGCCTAGCGGCACGATCACCTCGTTGAACAGCGGATTGCCCAGCCGCGAGACCTGCACCCACGGGCCGGAGCTCCAATCGGGCGTGTCTGCGCTGCTGCGCACGGTGGCGCGCTGGCGGCTGGCCGAGGCCCACACGCCAATTACTGACTTGGGATCGTTGACATTCGTCGGGTTCCGGCCGTTGGCCGTCAGCGTCGTCTTGGGAACCTGGATGGCGATGGTATGGACATTGAAGCCTTTCAAGCCATCCACCCCAGGCGCGGCAGGCGACGGGATCAGATGCAGGTTCTGGAAGGGACGCAGATCGAGCAGGTCGAAGACCGAACCGAGGTCAACGTAGAAGCCGTCGGCGCGCTGCCCGGCGAATACCTTCTCCCCGCTGTGCAGGGTATGCACGGCGGCCTCGGCCAGCGCAGGGTAGTCCGGTGTTGAGCGTGGGCCGATCCGGCAGGGAGGGCTGGCCAGGTTTTTGCCAAGTGTCCCTTGCCGACCGTCCTCATTCACACGGGTGACGGAGTAGAACTGGCGGAAGTTCCAGTTGGGGCTATCGAGCGAGAGAATCTGGCCGGTGTTGTAGAGAAACGTATCGGGGTTACGTATCTCTGTAGTAAACCGGAATTGATAGGTGATGTCGGCCTGCGCGTCGGCGTCGTTGTCGATGTGAATCTCATAGAGCACATCGTCGCCAAACTCGAAAAAGTTGGGGCCGCCGGCCGGTTCTTCCAGCGGGATGAAGTTGGCGATCAGGGTGACGGTATCGGGCTTGTCGGGGCTGACGAACGCATACACATCGGTATTGTCAGCGACAGGGTCTTTCGCGATCTCTGGGGCTTCACGATGCGATGACATAAGCATGTCTCCTTCTTTGAGGATTATTGGGCGGCGTTGGCCAATCGAGCGACTAACGCGGCATCGTGGATGACGACCTCTTTTTCACCGTAGAGCAAACGCACCTCGTCGCCTGCTGCGTCGAGGATATACAGCATCAGGGGAGCATGCAGCGCCGCGCGAGGAGCTGTCGTCTTCGCGGCTACTGGCGCTGCGTGAGCCACTTGCGGGCTGAGCAGCCCGAGGCTCGCCAGGTTTCCCATGCTGCCCGTTGCGATCCCTAATGTCGCTATACCAATCGCGCCACCCGTCATGAGCTTACGCCGAGACAACGCGCCATCGCTGGTAGGCGCGCTGGTTCTGGCTTGCTTGTTGGTCGTCTTGGTCGTCTTGGTCGTCTTGGTTGCTGGGATCACCTGAGGCGTCTGCGCCTGTTTTTGAGACTTCACGGTTCTCAACCGTCTGGCCATTGCATTACCTCCAGAATCACTGAGGGAACATGGTGGGAGTATACTGCTACCACCAAAGTGTAAGAAGCGTTCGAGGCAAACGCGCTACCCAATTCAGACAACTAAGCGCCGGGCGGCGCCGCTGTTTCACCACACCCACACTACACGCACACGCTACGAAAAAATAGTGGCCATATGTGCCGAAGAGAGTTGACAAGGTTTGAGTGTCAGATGTACCGGCCTGCCTGCTTTGTTTGCCGATGTCTGGTATGCTCTGTCAGCGGGATCGCGCATATTGCCTGCCAATTATGCAGAGTCGCAGCGCCACTTTTGGAAAGTTCTCTTGTTTCGTGTATCGCAACGAATTGGCGCTTGCCGATTCCAAGACAAGACCCGCACGCAGCATTCCAAAATCGAGGCTGCCTGTAGCGTCTATTTCAGCATGTCATAGAGGCGCTGACCTAGAGCAGTTGTTGAGAAAGGAGCGCAGGCTGCCGTTGGGCTTCCTTCACAGGGGCAACCGCAAGCCTGTCAGCTGGTATGATGGATGAGCGTATCGCCAATGAGCTGCCGCAGCTCCATCGGTTGCGCCGCCGCCTTGCGCGCCTGTTCAACCTACGCGATGTGACGGTTACCATCCCTGGCACCCCCATCCCCTACGTGATGACACTACCCGCCGACCCAGACGCCCCGCTCGACCAACTGATGGCGCGGCAGAAACACCAGGAGCAGGAACAAGCAGGGAGATCACAGCAAACAGATGCGCCGATTGGGCAGGCGGAAACACTTCCGGTAGGGAATACCCTTGCCATCCGTGCGGCGCGCCAGGCGCAGGCAGCGTTGACCACCGGAGCCTATGCGCCGTATTGGTCGCTGCTCTGGCCAAGTGGCATGGCCCTGGCCGAAGCGCTGATGGCGACGCCGGAGATCGCGAGTGGGCGGCGCACGCTGGAGCTTGGCTGCGGTCTGGGGGTGACGGCCACGGCGGCGCTGGCCTGTGGCGCGCGTCTCTGGGCGGCGGATCTCTTCGCCGAGGCGCTCCTCTTTTGCCGCTACAATACACTGCGCAACGCGGGGCGCTCGCCGCAGCCGGTGTTAGTCAACTGGAGGACAGAGCTAGGGCGAGCCGCCTGCATGGCCGCCGGACCGTTCGATCTGCTGCTTGGCGCTGATGTACTCTATGAGGAAGAGGATATTCAGCCGTTGCTCACCCTCGCGGAGAAGCTATTGCCTCATGGCGGCGACTTCTGGCTGGCTGAGCCGGGGCGCCGCACCGCCCAGACGTTTGCCCTGGCCGCCGCTCTTCGCGGTTGGCGCGATGAGACGACTGTGTATACCAGCCACTGGGCGGACGAGGATCGTCCCTCGCGGGTAGTTGTTCACCGTTTTACCCTGTCGGAGCATCCCCTCATATGACACGCTTACCTCACCGTCCGCGTCGCCCGTACCAACCATCTTATTCCGTCAACAGCGATACAGCGTCAGATATGCCAGCGTTCGCCAGTGTTCAGGATGGCGCGCCTGACTTTGAGATCGAGGCGACTGAGATGCTCTTGCCGGACGAGCAGTCCCAGCAGGCTGCTGGGCAGCAAAGCGATGAGTGGAGTGAGCTTGCTCCCGATGACACGCACAACGCTGGTAGGCCAGAGCGGGAGGCGTCGCCAAGGGCCAGGCGTTCGCCGCTGGCCACACGTCCCCATGCGCGACGCCGCCGTACGCTGGCCGGACTCTCCATCGGCGCAATGGTGGCAATCGCGGTGGGGCTTATACTTGTGATCAGCCTGCCAACGCCGCAGACGATTGGTGTGTTGCTGCACCTGCCCACCCCAACCACGACGCCAGTTGTGTTGCCGGGCGATACCCAACTCTATGTGATTCGCGGTGTGTATTGGGGCGACCTGACGATTGACGGCAAGACAATCACAACGAAGGAGCTGACAGTTGGCCCTGTCAGCCTGGGGATTGGCCGTCATCAGATCGTCTATCACGCGCGTTTCTTCCCCACGCTACACTGCATGTTGAGCGTACCACCTAGCAAGGCGGATACCTGCCCACTCGTTCCACAAGCTCAGGTTGATACACCCAACCCTGACTTTGGGCGTGCGCGCATTCTTGACCTGGGCGCGACGTTCAATCGTCTGCCTGCGGCGGAGAGCCAGGCATTGCTCGGCGCGCTCAACCAGGCGCTGGGGAAGCTCACCCAAACGAGAACGCTTGCGCCGGGCGAACATTACACCACAGCGAACGGGCAGATCGCCAGCGCCGATACGCCACTGACCGCGACGCTCACCCCCAGCGTTCCCGCCTCGCAACATCTTTATCAGCCTGGTCGGCCCGACGCGGCGCGCAATGAAGACGCTTGCGATCCCATCTGTGACTTTCAGGGGTCATATGGCGTGCTGCTGCATAGCTGGCAACTGGCGACCTATCTCTACACGAGCTGGCGTTTCACTACCCCTGCTGGGCAGAGCATCGTCCCACCGACACGCAACATTCCTCAGGGACAACGCATCCTGCCGTTCTTCGCCTGGTGGGATGCCAGCAACGGTGTCGTACGCTGGCATGTCTCGGTCTCACCGGTAATCATAGCGGATGTGGAATGCGCTCAGGGGCAACAACAGCTTTTCGATCTGGCCAACCGAACCAATATCAGCGGGGCAGCGTTGGAGCCGATAGTCCAGCAGGATGCGACACAGGGCTGCCTGTTACTCTACCAGCCGCCCAGCCAGACACAACCGCTGAGCGCCGCCGCGCAGGTGTTCTATCATTTTGGGGTGTTGCTGGCGGTCAACGACGTGGCGCGCCAGCTCTTTCCCTCGCTGCCCCTTGTCACCCCCAGCGAACTTACTACGGCAGCGCAACTTTTCGCTCAGGAGCAGCCATAACCAACGAGGAGGTCATGCTATGAAAGCGCAACCCACCACCGTTCACAAGCTCGACGCGCAGGGCCGCTTTATCCTCGCCTATGAGGGAACGCTCAGCGAGCGGTTTGCTGATGGTGTGAGCATCGAGGCGCAGTGGACACGCAAGCCGCTCTCGCTTGGCTATACGACCTTCGAGACCTGCGATCACTTTATCGAGTGGTACTACGCCGACCGCTGGTACAACATCAACGAGATTCACGATGGGCGGACTGGCACGCTGAAGGGCTGGTATTGCAATGTCTCATCGCCCGCCGAGATTGAGACAACTCCCACGGGCGACCTGCTCATCAGCTACCGCGATCTCTACCTCGATGTGTGGGTGACGCCTGATGGAGCGACACGTACACTCGATGAAGACGAGTTCGCCGACGCAGAACTCGACGACGCGACACGTGAGGCAGCGCACGCAGGGCTGGCGGAACTGCTTGTGTTGGTAGAGCAGCGCGCCGCGCCGTTTGACAGCATAAGGTAAGCGCATCACACACGTCCCATCACACACATCTCCTTCGATAGCTTGACAATTATATCATGATGATATATCTCTTGGAGAGGTAACAGGTTTGGAGAAGGGGAAATGGTCTCTCTGTCATGACAACGATGCCTGTTGAACGACGCCGCAACCTCTGGCTGGAACTCTTCATTCTGGGCGAGCTGATGGACGCGCCGCATCATGGCTACCAGTTGCGCGACATCCTGACACGCATGCTTGGCCCCTACCGTCGCATCAGTTGGGCGACGCTCTACCCGTTGATCCATCAACTTGAACAGGCTGGCTTCATCGCCGCATCGCATGAGTCCGGCGGGGAACGTCCGCCATCAGAGGAAGGGCCAACGCAAGGGGAGACAGCGCCAAACATGCGCAGACCGCAACGCTACCGGTTAACCGAGAGCGGGCGCGAGCGATTCTTCGCACTGTTGCGCGCGCAAGACGCCTACACAAGTGAGTATCGTGAGGTCTTTACGATCAAGCTGCTCTACCTCCATTTCCTGGAACCAGACCAACAGCGCGCGTTGCTGACGCATGGGCGCGAGTATTTCGTCCGTCAGCGTGACCATACACGCCATGTGTTCACAGCCGCCTCGACAACTGCTCATCTATCGCCGGAAGAGCGCGAGCCTATCTTCCGTATGAACCGCTTTCGGCTCACGAGCGTCGAAGCCGAGATACGTTGGATAGACGAAGAGTTGGCGCGCTTGGAATCCGTTCAGTCTTCATAGCGTCATAACAAGGAGCAAACCATGAGTACACCAGCTTCGGTGAGCACGACGGCGCCAACAAACGCCGCACTACAGCGGGCAAGCATTGTCGCCGTGATCGCCGCCGTGCTATTCTTTGTGCATATCTCGCTGTATTTCACGCCGTTTGTCTCTGTCCTGCATGACACGGTGCGAACCATCTATTACATCGAGCTCGATGCGCTGCTGGGGGTGATCGAGCATCTGATGCTGTTCCAGGTGATCGCCGCGCTTCCGGCGCCACAGTGGGCGAAGCAGGCGGGCTACGGCTGGCTGGTGATCGATATGGCAACGAACATCATGCAGCTTGGCGGCGTGCCTGCGGCGTTGCCACTACGCTACGGTGGGCATATCGCGGCAGCGGTGTGGGCGGCTGCCGCCTCATGGCAGGCGCGCGGAGCGTTGCGTGTCGTTGGGGTGATCTATGCCATTGATCTGGCGCTCTATTCGTTCATCTGGCCGTTCAGCAGGCTCTCGTTCCTGGTATTGTTGCCCTCGCTGGTTTTGCTGCCGGTCTGGTTGCTGCTGGTCGCAGGGGAGATACGCCGGATGCGCGGCCAGCTTGTCTCATGAAACGCATGTATCTGGAAGCCGCGTCAACAACGCAGCAAGCCGACACGTGATAACGTCATAGCGGTTCAGTGGTTGGCCCTGCATACACGAGCGATGTGGTATGCTGGACACACGCCGCCAGAGACGGCGGCGGTACTTGATCTCGCTGCATCATGGCGCTCACAAGCGAAAAGGATACCCGTCCCATGCAGTTGCTTGGTTTCGGCATCATGCTGGGTTTCTATGGAAGCGTCTTTGTGCTTGGAATACTGGCGGGTATGGTCGTGAACGTTCTGGCAGATCGCCTGCCGGTCGGCAAAGGATGGCGCACACGTAGCCGCAAGATACGCGCCTGGGCCACACCGCTCGCGCTGGGCGCCATATTTTCGCTGCTGCTGGCGCATCTGCTGATAACACTTCCCTCGCTTGCACTCCAACGCCTCGGACAGGCGGATCTTCCCCTCCCCATCGTCTTCTTCATCCAGGCGTGGAGCGCCGCAACGCTGGTAGGCGTCTTCATCGTTGACCTCGAGCACCGGCTGATCTTCGACTGGGCGCTGCTTCCTCTGGCGCTGGCGCTGCTCGTGTGCGCGTTCACGCTGATGCGTGCGGCGTGGCCCGCGTTGGCGATTGGCGTGGCGCTGGCGGGCGGTGTCTTCTTGCTGTTCTATGGCCTGGGCTATTTGATCTATCGGCAGGAGGCGCTTGGCTTTGGCGATGTGAAGCTGGCCACGCTGGTCGGGCTGATCGTTGGCTGGCCTGGCGTGACCACTGCGTTGCTGGCCACCGCTGTGATCGGCGCTGTTGTCAGCCTGCTGTTGCTTGGCTTTGGCGCGGTGGGGCGGCGCACATTCATCCCGTTTGGCGTCTTCCTGGCGGCGGGGGCGATCATTGCGATGCTGACCACACTACCCGTGTGGTAAGGTACGGCCCCACCCCAACCCCTCCCCCCTTTGGGGGAGGGGCTTTCTGTGCTGAGTGAATTAGGGTTTCCTCTCCCGCCGCAGCGGGGGAGGGGTCAGGGGTGGCTACAGATACTTCTGCGCGTATTGGTCGGGCAGGCCGCCTGCGCCGCCCTCCAGATTATCGAGCCAGCCATGCTCTTTGTGGACAGGCAAGCCTTGCGCCTGCCCTTCAGCATGGGTAATATAGGGCAGCAAGTGGCCTTCGAGCAGTTCGCGCCGCTCCACATGCTGCTTGTTCTTCATTGCAGAGGCGCGCATCAGCGCCAGCCCTGCCAGCGGATCGTCCAACTCGGCAGCTTTCTCCTGCGGGAGATCAAGGTGTTCGGCCCACAGCTTTTGGCGCAGATGGCGCGCGCGAGCAGGATGCAGCGAGACGACGTTAATCTCTGCGTCGCTACGCATGCCCCGGCTGTTCAGGTTCGCCGAGCCTGCCGTCCACAACTGGTCATCAAAGATGCCCACCTTGGCATGGACGTAGACTGGGCGATAGAGAACGCCACCAGGCGCGTTCTCGTGCTGATCGGAATTGCCAAGCGTGAAGACAAACAGCCTGCCTGCCTCCACAGCCTCAGGCGCGCGCTCGCGCAGCCATTGTACGCCCCCGTCGGTGAACTCACGCCCGCAGTTGGGATGATCGGGTAGGGTAAGCGCCACCGTGACGCCGCGTTCGAGCGCCTCGCCAATCGCCTCGAAGACCTCCATCATCTCCGGGCTACGCTCGCCCCACTGTCTGATGTCCAGCCCAATGTAGACCTCTTTCCAGAGATATTGGTTCTCAAAATAGGCGAACGTCTGCGCCTGCCCTAGCGCCCACTGATAGGCGTCGCGAATGGTAAAGATGCCGTCCGGCGCGAAGGCGTAGGTATTGTGTGGGATGGTGCGGACGATCTGCGCCATGTGGCCGTTTTGCTGGGGCGCAGGCGGCGCCTTATCAAGCTCGGCGGAAAGCTCTGCGGGCCAGTCGGCGCGCTTGTGGCGTTTCGCGGTGTCATGCCAGCGTTGGGCGATATTGCGCAACACATCGGCGACGATTGGCCCCTCGATCACCGTATGCACGTCGTGCCAGGGATGCTCCGCCGCCGACATTTGAATGCCCTTATCCTCAGGCAGCGTCAACACATCCGTGCCGCGCTCAATGGAGGCGCATGGGTGCTGGTGGGTATCCCAGCGGTCATAGTCACCGTCCGCCTGACAGGTGAGGTCTATTCCGCCGACGAACGCTATGCGGCCATCCACCACCGTACACTTCTGGTGAAGCGACTGCGTGATGTGGGTGATCTTGCGGCTGCTGTCATCGAGTAACACGTCAACGCCCACCGCTTCCAGTTCCTTGGCCTCATGGGCGGGATTGTTTGTCAGATGTGCGCCGAGATTCAGCGCATCCCACAGCAAAACACCGACCTTCACGCCATGCGAGGCGGCGAAACCGAGGACATCGCACACAGTCAGATGATTGGAGTTCCACAGGTCAATCGCCTCGTCGCTCAGCCCTTCGGCGCGCAACCCCTCGATCAGCGCCCGCTGCTCATCGCTGCCCTCGGCGCCAACATGAGTATCTTCCCCACGCACCATCGGTAGATCGGCGCGTATATCCCATCCGGCGATCAGGATGTAGCGTTTGGCGCTGAGGAACGCGCGGCACATCGCCAGCATGGCGGCGCGCCCATCAATCAGCGGGTGAACCTGGTTTCCCGCGCGCGGCGGGAAGTCTCCGCTTGCCCAGATGGCGTTATGCTCAGTCGTCTCGGTTGTCTCGGTCGTCGGCTGTTTTGGCATTGTCTCTACCTACCTGATCTGAAGAGAAGCGTCTACTCTGTTGTATTGTATCGCATAGCGCCGCAAGCCCTCCCCTCACAGTACACTCCACCAAACGTCCTCTTTGCCTAGGGCGTATTTCCACTTTTGTACGCCATACGTGTATACTACAAACAGTGAACACCTGTTCGTTGCCACAGGGGCGCCAGCAGCAGAAGGAGCGTCAGCCATGCGCATTGTCAGCGTCGGCGATCTCGTCAACTATCTCAAGGCCCTCATGGGGGAGGATTACTACCTGCAAGACATCTGGGTGCAGGGCGAGATCAGCAACTACACCCAATCCAGCGCGGGGCATCGCTACTTCACGCTGAAGGACGAGGACTCCGCGCTCCGTTGCGCCTTCTTCGCCAGCTATGGGCGTGGGCGCGGCGCGCCACAACTGCGCAACGGGATGGCGGTGCTGGCGCATGGGCGCATTGATCTCTATACACAGCGCGGCGACCTTCAGTTTTATGTGGATGCGGTGGAAGACGCCGGTATCGGCACGCTTCATCTGCGCTTTGAGGCGCTTAAAGCACGATTGGAGGCAGAGGGGCTGTTTGACGAGGCGCGCAAACGTCCAATCCCCACGGCGCCACTGGCCATTGGCGTGGTCACATCGGCCAAAGCGGCAGCGCTGCGCGACATCCTGCGAACGATCCGCCTGCGTTGTCCATTGGCACGGGTGATCCTCGCAGAGGCCGCCGTGCAGGGCGATGGCGCGGCGGAGCAGGTGGCGGCGGCGATTGCGGCCCTGAACGCACACGGCGAGGCGCAGGTGATCATTGTGGCGCGCGGTGGCGGCTCCATCGAGGAGCTTTGGGCGTTTAATGAAGAGGTTGTGGCACGGGCGATTGTGCGCTCACGCATCCCCATCGTCACCGGCGTGGGGCATGAGACGGACACCACCATCGCCGACTTCGTGGCCGACGCGCGCGCCTCCACACCCACCGCCGCCGCGATGCTCGTCGCGCCCGACATCTCGCTCTGGCGTGCGCAGGTGGCTGACGCTGCGCAGCGTATGGCACTGGCGATGGACGAACGCCTGGACGATCACGCCGAGACGCTGGCCGGTCTGCGGCGCCACCTTGAGCGAGCCAGCCCGCTCCGCCGGATTGACGAGGCGCGCCAGCGGGTGGACGACCTGGCGA
>Ga0070737_10002741_pt1 | contig 20308 bp, 15 predicted proteins | sample Coa_R1_10_FD_66438 | JGI IMG/M metagenome (GOLD analysis project Ga0070737, IMG submission 66438) | Surface soil microbial communities from Centralia Pennsylvania, which are recovering from an underground coalmine fire - Coalmine... | ecosystem: Environmental > Terrestrial > Soil > Unclassified...
AAAAGGTTTGCAGCTTCTCTAGCGGCGTTCACCGCCATCCAGGATAAAACGCCCAAAAAGCCCTGCGACCGGCAGCCGCGTCGTTAGGCGCAACGAATGTCCCATGCTCCGATGTTTTACTGCATGCTCATTCCTGTGAAGGAGCAGGGCGTAAATTTGTCTTATAAGCTCCGGGGAGAAAATGGAGTTGCGCATTTCCCGCCTGACCCGGCGCGTTCGTGATTGGTCCTCTTCCAACCCTTCCCTCCCAAAAACTCCAAAGCTTTGCAGGGCCGATTGTCTGCTAATATGGCTTATAGCCCTGTGGCAACCAACTTTGCAATCGTTGCCTTGGGTTCGCGAGCATGGATTGATCTATTCATACTCGGAGACCCTGGAATAGATGACAGATTTGTATATCCTCGGCGGGCGGCAGCGAAGGGATTTCAAGAGTCTGGAAGAGGAATGGTTTCTTTTCGAAAAGGCTTTGATTATCCACGCCAACGCCGAGACTGGCGCTCACAAAATTTGTGTGGAATATGAGACGCCGCCCGAAGCCCGGGCCACAGAGCGCAGCTCAATTCTGTTCAAAGCAGGCGCTCTTAGAGGCGATAAACTGTACGCTTGCACCTCCACGGAGGTGATGATCTATAAGACGCCGGAATTCGAGCGCCTCGCTTACATCTCACTACCCTGCTTCAATGATCTTCATTACGTGTGTCCGACTCCAGATAATAACCTGATGGTGGTGATTACAGGTCTTGACATGGTCGCCGAGATAACTCCAGAGGGCAAAGTTCTGCGCGAGTGGAGTGTCTTGTTTGATGATCCCTGGCAACGCTTCTCGCGCCAAATTGACTATCGCAAGGTGCCCTCCAACAAGCCTTATCGCGCGCACCCTAATTTTGTGTTCTGGATCGGTCAGGATCTCTGGGTGACGCGAGCCGATCTCAAAGATGCCGTGTGCCTCACCCATGCGAATCAACGCATCGGCATCGACATTCAGATGGTCCACGATGGCGTTCCATTTCAGGATCACATTTACTTCACTTCGGTGGATGGCAAGCTCGTCAAAGTGAATCAGAAAACCCTTCAGATTGATCAGATGATTGATCTGAATTATGTGGATAATCCGGATCGTGTCCTGTTGGGCTGGTGTCGCGGCGTCTATGTGGTCGATGAGAAAAGGGTCTGGGTCGGGTTTACGCGAGTCCGCAAAACGAAGTGGAAGGAAAAAGTTTTATGGGTCAAGCAACAGGCATTTGGCCCGAAAGAAAAGCCTACCCGCATCGCCCTCTACGATCTGGAGGCACAGAAGATCCTTCAGGAGATTGATCTTGAGGATCTTGGCATGAATGCGGTCTTCAACATGCTCCCGGCTCGGGATGCTACTCTCATCCCACTATCCAACGGATGACCAGCCCAAGCCTATCGCTAAAAGTCTATCGGGACTTGGAATCTCTTCAGGAACTTCGTCCCGCCTGGGAAGATTTGCTCGCGCACTATCCCGCGGCTTCCATTTTTTCCACCTGGGAGTGGCTTGCGCCCTGGTGGCGAGCCTTCGGAAGCCATCAGCGGCAATGGGTTATCGCATTTTTTGATAATTCAGGAGAGCTCGCCGCCTTGGCGCCCTTATCCCTGGATACTCGGCTGATCGGAAAGGGCCTGAAATTCCGTGTCCTTCGACTCATGGGGGACGGCAGTCAGGATTCGGATAATCTCGATTTGCCGGTTCGCCCCGGCTTTGAGGATCTGTTCGTCCAGTCTCTGCTCGATTACCTGGAATCGGAGGCTTCGAAGTGGCATCTCTGCGAGCTCAATACCTTACCTTCCAACTCCTTGGCAGGCCGCAGCCTGGAACAACATCTGCGGCAGCGCGGTTGGACCGCCTTCGCCTATCAAAGACCATGCTCGGCGATCGCCTTGCCAGAAACCTGGGAAACTTATTTGCAACAACTTTCAGGCAAAGAGCGTGGAAAAATCGGGCGCTATACTCGCCTGCTTGAGAAAAACTATACGGTGCGCGTTCATAAATGCTCCCAGGAAGGTGAGTTGCGCGCTTGCCTTGAGACGCTTTTCGATCTCCATGAAAAGCGCTGGCGGCTCGTGGGGCAAACAGGCAGTTTTCAGGACCCTGCGCGCCGCCAGTTTTATAATGATCTGGCCTCTCTGCTTCTCGGACGTGGCTGGCTGGAATTCTGGCATCTCGAATTAAACGGAAACCCTGCGGCATCTCAATTCGGCTTTCGATATGGCAGCGTCGTTTTCCAATTGCAGGAGGGCTTTGATCCCGCCTATTACCGGGACGCGGTGGGTTACGTGCTGCGGGGTTACGTCCTGAAGGAACTGATCGCGGAGAGAGTCCGATGCTACGATTTCATGGGCGGCGTTGACCCCTCAAAAACCCGCTGGGGCGCAAAGACCGGAACCTACCATGACCTTCACTTTGCTCTGCCTCACAGTCGCGGAAGCGTTTATTTGCGGCTCAAGCACAGCGCTCAGGAAAATAAACAGCGGCTTCGTGAAACTCTTTCTCCGCGAGCATGGTCCATCCTGCACTCGATCAACCTTAAGCTTCGGGGCGTCAAGAGTCCGGCAAGGGGGAAAGCCAACGAGGGTGATTAAGAGAACTTATGTTGAAGATTTGCCGGTTTGGATTCAAACGCGCCTTGGCATCAGAGGCTTCAAACATCGCAGGCATGCGCGCGACCCTGTTCTCGCTGAAACAGGGAGCGTTCCAAATGCCAGCGGAAATCTGAAAGTTCACGCGGCGTATAAAGTCTGGGGAGGGAGTACGGACTCTGCCCCGGCCGCACCGGCGCGCTTACCGTGGTAACGCCACTCACAAAGCCGACCTCACGGCTGATTTCAACAGTTCGTTCCGTCCAGTTGGGATTCAAAACCGGGTGCGGATAGGAAAAATGCTCTACCCGAACCCCTAATTCTTTCTCTAACCTGCGCTTCGATTCCTGAAATTCCAGGCGAGCTTCCTGCTCGCCTACAAAGGCCATATTGGGGTGTGTCAGCGTGTGTGAACCAATCCGATGCCCCGCGGCATGAAGCTTGCGAACCTCATCCCAGGTCATCATCATTCCATTCGCGGCTGGGGGTTCAATCTCAAGCTCACGTTCAATTTCTGAAATGACCTCTTCCTGAGCCGCGCCCACCCGGCGCGCGCCGTATTCACAGGCGGCAAGAAAAGCGCATCGCCGATCCTCAGGACCGTCAAGCTTGAAAGTCCGCTCACTCCAGGGGTCGCGCCAGGAAACAAGACGGGTGTTCCAGAAAGCGTATCGCAAGCGGATGAACCACGGGCGCCTGGGCGAGTCAATATAATCCACTGTCACAAAAAATGTCCCACGAATGCCGTAGTGAGCCAGCACTGGGGCGGCAAACTCCAGATTGTCCCGATAACCGTCATCAAAAGTCACGGCGACAGCGCGCGGCGGCAACGACCCTTTTCCTTCCAGGAAGAGCAGGATTTCATCCAGAGTCACAGGGCTGAAGCGCCGGGCTACGAGTTCCATGTGCGCTGCAAAGACGGCGGTCTCATGGATATTGTTCGTGCCGATCGTGTCCGCATAGGAATCCGGATGGTCGTGGACGGAGTGATACGCCAGGATCAAAGCCGCGGGGGGCGCAAAACGCGCAGCCAGGCTCATCGCATGGCTTGCCGTCAGCAGTCTCTTAACCCAACGCTTCGAGTCCGTCGTTAAAGCCAAATCAATTCCTCACATCGCGCTCGCGGATCAACTTAAATCGATAGTCTCGATATTCTCCGGGATTTCCTTCTCGTCCGTCGCACGCCGCCAGGGCAATATTGACCATCTCGCGCGCGGTTACAAAATGGGTCTGATACAATCCTCCGCTTCGCGTTTCTTGCCACAATTTCTCCAGAAAATCCCGCATCGGCGCACCCAGCATCCCCTCCTCGTCCCAGGGATCCATACCGTGACAGTGAAGTTTGATAAAAATCCAGTCCGGACGTCTCTGTACTGTAACTGCTGCGCGACGCCACAATTCGAGCCGTTTCATGGTTGCGGGGTTTCGGGTGGTCACGGCGGAATTCTCAATCACGGGCAGAAGCCGGCGCCCATTTTGACCAGAAAACGAAAGCAGCAGCGGCCCCTGAATGATCAGGGGAAACGTTTTGGGCGGGCAGCCGCGGCGCAGATCATATCCGCGACGGTGAGGCGCTCGTTGGTTAAGCGGCAACGCGCATTCATAAAGCGAGTTAATCTTGCCAACCTGCGAAGGATTGGGAGCGGAAGGCAATGTAAAATCCGCGAAGCAACCTGTCTCGGACAAAATCTGCATCTCGTCATCGACCCCGCAGCAGCAGATGCCCGAATTGGCAAGAGCGAAATTCCCATGTACAAAGGCGTAGCGCAAGGGGCCCACACCATCCAGCCGCGAGAGGCAGCCGTGCTCCCCCAGAGTGTCACGGAACTCCGCCAACAGGCGTCGCGTGTTGGCGGCGGTATCCGGCGCATGAATGCCATGATGCAGATGGATTTCAACCTCACCCCAGCCTGCTCGGCAATGCTCCGCCAGGCGATCCAGCAGCCCCTTATCATATTGCTCAGCCGGGTAGAAATAGGTGTGGCAAAAAGGACGGCCGTCACTATCGCGCCAGCGATCTACAAGCAGAGGGTATTCGCGGCACCATTTCTCAAGCCGCCGTTCCTGCTCCTCAGGGCTGGCATAAGTCTTTGGATCCTCGGGAATAATGGCGGGCTCAAAGTGATCGGCCAAGGCAATAATTAAATGCAACGGTCCCTTTGCAGCCCGACTCCGCATGAGCCGCTGCCAGGCGTAGGAAGGCAGCCAGCGCGCCGTGCCGCGAATTTTCCTCCAACTCATCATCGAAACAACTGCGATCCTTATGATTAGAAAATAATTTGGCGCCGCCATCAAGCGGCAGCGAAGTTAATGCCTGTCTTTGACCCGTGTGACCGGCAACGCCGCTCACGCACGGCCCGGACATCGCAATGAACAACCCTGCGACATGACGAGCCATCTCGCCCGCTCCAGAGGCTGCAATTCAACATGCTACAATAAAGCATGCGGCCGTTGTTGCCTGGAAAATCCAGCGCGACGCAAATTACGCTCAATTTTGTTCAATTATTTATCTCCATGGATGCGAGCGGAAGGTAAGAGACGCGTTCCTGATTCAAACTGAGCAAGCTGCCGAACCATGCCGGGAAAGGTTATCTCCCTGGAAAAAGCCGAAGAAATTGTCGCTGAACTCAAACGCCGCGGGCGCCGTGTCGTTTTCACGAACGGCTGTTTTGATCTTCTTCACCCCGGACACACGCGTTATCTGGCTGAAGCGCGAAAGCTGGGAGATTGCCTTTTAGTCGCCATCAACAGCGATCGCAGCGTCCGCGCGTTGAAAGGGCCGGAACGTCCTATCTTTCCCGAAGCGGAGCGGGCAGAGATTCTGGCTGCGCTCGAAATGGTGGATTACGTCACCATCTTTGACGATCTCACGCCCCGCAACGTCATCACCCGCATGCTGCCGCAGGTACTGGTGAAAGGGGCGGATTGGGGGCCAGACCAAATCGTAGGCCGCAAAGAAGTGGAAGCGGCAGGCGGGAAAGTGGTCTCAATACCGGTCGTGGAGGGTTTTTCAACCTCAGCGCTCATCCAAAGGGCGCTTGAGTCAGATGCCTGTTAATTCAACGGCTCTTAAAGGTACTTGGATTCAACCTGCCGCTCTCATTTCCAGCGGGGGTAACCGCAGCAAGATTTCATGCAACAGACTATTTCCCTTTTTCAACCCATTTTTGATCACCCTTCGTTTCAGGCTGTTCGAAACTCGCTTCAGGAGCCAACGGGTACGCGACACCCTTTAACGGTAGCCGGTCTCACCCGCGCGGCCAAAGCCTTGCTGATTGCCGGTCTCGCCCACACTCTCAACAGACCGTTCGTCGTGCTGACCGCGGAACGGGAATCCAGTGAAACCCTGTGTCAGGACGTCGCCACTTTTTTGAACTGGATTGCGCCTGAAAGAGATGCAGGCGTCTTCCTGCTGCCCGGCTTTGATGTATCCCCCTATGAAGGCAGGTCGCCCCACGCCGAGATTGCCGAGCGACGCGCTACGACACTTTGGAATATAGCCCATGGTCGGGGGCGGATTGTGGTCACGCCGGCTCTTGCCGCTTATGGTCGCTTTCGTGACGCCCGTTATTACCGATCATTGGGACTGCAACTGAAATTGAGAGATGAACTGAGCCTCGACGATCTGGTAGAACACCTTGCCGGAGTGGGATATGAGGCGCAGGAGCCAGTTGAAGATGTAGGCTCCTATTCGGTTCGAGGCGGAATCATCGATATCTATCCGCCGGAAGTGGACTGGCCTTTCCGCGTTGAATTTTTTGGCGATCAAATTGAGTCGATACGCCAGTTCGATCCCGCCAACCAGCGTTCACGCCAATCCGTCGATTCAGCCCTGCTTGTTCCTCTCTCCGAACACCGGCGCTCGCCGGCTTTCTTTCAATCACTCGTTCGTTCGCTTGCTCACCAGTCTGGCACGAAAACTGAACGCGAGCCTGATTGGACGCCAGAATACTCAAATTCATTTCCTGGATGGGAATTCTTTGCGCCCGTCGCCGAACCCCACACCCATCATTTGCTGGAACTCTTTTCACAACCGATTGTCCTTTGGGATGAGCCGCTGGAAGTCCAAAAGCAAATGAAACTTGCGCGTGAGGGATGGGCGGCTGCTTACGATGAGGTGCGGGAGGTGACGCCGCCGCGGCCAAGGCCGGGGGAGTTGCTGCTCAGTGAAGAAGAGTTTGCCAAGGCAATCGAGCCGTTGTCTCAGGTCATGCTTAAAGAGCTTGAGATTCGTGATGGAAATGGGTATGAGGAAGGCGAGACGTTCACCCTGGCCACACAGCCTGCGCCCAAATTTCACGGCGCGGTGAAATCGTGGATTGAAGACCTTTCGGCGCGGCGGGCTCGGGGCGAGCACATCATCGTCGCTCTTTCAAGTCTTGGGAAAATCGAGCGCTTCACCGAAACACTGAAAGATTACCAAATTCCGCATACCCTGGCGCCGGGTGCGACCTCGGATAAGCAACGAGAAGGAAGCTCAACTCTCCGGAATATTTCGGGATCCGATGCGCCAAGCCCCAGCGTTCCAGCGGGCGTTTCCAACGAAGACAACCTTCACCAAGCCACCATCGCGCGCCTGGAAATCATGCGAGGGAACCTCACGGAAGGGGTTATTTTCCCGGACTCAGGCCTCGCCATTCTTGTGGAGAGCGACCTCTTTGGAGAGTTCACCTGGGGATCTTCAGGCCACCATGATAAGTCCGCAATCTCTCGGTTCATCTCTGATCTAAGTGACTTGCGCGTGGGCGATTACGTAGTGCACATCGATCATGGCATTGGCCTTTATCAGGGCCTGCGGCAGATCGAAGTTGAGGGTGAACGCCGCGATTTCATGCTGCTTACTTACCAGGATGACGCCAGGCTTTACGTGCCGCTTGAGCGGTTAGACCTGGTGGATAAATACCGCTCGGGCACAGGGCAGGATGGCGTCAAACCAACGCTCGATCGGCTCGGCGGCGCCACCTGGGCGCGTACAAAAACGCGGGTGAAACGCGCTCTGCGCGATATGACGGCTGAGCTTTTAAAACTCTATGCCGAGCGCAAGATGAGCGGCGGAACGGCATTCAGTGCAGACACACCCTGGCAGAAGGAATTCGAGGACGCTTTCGAATATGAAGAGACGCCGGATCAGGTCAAGACGCTCGAAGAGATCAAAAAAGATCTGGAGAGTCCACAACCCATGGATCGCCTGCTGTGCGGCGATGTAGGTTATGGCAAAACAGAATTGGCCATGCGGGCTGCCTTTAAGGTAGTGCAGGACGGCAAGCAGGTGGCCGTGCTTGCGCCCACTACGGTGCTGGCATTCCAGCATTTCACCACCTTTCGGCAGCGCATGGCAGCCTTCCCGGTGCGGATTGAAATGATCAGCCGCTTTCGCTCTCCCAAAGAGCAGAAAAAAATCGCGGCAGAAGCCGCTGAGGGTCAGGTCGATATCCTCATCGGAACACACCGCTTGCTTTCAAAGGACGTGCACTTCAAAGACCTTGGTCTGCTCATTGTGGATGAAGAGCAGCGCTTCGGCGTAGCGGCAAAAGAGAAATTGAAGCGGCTCCGCGCGAATGTGGATGTGCTCACCATGTCGGCCACACCCATCCCTCGCACGCTGCACATGTCCCTGGGCGGACTACGCGACCTTTCGGTGATCGAAACGCCTCCCCGTGGCCGCCTGGCCATCCAAACCACGGTAGCGCCCTATAACGCCAAACTGATTCAGGCGGCAATTCTCAATGAAATGCAACGTCAGGGACAGGTCTATTTCGTGCACAATCGCGTGGAATCTATTTTCAGTATCGCGGCAATGATCCAGCAACTGGTTCCTACGGCCCGCATTGGCGTGGGTCACGGGCAGATGGCGGAGCAGGAACTGGAACGGGTGATGATGAAGTTTGTGCAGGGCGAGTATGACGTCCTGGTTTCAACCTCGATCATCGAAAATGGTCTGGATATTCCGCGGGCCAACACCATCATCATTAACCGCGCCGATCGTTTTGGGCTGGCTGAGCTTTACCAACTCCGGGGCCGTGTGGGGCGATCCGATCGGAGGGCCTACGCCTATCTCCTGATCCCGGACGAGGACTCGCTGACGCCGCTTGCGCGAAGACGCCTGGCGGCGTTGAAGGAATTCTCCGACCTTGGCGCAGGCTTCCGCCTGGCTGCCCTGGATTTGGAACTGCGTGGGGCCGGCAATATCCTGGGCGCGGAACAATCGGGGCATCTGAATGCCATCGGATTGGACCTTTACCTCAAAATGCTGCAGGAGACAGTGGAAGAGTTAAAGGGCCTTCCTGCCAAGCCGGAAGTGCGCACTACTTTGAATCTGGGAGTCGATATTCGCATCCCTGATCAATTTATTGCTGACGAAGGCCAGCGTTTGCGCATGTATAAGCGAATCTCTGAGCTTTCAGGACCGGAAGCGCGGGCTGAACTTGAAGCTGAGTTGGCCGACCGATATGGCCCGCTGCCGCCTTCCGTCTCCACGCTTCTTGACTACGCCCTGCTGAAAAATTGCGCTGAAGCCTTGCTGATTCAGTCGTTGGATCGCAAGCAGGAGGAGGTCTGGATTCGCTTCCACCAGGAAACTCCGGTGCGGCCGGAAAAGCTGATGCGTCTGATCAAAAGCCGGCGCGATGCCATCCTGCGGCCTGACGGGTCATTCCGCTTCCGCATGCGCTCGGCTTCCGCCAACCCGATCCAGGAAGTCTCAAGCGTCTTGCGGGAACTGCAAAACCCGCATTAAGATGGGAATCAAGCGTTATTTACTGCGATGCAGGAAGGGTTGGACTGTATGAAAAAAAGCTTCATTCTGGCAATTATCTTTGGAATGGTTGCTGTTCCGCCATCCGCATATTGCCGGCGCGAACTCATTGACCGCATTATTGCGCGAGTGAATGAGGAAATCATTACGCAGCGGCAATATGACGCTGAAAAAGAAAAACTTCGCGCCCAACTTGCCCAGCAATACTCCGGGCAGGAGCTTGAAACCCAGTACCAGGCGGCGGTAAAAGATCTGCTGCGGGATATGATCGATCAGGACTTGCTGGTGCAAAAAGCGAAAGACTTGAACATTAACGTTGAAACTGATCTTGTCCAACGCCTGGACCAGATCCGGAAACAGATGGGCCTGGCGTCAATTCAGGACCTTGAAAACGAAGTGGAAAAACAGGGGTTGATTTGGGAAGACTTTCAGAACAACATTCGCCGGCGGATGTTGACACAGCGGGTGATTGAGCAACAGGTTGGTTCGCGCATCATGGTGACCCAGGCCGAAGCGCGAAAATATTTTGAGGAACACCGCAAGGACTTCAGTTCGCCAGCCGGCGTTGAACTGGCGGAGATTCAAATTTCAAACAGCAAGTGGGGCGAGGACACCGCCTCGCAACGCGCCAAGGCGGCGCTCAGCATGATTCAGGTCGGCGCGAAATGGCAGGATGTGGTGAAAAAATATTCAGACGGACCCAACGCAAATTCCGGCGGGGATGTCGGATTCTTCCCCAACGGCTCGCTCCTGCCCGAAATCTCCAAAGCGATCCAGAATCTTGATCCGAACGACACATCCGGCATCATTCAGACCCAATCCGGTTATCTCATCGTCAAATTGCTTCAGCGACGCAGCGCCGGCGCGCCCAAGTTTGAAGAAGTCGAACAGCAGGTGGATAATGCGCTCTACGAGCAGAAGATGCAACCTGCTTTGCGCGACTATCTCACCACCCTCCGCAAGGAAAGCTACATCTATCTGGCTCCTGGTTTTGTGGATGCTGGAGCGCCGAGCCCCGGCAGTATGGCCTCCGCGCAAGAGGGCCGATGAAAAAGAGTTTTATTGCGCGCCTTAAGCCCGGCGAACAGGTTGACAGCGCCTTTTTACTGCAATCGAAAGAGCGCCGGCTTGCTCGAAATGGCAGCGCTTATCTCGACCTGGAACTCCGCGACGCAACCGGATCGCTGCGTGGCAAGCTTTGGGATTGTGATCGCGTCAAGCTCGATTTTGAAGTCGATGACATTGTTCACGTGACGGGACGCATTGAGGAGTTTCAGGGCACGCCCCAAATCTCCATTTATGCCATCCGCAAAGCGGCGGGCGACGATCTTAATCTGCTCGACTATCTTCCCCGCACTGAGCGTGATCCCGACCAGATGTACGCGGAATTGTTGGATCGAGTCAACAGCTTGACAGAAGGACCTATTCGGCAACTTTTGTTGGCCGTCATCGAAGATCCGGAAATTGCCCAAAAGTATAAGCTTGCGCCTGCGGCTGTTTCTCTGCACCATGCATTTCTAGGCGGGCTGCTTGAGCACGTCACATCGCTCTGGAAGCTTGCGGACAAGCTCTGCGACCACTATCCCTGGCTCGACCGCTCGCTCGTGCTGGCGGGCATTGTCCTGCACGACCTCGGCAAAATCGAAGAGCTCCATTTTAACCGCGCTTTTCGCTATTCGACGCGAGGGCAATTGCTGGGACACATTGTTATTGCGCTCGAGATGGTACGCGACAAGATGCGCGCCATTCCAGATTTTCCGATTTCGCTCAAAAACCAGATTGAGCACATTATCCTTTCTCATCACGGCAAGCTTGAATTCGGCTCGCCTAAAGAGCCGATGTTTCCGGAAGCTTTGGCCGTCCATTATCTCGATGAGCTCGATTCCAAACTGGAAAGCATGCACGCGCAATATGCGGCCGAGAAGGATCGCGATGGCGATTGGACCAGCCGCAATCGATCTCTGGGGCGCGAGCTATTAAAGACATCGAACCACTGATTCGACATCTTAATGATTCCATCAAAAACTCGATGACGCAGGCTGAAATTCAATCGATCCTTCCGCATCGTTATCCGTTCCTGCTCATAGACCGCGTGACGGAATTTGTCCCCGGCCAGCGCATCGTGGGTGTGAAAACGTTCACCGCCAATGAATCTTACCAACCAGGGCATTTTGCCGGTTTCCCGGTAATTCCCTGCGGTATTCTGCTTGAGATGACTACCCAACTCGGAGCTATCCTGGTATTGGAACGACCTGAAATGACGGGTAAGATTCCGGTGATCCTTCAAATTCCTTCAGCCCAGATGCACGCCCTTGCGCAGCCGGGCGACCGAGTGAAGGCCGAAGCTGAGGCTCTGAAGCTGCGCGAAAACTTCGGCGAATTGCGCGGCACGGTTTATCGCGGCAAGGAGTTGATTGCCGAAGGCACGATGCGTTTTGCTATCGCGGAAAAGCAGGGGCTGGGACTTGGGGGTTAGAACGCAGTCTGCACCTCTCAATCTGACTCTTATTCCGATGGTTTTCGAGGAACTCAAAATCCGCCATGTTTCCATCCGCCCAGCGCAGATTCTTGCGCCGATGGCCGGCATCACGGATACCGTGTTCCGCCGTTTCATCAAACAATTGGGCGGATGCGGGCTGATTATGACGGAATTTGTCTCGAGCGAAGGCATGCTGCGGCACAATCTCAAGTCCCAACGCTATCTCTACTACACCGAGGAAGAGCGCCCGATCACCGCCCAGATCTTCGGCGCAGACCCCGACCATCTTGCGGAAGCGGCGCGGATGATTGAGGACCTCGGATTCGATATCATCGATCTCAACCTGGGCTGCCCGGCGAAAAAAGTAGTGAAGTGCGGCGGCTCAGGATTGCTGCGCGATCTGCCGTTCCTTCAGCAGATCTTTCGCAAAATCCGCGCGGCGGTCAGCATCCCGTTCACCGTTAAAATCCGTGCCGGATGGAGCGACGAGGAAATCGTGGCGGCGCCGGTTGCGCGCATGGCGGAAGACTGCGGCGTGGAAGCGATTGCGGTTCACCCGCGAACGCGCATGCAAGGCTACAGCGGGCGCGCGCGATGGGATATCATTGCCGAGGTCAAAGCCAGCGTGCGAATCCCGGTGATTGGCAATGGCGATGTGATGACGCCGCGCGACGCTGAAGCGCTCTACAACCAGACGGGCTGCGACGCGGTGATGATTGGCCGCGCCGCTCCCACCAATCCCTGGATTTTCCGCCAGATGATGGAATACTTCCGCGGCGGGACATATTCAGAGCCTGCCGAAGCAGACCGCTATGAATTGATCCGTTCTTATTACGCCATGCTGGTCCAGGAAAACATGCCGGGCGCGATCGGCAAAATGAAGCAGTTCGCAAGCTGGTTCACTCACGGTGTGCGAAACGGCGCTGAGCTGAGAAGACAGGTGCAGAGCGCCCAAAGCGCGCGCGAAGTGCTTGACCGTGTGGACGAGTTTTTCTCGAATACCCTCAACCTTCCCTGCCCTGCGCCCATCACGTAGCGAAGCTCGCGCCTATTCACAATGCAGGCTTTTCAGGCTGAATACCCGCAGCCGCGATCACGTGCTTTTTTCCGCCTGCCAGAGGCGATAGACTTCGCTCTTTGAAATGCCCCGGGATCGCGCCAGCGCCTTGAGCGCTTCTCGCTCCGAGAGTTTCTCTTTCCGCATCAGCTTTTCTATCTCCTCCCGAACTGACAAGAGCGGCTCGACGGGTCTGGCTTTTCCAGAAGTCTCTTGTGGGGCGACCAGAACAGTGATCTCTCCCTTGACAGGTTTCTTTTTCAGCCCTTCCAGGACTTCCGATAATGTTCCGCGCAAAAACTCTTCATGAATTTTGGTCACCTCGCGCCCAACCACAACCGGGCGCTCCCCAAGAGCCCTCCGAACATCCTCGATCATTTCAACGACGCGATGGGGCGCTTCATAAAAAATCAAGGTTTCGGAGGCTTCGGCAAGCGCGCGGAGACTCTTCTGCCGCTGCGATCTCTTGGAAGGAAGAAATCCGCAGAACCGAAAGTGATCGACCGGCAAGCCCGCAGCGGCCAGCGTCGCGACAAATGCGGAAGGACCCGGAATTGGAATGACGGGAATGCTGTGCCGGATGGCAAGCTTCACCAGCCGATAGCCGGGATCAGAGATAACCGGCATCCCCGCATCAGAGACCAGGGCCACCCGGCTGCCTTCTTCCATCAGCAGGATCAGTTCTGGCGCGCGGGTCATCTCATTATGCTCGTGATAACTGATCATGTTCGTCCGGATAGCATAGTGCTCGAGCAATCCCTGCGTGCGCCGTGTATCCTCGCAGGCAATCAGATCAGCCTCCTTTAGAGTCCGAATCGCCCGAAGCGTGATATCCTCCAGATTCCCGATAGGCGTCGCCACCACAAAGAGCTTCCCTGAAGGCCCGTTGCTTGTCTTGTTCTCCACCTGGTGAATCGCGGGCATGTCGTTTCTTTCTCAATCAGCGCGTAGATTAACGCTGGTAGTCTATCAATCGATCCTGGCCGAAGCAATGGCTTGGCGCATTAAGACTATGGCGCCTCGCATCGCACCCTTACGGGTTGCGACAAAGGAAAACTCGTGATGTTCCAGACCGAGCGCGACCGCCTGCGCTGGCCTAACGGCCTTTGTTAAACCGTCTGTTATAATCGAGATTTATCCCATGTCAGGCATCATCGGCTACATCGGCAGCAAACGGATTGTGCCTGTCCTGCTTGAAGGCTTGCACCGCCTACAGTATCGCGGATACGATTCGGCGGGGCTTGCCGTGATCAAGGATGGAACGCTCGCCATCCGGCGAGCCACCGGCAAGTTGCGCAATCTGGAGGAAGTTATCCGGCTGGACCCGGTGGATGGTTTTTACGGCATCGGGCACACCCGCTGGGCCACCCACGGCGCTCCGACTGAAGAGAATGCCCATCCTTTACGGGACTGCCACGGCACCGTGGTGGTTGTTCACAATGGCATCATTGAGAACTATGAGGAGCTCAAGCGTGAGCTGATCAGCGAAGATCACAAGCTCATCACTGAGACAGATACGGAAGTCATCGCTCACCTGGTCGAAAAATATCTGAACGGAACGCCAACCCAGTCCGGAAGCCCAGGAATTAAAGCGCCTGACCTGGAGGAGGCCGTCCGCCTTGCCGTCCGCCGGTTGAAAGGCGCCTTCGCGCTGGCGATTATTTCGACTAAGGATTTAAACAAAATCGTCGCCGTGCGTCAGGGCCCTCCTGCCGTGATCGGGCTGGGTAAGGATGAGTACTTTGTAGCAAGCGACGTTCCCGCCATTGTATATCACACCCGTGATCTCTTCTTTCTGGCGGATGGAAATATTGCCGTACTCACTCCCAATGGCGTGAAGCTCATGGACTTTGACGGGCATCCCGTATCGCGCCGCGTGCAGCATATCACCTGGGATCCTATCCTCGCGGAAAAAGGTGGATTCAAGCATTTCATGCTCAAGGAGATTTACGAGCAGCCCCGCGCCGTGCGCGATACCATGCTGGGGCGAATCTCGCCGGAAACCGGCGAGGTATTTCTGGATGAAATGGAGATCTCCGAGGATGATTTTCGCCAGTTCCGTGAGATCAAGATTGTGGCTGCCGGAACCTCGCGCCACGCCGGACTTGTGGGACGAACGATGATCGAGCGGTTGGCTCGTGTGCCGGTCGAGGTCGATTATGCCTCGGAATTCCGCTACCGCGATCCCATCGTGGACCCCCACACGCTGACCATTGTGATTACGCAATCGGGCGAGACCGCGGATACCATCGCCGGACAACGGGAAGCGCAAACCAAAGGCTCCAGGACGCTCGCGATCTGCAATGCCCTGGGCAGCATGGCCCCTCGGGAAGCAAACGGCGCCATTTACACCCACGCAGGGCCCGAGATTGCGGTCGGGTCAACCAAGACTTTCACGGCGCAGTTGACCGCGCTTTACATGTTCGCCTTCTATCTTGGCCGGCTTCGCAATCAACTGGCGCACGGCGAAGCCGTGAAATTGCTCTCCGAGCTTACCGTCGTGCCCAAGCAGATTGAGTCCGTGCTCCAGCGGGATGACGAATTTGAAGATCTGGCCCGCCACTTTTATCGCTCAACAGACTTTCTGTTTTTAGGCCGCGGCGTTCACTTTCCGATTGCGCTCGAAGGCGCGCTGAAAATGAAAAAAATCTCCTACATTCACGCCGAAGCCTATCCGGCCGGCGAGATGAAGCACGGGCCAAGCGCCCTGATTGCTGATGGCCTACCGGTTGTGGTGATCGCCACCTGCGACTGGAACTCCGGCGATTCGCGCGTGCGGTACGAGCGGACGATTTACAACATCGAAGAAGCCAAAGCGCGTGGCGCAACAATTCTGGCGCTGGTCACCGAGGGCGACCGCGAAGTGACCGCCATCGCCGATCACGTCATTACGCTGCCTCACACCAACGAGTTGCTCTCAACGATTCTGGAAGCGGTGCCGCTGCAACTTTTGGCCTATCACATCGGCGTCCTTCGCGGTTGCGATGTGGATGAGCCTCGAAATCTGGCGAAGTCTGTCACCGTGGAATAAGCGCCCATCCCGAAATCATGAGAAATTAGATACCCTGGCCTCACGAATATCTGATGACTGCCCCTGTCCGCGTCCGATTCGCTCCCAGCCCCACCGGCTATGTCCATGTGGGAAACGCGCGCACGGCTCTCTTCAACTGGCTGTTTGCCCGCCACAACAACGGCGCGTTTGTTTTACGCATCGAAGATACGGATATTCAACGTTCCGAGGAACGCTACGAAAAAAGCCTTATCGAAGCCCTGCGATGGTTCGGGCTTGATTGGGATGAGGGACCGGATAAAGGCGGAAGATTTGGCCCTTACCGGCAATCGGAACGCAAGGAGATCTATTCCCGCTTCGCGCGCGAGTTGATGGAGTACAACAAGGCTTACTACTGCTTTTGTACGCCTGAGCAACTGGAGAAGGATCGCCAGGAGGCATTGAAAGCAGGACGCCAGCCGCGCTACTCAGGCCGATGCCGTGATCTCTCCCCAGAGGAATCCGCCCGCCGGGTAAACGCCGGTGAAGCGGCGGCAGTGCGGCTGAAAATTACTGATGAGGATTTTGCGTGGGATGATCTGGTTCACGGCCCCACCCGTTTTTCAGGCGACGTAATCGGCGACCCGATCCTGGTGCGCTCGGACGGCAATCCTGCATACAACTATGCGGTGGTCGTTGACGATCACTTGATGGAAATCACTCATGTGATTCGTGGCGACGATCATATTTCTAACACCCCGCGTCAATTGGCTGTTTATCACGCTCTCGATTGGGAGCCGCCACGGTTCGGCCACCTTTCCACCATTCTCGGGCCGGACCGTTCACGGCTTTCAAAGCGTCATGGCGCGACTTCGCTCGAAAGCTTCCGCGAATTAGGCATCCTGCCCGAAGCTTTGCGAAATTATCTGGCCCTGCTCGGATGGTCGCCCGCCGATGGGAAGACGGAAATCCTTGACGACCGGGAACTAATCGCGCAGTTTTCGCTGGATCATATCACGCTCAGCCCGGCGGTATTCGATCCGGAAAAATTAAACTGGCTCAACCGCCATTATCTGAAAAATGCGCCGCGTGCGCGGATTACGGAACTGAGCGTCCCTTTTCTCATCCAGGCAGGCTATCTGGCCGAGCCTGTCACCCCACAGGTTCTGGCATGGCTTAAGAAGGTGATCGATGCCGTGCTGAAAAATATCGATTATTTAAGCCAACTCCCTTCAGCTGCCAGACTGATTTTTGAATATGATTTGAGCCACTTGAAAGACAATGAGGAAACATGCGATGAAATGAAGAGCGAATCCGCGCGAGAAGTCCTCAGCCGATTTATTCCCAAGGTGATTCAGGCAGGCAGGATCACCTACGAACAGTTCCGCGAATTCACCCGCGAAGTGCAGAAAGAAACCGGCCGAAAGGGGCGCGAATTGTTTCATCCCATTCGCATTGCATTGACGGGTGCTGCCTCCGGGCCGGAACTGGAAAAACTCATCCCGATTTTTGAGGAAGGCGCAGAACTCCGCTTGCCGCGACACATTCTGAGTTGCTCCGAACGGTTGCAGGAATTTCAGAGAGTTGCTGGAATTCAGATAACGTAACGAAAATAGATGGACCCGGCTGATGGTCTGTCGTCCTATTGAGGATTACAAATTATAGTGACGACTTCTTCTGTAGCGCCGGTGTTCCCACCGGCGTCTTTCGGCGCTGGGGACAGCGCCGCTACAGCAAATAGTGTCGCTATAATTTGTAATCCCCTGTAAGCGCAGCGAAGGATCCCTGCATTTTTTCAGCAAAATACAGAGATTCTTCCGCTTCGCTTCGCTCAGCGTCAGAGTGACGCGCAAAGGGCTCAGCCGGAAGATATACGTATTCCACTTACGCCACACTGGAAACATGCAAGGCGCAGCCTTACTGAGGTTTACAAATTATAGTGACATAGTTTTCTGTAGCGTCGGTGTCCTCACCGGCGTTTTCGGCGCTGGGGACATCGCCGCTACGGTCTCGGTTGTCACTATAATTTGTAATTCTCAATAGAGTAGTCCGGCCACCATAACAGAGTTCTCATCCGATGTCGAAGCGCAGCTTTTCCTCTCCACAGCAAACTCTATATGGCATCAATACCGTTCGGGAAGCCATTGGCCGCCGGCCCATCGAATACGTTCTCGTGGCCGAGGGGCCTCGCGGCTCGCGCATTGAAGAAATCATTCACGCCTGCCACGCCCAGGGCATTCCATTGCGCTTCGCTCCCCGGCAAGCGCTCGACCGGATGGCAGGCGCCGCGCACCATCAGAATGTGCTGGCCGTCTGTTCCGCAAAGGGCTATGAGGATCTGGAAAGCGTCATCGAATCCGCCGAGCGCCCTCTACTGGTGGCGCTGGACAGCGTTGAAGACCCGGCAAATCTCGGATCGATTGTGCGGACCGCGGTTGCCGCCGGCGCCCACGGGGCTATCATTCCCGAGCGCAGGGCGGCAGGAATCTCGCCGACCGTGGCTCGCGTGGCCTCTGGCGCAATCGAACATCTCAGGATTGCCCGTGTCACCAATTTGACCCGCGCCTTGATGGAACTAAAAAAGAGAGAGATTTGGGTCTACGGATTCGAGGCGCAGGCAGAGAAATCCTATCTTGCGCTCGACTATTCCCTTCCCTGCGCGCTGGTTTTAGGAGGAGAGGGTCACGGGCTGCGGCGGCTGGTGCGGGAGACCTGCGACGAACTGGCGCGCATTCCCCTCTACGGGCCTGTCGAATCCCTCAACGTTTCCGTCGCCGCCGCCATCGTGCTTTATGAAGCCGCTCGCCAGCGCAGCGCTCGTCGAGTCGGTTCCGAAATTACGAGAAATGCGTAAGAATAGTAGTGAGTGGTTCTCTTACAAATCAACGGCGAAATTCGAGGCGAGAGATTGAGCAGGCCTGAACGGGCACTCTCTGATTCTATCCTCTGACTTTCTCTTTTTTTCAACCATGCTGCAAGTCCACACGACCGCAAATCTTTTCGGCTTGAGCCGTGAAGAGCTGGAACAGCTCGCGGTGGAGTGTGGCGAGCCGCGTTATCGCGGGCGACAGATTTTTCATGATCTATACGCTCGCCGTCAACAGGACCTGGAAAGTTTCACCCATCTGAGCAGGTCTTTTCGCCAGCAGCTTGCTTCGCGGTTTGCAGTGATCTATCCCAAAGTTCGGGAAAAATTAGAATCACGCGACGGATCATCGCGCTACCTGCTGGAACTTTTAGATGGCCAGGTTGTTGAAGCTGTCCACATGCCGGAGAAGAGCCGGGTGACTCTTTGCATTTCGAGTCAGGCGGGCTGCGCCGTCGATTGCCGCTTTTGCTTTACAGCCCTGATGGGTTTGCAGCGCAACCTCACCGCCGGCGAGATTCTGGGCCAGGTTTACGCCATCGCGCAGGATCAGGAGATGGATTCTCAGACGAGGCTCAATATTGTTCTGATGGGCATGGGAGAGCCGCTGCTCAATTTTGCGCCGGTTATGAAGGCGATCCGGGTGCTGGCCGATCCCGACGGTATGCAAATTCCCTGGCGACGCATCACCTTATCGACTTCCGGCATCATCCCGCGCATCCGCGATCTGGCTCGCGAGCCTGTGCGGCCCAAACTGGCCATTTCGCTCAATGCCTCGACTGACGAACAACGCACAACCCTGATGCCCATCAATCGCAAATATCCCCTAGCCGAATTACTTGAGGCCTGCCGCGCCTATCCCCTGCGGCCCCGCGAACTCGTGACCTTTGAATACGTCATGCTGGATGAAGTAAATGACTCTGAGGCTGATGCTCTGCGCGTGGCGAAGCTTCTTCACGGCTTGCGCGCCAAAGTGAATTTGATTCCCTATAATTCCGGCTCGGGTCTGCCCTTTCGGACGCCTCCATTTCAACGTGTCCTTGAATTTCAGGAGATACTGGCCCGCAAGCGTATTCCGGCTTTTATTCGCATTTCTCGCGGACAGGATATTCACGCCGCGTGCGGCCAGTTGAGGGCAGAGAGAAACGAAGTGACGTCCTCACGGTAGCGCCGGTGTCCCCATCGGCGGTCTTTCCGCGCTGACAGCTTTCCCTGAACAAAGTGGCGGGCGCGCGCCGCCACAGAATGATATTTCCACTTACAGACTTCCGTTGTTACGAACCAACCGACAGACTTCCGTTGTTACGAACCAACCGAGCTCTCGGAAAATCAGATTCATTCTCTTATCCCGATCACGGCCATCATGCGTCCGGTCGAGCTGCCCTCCTTGCGATAAGAAAAGAAGAGATCGGTTCGGCACGACGTGCAGAAATCAGCAACCTGAATACGAGTGTGTGGCACACCGGCGGATTTCAACTGACTTTTGACAACGGCCACGAGATCAAGGCCGAAATGTGAGCCTTTGCGAGAAGCGTGTCCGGGGGGCGCCGTGGAAAGAAAGC
>Ga0070737_10002742_pt1 | contig 20303 bp, 18 predicted proteins | sample Coa_R1_10_FD_66438 | JGI IMG/M metagenome (GOLD analysis project Ga0070737, IMG submission 66438) | Surface soil microbial communities from Centralia Pennsylvania, which are recovering from an underground coalmine fire - Coalmine... | ecosystem: Environmental > Terrestrial > Soil > Unclassified...
GGGCTTTTAAACCGTGGAGCCAAGAGGCTCCGAGAAGCCTTGCCTCAGCATTATGGGAACAGGCCCATAGTGGTCGATGAGCTGAAGCGAAGCGGTGGTTACACCTATGAATTATATGAGGGGAATGGTGCGGATTTTACCCGCAACCGTGGCCTCATGCTCTACGCGGACTACTATATGAGCCGCACCCTCATCTGCGACGTGTGCGGCCTCAGCCTCAAGCGGTGGGACGAGGTGTGCGAGCACACGCTCAACACCGGGCACAACGCCTACGACGTGGGTGAACCCACACACCACGAACCCAAAACCCCCACCCCCGGAAACGGCAGTGGATATGAGGAGGCGTGGAGGCGTGGATGGAGTGGAGGTGGGAAAGGAGTGGGGAGGATGAGCCGTGAGGGTGGCCCCCGTGAATAGAGCCGGGTACGGTGCGGTCTCGGCGGCGGGCGCCCACCACCACAACCACGGTGGCGGCGAAGCGGGGAACACTGGGCGCAGAGCAAAACAGCCACCACCACCCCCAGCCACACCGAAACCCACACCAACAATACTACTACTATTAATTGTGTTGTTTGCGGCCGCACTCGGCGGGGCGGGGGCAGCCCAGCACCCCGCGGCGGGGGAGGTGGCGGCGGCAGCCACGCAGGGCTACTATGGGGGGCTCGCGCTGAGCGTCCTCCCACCCACACTTCAGACCTCCAGCTACGGCCTCCTCATAATACACTTCACACCCCCGGCTCCGGGGTACTTCTACGGCGCGGCCCAACCCGCAGCGCTACCCCCAGCCAACCTGACAGTCTACCTCTCAACCAACGCCCCCCAGAGCGTGGCGGTGCCCCCAAGCGTGGTGGCACAAGCTGGGCAGCCCTACGTGGTGGTCAGGGTGAACACCACCGCCACACCCGGTCAGGCGACAATAACGGCCACAGCCACAGGGTACAACCCCGCCCAAGTCGACGTGGATGTAGCCGAGCCAAGCGGCTACCCAACACAGATCAGGCTCACAGCGATGCCCGCCAACCCGGTCGCCCAGCCAGCGTTCACCGGGTCACTACTAGTGGAGCTCACAGACCAGGAGGGCGACCCAGCGCAGGCGCCCACCAACACAACCGTGAGCCTCTCATCATCCAACCCACAGGTGGCCGCAGCCCAGCCCCAAGCATTCATCCCGGCTGGGGAAACATTCACCGTAGCCCACTACAACACCAGCCTCCGGGTTGGTCAGGCGACAATAACGGCCACAGCCACGGGGTACACCGCGGGCTCCACCCAGATAGAGGTGAGCGGCCCCCAGCCCTACAGCGTGGAGGCCGCCCTCGCACCCACCACCCCAGCCCCCGGTGAACCCGTCACACTCACCGTGTGGCTCACAGACCAGCAGGGCGACCCAGCGCAGACACCTGTACCAGTCAGCGTGGCGCTCACAAGCTCCAACACCACGATGCTGAACCCACCCACCACCGTGGTCATCCCACCCGGCGCATACTACACGCAGGTGGAGTTCAGGGCGGGGTCCGCGGGGGCGCAGGGCGAACAGGCCACAATAACCGCGGCGAGCACAGGCCTCCAGCCAGCCACACTGCAGGCAGCCGTAGAGCAACCCGCCAGAAGCGGCGGAGCCGTGGGTGGGGGTGGGGGGACGCCCGGGGGGACGCCCGGGGAGACGCCCACACTCGTGGTTGAGACGCAACCGGGCCCACTCATCGCGGACAACGCGCACGGGGAGAGGGTGCTACTCGTAGAGCTCGAAGCCGGGGGCGCCCCCCTCTACACTGCGGGGGGTGGACTCAACATCACACTCAGGTCATCCAACCCCGGAGCCGTGCGGGTACCCCAGAGCGTCACCCTCCCCCCGAACACCACGTATATACTGGTACCCGTGAACACCACGTATCAGCCGGGGAGCGCGGTGGTCACCGCGGCCGCACCCAACACTGAGCCGGCGAGCCCCGCCACGGTGACCACGTACGGGTACACGCCCACAGCCATAGAGGTTGAGGCGCCCAGCACACCCCTCCCCACGGATGGGCGCGGCGTGTACGCGCTCGCCGTGAGCTTCACATCCTCCGCGGCGGGCTTCGGGCAGACGATGGGTATAGCCCCCCAGAGCGTCCAAGTCAACCTATACTCCTCCAACCCCGAAGTGGTGCAGGTGCCCCCCACGGTGACCATACCCGCGGGTGGGGGGTACACACTCATAGCGGTGAACACCACGGGCACAGCGGGGAGCGCGCAGATAACACTCACAACCGCGGAGTACGGCTCAGCCACAGTGGAGGTGGACACGGTGCAGCCCGGGGCCACCACGCTCACACTCAGCGTGGCCCCACCCACAGCGTACACCCTGCTACCACCCACCCCCACAGCAGCCAAGCCCACGCTGACTGAGCCACCGGCACTCGCGGCGATAGAGCTCTACTCCGCCCGGGGTGAACCAGCGCAGGCCACCGGCCCCATCAGTGTGGTGGTGGCCTCCGAGAACGCCACACTCCTACCCCAACCCATAACAATCACCATACCCGGGAAGCAGAGCTTCGCCGTGTTCCCCCTGAACCCCGCAGCCGCAGGTGAACTCAGACTCACAGTCAGCGCCCCCGGGCTCACACCCCCACAGCAACCAGCCCAGCTCACAGTGGAGGGGTACCCCATCACACTACAGGTACTCGTGGTCCCGGGCACACCGGCGGCGGGCTCAACCGCGCGCCTAATAGTTGTAGCCAACACCTCCGCCGGCCCACTCCAAGACGCACCGGTCGAGGTGGAGGCCCCACCCCAACTCGCAGCGGCGCCCACCCAGCTCACCACCAATATGAGGGGGGTCGCGGAGGCCAACATCTCCTCGCCGACACCCGGCGCCTACACCCTCAACATCACGCTGGGCACACCCATCGGGAAGCTTGAGGAGGAGTACACCGTGCACTTCGCACCCCCATACACACCCACGGCGACGGCGAAGCCAAACCCCTACGCCACCACCCTCCCCATAAAACCCATGGTTCTCGGCGCGGCCGCAGCGGTGGTTGGGGCCGCCGTGTACCTCAACCGAGGCCGCATCCCCGGGCTAAGAGGCAACAGGGGACACGGAGCAGGGGGAGGGGGAGAAAAGGAAGGAGAAGGAGAAGGAGAAGGAGAAGGGTACTATACTGAGGGTGATGGTGAGGGGGAAGACAGCGGGGAACAGGAGGCAGATGGGGGAGGCGAACCGTAATGACGACGACCCCAGACACCGGAACCACGCGGAGGCGGAAGGTGCATAATGTAAATGGGTGTGGGTATAGGCGCAGGCGTAGACGCAGGGGGGAGCGCGAGATCCTCCCCACCATACTGGCGGAGCTCAGGGAAGCGGGGGCGTGGGGCACCATCAAAACACACCTCATGTTCGCCGCGGACCTCAACCCCTACGTCTTCGAGAGGTACCTGGACTACTCCCGCCGGCTCGGTCTCATCACCGCCCACACCAAAATGGGCAGGCTGAGGCTCACACTCAGCGAGAGGGGCGCCCAGCTCCTAGACAGCCTCGATGAGTACGAATTATGCCTGAGGGGGGCGGTGGAGGCCGCCCGCAGAATGCTGAAGACACTCGGCGTAAAGGTCGGAGGTAGAGGTGGAGGCGGGGAGGCGCAGTGGAGGAGCCCCGAGGCGCTAACCAGAGCAGTACATATGTGGACACCCACAGGGAAACGGGTGAGACACACGCAGCCGAAACGCAGCCCAGCGAAGCGAACCGCGGAAACCGGCACCCACACTGGGTGAACCAGCACACGACTGTGAGGTGAGCGAGCCCACACACCGGGTGAAAACCACCCCAACCAACCAATCAACCAATCAATTACCAACATCCACCTCACCTCAACCCAGCCCGGAGGAAATGGGAGGGTGTGATGCACCTCGCGCTTCGCTCCACTGCGCTTCAATTAACCCCCCGCTCCCTCCTCCATCCCCCTTTTACGGCTTTTAAGGTATGCGGACAGCTAGGGGTATGAGCGCCCAGAAAAGCGGGGGTAAGGCTTCACCCACGAAGGACGGCGACGGCGGCGGTGGCGGTGGGAGCGGCTTCATATCCCACCTCCTCAGGGGGCTCACCCAGCCCTCCACCCGCGCCAAGCTCACATTCGAGTTCCCCCAGCTCGACACGCAGGTCCGGGGCGAGGTCGTGGGGGAGTACCCCCTCGACGAGTACCCCGGCGTTAAGATCGTGGTCTCAGACCTCGACGGGAAGGGCTACTACACCGTGGTGGAGCCACCCCTGAGCGGGGAGGAGCGCGCCGCCCTCTCCCAGATCATGGAGGAGCTCTACTTCTCGATGGAGCCCGTGGATGAGGAGGCGGCCGGCGCCCCCTCGCAGAGGGGAGCCGAGTACGCGGACTACGTGGTGAGGAACGTGCTGAAGGCGGCTCGCAAGGTGGGTAAACTCGAACTCTTCCGCGGCGACCGGGGTAAACTCGTCTACTATACAAGCAGGGAGATGGGCTACAGTATAGTCCACCCCCTCATCGTGGACCCCGACGTGGAGGAGATAGAGTGCAACGGCTACGACCGGCCGCTCACAGTCGTCCACAGGCGGTACAGCAACTACCCCAGGCTCACCACCAACGTGCAGTTCGCCGACGAGCGCGTGCTCAGAAGATTCGTGCAGCGCCTCGCCGCCAAGGCGGGTAAATCCGTGAACGTGGCCCTACCAATCGCCAACTTCGTGCTCCCCCAGAAGCACAGGGTGGCGGTGACATTCGGCTCCGAGGTGAGCCAGCCCGGCACAACCTTCGACATAAGAAAGTTCCCCGAGGAGCCCCTCACAATAGTGGACATACTGGAGAGGAGGATGCTCTCCCCCCTCATCGCGGCCTACACGTGGGTGGTGGCGGAGAGCAAGCAGTTCGTGATGATCGTTGGCGCCACAGGCAGCGGGAAGACAACACTCCTAAACTCCCTCCTCAACCTCTTCAACCCCAGCTACAAGATACTCACAGTGGAGGACACCGCCGAGCTCAGGGTGAACAACCCCAACTGGGTCTCCTTCTTCACACGTGAATCATCCTACTCTGGGACCAGGCAGATCTCCATAGAGGACCTCGTGAAGACCAGCCTGAGGTACAGGCCCGACGTGGTCGTGGTGGGCGAGGTCAGGGGCGCCGAAATACAGTACCTCGTACAGGCAGTGGCCTCCGGGCACGGCGGCATCACAAGCTTCCACGGCTCAGGGTGGCAGGACGTGGCCACCCGTGTATCAGGCCTACTACAGCAGGAGGTCGCCAAAATGTTCCAGGCCACCATTTCGAGCATCGTCGTCGTGAGGCGCATAATAGACCAGAACACGGGTAAAATGATGCGCAGAGTATTCGAAGTACAGGAGCCAGCCGGCCCCAGCACCGGGGCTGGGGACACGGCGCGCACCATATTCAAATGGGACCCGCAGACAGATGACTACTATATACCCGCACCCTCCACTTCCACCGCCTCCACCTCCACCTCCACCACTACTACTACACCCACAGCCACCGCGGGCGACGATGCGGACGGCGCGGGCGGCGGCGTGAATACACGTGGGGCGCAGCCCGAGGTGTGGGCCGGACCCAAACACTACGGCACCCGCTACATTGGGGGCGACTACTACGACGACGGCGACCCCGAGGGCGCCGACACGCGGATGCCACCCCAACGCGAGGAGGCGCTCCGCCGAAGCGTGCTCACACTCGTCGAAAGAAGCCCGAGGCTCACAGCGGCCGCCGACCTCCTAGGGTGGACGCGTAGCAGACTGGTCACCGAACTCGTGGAGCGCACAAAGCTACTCGAAGACCTGCAGCGCAGCGGGATACGCGACTACCACAACATATCCACCAGGCTCACCTACTACTACAGGGCGCGGAGGAGCTGAACACCTATGGGCACGTATCCAGATGAGGGTGGAGGCGTGGAGGCGGCTGAGGAGAAGGAAGAGGGAGGCGTGCTGGGCGGCCTCCTCGCCTCGGCGCTCGCCTTCCTCAACAGGTACACGGTTACGGGGATAGTCGCCGCCGCGCTTCTCACCTTCTTCACGGTGTACCCGAGGGCGCTCGGCGTGGTGGTGTACACCTTCACCTCCTCGACGGGTGCAGCCGAGCTCGCCCAGGCGGAGGCGAGGCTCATCGGCCCCGCGCTCTACGCCCTCCTCATCATACCCTTCGCGGAGGGCGTCAGGCGGTACACCCCCCGCAGACGCGTGGTTAAGCTGAGGTACAGGGAGGTGGAGGTCGAGGTCGAGGAGGGCGCGGGCTTCACCGACAGGCTCACCAGGTGGATACTCAGCCACGAGCGCCTCAAAAGGCTGAGGAACACGCTGGAGGAGGCCATAAGACTCGACCTCCTAGCCGCGGGGGACACGGGCGCCACGGCCACCGCGGGGAAAGCGGTCTCAAACTTCATCGTATCATGCTTGGCCGCCGGGGCCGTGGGCGCCGCCCTCGCCATCCTCCTCCCCCCCGCGCTCAGACCAGCGGCGCTCGGCGTGCTCGCCCTACCACCAGCGGTGCTCTACTCCCCCGTGCTTGAGGCGAAGAACAAGAAGACGGCGAGCAGTGATGGCCTCCAGGACGAGCTCCCATTCTTCGTGGCGCTCGCCACAATCATGGCCTCAGCGGGCCTCAGCCTGTACCACGCGCTGAGAACCGTGGCCACCCACCCCCTCTTCCGCTACATGGGCCGCGAGGCGAAGATAGTGGTGAGGGACGTGCAGTTCTTCGCCAAAAGCCCCGAGGAGGCGATGGATGAGCGCGCAATAATACACCCCAACAAGACCTACCAGAGGCTGATAACGGGGTACACGAGCATGAGCCTCTCGGGGGGCGACACCACATCCTACCTCTACGAGCGCTCAAAGGAGCAGCTCGACTGGCTCAACTACAGGTGGCGGCACTTCGCCCAGAACGTCTCCACGATGGGGGAGATGAGTATAATGGGCTTCCTCGTGGTGCCCACAATACTCCTCACAGTGGCCGCCTTCGCGGGCACCACCATAATCGCCCTCCTCCCACTCATCACGGTGCTGTTCGCCGTCGCCCTCTACTACGCGGTGAACGCCAGCCGCCCCAAATACCTCGACACGGTGAGGGTGAACCTGGGCCCACCCATCGGCGTCGCCGCAACCCTACTAGTAGCACTCCTAGCAGCCCGGGTGCAACCATACATCGGCGTCGCCGCAGCACTCCTAGCAGCCGGCCTACTCCTCACCGCGCAGACAGCCCCACAGTTCAGACACCTAGAGGAAGTGGAGGAGGCACTACCCCAGTTCCTCAGGGATATAACCGAGTACAGGAAGGTCGGGGTGGACGTGGCCAAGGCCATGGAGTACCTCAGGGAGAAGAAGTACCCGGCGGCGTTCAGAGGCGTCCTCGCCGACTACCTCCACCAGATCAGGATGGGCCTCAGCTTCGACGAGGCGGAGGCGCACACCGCGAGCTGGGCGGGGCGCTTCGCATTCTACGTGGTGCAGACACTCGTACGCATGGGGGACGTCCCACCCAGACTACTAGAGCAACTCACAGAGTTCCTCACCGGGGTGGGGGAAGCCAAAAAACAGGCAAAAGCCGAGATGAACATGTACCGCGTATTCACATATATGAGCCCAGTCATACTCGCATTCATCACACTGATGACCGTGGTGATGATACAGGGCTTCAGCGGGCTCCCAACCGGGGGACCCGGCGGCATCGGGGGAATCGGGTTCGGGGGGTTCAGCCTACCACAGCTCAGGATAACACCGCAGATGATGCAGATAATAGATGTATTCATAGTGCTCACCGGGTTCGCCATGGGCCTCGTCACCAGCAAAGCCGTGTACGGCTCAATATTCAACATGAGCATAGCCATAACCTCCACAGCCATAGCGCTAATCACCATCGTAGCCACCAACACACTCATGCCCATAATCGCCGGGGGATTCGGCCTCTCCGCGGGCTAACCACGGGGAGCGGAGTGGGGGCGTAAAGAAGGGAGAGTTTTGAACTAAGTACTGGTTCGTATAGAACCTACGCTTAGTCCTTGAGCCTCACAGCCCTCATCTCCCTCCGGGTTCATCGGGAGCTTCTCACTGGGCTTGGCTTGGTCGGGTGGGTGCCGCCCTGCACATCCCCGTTTTAAGGCGGCAGCCAAAGTATCCTTAAGTGATCATGATGTGCGCTGACAGTGGCGGTGGTGATGAGGGGGTGGTGGCCCGGGGCGTGGGTAGGTGGAGGCGCCGAGGCCACACCCGGAGGGATGGGGGGATACGTGTTTGAGGTTCAGGGTTAAGCGGTGGTGTGGTGGGAGGATGCGGGACACGGTTCAGGTGGCCGCCGCGCTCATCGAGGCGTGCATGAAGGGTGAGGCCGCGCAGAGCACGCTGAGGAGGCGGGCCGGCCTCAACCACGAAAGCTTCGCGGTGTACGTGGAGGCGTGCATGGCCGCCGGGCTCGTCAACCGCACCCCCAACGGCAGGTACCGCGCAACCCAGCGCGGCGCACGCTTCCTCGAACTCCAGCGCCTACGCGAACACCACATCAGGGAGGCGGAGGCCCTCACCGAAGCACTCCTACACACACTCACAGGCGGCGTCGTCGGGGAGCCAGGGGGACGCGGTGCGGACTGGGGTGCAGGAGGCGGGGATGCGAGTGGGGACAGGTACACCCACCAAGCGGGGAGCTGGGGGGCTGGCTGAGGGATGACCAAACTCAGGGAGCCACTCATAGTTGACAGCGTAAGCCCACTCGACGAGAAGGTGAACGTGGGGGCATTCACGATCACGTTCAGAGGCCTACTATACCTCCTCTCCACCCTCATACTCGCGTACACATTCTACACCAAGCACACCCCGGCGGGGTACGCCGCCGCCCTAGCCACATTCGCGGTGGGACTCACACTCATATTCTACCCACCCAGAAGCCAGAGCCTCGAAACCATAATCATACTCGCCGCCGCATACCTAGCCGGAAACACCCTCAAAACAGGGGGAAACAGACACACCACCGCCAACAACAACAATAGTGGTGATAACGCGGCGGCGGGCGCCGCCGAAAGGCGGGTCAAACCGAAACCCAAAGCCAAGCCGGGGGTGGGTGTGGGGGTCCGTGTGAAACCCGCGGGTGGGGGTGGGCGGCCAAGGCCCACAGCCGAAGACCGTGGACGGATACACCCCCAGCAGCCGCAGAGGGGAGCGCGGAGGCAGCCACCACAGCACACCACCCAAACACAGCACACCCCGCCGGCGCCCAGCACCCCGAAACCCGCGGGGAGCGGGGAGGGGCCCCGGACACCCACCGCTAAAACAGGGGTGGGGGCGCACATGGAAAAGGCGGACGCGGGGTTGGGGGAGCCGCCCGCCGACCCAGCCTACGCGAAGAGAGTGGAGAGCTACGTGTACGCCGAGATGTCCACCTACACCGCATCCATGCTGCGTGGACTCGCCTCCCAGCTCTTCCGCACACAGAGGTACAGGGAGTACACCAGCCACGAACCCCTCCTCGAAGCACTCCAAGCCTACATCACACCCCTCGCGGGGCTCCCCCACGCGGCCCCAGAGGGAGCCCCCGGCGGCGAGCGGGAGGAGGGAGGAGAAGGGGTGAGCCAGCGGTGAGCGGCGTGGAGCACGGGTCAGCGGGCGAACGGGAAACGGAGCAACCACGGCGGCCCCCAAGCCCCCAGCGGACACCCCCAGCACACCCCCCGTGGACCCCAAACACAGCGAAGACGGGAGTGAAAAACGGGGCGACCCCACCGCACCCACACCCCAAGACGGCGGGAAAACCCACACCCACACCCACATCCCCACCAACACAAACAACACCAACACCAACATCCACATCCGCAGCCATGGTGTGGGGTGCATCCGCGGAGGGGAGAGCCCACGTCTTCAGACGGATACTCCGGGACGCCCAAAGCAGGGGTGGGGTTACGGTGCGCGTCTACGCCCCCGGAACATACCGCGGGGTGGTGGGCTCAGTGGTGGATGTGGGCGAACACCACGTGGCCATAAGGAGGGTTGACGGGGGGCTCACCCTACTCGCTCTGGGCAGCATCCTACGCGTGGACGTCTACGGGGACCCCGAAGCGGAGGCTAAAAGGCTGCTACCCCCAGCACTCGCCGGGGACACCCGCTTCGAGCGCACACGCCGCAACGGCGGGTGGGAGGTGAGGCTGAGGTTCACCCGGAAGCTCACACAGCAGGAGTGGGAGGAGGCCGGGAGGGCGCTCTCATCCGCGGGGTGGAGGTACATCCACCGCAGACCCAGAGGGGGAGGCGGGGACAGCGGCGGCTACTGGGCCCACGACCACCCAGCCTTTAAGGGCGGAGGGGAAGGCTGAGTATGGCTGACGGGGAAAGAGACGTGGGTGAAAGCGGGGATGAGCCCGCCGTGGGCGGCGGATCAGAGGAGGGTGGCAGCGGCGGGAACAGGAACGAGTACGCGGGTGTTGATGAGGGTGGGGGTGCGGGACTCGTCTTCCTCGGCGAGCTGCGCTCCGCCTACAGGAGCGGGTACACCTACGACCCCGCCGGGGCGGTCATAATACCACTCCTACCAGACATGCGGGAAGACGAGCTGTTCAGAGCCCTACCCGGCCTCTGGGCGGCCACACTCCTAACCAGCCCAATATACCTCAACGCGAGGACGTGGCGCGTCAAGCGGAGATTCGTGTGGCGCAGAATAGATGAACGGGAAGCCATAGTGGAGCGCCTCCCAGACCACCAAGTGTTCCGCGTCAAGGAGCCAGCGGCCACAATGATCCTAATACTCGCAACGAAGTATGAGGAGCGCACAGTCAAGGAGATCGTGGCAGACAGGCTCCTACCACTAATACGCAGAGTCAACCACCACAGAAGCAGGCGCACCGCGGCCGGAGACGTGGACAGCGGTAGCAGTAGCGGAGCCGGGGGTGGGGGTGGGGGTAGCGGTGGCTGGGGGCACCCCCCGCTCCCGCGGGAGGCGTTCGACGACCCCGAGAAGGCGGGCACCATCCTGCAGACACTCTACTGGCTCACAGCATACCTAGCCGAGAAACGCCTAATCCAGCTCGGCTAGGCTAGACCGAAAACCGCGGCGCCCCCCGATCATGGGCACCCCGTGTGGACGCCTTAAAAAGGTGTGGGACATGCATGGCATGGTCAGCGTAACTCGGAGGCTCAGGGAACTCGGCCGCGTGGGGGACATGGTGAGGCATCTACGGATGTCGGTTTCCGCGGTGACGGCGGGGGTGGCCGCCGCGTTAGCAGCGGTGCTCGCCTCCACCGTGGGTGAGGCGGCGGCGCAGCCCCCGTTCGGTGCACCCGCACCCCAGCCCTTCCCCGGCTCAAACGTGCTACTCACATACGTGAGCTACGCGATGTACGCGGGCTGGGTGGTGGTGGCGGGGATGATAGCCTTCTACGCCATCGAGGCCCACAGGAGCGGCCACTACAGTGAGAGGATGAAGCGGGGCATAATAGACCTCGTGATAAGCGTCATAATACTCACCTTCGGGTGGGCCATACTCACAGGAGCACTCTAAGACCACAGATAAACAACCACACAGACAGGCAGGCAGACAGACAGACACGCAGACAGGCAGGCGACCAAGTCACCCCACGGGGTCAACCCTCTTTTTAAGCGCCAAGTCAAATCACTGTTTGAGTGGGTATGAGTAACGGTAGTGGTGGTAGGCGTTGGGTTGAGCGGTGGTACCAGCTCGGAGGCTACCCCTTCGAGCTCCTCAGCGACGAGGAGGCCGGGGAGCTCCTCGCCGAGTGGAGCGGGCTGCTCAACACGGTTGACGACGGCATGGTGGCTGTGCGCACCGTCGTGGCCTCAGGGCACCCCCAGGTGCCCGCGGGGTCCCCCATCGTTTACAGGGAGTTCTACCTCAGGGAGCGGGTGCACCCCGAGGAGGGCGGCGTGGCGGCCGCGGGCTACTTCGGGGCGAGGCCCTGCGACCCCCCAGCCAAGCCCGCCGTGGTGGAGGAGCACCCCGACCGCCTAGAGGTGGAGGGGGGAGGCTTGGTGCAGGTGGCCGCCGCGTACGCCTACCCCGGCGTCCTCCCCGACGGCTTCCTCCACCGCTTCTACGACCTCGCGGACGAGGTGTGCTTCGCGTGGCGCGCACTCGACCCATCACAGGCCGCCTCCGCCGTGGAGAGGATGAGGGCGAGGCTCAGGGAGCTCGCATCCGACCCGAGGGCGCCCCTCAGCACACTGCAGAAGGCGCAGAAGGCGGAGGAGCTCGCCTACAGGGTGGGCGTCAGCGCCAGGCTCCTCCGGTTCCACCTCACATTCACCTACTCGGCGGAGAACAGGGAGGAGCTCGCGCACAGGTGGAGGCGGCTGCGCGCGGCGGCCAAGTCACTCCTCATATCACTCGACATCCCACGCTTCGCCCAGCGCCAGCTATACGAGTACGGCTACGACAGGGGCCCACTCGGCGTGGAGCCAGCCTCCAGCAGGCTCACCGACACCATCAGCGCCCAAGCGTTCTACCCACTCATAGATGAGCGGGTAGCAGACCCCGAAGGCATCTACCTCGGAGTCACCGGGGACGGCTCACCCCTCCTCTGGGACCCCTGGTCGCAGAGCAACTACAACGTGGTGATACTCGGCGAAACGGGCTCCGGTAAGAGCATGACCACGAAGCTCATACTACGCAGACTCCTAGCCAAGGAGCCCACACTCAGGGTGATAGGCCTCGACCCCGAGGACGAGTACGTCAGGGTCGCCCAGCACATATCACCCAGGCTCAGAAGCGTGCGCTTCTCCGCAAACCAGAAGCTCGGACTCGACCCCTTCCGACTAGCCGCCACCTCAGGGGAATACTACACGGTGGCGGACGCGGCCGCATTCCTAGCCGAACTCTACCTCCCCCGCGGCGACAGGTGGGAGGCGGACTCCGCACGCCTCAGGGCGCACGCCGCGAACTACCAGGCCCAGACCCAGAGCCAGACGGGTGGAGGGGCAGGAGGGGCGGTAGGGGCAGGGGCGGTAGGGGGCGGCGCACCCAGACCCAGCGTGGCGGACTTCGTCGAGTGGCTCCGCCCACGCGCGGCGGACCTCGCCGAGTACCTGGCGGGGGCCACAGCCGCACCCGACAACCTCATATTCGAGGGTGACCCACCCGACCTCAGGGGGAACGTGATGTTCGGGCTGCAGGGCGTGGACTACGCCCAGGTGGGCGCCGGCCCCAAGAGGAAGAGCATAGTGCTCTCACTCCTCGCACTCTACGCCCAGCGCGAACTCTTCGGAAACTACGACAGGGGGGTCTTCTTCGTGGATGAGGCGTGGCTCCTCCTCGACTTCCCCGCAACCATGCACCTCCTATCCATGACCGCGAGGCGCGCACGCAAATACAACAAATGCTTCATATTCAACTCCCAGCGCCCATACGACCTCGCGGCCAACCAGTCGGGGCGCACAATACTCGAGCAGAGCGCCCACACAATACTACTCAGGCAGCGGGAGGGGGCGATACCCCTCCTAAAAGAGCTCTACGCACTCCGCGACGAGGAAGCCCAGACACTCATAGGCAGCCCCGAGGGCAGCGGCATACTGAGAAGCGGCCCAAGACTCACACACATAACAATAATACCCGAAAAACAAGAACTAGAATACTTCTCCACCCGCGGAGAATGGGTCAAATGAGCCCCCACGCGGAAAGCGCACACCGAAACCCCGACGAGAACGGGAAGAGAAAGAAGAAGGAGGCGGGCAGAACAGCGGAGGAGGAGGACAAGAACGAGGACAAGAACAAGAACGAGGATAAGGAGGATGTGAACAGGGAGGAGGACGTGGAGGGGGATGCACACAGACGCATGGAGCGGCGCCGAATAGCGGTGGTGGAGCCCCCCTCCCCATTCGACGAGGCACTCGTGGGGGGAGACCTCAGGCTCCCCGCACGCATATTCACATACCTCGCGGTGGGCGCACTCGCAGCCTACCCCCTCATCGCGCTGGGTAGGGGCTACGACGCCGAGCTGGGAGCCCTAATACTAACACTCGCAGCCGCACTCGCAGCCGCACCCCGCAGAGCCCAACCCATCGAGGCACGACTACTCTACGCAGCCAAATACTACACGAACACCGCGAGCAAAGCGTGGAGAAGAAGACACACCCACCCACCCGTCCAGCCAGCCAGACCGACAGCCAGCCCCAAACCCAAACCAAACCCCAGACCCAAAACCAAAACCAAAACCAAAACCAAAACCAGCACAGCGAACCCCACTTTTAAAGGCGTAGTACATCCACTCTGAACGGGGATGCACACATATAGGCTATCCCTAACGAGAAGGAACACGCGGAGGAAAGCCATCAGCAACGTGGTGTCCACAATACTGCTGGTCGCCATAGCCATAGTGGCCGTAGCCATCGTCTTCGGCGTAGTGGTGCCCATGCTACGCCACGCGGCCCCAAGCGCCAGCGTCCAGATCACGCAGGCGGACATCAGCGGAGCCACAGGCGTGATCACGGTGACGGTTCAGAACACGGGCAGCCTAGCGGCCACCGGGGTAACAGTGAACATAATCGGCCCAGGCGGAACAAGTATAGCGTCAATCAACGGCGCGAGCTGCAGCCCATCCATCACAGGCACAACCACGCTTGGCCCAGGCCAGAGCGTGACGTGCACAGCCACCTCCACCAGCGTCCAGTCAGGCGTAACATACAACATCCAAGCCATCCTGACATACACCAACGGGCAGACGGGCAGCCAGTCAGTGGATGTAACAGCAACATAGACCTAATCATACGCGGTGCGCTGCGTCCGCGCACCGGGCCCAGCGGGCAACCCATCAACCACCCCCCTCTTTTTCCCCTGTATACGTGTACCAAGACCCCGCGCGGTGTGGGGGCGCTTTTTAAGGTCGCCGGGCAACCCACACGTGTGCGTGTGTGGTGGTGGCCGCTTTGAGAAGTGACCCGGGCATCCTGGCTGACGGCTCAGTTGACGTGGAGTGGTGGGTGGCGCTCTACAGGGAGCAGGGCCTCAGCGTGATACCCCTCGCCCCCGGCACCAAGAGGCCGGAGGAGGAGTGGAGGGGGTACGCCCTCGCGGGTAAACACTCAACCGACGAGGAGAGGAGGATGTGGCTGCGCTCTGGGAGGGGTGTCGCCGCCGTGTGCGGCGCCCCAAGCGGCGGGGTGTGGGCGCTCGACTTCGAGCGCCGCGCGGACTTCGAAGAGCTCATGGGCCCAGCCACCCTCAGAAGCACACTCGTGGTGGAGACCCCACACGGGGGCATCCACGTCTACTTCCGCTCCAAGCAGGGGGCGCCCAGGCGGAGGATACAGGCGGCGGGCCCAAAACACCCCCTCGACATACTCGGTGAGGGGGGAATCGCGGTGCTCCCACCCACAGCGGTGGACCACAGGAGGTGCGGGGGCTGCGGCCTCGAGGGGGTGGATGCGGGCGTCGGCCCCGGGGTGACACGCTACAGGGTGATAAGCACCACCACGGAGATAGCAACACTCAGGGGGGAGGCGGCGCCCGAGCACACACTCGTGGACGCATTCATCAGGGCGGGGTGGATACGGGAGGAGGACAGGGTGAACACGCTCGTCAGGCTGGGCGCCGGAGCAGGCGGGGAAGCAGGAGGAGGGGTGGGGGACGCGGGTGTCACCCCACGCGTGGACCCGGCGCTCAGGCGGCGGCTCGAGGGGGACGCGGGGGCGCTCCCACCCCGCGCGGTGTGGGGTGAGGATGTACCCAGACTGTTCAGGGGCGTCGGCGAGGGGCGCAGGAACAACACCGCCTTCTTCCTCACACGCTTCCTACTCTACTACGCGGGCTTCGACGAGCACACCGCGTGGCGCATACTCGACGAGTGGAACACCGGGAGAAACAGGCCCCCCCTCCCAGCCGAGGAGCTACGCAGAGTATTCGACTCCGCCAAAAAATACACCTACATCGAAAGAAACAATACGCAAACAGAAGAGGAGGAGAGAGGAGGAGAGAGGAGTGGAGGCGTCGATGAGAGGAGGAGGCGCGTGGCACGCAAATTCAGACTCAACCCCCCCGCAGACAACGAGGCAAACACCAACCCACCCTAGGCGCTGGGTAAAGCTGAAACCCCAATCCCCCTCCACCAACAAAAAACGTAAAATATTTGGGCCTCCCCACCCTGCCGGTATTCGTTTAATAGTGGATGTAGTCGTCGAGGCTGGGCTGCCCCACGCGGCGGGGGCGCACCGTAGGCCCACGCATAGGAATCCCTAGTAGCTCCATGAATCTCAGCGCGTTCCTCGGAGCGTAGCCGTGGGGGTGATTGTTGAACACAACGATAACCTCACCTGTACCCGGGTCCTCCACGAACCCCCTCACACGTGCAGCCCACTCCGCAAGCTCCAAATCAGAGTAGAGGTAGTCATACCAAGTGGGGCTACCCCGCCCATGCAGCCTCACATACACCAAGCTGGACGTATTAGGGTGGATGGGTGGCAGCATGGGCTCATCCACAACAACCCACGACGCATCATACGTAGACAGAAGCTCGCAGGCCCGCTTGATGTTCTCGGGCTCAACCCAGCTCGGATGCCTGAACTCCACCGCGAGGCGCACACCTCTACTCTCCACGTTTGTTTTCAGGTGTTCGAGTAGTGGTGGTAGTCGGCGTGCGCCCTCTTCATATGTAAAGGATGGTGGTAGCTGCACGAGTAGGCAGAGGAGCCTGGGGCCGAGTGGCTCAAGCGACTCCAACAGCTGCTCGAGCTCCACGCGTGCACGCGGCGTGAGCTCGCAGCGCGCCTCATGAGTCACGCCGCGTGGAAGCTTCGCGAGGAAGCGGAAACCCGGAGGCGAGAGACCCGAGAGCGCCCTGAACGTGGCGGGGGGCGGCACCCTGTAGAACGTGGAGTCAACCTCGGCCACACCGAACACCTCAGAATACTGCCTAAACAAGTGATGACCTGAACGGTAGAATGGGCCCACCCACTCCCTATAGCTCCAACCACAGCAGCCAACCAGGACACGGGAGGCAAGACCAGAACTACCACCGCCGCCGCCGGAGGCGGGAACATGGGGGACACCGTGCACACCGCCCACACCTCCTTCGCCGATGCCTTTTCTAAGCTCCCGCTCGGCCCCCTCGTGGTGGCGTGGCTCCCCGCTCACGGTTATATATATGCTCACACCACTATTAATGGGTTTGGGTTGAGCTCCCAGGGACACGTGTTGAGGGTTGGCTGCGGTGGGTGGTGGGGTTACCCCGGTGGGCTCGCCGCCTACGCCCGGCGCTTCGACTTCGTCGAGGTGAACACCACCTACTACAGGCTACCCACCCCGGAGACGGCGCGCGGCTGGCGCACTCAGGCTGGGCCCGCCTCCGAGTTCGAGTTCGCGGTCAAAGCCCCAAGAACACTCTGCGCAGGCGAGGCGGGAGCCGGCGGGGTAGCGGAGGGAGAGGGGGCACGCTTCTTTGAGGTGCTCAGCATACTTGAGGCCCGCTTCGTAGTGGTGCACGCCCCCAGCGGCCCCGGGGGTGCCTGGGTTGGGCTCGTCGAGAGGCTCGCCGACTCGGGCTACACACCCGTGCTCACCCCACCCCGCCGCGGGTTGGGTGTGCTTAGAGCGGATGGGGTACGCCGGGGCTTCCCTGAGCCGCCTAGGGGCTTGGCCTCAGCGTGTGTCTACGCTTGGGACCCGGTGCTCGAGGAGCCCCCACCCACCCATGTTGGCTACTTCTATGCGCGTGTGTTCGGTGTGCCGGTGGGTGTGGCCCACCACCTGGGTGGTGGCATGGTTTCACTCGCGGCTTGTAGGCTGAGGGTGGCGCTTACACGTGGCGGTGTGAGGGTGGCGGTGCACACCTACCGCGCCCCCGAGGACGCCCTGAGAATAATGAGAAGCCTCACAGCGTGAGGGATAAGAGCAGGCCAAGCGGGGAGGACTGCGCCCGGGGTAACGTGATGACGGGTCTGCGCTGAGGCGCCCCGGGCTGCACGGCGACGGGAACAGCCACAACAGAAGAAAAGGGGATATATCCACCCCAAACCTAAGATATTCAAGCCATGAAACTCAGGGCCATCACACTGGAGAACTTTATGTCCTACGCCGGTCGGGAGAGAGTGGAGCTAGGCGAGCTGAACATCGTCGTCGGCCCGAACGGCTCGGGTAAAACCAATATAATAAGGGCGCTCAAACTGGTGGGGAGACTCCTAGCGCTACAACGCGAACAGGACATCCAAGCCTACGCCCACAACCCAGACAAACCCTTCACGGTGGAGGTGGAGCTTGAGCTTTCAGAGGATGAGAAAAAGGCCTTCAGAGAGTGGCTGGGCATCGCCCTGATCTGGAACTACAACCTATCGATTCAAGCCTTGAAGAACATAAGAGTAGTCGGCGTTTCACCCCCCACACTCCAAGACTTCTCAGAGTTTCTGGCGGCGCACCTGGACAAGGTGGTGGACGAACCACTACTCGTTCAAAGCGTCACTCTCACAACCACACTCTCACCCATATACCCGTGGAGCCTAGCGTTCAGGGTCTCCTGCGGCGGCCAAGTCTATGAATACGACCAAGCAACCCAAAGCCTGAGGGGTCAGGGCTCCACGGGGCTCGAGTTGGGCGGGGTCTTGATGGCTAAGCTCAGTGAGCTGGGTTACTACCCGCCTAAGCAACAGGGAGCATTGCAGCCGATTGGTCTACCCAAGGTCTTAGGGGAGGCGCTGGCAAACGCCCAGCAGTTGAGGATGCCGAGCGTTCAGCCCTATATACTCGGGCAACCCGACACGCTGAGGGTGCGCCAATCGGAGTGGTACACCCACTTCACCCACTTCCTCAGCCAGCGAGGCTGGGGCTCCCCGGAGATCACCTTCAACGACCTGTTCACCCTAGTATATAACACCTCACTCGTGGTGCTCGACCAGTGGCGTGGCAGACCACCCGGGCAAGTCACACTCGAGGAAGAGGTCGTAAAGCAGGGCGGCGGCATCGAGGCGCAGGCCAAGCGGGCAATCGAGCAGGTCCCACACCCCCAAGTATTCGATCTCGAATCCGCGGCACACACACTGTTCGAACTCAGCAACTCAGCATCAGCGGAGAAGAGGGGGAGGTTTAGGAGGATAGCGGAGAAGATGAATCGCATCACCGGGCTTTCACCGGTCATCGTGATTGAGCGAACCGAAAAGAGCATGCCGAAGGTGACGACGGTGCTACGACCCCTCAGGGAGGAGGAAGCGCCACAAGAGGTTCACACAGTCAGTGTTCAAGCTATCAATGAAGAGTTCGAGAGAAGGAGGCTCTACGCCTATAGGCTTGCTTTCGAGCGTGAGTTTGACGGTAGGACTCTGAGTTTGGAGCAGGTGGCGGCTGGGGACATCGAGACGCTACTCATACTCACCGCGCTCGAGGGTGGTTCGGGAAGGGTTGTCTTGCTCGATGAGCCGGGCCAGAGCCTGCACCCCGCAAGGCAGAGGTTGCTCCTCGACGAGTTCAGATGCTCCGCGTCAGACAACCAGCTTGTGGTCGTCACCCACTCACCACACTTTGTGGGCGCAGATATGCTCGGCGAAACAATACGGGTAACCCTCGACGGCAAGGGCTCACGCATTCACAAGCTCGAGGCACTCCCCTCGGAGAGGGAGAAAAAGACGGTCGAGAAGAATGACGCGTTCATCCAGGCGCTCTTTTCGAGGCTAGCCATAGTGTGTGAGGGCGAAACAGAGTACTGGGTCGCACAGATAAGCCTACCCAAGGCGCTTGGGGTGAACGCCCTCGCAGAGCTAGAAATAGTGCCAATAATAGCGGAAAGCGATACAAGCATCAACAAGAGCTGCGCCATCCTAGAAAAGCTCGGCGTCGAATACCTTGTGCTATGCGACGAAAAAGCGCTGGGTTCAGACGCGGCTCCTGCCGAGTCGACAAAGAATACCGGGAGAAGTGTGTCGTTGTACCCGATAAGGATACGGTGCTCTATCTGAAGAAGTGCTTTGAGAAGGAGTTCGATGAGTGTGAAAAAGAGCTGAACTATCATAGGGTGAAGGATATGGCCGTCTTAAGATGCGTTCTGCGGAGGGTTGAGCCGCCGGAGCCCGTAAAGAAGCTTGCCGAAAGGATAAAAGAGCTCCTTAAGCGTGACTTTATCAAATAGTTTATCGGAGTTTATGTTTGGGCGGGCATCCAAGGGAGGCGTTCTCGAACCTTTTCTGAACAGATGGTGTACTGATTATTGGGTGGCGTGCGCGGCACCAAAGCGTGGAAAAGTATCCGGACGCCACCCCAACCCGCAAAGTTAAAGTGTGGGGTGGCTTTTCTTACCAAACATGTCGTCGGAGCTGATTGGTAAGAAGCTCAGGGTGGCGCTCGAAGCCCTCAGGGAGGTGAACCGCGCACTCGCAGACGAG
>Ga0070737_10002743_pt1 | contig 20299 bp, 15 predicted proteins | sample Coa_R1_10_FD_66438 | JGI IMG/M metagenome (GOLD analysis project Ga0070737, IMG submission 66438) | Surface soil microbial communities from Centralia Pennsylvania, which are recovering from an underground coalmine fire - Coalmine... | ecosystem: Environmental > Terrestrial > Soil > Unclassified...
CCAGGCTGGAAATTTCTTTGCGCTGATCGAGGTTGGGCTGAGGAATGCGATCCCAGATGCGCAGCGCGTCGTCGAGTTCACGCGCCTGGAAACAATAGTAGCCAAGCAGCGAACGTGCGTCGAAGACGTTCATCAGTTGCCAGAGCGAGAGGCGTTCAGCAGCGGTATCGAGCGCGTCAACGGTGGCGTGTGTCACATCAATGCGGGCGTAGAGCGGCCAGCCAAACAGCTTGAAGGGCGCGCCGTAGTAGAGCGCAAGGTAGCGCGGGACGCCAGGCTGGTTCCTTTTGACGGGTGTCAGGCCGACGAAGAAAGCGCGAGTCCATGGGCCAAACTGCCAGATCAGCAGCAGGAGCAGAAATGCAACGAACCGCGCGAGGTAGCGTTCCCAGGTAAACGGCCCCATCACGCTGGCAATGCCCAACAGGCCAAGCCCGGCGCCCAACACCCAGGCGCCGTAGACAAGCCGCTTGCGATCCCAGGCGAGCAGCTCAAAGTGGTGGTGCATGGGGGTCGCCAGGAAGGGAAGCGGAAACTCTGTATGCGGAAAACCGCGCGAACTGTTGAATCGTTCGACAAACAGGAAGCGCCGGAAAAAGCCGACAAGGATACGCGCCGAGATCAGCGCGGAGACTCCTTCGAGGACGAATGCGCCGCCAATGAGCACCAGCAACAATTCGAGACGGCTCACGATGGCGACAATCGCCAGCAGACCACCCAGCGCAAGCGATCCGGTATCGCCCATGATGAGCCGGGCGCGCCGCTTCCCCGATGGATGCGGGCCACCGCGCCAGGACGACGGCCAGTTGAACGGGAGAAAGCCCAGCGTCGCCCCGGCCATCGCCAGCAGCGCGATGGTCAGCGGCCAGAAGTCGCGCACCCCTTCATCCAACAGAATGATCGCATACGAAAGCGCGGCGCTCAACAGCAACCCGCCACTCAGGCCATCCATCCCGTCGCTGAAGTCTACCGCAAGGGCGGTTGTCGTCGTCACCGTGACCGTCAGCAGCAGGAAGAAGATCAGCCAGGCGTAGTGCACATGGACAAGCACATCCCCCAACAGGGGAAGATCGCGGTAGGGCGAATAGGCCAGCCGGGCGGACAGCGCAGACGAGGCCAGCAAGCGATTAAAGGCGAAGGCTGCGGCAAAGGCGACAACAATGATGCCAACGAACTTCTGAATCTCGGTAACGCCTTTGCCCCGAAAGACCTTGAGGATGTCATCAATCAAGCCAATGAAGCCAAACCCCAGCATGGTCGCCATCACCAGGCCAAGCAGCTCCCAATCGCCAAACGTGAAGTTAAGCAGAAAGCCCGCGACGCCGCTTGCCACCAGGATCGCCAAGAGCATCGCGGCCCCGCCAATCAGTGGTAACTCACTCGACCGCGCGCGCACCTTGTTTCGTGGAGCGCGCCCCTTTTGGGCTGCGGCAGCCGAGACCTCAACCTGATGGCCACCGCTCCCGCCCGATTGATCGGGCCGGAAGTTACCGGCTTTTTTCTCGCCACTGCGAAACCAGGGAAACAGGCGCAACGCCACGGCGCTCGCCAGGAGGCTGACAAGCAGCGCAACACCAAAGGCGCTGAGGAGGAAGTACAGAGTCATATGGCCTCCTGTTGGTAGTTCACGTCTGTTTGCAGGCGCCGCTGACAATGCGCTGGCGTTGGGCGCCTGAGAACCATGAGATCGTCAAGGTCTGTTGAGGTCTGGCTGAGGTCGGCCTCAATTGGTACAACGCCATGCTTCGTCGGGAGGTAACGACTGTTGGGACTTCGTGATCGGCGCTATTTGTCTCGCGCTCACCTGCTTGTAACTGCTTACGATGGATTGCGATGGATTGCGACTGCCAGCGCAGGCGCCGCTCACAGCCACTTAGCGAAGCTCGACATCCAGCACAGTCATATCGTCGCTGGCGGCCTCGCCAAGCAGTCGCGTCGCCTCCTCGGAAAGCGCGTCGTCACTGAGCGTCGCCAGCCGGTTCGCCAGTCTCTCTACGCCATCTGTAAAGGTGATCAGGCGGCGTAACCCCGACAGTGAGATGATCCGCGTGTCGAGCGCGCCACGTAGCCCACGTCCGGTGGACCAGCGCGCGCTGTCGTCGCCCTGGCTGCCCACCTCGAACGGCCCCTCATCCGTCGGATAGACCTGCGCACTGACGTTCCCCATCCAACAGAGCATACAGCGCACAGGTGTATCGCTCGCCAGCGCGGCGCCAGTCTGCATAGCGTCAACGCGCCCCGCCAGAAAAACGGCTTCGGCTCCATACGTCTCACGAAGCTCCATCAGCACTTCACGCACCAAACCTGACGTCCCTGGTGGATCGGCCTCGCCCGCCTCCGCCGCCGCGCGGAGTTTCTCCTGGCCGCGCTCAGCCCAACGGCTCAACGCCGCGCGCAACGATTCCTCGATCTGCGTGGTCGTAGCAGGGATGTAAGGAAGGCGTTGCAGCCACGCCAGCAGATGGCGAGCAAGATAGCGTGCGGCGAAGTCGCCGCGATAGGAGCTACCCACACCATCACAGACGCAAAAGCAGAGCGAGGTCACACCATGTGGCGTCCCGTTTGTGGCCAACACAGCAAAGTCCTGTCCGCTCAGATCATGCTTTTGGGCCTCGCGGCAGCGCACAGCAAGCAGGCGCGCGGTTAATGTATTGCTCAAGGCGCGGCGTATCAAGAGGTCTTGCCGCTGGTCGGCTTGCAGATATGGAAAGGATGTCTCTTCGCTACGCTCATTGTCGTGTTCACTTACGCAGGATGATTCATCCAAGTCATCCTGCGTGGCGCGCGCTTCATCGGGGGATTGGGCTATGGCAGGGGCTGATTCGATTGAGTCGTTGGGGTCGTCGGAGTCATTGGGTGATCCCTGGGACATATTCATGGTGGCCCCCTTCTGGTTAATGGGCAGGAAGGCAAATCTGCGCGCCTGGTAGGATGGTGGATGCGTTGGGAGAAGTATACGCCAGAAAGCAGGGAAAGGGATGTGATGTTCGTGACATTCTGTCGCTCAGGCTTGCAAGATCACCAAAGGATGTGGGAAGGGCTGATGCTTTCCACATCCTCCGGCTATGCCCAGCCATCGCTAAACCGTCCGCTCATCCAATCAGCGAAGGAGGCGCTCAGTGTTGCACGAGCCTGCTGGTACGGAAGGGCATCCAGGCCGTCCACAACGAGCGGTGGGTGGGCGATTGCCCATTACGGCGCTCGAAGCGGCGCGCGATCAGCGCCAGACCGTAACACAGGATAAAGTAGATGATCAGCTCGAAGGCGAAGTATTGCCAGCGGATCGCGACGCTGGAGACCACCTGCACATAGGTATACGTCTGCAAGGACAGTTCGTAGACCCCAAGCACCTCGAAGAACGCGGTATCCTGAATCAGCGTGATGAAGTTGTTGGTGAGCGGGGGAACCATGATGCGCAATGCCTGAGGGAGAACGATCAGGCGCATGGTTTGCCAGCGGCTCAGCCCTAGCGAGAGCGCGGCCTCGGTTTGCCCCCCCTCCACCGCGAGGATGCCCGCGCGAATGACCTCGGCCAGGTACGCGCCATAGTTAAAGCTTAGCCCAAAGACGGCGAAGAAGATGCCGCTGACGCTGCCTTCCGCCGGGTAGAGCGTGTTGGCGTCGAGCGCGGTCAGGAAGTTGAAATAGGCGACATCCACGTTGAAGTTGAACAGCGCCAGTAATAAGATACGCGCGCCATAGTACCAGACAACCAGTTGCAGCAGCAGCGGCGTGCCACGGATCGTCTCCACATAAAACGAACTGACGCTACGGATGACGGTATTGCGCGAGAGCCGCCCAAGCCCAGCCGGAATGGCGAAGACCATCGCAAGGATGATACCCGCGATTGACGAGAGAATGGTGGTTAGGGTCGCCTGCATCAACGTAGGGAAGGCAGTGATGATAGGCGCAAAAAAACTCATATGACGTTTCCTTTCCGCGCCTACTTCGGCATGACTGCAACGGAGCCTGCCTGGCCCTGGCCTTCCGCCGCCCCAGAATCGACATCATGGGGACGCCTGATGAACAGCCACAACGCTTGTGGAATCCCCACCAGCCCACCCAGCAGCGCCATCATAAAGACCATGATGGCGACGCTGAGACCAATGGCCGCAATCAATTCGCCAAACGCGTCCACGATATTGCCAAAGGTGAGACCGACCTCGAGCACGCCACAGAACAAGCCAACCAGAACCATCACCCCAAGCGTCAGGAGCGCCGCAGAGGTGAGGTCGGTGCGCGCGCCCAGACGGCTGCTCTTGATCTGCCCTTCCACCCAGCGCGCCAGCCGGGCCAGCGGAAGGCTCAGCAAGAGATAGATCGCGCCAGCCAGCAGATACGCCTGCCATTGCAGGTTGGGGGAATTGTGCCCCATATTTTGCGACGCCTGGGTGAGCTCGATGACGGTAATCAGGCTCAAAATCGAGGAGTCTTTATACATATAGATGAGATCGTTCATCACGGGCGGCAGGATGATAGGAATCATCTGCGGCACGATGATCAGGCGCGTTGTCTGAAGCTGGCTCAGCCCCAAGACCTGCGCCGCCTCGCTCTGGCCAATGTCTATCGCCTCAAGCCCCGCGCGGATATTCTCGCACTCATAGGCGGCATAGTTGAGCACCAGCGTCGCGACACCTGCCGTGAAGGCGTTCAGCAGCGAGGGTGGCAGAAAGATCAGCGCGGAGTAGATCGCCAGCATCTGCACCAGCAGCGGTGTATTGCGGAAGAACTCCACAAACGCCCGCGCAGGGGTACGCAGCCAGCGCGCACGCGAACGCGACATCATCGCGAGGACGAATCCCAGGATGAGCGCCAGAGGCATCGAGATGAAACAAAACTCAATCGTCAATCCTACGCCAAGCAGCAGGTACTCATGATAGGGCACACCGGCGCGGTCGGTGGCAATCGTCAGCGCATACCAGGTCTGCTGTAAAAAGTGCAGAGTATGCGACAACAGCACAGTGGGATTGAATAGGTTTCCTGTCTGGCTGGTCTGATAAATATCCATCGCGCCCAGCAAAAACATACTACAGGCGCCAAAGATCACGATCAGCGCAGCGGCGACACCTGCAAAGCGCACTGGAGCCGGAATTCGCTTTACCATGTTTGCCTCGCTTGACACAACCGGGGTGAGACGTAGCGCCTGGCTGGCGCCAGAAAGAGCCAGAAGGCGCCAGAGAGAAAGCGTCCCCTGCAACCAGGGAAGCACAGGCGCAGGGGACACGACAAACCGCTAGCTTGGTATCAGCGGCGGACAATTCGGGACATGGGTAGGCGTGCCTACCGTGACAAAGTTGCCCAGGCAGTCCTCCTGCGGTGTCCACATATCATAGGGCTGCTTGACGGGCTGTCCGGCGGCGTTGGTGTTGTAGGCATAGCCGTTCTTGTAGATGTTCTCCAGCGTGCCGTTCTCCCACAGCCTGCTGAGCACATCGTTGATCTCCTTCTTCAGCTTTGGCGTATTCTTGTTCGTCCGGCTGAAGCCAATGCCATAGTAGCCAGGATCAAGGAAGCCGCCGACGATCTTGAAATCGCCGCTGGGATCATGCTGGCCATACCATTCGGCGATGGGCGTGTCAATGAAGAAGGCGTCCACACGATGCGACGTGAGATCGCTGAACGGCGTGGGGTTGTCTGAGGTGATGATGTTGATCTGTGGGCTATGGGTCTTGTTGTAGTCCTCCATGATGAACTGCGCCTTGTAGGCGGTGCCCGTCTCCACCTTCTTGCCACGCAGGTCGTCGAAGCTGTGGATGGTGTTGTTCGACTTCAAGACGACGATGGACTGCGTGTACACATAGTAGGGGATGCTAAAGGTCGCCTGTGAGGCGTTCTCAGGAGCGATCTCCAACCCATTCATGAAGAAGTCGTACTGCTCGCTGGCAAGCCCCTGCGGCCAGTTGGAGTACGTTACCTGGGTTGGCTGGTTCTTCACCCCCAACATTTTCGCCATCGCATTGGCCAGATCGTACTCATAGCCATAGAACGGGGCGTTGGGATTGCTGGAATCCTTCGGGGCGATGTAGGGCATGCCGCCGGTGGAGTCTTCGCCCCAGGCCATCACGCCGGGATGCAGAAAACCTGTCGCGGCGGTGGTATTTGCTGAGGTGTTGCCGCAGGCGCTGACGATCAATGTCAGCACGAAGAGGCAGCTGACGAACGCGCCAATGCGCCATCGCTGCGGAGACAACCTGGCTGAGGAATGGATCATGACAAATGCTCCTCACTTCAACTTGCTTGACTAGCTGGACGAACAAGAAACGACAACAGGACAACGATGCGCTTCCGCCTACACCGGATGCAGCACCTTCTCAAAGAATGCGCGCAGGCGCTCGCTTTGGGGATTCATGAAGACAACATCCGGGTCGCCCTGCTCGACGATGCGCCCGTTATCGATAAAGACGACGCGATCCGCCACAGAGCGTGCAAAGCCCATCTCGTGCGTGACGACGACCATCGTGCGGCCCTCTTCGGCCAACTCGCGCATGACCCTCAGTACCTCGCCCACCAGTTCGGGGTCGAGCGCGGAGGTTGGCTCGTCGAAGAGCAACGCCTTGGGATTCATTGCCAGCGCGCGGGCAATCGCGACGCGCTGCTTCTGGCCGCCGGAAAGCTGATTGGGGTAGGCGTCGGCTTTGTCGGCAAGGCCCACCTTTTTCAAGAGCGCACGGGCGTTGGCCTCGGCCTCGGCGCGCGGCTGATGTCGCACCTGAATGGGGGCCAGGGTGATGTTTTCAAGCACGCTCTTGTGGGGGAAGAGATTGAAATTGTAGAACACCATGCCAAGCTCGCGGCGCACCTCGCTCAACTTCTGCGCGGAAAGCTGGCCGTGTAGCTCTTCACCATCAATCCAGATCGTGCCGCTGGTGGGTTGTTCCAGGTAGTTCAGGCAGCGAATCAGCGTACTCTTCCCGGAGCCACTCGGCCCAATGATGGCGACGCATTCACCGCGCTTCACCTGAAAGTCAATATCACACAACACATGCCGCTCGCCGAAATATTTGTTCAGGTTGCGCGCGTCAATCATCATGGGAGAGCTTACAGCCGTCCCGGTTGCTCCGCCGGAGCGATACGCTTGTTCCATCCGAGGAAACCCCCTACTATCAGCCGGGCGTCTTCGCACTTGCCAGCAAGTGGCTGGGCCACGTCTCCCGCTGTCTGCGTGCTGTATGCCGCATGCGCCACAGCCGCCTATGACACAAGATATACGACGCCTCTGCGCATTTGCTTACGTCATATCCACGCCACTACGAGAAGTGTGGTTGAGCGCACGGTCAGGATCAGGGTGCAGATTGGCTGCATCATACGCCACTCCGGCCCGACTGTGAACGCCCTGGCTTTCGCCATTGTGTACAACGTCGTTCTTCCCCCTGGCCACATATGTGCAAGGGACGGGCGTTTTCGACGTTTCTACGGACACATCATGTCACAGACAAAACGACTCACGCCAGTGCAAGCCTGTCAACCTAGTCAAGCTTGTCTCTCGTCAGTCCATAGAGCGTCTGCCAGCGCAAGCAGGATCGCTCTCGTATGCGGTACACTACGGATGATGGGGAAGGGGGTAGAGCAATCAGGCACGATCATCGGCTACTGTGCGCACGGCTAACGCAGCTATTACACGGCTCTTCTCGGAAGGTTTGGCGGCATATGAATGAGGAAGCGTTCTTTCCCATTCTCAGGTTTGCTCGTTTTGCGGCGCAGCCTGACGCTGTGTTGCGCCTGGAAGAGGGAGCCTTTTTGCTTACCGAAATCGTGAAGTCGCCCGTCGCATGCGGGCGCTACCGGCGTCAGCTCGACAGCCTGGCCGCCGAGGTGTGGGCAGAACTTGGCCCTGCGACTCGCCTGCTCTCTCCTAGCCAGCGCGGTCGCCGTCACACCGCCGAACACGCGCTCGAGGCGATGCGCAATGTGCTGGCGATACGCCATGGCTTCACCGGCGCGCCCGACCATGAGTACTACAACCCACGCAACAGTTTACTGACCGAGACACTCGATCATCACGTTGGCCTTCCCATTACGCTGAGCGTGGTCTATCTGGCGGTGGCGCAGCGTTTGAGCCTACCCGTGGTAGGCGTGAACCTGCCGACACATTTCATGGTGAAGTGGCCGCTCAGCGCGGATGAAGGCCACGATCTCTATCTCGATGCGTTTCACCGTGGCGCTCTGCTCGATGAGACGGCGCTACGGGCGTTTATGCTCGTGCGGCTGGCGCAGCATCCGCTGAGCGATGAGCGCAATGGGGACAATGAGGACGATGACGAGGAGTCAACCACCTACACGAGTACACATACGATGAGCGACAGGGCGCAGGGGATACATTTTGACCCAGAGTGGACACGTCCCGTCGGCGCACGCGACATCCTGACACGCATGTTCAACAACCTGAAGTTTATCTATCTGCATCGCGGCGACCTTCCCCTTGCGCTAGCAACGGTGGATCGCCTGATGGCGTTGCGCCCAGACCTGCCGCAGGAGCTACGCGACCGTGGACTGTTGCGGCTGGCGCTTGGCGAACCCTATCTGGGCTTCGCCGATCTGGCAAGCTACCTCGAACGCGCACCCAACGCGCCGGAAGCCGCGCGGCTACGGCGTCGCCTCAACGCTATGCGGCTGATGCGCGCACAATTGAATTAGCGCCGCTCTCGGATAAGCAGGTAGGCGCACAGTGTTAAAGTTTGCATGCTGTCGCCGTGGGTTGCCATAATCAGCGTAGCCACTTCCAGCGTAGCCACTTCCCCTTCTACAGAGCCTCGGCGCCGTAACCGAGACGACCGGCAGAATGTCAAAGATCAGCCACTGCGGGGATCACGTCGCGACCAAGCGTCACCAGCGGTGTAATGCGATCCACATGTGGGACAAACCCGATTACTGTCTGGATGCCCATGCCTGCTATCCAGCGTAACTGGCCCAGCAGTTCACCCACCTTACTGCCATCCTCGCCTACGTCAAACACGAACGGGCAGGTCTTCTCGATGGCGTCGTAGTCCCGCTGCTCCTCGTCGCAGAAGCGGCGCAGGGTCTCCAATTTCTGTGGAATGTCGGGGCCAGGGCGGACGTTGCAGGCGTCAGCGTAGCGCGCGACCAGGCGCAGGGTCTTCTCGCCGCTGCCGCCCAGCAGGATAGGTGGGTGCGGTCGGGTGAGGCTCTGGGGCGCGTTGAGCAGGCGCTCCAAATGATAATGTTCACCGCGATACGGGCGATCGTCGCCGTGCTCGCCCTCCCACATGCGTAGGCAGATCTGTAGCGTCTCCTCCAGCATCTCGAAGCGATCTTTGAGCGCGGGGAAGGGAAGGCCAAGTCCCAGCGCCTCCTTTTCGTAATCGCCAGCGCCGATACCGAGGCAGGCGCGGCCACCCGATAGCACATCCAGGGTTGTCACGATCTTGGCGAGCAAGCCCGGCTGGCGATAGGTTGCAGCTGTCACCATCGCCGTCAACTTTGCCCGTTGCGTGCTCGCGGCCAGAAAGCCCAATGTTGTGTAACATTCCAGTTCTGGGCCATCTATGCTGCCCATGTAGTGGCTGCGCCAGAAGTGATCCGCGACACCAATGCAATCGAATCCTGCGTCGTCGGCGGCGTGAGCGATCTCGGCCAGCGTGGGGCCAAGTCGGACAGCGCCGCCCACCCAGTCAAAGTCGTTGATGTGGCATCCGAGTTTCATACCATACCTCCGCTTACTTTGGCAAAGTTGCTCTAATGGGGCAGTTGTATGGGCAGGTCGTATGCTCGCGCCATTGTACAACCACACCAATCTTATCTCATTCAGCTCTCATTCAGCATTCAAGCGATGAGTTGCTATGATGGCGCCTCACAGAGGAGGCCGCAGAATACGTGCCAGAGGGATGTGTCACCTGATGGCGCCGTCCTTCTACACCTATTCCGCTTTGCGTTTGGCATGATAGAATGGCTAAACATGAGTAGTTGTGTGAAGAATACTGGGGGTAGTTATGAAGGGTCGGTCAAATGGGTTTCAAACAATTGACGAGTACACCGCACACTGTCCAGAAGATATACAGCAGCGCCTCCAGACGGTACGCGCGACCATCCATGCCGCTGCGCCAGCCGCCCAAGAGTGTATCAGCTACCAGATGCCAGCGTTTGCGCAGCATGGTATTCTCGTCTACTTTGCCGCACAGAAAGACTATATCGGGCTGTATCCCACGGCAAGCGGCGTTGCGGCGTTTCAGCAGGAATTGGATCAGGCCGGTTTTAAAGGTACAAAGGGCGCGATCCACTTCCCCAATGATCAGCCCCTCCCACTGGACTTGATCACCAGGATCGTGAAGTTTCGCCTCGCAGAGAATCTCCAGCGGGCCGAGGCGAAAAAGCAGGCACGCAAAAGCAAGGGATGATACCCCTTTACTGTTGCTTCAGAAGCGCCGCCAGTTCGCTGTTGAGCGTTGAGGTATCCAGCGGGCCGAGAGATTTATAGCGGATGACGAAGCCGCGATCAATGAAGAAGCTGGTGGGCGTTGCCTGGACGTTGTACACCTGCGCGGCGGTCAATGAGTTATCCAGCATAATAGGATACGTCACGCCCAGTTGATGCACGAAGTTCGCGGCGTCGGATGCTTTATCCACCACATCGAGTCCGACGATCACCACTCCCTGCGAGCGATACTTCAGGTAGGCTTTTTCGAGCGCGGGCATCTCATAGCGGCAGGGATCGCAGGCCACATACCAGAAATTGAGGATAATGATCTTCCCTCGCAACGACGAGAGCTTGACGTGATTGCCGGAGAGATCGGTCAGCGTGACATCGGGCGCATAGTGGCCCACCAGCGGATCGGGCGGCGCAGGGGTTGCGTGGATATTCGCGGTGTTGGCGGCGCTGGCGGCGGGTGTAAGCAACCCGTGAATCAGCAGTCCGGCGACGAGAACCGCCGCGATCACCCCTGCCACTGTCCACACCGAACGGTGATAGCGCCCGCGCGCCGCCAGCGCCTCGCGTGCAAGCGAGGTTGGCTGGCTGACATTGGCGGGCGCTGTTGTTTCAGCAGCTTTCGGCGAAGCAGAGGTGGCTTTAGGAGTCATTCGCTCCGGCTGCGTGGCGCGCTTTGCCTGCGTCGCGGACGGGCGGCGCGACGTCTGCCCTGCTCGCGCCTTGGTTGGTGGCGTGACACTGCCCGACTTGCCGTGCGACGCCTCTGTATTTCCCGCTCGTTTGGCCGATTTTCGCTGCTTCGCCATTGTCAATCACCTCGATGATCACATCATGCCGAGGCCCATGATGTGGAAGCCGTTATCCACATAGAGGATCGTCCCTGTGAGAGTGGCTGCTGCGGGTGAGCACAGAAACGCCGCCACATCGCCCACATCGCTCTGCTCAATATTTCGATGGAGCGGCGCGACCTGCTCGATCAGCGTAAACATATCGTTGATGTTGCCCACCCCACGCGCCGAAAGCGTGCGCAGTGGCCCTGCCGAGATGCCATTTACGCGAATATTCTGCGGCCCCAAATCCCAGGCGAGATACTGGATGGCCGTCTCAAGCGCGGCCTTGGCGATTCCCATCAGATTATAGCCAGGCACGACACGCTCGCTGCCAAGATACGTCATCGCCACCACGCTTCCGCCACCACGCTCCTTCATCAGCGGCTCGGCGCGCTTGGCCATCGCCATCAGCGAATAGGCGCTCACATCCAGCGCAGTAGCGAAGCCTGCCCGCGAGACCTGCGAGATGCGTCCGCGCAGGTCGTCGGTCGGCGCATAGGCCACGCTGTGGATCAGGATGTCAAGCCCGCCGCCGAAGCCTTGGCCGATCTGCTCAAAGGCGGCGTCGAGGTCGCTGTCGCTCTGCACATCGCAGGGGATAACCAGTGAGCTTTCCATCCCCGGTGTCTTCGAGGTCAGGTTGCGCACGTTCTTTTCCATGCGCTCCTGATAGGTGAAGGCCAGGTGCGCGCCCTGCTCGGCCAGCTTCTGGGCGATGGCCCAGGCGATGCTATTGTGGTTGGCCACGCCAAAGATTGCAGCGGTCTTGCCGTCAAGCGTTCCCATGTGAAACATGCCCCTTTGCGCTGAATGACGATCATCTCTGACGCCATTCTAACACCTTGCATCGTGCGCCACAAGGCTGCGAGGCAGGCGGAGGCGGCAGGCGGATGAACCCGCGCCTATGGGCTACTCCGCGAGGCGCGCCTGCGCGGACTATAGTAGCGCAAAAGAGAACACAGGGCTGACGCCAACTATTGGCCAGTACAGGTTGTGTTGGTGTGTGAACAGTGCGACGCCGCGCCCCAGACTGCGAAGGCAAGCTCCGTGGCCGCAGGCCCGTAGGCGCGGCTTGAGCCGCCAGTCTATCCCAGCCAGCTAAACGGATACTGCGGATCGTCGAGTGACTCGGCTTCGGCGGCCAGCTTCAGCGGGCGGAAGGTATCCACCATCACCGCAAGCTCCTCGGTGCGCTCGGCGCCCAGGCTCTTTTCCACTGTGCCAGGGTGCGGCCCATGGGGAATGCCGCGGGGATGTAGCGTGAAGGAGCCGATCTCGATGCCCTTGCGGCTGCCAAAGTCGCCGCTGACATAGTAGATCACCTCATCGGAGTCTATGTTGCTGTGGTTGTACGGCACCGGAATGGAGAGCGGATGGTAATCCAGCTTGCGCGGGCAGAACGAGCAGACCACAAAGCCCGGCCCCTCAAACGTCTGGTGGACTGGCGGCGGCTGATGCACCCGCCCGGTGATCGGCTCGAAGTCGCCGATGTTGAAGGCGTAGGGATACAAAAAGCCGTCCCAACCAATGACGTCCAGCGGATGGAAGTCATAGGTGTAGGTCATCAGCTCGTCGTTGACCTTGATGCGTACATCGAACTCGCCATGTTCCTCATGCAGGGGAAGCTCGGTTGGCGGACGCAGATCGCGTTCGCAGTAGGGTGAATGTTCCAGCAGTTGGCCAAACTCGTTGCGGTAGCGTTTCGGCGGCTGGATGGCATGGCCAAACGCCTCGACCACCAGCATACGCTGCTCCGGCGTGCTGGAGACCATGCGCCAGGTTGTGCCGCGTGGGATCACAAGGTAGTCGCCCTCATGGTAGGGTAGCACGCCGAACGTCGTTTCAAGCGTGCCCTGGCCCTCATGAATGAAGAGCAGTTCATCACCCTGCGAGTTGCGGTAGAAGAACTCCATCCGCTCGTTCGGATGCGCCAGCGAGATCGTGCAGTCGTTATTATACATCAACAGCCGCCGACCGCTAATGGGATCGCCCTTGGCCACGACACCTTTGCTCTTCAGGTGATGGTGGCGATGCGTCTCCTGCGGCCACTCCTGCTGGCAGACGGCGCCATAGCGCGCCAGCTTGGTTACGCGCGTTGGCGGATACTGGTGATACAGCAGCGAATAGACGCCGCTGAACCCTTCTTCGCCAAAAAGCTCTTCCGAGTAGAGTCCACCATCGGGCTTGCGAAACTGTGTATGCCGCTTGTGTGGCACCTCACCCAGGCGTTGATATGATGGCATGCTATATCCTCCTTCCCCTTCCTTCCCCCCTTCCCGCGTGGGGAAGGGGGTCAGGGGGTTAGGTAAGTTACAAATTCCCGCGCAACTCTTGCTCGCGCTCGATGGCCTCGAAGAGCGCCTTGAAGTTGCCCTCGCCAAAGCCGCGCGCCCCCTTACGCTGAATCACCTCGAAGAAGACGGTTGGGCGATCCTGCACGTTCTTGGTGAAGATTTGCAGCAGATAGCCGTCGTCGTCGCGATCCACCAGGATACCCAATCGCGCAAGCTCGTCAATCGGTTCGTCAATCTTGCCGACGCGATCCGTCAACTCTTCGTAGTAGGTGGTCAGTCCCGGCAGGAACTCGACGCCCTGCGCCTGCAACTGTGTCACCGTCTGAATAATGTCGCCAGTAATCAAAGCGATATGCTGCACGCCAGGGGTTCCATAGTAGTCGAGATATTCTTGAATCTGCGACTTCTTACGTCCGGTGGCCGGTTCATTGATGGGGAACTTGACCTTGCCGTGGCCGCCCTGCATCACCTTCGACATCAAGGCCGAATATTCCGTGCTGATCGCCTCGTCGGTGAAGTGGATAATCTGGGTGAAGCCCATCGTGCGCTCGTAGAACTCGACCCACTCATTCATCTTGCCAAGCTCCACATTGCCCACCACATGGTCAATCGCGGCGAGGCCCGCCTGGCGCGCGCGCTGGGCGTCGGTCGGCATGACGGCGCGATACCCCGGCAGGAACGGCCCGGCGTAGTCGTCACGCTCGATGAAGCTGTGAATCGTCTCGCCGTAGGTATAGATGGCTGAGCGAACAACACGCCCAAAGCTATCTTCGCTGACGGTTGGCTCCATCGCGGGACGCGCGCCCCGGCTTACAGTCTCCTGGAAGGCTTTGGTGGCATCGGGCACTTGCAGGGCAATGTCTTTCACGCCGTCGCCATGCTCCATCGTATGCCGCGCGATGGGGCTATCGCCTGTCAGCGCGCTGGTCAGCACGAGGCGGATTTTGCCCTGCTCCAACACATAGCTGGCGCGGTCGCGCACGCCTGTTTCAAGTCCGGCGTAGGCGATAGGCACAAAGCCAAAGGTCGTTTCGTAAAAGTGCGCGGCCTGCTTGGCGTTGCCCACATAGAACTCGATGTGATCCCAGTTCTTGATGGGCATGAACTCTTCTTGTTGTGCAGCGCGCAGTTCGCCTTGTTTGGTGTCAGCCATAGCTATAGCGGCTCCTTAACCCCATTGTTGTGGGCAGACTATGCCAGGCCGCCACAGTGTGCGGCGCAGGCGTGATCGCTTACTGTCATACTGTCTATGCCGCATTATAGCACGCGCCGCTTTGGATGGCGATTGGAACCAATGACACGCAGGCCACACACCAGTGATGATGTGTGGCCTGCGAACGTGCTGCTTGATAGAGTGATGGCGTCCCCTGGTGGGGTAGGACGCCGGATGAATATGGTCGGGGCGAGAGGATTTGAACCTCCGACCCCCACAACCCCATTGTGGTGCGCTACCAGGCTGCGCTACGCCCCGTTGCCCCTACAGCATAGCACAGTCGGCGGCGTCCGTCAAGCCATAAATCGCACCCAACCGATTAGCGTATGTCGTCGTCATACTCGTCGTCCGACTGTTCCTCATAGTATTCATATTCTTCATATTCGCCATACTGCTCATTCTCTTCATCGTCTTCGAGCGGCTGGCCATACTCGTCGTATTCGAGATAAGCGACATCGCGCACGTAGGGATGGCGGCGCAGCAGATCGCAGATTGCCGCCTCTGAGCCTGGACGCACGCTCGCCAGGAAGCCATGCTTGCGAGGAATCAGACGCATCGGGCGGGCGGAGCTATTCATGAGCAGGCGTTGCGCCTGCCCCACGGCAACACCCTGGCGGAAGAATACCGCTATGCGCCCTGGCCCCAGGAACGGCGCCTGCTGGCGCGCCGGGCCGCCCTCAAAACGATCTATCAATCCCTGCGCCGCCTGCTCCATATGATCATGCAGCCGCTTGAAGTTTTGTCCGGCGGCGGATTGCGCGCGCTCGGTCAATTCGCGGGCAGTTCGCGCCAATCGGCCAAACACATCGCCCAGGCGCGTTGTCTGCGGCGCCGGTTCATGCGCAGGGATGGGATATTGGCCGCTGGAACGGGCGGCGTGCTGATACTCAAGCGCGGTTCCCAACCCTGGCCGCAGGTCAGACCACCACTGGCGCACCACCTGCGCCACCTGCGGGGAATCGTCGGTCGCGTCCTCACCATGCTCATGCGCGATACGGTGGCGGCGTAGCTCCTGAAGACGGCGCATACGGGGATTCGACATCTCCGCTGGCGAGACACCCGGCGGCGGGGTAGGAACAACACGCCCCTGCGGCGAGGCCAGCCTCGGCTCATTTGGCGAGGTGAACGTCGGGCGACGAGGCGCTAGCGTCCCATAGGGAGTGGTTGGGCGGGTCGGGCGCGCGGCTGGACGCGGCGCGGGCGGCCTTGGGGTGACGGCTTGCTGGGTGGGCGCGTCTTCAGGCGCAATGGGCGTGCGCGTGGTGATGGAAGGACTCGGCGGCCACGAAAGATGCTCGCTCGTCTCCGTCAGGAAGTCGCCCTGCCTGCGCTCATCAGGCGCAGCATGCGCATCTGGCGCTGGCGGTGGTAGCTGTTGCGCCGGGCGTGTTTGCAGAGATTGCAACGATTGAGGCGGCTGTGTTTCGCGCAACTGGCGCGCCTGCTCGGCAAGCTGTGGCAACGTCTGTGGCGAGAGCTGCACCGTCGGCTGATCGGCAATTGACCACTCATCCACCTCGTCGCCAATCTCGTCGCTTCCCTCGTTGGCGTTCTGCGGCGCTGGCTGATCCTCTTGCGCTGGCGCTTGCAGCATGGGCGTATCATCCTGTGGCAAGACGGGGGGCGTAATAGCGCCCGCCAGCGTGTTCCAGCGCGGACGCGACGCTGGCGAACCGGCGGAGATCGCCGTGCGTTGCGCCGTTGCGTCGGGATCAGCCTCTTCTTCGGTTGGCGCCTGTGCGGGGGTTGGCGTCTGAGCCGATGGAGAAGACTCAGGGCGCGCTTGTACGCTCACATCCGTCGGCTCAATCTCATCGAGCGGACGTGTGACCGGCGCACGTTGAAGCGCCGGAGCGGTCTGCGCCATGTCGGGATGGGCGTTTGCCGTCGCTACGGACTCGGTGGAGACATCAGCGACAGGGGTTCCCTCTACGGCGTCAGGGAGAGAGATATTCGCAGAAGCGGTCACAGGCGCGTCTTCACTTGCAGGTGTATCGGACGCAGGGGACGTTGCTATGGCTCCTTCCTGGTCTATGCCTGTCGGAGCCTCTCCATCAGACTGAGGCGTATCTGCATCCGTAGCCCGTGGCGCCGCTTCCTCTGCGTTGAGCGCGTCAGACTGTGTCTCTGCCGCCTGTTTGCGCACGGCTCGTGTGCGCCCCGTTTGCTTCGCCATCGAACATACCCCTCCCGCAGACGAAATCCTGTGTTTTAGAGCATACGCCATACGGCGTACACAACGCGTGGGCGAATAGAGGTAGCATGCCGGAAAGCATGCGGGCTGACGGCCTAGATCATAGATACAGCCCAGTGGGAAAAAAATCCTAGAAGAGTCAATAGACTCAGTAATAGTAGATTAGCCCTTGCTGCTCAAGTTCCCGAAGCAGCGCGACGACCTCTTCAACAGGTTTCGAGGAAAGGCGTGCCAGTTCAACTGTCGTGTGTTCGCCATTCGCCAACAAGAGGATCGCGCGGTGGCTGCGTGTCAGGTGGTGCGAGTTGACCACCGCCATCAGATCACGCAGGTCAGGCGCTCGTCGTGGGCGGCGCTCAAGATTGTTCGGCGCCCCGCCAGGGGTAGGCGACGCCACTGCGCCGTCGCCTACCCAACCGGAATATGGCCCCTGCGGTGTCAGCGCCTCTGGCGACATGCGCCCGCGCGAATCGCTCAAGTTACCACCGCCAAAGGCGCCAGGGCTTCCAGGGTTTCCCGAACGTCCGGTTGCGCCATAGGCGGCGTTCCTCGCGGCGGGCGGTGTCTGCGGCGTCAATGGGCCGTTCTCCGGGCCACCCGGCGCGCCCGATGCGCCTGGGATGTAGGGAGCGCCAGGTGGCAACCCCCAACGTTCGGCGGGTTCAGCGCGGGCGCCTCCCTGTGGGCCGGTTGACGGAGCATGAGAGGGAACATTTGCCAGGCCAGGTGGTCGTTGACCCAATGATGGTGGATAGGCGCCTGGGCGATCCGCAGGTAGCACGCTCTGTTGGGGCTGCGCATAGGGATTCATCTGCTGAGGGGTGGCTGGGGCGGCGACCGGGCGATTCAGCGGGCGCGGCATGCCCTGAGATGGCGGATACCCTTGGGCGCCGCCCGATGAGCGAGATGGGGAAGGAGCCAATGGAGCAAGGGCGTCGCTCGGTTGGTTGTTGGCGCCAAGCCCTCCTGAAACGTTGGGCGCGGGCCGTGGCGCCGTCGTATCAAACGAGAACCGGCAATCGCCCCAGCGCGCCAACATCGCCAGCGCCTCGCGTCCACGCAGGCCCGCCAGCATCGCATAGATTGCGCGCCCCGAGACAAAATAAATCTCGCCCTCTTCGAGCATCGCGCCTGTGCCACGCTCCACCGAAAGCAGGCCAGTTCGGCGGCTCAGCTCCACCACATCTATTACGTTGGCCAAGCGGTCTGTGGCTGTCACCCGTGGCTTCGCCATGATCTTTACCCACGCCCTCTCCGCTGTAATATTCTCAGCAGTTTCGTTCTATCCCCTCTTCTATCGGTTCATCCAGGCGTCTCGATGAACCCTATTGCGCCAAGTATATCATGCGTGTCCAGCGCCACTCAAAGGTATCACCCGTCTGGCGTCCAAAGTAACACTGCACTCCATGCCTTGCAGGTAGCCCGCGATCTCCGGGGAGAACGCTCCAGAGGCTGTATGCAACGGGTAGCCCTGCTTCGGCACGTTCTGTAGCATCCTCTCAGATGCCCCTGAGCGCGGCTTTCAGCTCTCCGCTCCTCTTAGCGCGTGTTGGCCGTTTCAGCCACCTCCGCCGGGCGCCCCGCCCGCACATCTGGCCTCCAGCAGAGATCAGGCTTGCGCGCCGCCAGCGTCTGGTCGAGCCGCCCAACCACCGTCACATGGGGCGCATCGAGCAGCAGCGACGGCTCCTCGCGGGCCTCGCGCGCGATCTGGCGCATCACGGCGATGAACTCGTCGAGCGTTTCCAATGTCTCCGTCTCGGTCGGCTCAATCATCAGCGCCTCGTGGACGATCAACGGGAAATAGATTGTCGGCGGATACATGCCGAAGTCGAGGATGCGCTTGGCGATGTCGAGCGCGGAGACGCCAAGCGCCTTCTGGCGGTCAGCTGAGAGCACAAACTCGTGCATGCACGTGCGATCGTAGGGCAGCAGATAGTCGCTCTTCAGCGCCTGCATGAGATAGTTGGCGTTGAGGACGGCGCTCTCGCTGATGTGGCGCAATCCATCCGGGCCATTGCTGCGGATGTAGGTATATGCCCGCACCAGCACCAGGAAATTGCCAAAGTTCGCGCGCACCCGTCCAATAGATTGCGGGCCAGCGTCTTGCCAGTAGTAGCCCTCGCGCCCATGCGCGGGCAGCGGCCCCGGCAGGAAGGGGACGAGATGCTTCGCGACACCGATTGGCCCCGCGCCAGGCCCGCCGCCACCATGGGGCGTGCTCATCGTCTTGTGCAGGTTGAGGTGAACGACATCGAAGCCCATATCGCCCGGCCGCGTGATGCCCATGATCGCATTGGCGTTGGCCCCATCATAGTAGAGCTGTCCGCCTGCGTCATGCACAAGCTGCGCGATCTCCACAATGCGCTCATCGAAGACGCCAAGCGTGTTGGGGTTCGTCATCATCAGCGCTGCGATTTTGCCCTCGTATTTTGCAAGCATCTCCTTGAGGTGGGCCACATCCACACCGCCGCGCTTGTCCGACTTCAGTTCCACCGTCTGGTAATTGGCGAGCGTGGCGCTGGCGGGATTGGTGCCGTGCGCGCCATCGGGGATCAGCACGATGTCGCGGTGGATGTCGCCCCGGCTCTCATGATACGCTTTGATGATCATCAGGCCGGTGATCTCGCCATGCGCGCCCGCCGCTGGTTGCAACGTGACACGCTGCATGCCAGTGATCTCGGCGATGTAACGTTCGAGTTCATAGAGCAACTGAATCGCGCCCTGCGTCATGCTTTCACTTGCCAGCGGATGAATGCGTGCAAAGCCAGGCATCGAAGCCGTTTCTTCGTTAATCTTGGGATTATACTTCATTGTGCATGACCCCAACGGATAGAAACCGACGTCCACGCCAAAGTTGCGCTGCGAGAGGTGGGTATAGTGGCGCACCACCTCGATCTCGCTGACCTCTGGCAACGCCGCCGGTGTGGCGCGCTGAAACTCGGCTGGCAGCAGGTCATCGAGCGGCTGCTCAGGCACATCCATCGCAGGTAACACGTCGGAATGGCGGCCAGGCGCGCCCTTCTCAAAAATTAGCTTCTCAACACTCATTCCGCGCTCCCTGTGATCTCTTCAAGCGCCGTCGCCAGCGTCTCAATCTCGTCGCGTGTGCGATGCTCCGTCACACAGAAGAGCAGCGCGTCGCCAAATTCCGGGTAGTCGCGCGCCAGTTCGTAGCCACCGATGATGCTCCGGTCGCGCAATGCAGCGTTGATCTGCTCGGCGGGCAACGGTGTCGCCATTGCAAACTCATCAAAGAAGGGGCGGCTAAAGAGCGGCGAGAAGCCTGGGATTTCCGCGATGCGTTGCTGGGCATGGTGGGCTTTTTGCAGGCATTGCCGCGCCATCGCTTGGAAGCCCTGTTTGCCGAGCGAGGCAAGGTAG
>Ga0070737_10002746_pt1 | contig 20291 bp, 14 predicted proteins | sample Coa_R1_10_FD_66438 | JGI IMG/M metagenome (GOLD analysis project Ga0070737, IMG submission 66438) | Surface soil microbial communities from Centralia Pennsylvania, which are recovering from an underground coalmine fire - Coalmine... | ecosystem: Environmental > Terrestrial > Soil > Unclassified...
GGTGATGTGCGGGATCACCTGCACCGTGGCGCCGAGATAGTCGCCGCGGCGTTCCTTGCGGATCACGGCTTCGTAGATCTTGCCGGTCGTGATCGAATTCCTGCCCGACAGCCGGGTGCGCACGAAGCGCTCGTAATGCCCGAGATCGAGATCGGTTTCCGCGCCGTCGTCGGTGACGTACACCTCGCCGTGCTGGAACGGGCTCATCGTGCCGGGATCGACGTTGATGTACGGATCGAGCTTCATCAACGTCACATTGAGGCCGCGGGCCTCGAGGATGGACGCCAGCGACGCCGACGCGATGCCCTTGCCAAGCGAGGACACCACGCCGCCGGTGACGAAAATCAGGGAGGTCATGATCGGACCGATTGTGGAAAGGTTTATTCTAGCGGCACGTTACCTGCTCCGCGAGTGCGTTCCCGTTTCCGGCAACGCAAACGTATCGCGGACAAACGGGCGATATCGCTCTGGGCGCGCATGCAAATCTCCCTTCAGTTTCAAGGGGAGTGCCGGACCGGGACGGCATCGGCGGAAGTTGCGCGCCGCATTGCGCAGTCGGACACTAGCGTTCACTGGAAACCGGCCCGTCTCCGGTGAGGGACCTCGCAAGACGATGACGGCTCGCTCATCCTTCTTTGCGGAACTGAAGCGCCGCAACGTGCTGCGCGCGGTCGTCCTGTACGTCGGCTCGGTATGGGCGCTGGCGCAGGGCATTTCGCAACTGAGCGGACCGTTCGGGCTGGCGAACTGGGTGACGCGCTGGTTCGTGATCGCCTGTTCGATCGGATTTCCTTTCTGGGTGGTGTTCGCGTGGTTCTATGAATTCACCCCGCAGGGGTTCAAGCGCGATAACGAAATCAGGCAGGACGCGCCGGTTCGCCATTCCAACGCGCGCATGCTGGATTTCGCGATCATCGGCGTGCTGGCCGTGGTGGTGGTGCTGCTGGCTTCGGGGTATTTCATCCACCGTACCTCGGCTGTCCGTGCCGGTATTGCGGCACCCGGCGCGGAGGCGTACAACCCGCCCGCCAATTCGCTGGTGGTACTGCCATTCCAGAACCTCAACGACGACCCCAAGCAGCAATACTTCAGCGACGGGATCACGGAGGAACTCACCGATGCGCTGGGGCAGAATCCGGCGTTGCGGGTGATCGCGTGGGACACGGCCTCGAAATTGCGCCACGGCACCGAATCGATCGGCGACATCGGCAAGGCGCTGGATGTCGCATATCTTCTGCAGGGCAGCATCGAGCGCGAGGGTGGCCAGGTCCGCATCATCGCGGAACTGGTGGATGCCCGCACCGGGGTGCAACTATGGTCGCAGCACTATGACGACACGTTCGCCAAGATCTTCGAAGTGCAGGACCGGGTTTCCGAGGCCATCGCCGGCGCACTCAAGGTCAGGTTCGCCAAGGCCGACCTGCCGCAAGGCGGCACCAGCAATCCACGCGCCCACGAGCTGGTGCTGAAGGGCCGTGCGCTGCTGGAAAAATTCGATACCGCCAGCCTCGAGGCGGCGCAACGGGATTTCGAGCAGGCCATTGCGCTCGATCCCGATTACGCCGAGGCACATGCGCTGCTGTCGCGCATGCTGCTCAGCCTGACCGAACGCTCCGACCTGCCGCTGAAGACCACACTGCCCAAGGCGCGCGCGGAAGCCGAGAGAGCCCTCGCACTCGACCGGCACAATGCCGATGCGTGGGTGGCGCTGGGCAGTGCGGATGCGAGCGCCGACCCGCCGGACATCGCCAAGGCGCGCGCCGATTACCGCAGCGCACTTGCGCTCGACCCGAGCAATGCGAGCGCCCACATCGATTACGGCATGCTCCTGCCGATCAAGCAGGCGCTGGCCGAAGAACAGGAAGCGACGCTGCTCGATCCCGCCAACGAAACCGCCTGGAACGACTTTGGCGTGGAAGCCCAGGACCTTGGCAGCTGGGCGCAGGAGATCAAGGCATTCGAGACCCTGATCAAGCTCGACCCTGCGGACGTGGACAGCGCCTTCGGCCTCGCATTCGCCTACCAGAAGTCGCACCAGTACGAGAAGATGGTCGAGGCGTTCGATCTCGTCAAACCTTCGACACCGCTCGACCTGCAGCAGGTCGCGGCGGGCCGGCTGACGTACCGCGCGTTGACCGATCCGGCGCTGCACGCGCAGGCGCTCGCGGCGCTGAAAGGTCTCACCCGCCATCTGTCCAATCAGGACGTATCGGGCAATCTGTTGCAACTGTACCTCGCGCTCGGCCAGGCCGCGCCCGCGCTCGATCTGCTGGAAAGCTTCTGCCCGGCCGATCCGGTCGGCTGCAACGATCTCGCCATCAACCCGATGTACGCGGCGCTGCACGGCGAGCCACGTTTCGAGACACTTGCCACGAAATACACCACGGCCACGGTGCAGTAGCGCTCGTTCTTCTCCGTCTCCTCGAGGGAGCGCTTGTTCAATCGTTTGCGCGCGCAGCGGCAACACGAGAACATGGGATGTTTTTGCGATCCACAACAACATTTGACTTGACGCTCCGATGAACCCAACCACTGTTCCCGAACGCATCGCCGCGCTGCGCGGAGTCATGCAGCAATGCGGCATTACCGCGTGCGTCGTGCCTACTGCCGACCCGCACCTTTCCGAATATCTGCCGGCACACTGGCAGGCGCGCGCATGGCTGTCGGGGTTCACCGGCTCGGCCGGCACGCTGGTCGTGACGCGCGACTTCGCCGGACTATGGACCGATTCGCGTTATTTCTCGCAGGCAGAGCGGCAACTCGCAGGCAGCGGCATCGAACTGGTGAAGCTGAACGTGCCGCACACGCCCGAGCACGTGGAATGGCTGTGCGCGCATGTTCGCGAGGGCGACATGGTCGCCTGCGCAGCGGACATGTTGTCGCTGGCGTCGGAGCGCACATTGCGCAAGGCACTGACGGAGCACGGCGCGGAGCTGGTCGAGGACGATTTGCCCGCGTCGATCTGGAACGACCGCCCGCCGCTGCCGCACGCGCCGATCTACGAGCATCCGCTGGAATACGCGATCCATGCGCGTGCGGAAAAACTGACCGACGTGCGCGAGGCGATGCAGAAAGCCGGCGCGACGCACCACGTCGTTTCGGCGCTGGACGAAATCGCCTGGGTGCTGAATCTGCGCGGCAGTGATGTGCGATACAACCCCGTGTTCCTGTCGCATCTGCTGATCGACATGGAGGGTGCGACGTTGTTCGTCGAGGCGTCGAAGCTCGAAACGAAGGCCCCTCCCCCCAGCGGGGGGAGGCAGGGTGGGGGGCATCTCGCGTCAAATGACACGCCCCCACCCCAACCCTCCCCCGCTGGGGGAGGGAGAACAAACGCGAGCGAGAGAAGGGAATTACTGGGGTGCTTGCGCGGCGATGGCGTGCGGATCGAGCGGTACGAAGCAATCGGCGACGCACTCGCCAAACTGCCCAGGAAATCCAGACTGTTGCTCGCGCCTTCCCAAATCTCCGCCGCCGTCGCGCACGCGATTCCCGATCACGTCACGCTGGTCGAGGCACCCGGCCCGATCAGCGCGGCGAAAGCACGCAAGGGGGACAAGGAGATGGACCACGTGCGCGAGGCGATGCGCCGCGACGGCGTGGCGCTGGTGCGCGGTGCACGCTGGATCGAGCAATCCTTGAAAGACGGCAAGCGGCTGACGGAACTCGACGTGGACAGCAAGTTGCGCGAACTGCGCTCACGGCAGCCGGGCTTCGTCAGCGAAAGCTTCTCGACCATTGCGGGCTACGAGGCCAACGCGGCCCTGCCGCACTATTCGGCGACGGCCGAATCGCACTCGGAATTGAAACCAAAGGGCATGCTGCTGATCGACTCGGGCGCGCAATACCTCGGCGGCACCACCGACGTCACGCGGATGTGGGCGCTGGGCGAGACCACGCCGGAACAGCGCCGCGACGTGACGCTGGTGCTGAAGGGCGTGATCGCGTTGTCGCGCGCGAAGTTTCCGCGCGGCGCCTCCGGCCAGCAGCTCGATGCACTCGCACGCGCGCCGATCTGGGCCGCGGGCGTCGATTACGGCCACGGCACCGGCCATGGCGTCGGCTATTGCCTGAACGTGCACGAAGGTCCGCAGTCGATCCGCCCGCCGCGTTCGGCGCAGCACCTCGAACCCATGGATGTCGGGATGATCACCTCGATCGAACCCGGCATCTACAAGCCCGGCCGGCATGGCGTGCGCATCGAAAACCTGGCCGCGACGATTCCCGCCGGCGACGGCGAATTCGGCGAATTCCTCGCGTTCGAAACGCTGACGCTTTGCCCGATCGACACACGGCTGCTGGACCTGTCGATGCTGCACGCTGAGGAACTCGCGTGGCTGGATGCGTATCACGCAACGGTGCGCGAACGGATCGCGCCGCTGCTCGACGATCCTGTCGACAGCGCGTGGCTGGATGCGCGCTGCGCGCCGCTGGCCAAGGCGAAAGCAGCCTGAACCCCGGTCGCCCTCCATCTCAACAGCACGGATGCGTTCTGCTAGCTTACGCGGATTATCGTCTTGCTAAGGACGCCCCGTGCCGCGCCGAAAGAAGCCGCTGACTCCGCGTGCCCTGGCGTTCGCGATCGCGCTGGCGGCGGCTCCCGGCATGGCGCTGGCGCAGAACGGCGCGAACGTCTGCCCGCTCGGCGTGTTCGTGTGTCCGGTGGTCAAGAACAACTTCGCGCTCTGCAAGAAAAACGACCTGCTGGACTTCTACGTTCCCGGTCTCCCGAAGGGCGGCAATCGCGAGGCCAGTCCCGCGCAGGTCTACGGCGATCGCTTCTCGAGCCCGGACAGCAACATCTTCCATCTGACCGGCAATACCTCGCTGCAGCGCCTCGACCAGTTGCTGCGCGCGGACAGCCTCACCTACAACGCCGATACCACGGCCTACGACGCTGAAGGCAACGTGCGTTACCAGGAAACCGACATGCTGATGTCGGCCAGGCGCATGTACGGCACCACCAATCCCGAACACGGCGTGGCCGACGACGTGCTGTACCAGTTGCTGACTTCGCGTGGAAACGGCAAGGCCACGCAGGCGATCGTGCTGGACCAGAACCACGCCAAGTTCCACGAGGTGACCTACTCGACCTGCGACATCGACAACCGGCTGTGGACGATCCAGTCCAAGCGCATGACGATGGACGAGAACAAGGGCCGCGGCTACGCGCACGACGTGACGATGCGGATCAAGGGCGTGCCGTTCCTGTGGCTGCCGTACATGAGTTTCCCGATCGACAACCAGCGCCAGAGCGGATTCCTGTACCCGCAGTTCGGCAAGCGCGGGCGCGCGGGATATTTCTTCGGCATCCCGTACTACTGGAACATCGCGCCGAACTACGACGCGACGTTCACCCCGATGTGGTTCAGCGACCGCGGCGGCATGCTCGGGACCCAGTTCCGCTATCTCACTGCGTCCAGCAAGGGCATCTTCAATCTCGATTACATGCCGAACGACAAGATCACCGGCACCGATCGCGGATACCTCACCTTCAGCAACCAGACCACGCTGCCGTGGAACCTGCAGTGGAGCACCTCCATCGCGAAGGTCACCGACAAGTCTTATTTCCAGGATTTCGGCCTCAACAACACCAGCGCGCTGGTGACGCTGCTGGGTTCGTCGTCATACGTCACCACGTCCGGCAACTGGTGGAACGCGGGCGTGGGCGTCGATACGTATCAGATCACCACGCCGGGTCTTCCGGACGTGGCCGCGCCCTACCGGCGCCTGCCGCGGCTGTACTTCAGCGCCGACCGGCCGATCGGCGGCCCGGGTGGTCCGGAGTGGGGCATGAATGCCGAGGCGGTGCGCTTCGTGAAACCCGAGGCGATCGGCGGCGACCGCTTCGACCTGTACCCGTTCCTCGCGTGGCCGCTGCAGGGCGCCGCCTGGTTCCTGCGTCCGGAAGCCGGCGTGCGCTACACGGCGTACAACCTGCCGCAGCCGGTCGCGCCGGGCGATCCGACCCACCCCACGCGCACCACGCCGATCTTCGACGTCGACGGCGGCCTGATCTTCGAACGCGACGTGCACCTGTTCGGCAACGATTACACCCAGACGCTGGAGCCGCGCGCGTATTACCTGTACGTGCCGTACCGCAACCAGAGCGACCTGCCGCTGTTCGACACCCAGCCGCTGACTTTCGATTTCTGGCAACTGTTCACGACGAACAGCTTCAGCGGCGCGGACCGTCAGATGAACGCGAACAATCTTTCCCTGGCGCTGACCACGCGTTTTCTCGACCAGAACGGCGTCGAGAAGCTTTCCGCCAGCATCGGACAGATCCGCTACTTCACGCCGGAAAAGGTGACACTGTTTCCCGGCGGCAAGATCATGAATTACTCCGGTTCCGACTACGTCGCGAACCTGACCGTGAGCTTGAGCGACAACTGGCGGGTCACGTCGTCGCAGGAATGGAACCCCAACACCAACGAAACGGATGCCTCCATGGTTGGCCTGCAAAGGCGGCTGTGGGGCGACGGCATCGTGAATCTCGACTACCGGTTCCGGCGCGGCCTGCTGGAACAGGCGGATGTGTCGGCGGAAGTTCCGGTCGGCGCGGCCTGGAAGCTGGTCGGCGGTTACACCTATTCGATGAGCCAGAAGAAGACGATCGATTCGTTCGCAGGCATCCAGTGGAACAGTTGCTGCATGGCGATCAGCGTGCTGAGCCGCCATTACGTGTATGACGTGAAAGGCGATTCCAACAGCGCGATCATGTTCGAAATCCAGTTCACGGGCCTCGGCTCATACGGCCAGCACACCGGCACGTTCCTGCAAAATGCTATCCTTGGCTATCAATAGGCGTGTGCTGATCGAGGGAAGTTCTGATCAACGTGACCGTTCACCCTTCGATACCTCGAGCCCTGCCCCGGCAGGTTTCAAGCCGGGGGCGAACGGTCAGATATTCCCGTTCGTGGTGAGGTATCGAACCACGAACGGGACGATGCAAATTCCAGAGGTTCTCTGAAGCCCTCCGGGCACCGTCAACTTTCGCCACCTGGCGCTGTCCAACGCGGGAATCCCGCTCGGAGCCTCCTCTCCGGCACGCCGCCCTCCATTCCTGTCATCCAAGACGAACATGAAAGCATCCTCCCTCGCCAGCCTGGCCCTGACGCTCGCGGCCGCGGCCTTCACCTTGCCGGCCGCTGCACAACTGCTGAGCCCGAATGCCCCGCCGCCGACCAGCGCGCAGCCGAATTCGCTGCTGGCGCCGCAGGCCCCCGCATCCAACCAGATCCAGCCGCTGGACCGGATCATCGCGGTGGTCAATGACGGCGTGATCATGCAGAGCCAGCTCGACCAGACCATGGCGACGGTGACCCACCAGATCGAAGCGTCCGGCGGCAAGCTGCCGCCTCAGGACGTGCTCGAAAAACAGGTGCTGCAGCGCCTGATACTCAACGAGTTGCTGGTGCAGAAGGCACATGACAACGGTGTGCGCATCTCCGACGACCAGGTTGACCAGGCCGTCGCGAACATCGCGCAGCAGAACAAGATGACGGTGCCGCAGATGCAGGCCGCGATGCAGCAGCAGGGCGTGGACTACGCCTCGTTCCGACAGCAACTGCGCGAGCAGTTGCTGGTACAGGCCGTGCAGCAGCAGGTGATGCAGTCGTCCGCGCAGGTCTCCGATGCCGAGATCAACAACCTCATGGCCAGTCCGGCATTCAAGGAAGGCGAAGTGCATCTCGCGCGGATCCTGATCGGCCTGCCCGAAGGGGCCGACGCGCAGCAGATCGCCTCCGCCCAAGCCAAGGCCGACCAGATCGAATCCCAGCTCAAGGCCGGCAAGGATTTCGCGACGCTCGCGGTCAGCGATTCCAGCGCGCCCGAAGCGCTGGACGGCGGCGACCTCGGCTGGCGGCGCGTCGACGAACTGCCGCCGGCGGTACAGCAGATCGTCAATTCGCTGCAGCCGGGGGGCGTCACTGAACCCCTGCGCGACGCATCGGGCTTCACCATCCTGAAGCTGGAGGGCAAGCGTACGCCCGGCACCAGGCAGATCGTCACCGAATATCACGCGCTGCACTTGATGATCAAGCCGAATGCGGTGCTGAGCGCACAGGGCGCGCACGACAAGATCGAGAAGCTGTACAACGAACTCGTGAACGGCCACGCCGACTTCGCGACACTGGCCAGGCAGGACTCCGATGATCCCACCACCGCCAACAATGGCGGCGACATGGGTTGGATCACGCAGGACGAATGGGGTACCGAGGTCGGCAAGCTTCTGGCGTCCCTGCAACCGGGGCAGGTGAGCCAGCCGTTCGAGAGTCCCGACGGTTCCTGGCACCTCATCAAGCTCGTCGGGGAGCGCCAGGCCGACCGGAGCCGTGACATCGAACGTGCGCAGGCGCGCCAGGCCATTGCCGAGCGCAAGGGCCGGCAGGCTTACGAGCAGTTCCTGCGCGATATCGAATCGACGGCCTACATCAGCATCCGGATTCCCGAACTCGCGGATGCGAATCCGTATTCGACCAGCGACACGGCGCAATGACCCTCGGGCCGGGCCGGCCCACGCATCTCCCGCGACTCGCCGTCACCAGCGGTGAACCCGCGGGGGTCGGCCCGGAACTCGTCGCGCGGCTCGCAGCGTCGCCGATCGCCGCCGATCTGGTTGCGGTAAGCGACTCGGGGTTGCTGCAGCGCGCTGCGCAACGCTGCAACATCGCGTTGAAGATTGAATCCTACGACGGCACGCCGCGTGCGCTGCGCGCCGCTGGAACGTTGCGCGTGCTGGAGGTGCCGTTGCGCGTCGAAGAGGCGCCGGGAAGACTCGATCCTCGCAACGCCTTTCATGTATTGAACGCCCTCGCGCAAGCCGCGGATGGATGCATGAATGGCATGTTCAATGCCGTCGTCACCGCGCCGGTGCAGAAGTCAGTCATCAACGACGCCGGCGAACACTTCACCGGCCACACCGAGCTGTTCGCGCAGCGTGCCGGCTGCGACGTGGTGATGATGCTTGCGTCGCCGAATCTTCGCGTCGCGCTTGCGACCACGCACCTGCCGCTGGCCGGTGTTCCTGCCGCGATCACCGGGGAAGCGCTCACGCGTACGCTGCGCATCGTGCACGCGGAACTGATCGTGAAATTCGGCATTACCGCGCCGCGCATTGCCGTGCTGGGGCTGAATCCGCACGCGGGTGAAGGTGGCCATCTCGGTCGTGAGGAAATCGACGTCATCGTTCCCGTGCTGGACGCATTGCGCGGCGAAGGCATGCAACTGCTCGGGCCGCTCCCGGCCGACACCGCGTTCGTGCCGGATATGCGCGCGCGCTACGACGCGGTGCTCGCGATGTACCACGACCAGGCCCTGCCGGTGCTGAAATCGGAGGCGTTCGACCGCACCGTCAACATCACGCTGGGGTTGCCATTCATCCGCACTTCGGTGGACCACGGCACCGCACTCGACCTTGCCGGCAGCGGACGCGCCGATCCTTCCAGTATGTTCGCGGCTGCAGAGATGGCGCTGCAGCTTGCGCTGCGTGCGCGGGGGACAGGGGATGGGTAGTGGGGGCGCACGACATCCCGCGTCGAGGACTCCCAACATTGCGCTCCCGCTACCCACCCCCCAGCCCCAGATGTCACGTCCCAAGAAACACTACGGCCAGCATTTCCTGCACGAGCGTGGCGTGATCGAACGCATCGTCGCCGCAATCGCGCCGCGGCCGGACGACCGCATCGTCGAAATCGGCCCCGGCGAAGGGGCGCTGACGCTGCCGCTGCTGCGCGCCGCCGGTCGCCTGACGGCGATCGAGCTGGATACCGAATTGATCGAACCACTTCGCGAGCGCGCCGCCGGCATCGGTGAACTCGAAGTGATCCACGCGGATGTGCTGAAGGTCGACCTGACGGCGCTCACGCACGGCGGCAAACTGCGCCTTGCGGGGAACCTGCCCTATTACGTGTCCAGCCCGATCCTGTTCCACTGCCTCGCGCACGCCGACGCGATCATCGACATGCATTTCATGCTGCAGAAGGAAGTGGTGGATCGCATGGCCGCCGCGCCCGGCAGCAAGGTGTACGGAAGGCTGTCGGTGATGCTGCAGCTCGCGTGCAGGGTGGAGCCATTGCTCCGCGTCGCGCCCGGCGCGTTCCGGCCGCCACCGAAAGTGGAATCAGCGGTGGTGAAACTGACACCGCTGCCGGCCGCGCAGCAGCCTGATCCCTCGCTGGCGCCAGCCATAGACGTGGTGGTCCGTGCTGCATTCAACCAGCGACGCAAGACGTTGGCCAACGCGCTGCGCGGCCGGCTCGACGCGGACGCGATCCGGGCGGCCGGCATCGCCCCGCATGCTCGTGCCGAAAACGTCTCGCCGGAGGGGTTCGTCGCCCTGGCCCGTCAAGCCCATTCTGCCGGCTTGCAGGTTGCACCGAAACTCGCCGACAATGCCAGTCAATGAGTCCCCGGCCGACCACCACCGACAAAACGCGTCCGACACGCGAACCCGAACCGCACGCGGTCGAGATCGAAGTCGAGGCGCGCTACGTTTCCGACCAGTCCAAGCCGGAAGCGAACCGTTACGTGTTCGCGTACGACATCACGTTGCGCAATCTCGGCATGTTGCCGGCGCGTCTGCAGACCCGCCATTGGGTCATCACCGATGCCAACGGTAAGGTGGAGGAGGTCCGCGGCGAAGGTGTGGTGGGCGAGCAGCCACGCCTGCAACCCGGCGAGAGCTACAGCTACAGCTCCGGCGCGGTCCTGGAGACCCAGGTCGGCACCATGCGTGGAACCTACCTGTTCCATGCCGACGACGGCACCGACTTCGAGGCACCGATTCCCGAATTCGTGCTCTCGGTTCCACGCACGCTGCATTGACGCGGGGCCACAGCGCGCATGGCCATCTACGCGATTGGCGATGTGCAGGGGTGCTATCCGGAATTGCAACGCCTGCTGGAGCGACTGCATTTCGATCCTGCGTCGGATCGGCTGTGGTTCTGCGGCGATCTCGTCAACCGCGGCGGTGAATCGCTGGAAGTGCTGCGCCTGATCTACGGGCTGCGCGACCAGAGCGTCGTCACGCTGGGCAACCACGACCTGAGCCTGCTGGCGATCGCCGAACGCGAACCCGAAGCGCGTGCGCGCACCAATCCGGATCTGCGCCGGGTCCTCGAAGCCGGCGACTCCTCCATCCTGCTCGAATGGCTGCGCGGACAATCGATGCTGCAGCACGATCCCGGATTGCGCTTCACCATGGTCCATGCCGGGCTTGCACCGACCTGGACGCTGAAACAGGCGCAGCACGTCGCGCGCGAGGTTGAACGCACCCTGCGTGGACCGGGACACCGCGCGCTGCTGCAGCGCATGTTCGGGAACCGTCCGTCGCGCTGGTCGTCGAAGCTGCACGGCCACGACCGGTTGCGCGCCGCGATCAACATCTTCACGCGCATGCGCTATTGCGATGCGCAAGGTCGCATCGAGTTCGATGCCAAGGGACGGCCGGGCTCACAGCGTGCGGGCCTGTATCCGTGGTTCGAAGTCCCGGGCGTGAAATCGCGCGACACGCGGATCGTGTGCGGCCACTGGTCCACGCTGGGCCGCTTCGCCGGGCTCGGCATCTACGCGATCGACACCGGCTGCGTGTGGGGTGGACAGCTCACCGCGCTGCGCCTGGACGGCGAGGAACCGCGGTTCATCGCGGTCGATGCGGAACCGCATCGCAAGCGCGCGTGATTGCATTTGCTTGCGCCGATTGCCCAGTGCGGGCGTGGAAGACGACATCCCTGTCTTGATTCCGCGCGCAGTCCTTGCGCGCGGGTGACTTTTGTTACGGCAAAAGTCACCAAAACCAGGCGCCTGCAAGACGGTTTCGGCAACATCGTGTTGCCTCAACTTCCCTGCGCTTCTCGCGCCAAGCGGGCCGGCGCGAACTCGGCCATCCGTGGCCTCGAACATCCGCGCCTTGCTCCCGCTTGGCCCTGCGATGCTCGGCGTCTTGCAAAGGCGCGGAAAGAGCTCTGCTTCGATGACGGCCATCCATGGCCTCGTTCGGAGCAAGTGCAAACAATCCGCTTCGACCGTCACGCGCGCAGGATGCGCGTCAAACGGGGCCCCTCGAACGCGGCGAGCGGCCGGCGGAAACGTCCGAAGGATGGCGCACACGATGTGCGCCAGTTCGCCGCAGGTACAGGGATGTGCCGTCGGCGAACCCCGGCGGCTGCGAGTGAATCCGGAGCACATGGACGTGCGGAGGACGTGTTCGCGGGGTGGCCTTCTCTTTGGTGACTTTCTCTTGGCCAAGCAAGAGAAAGTCACCCGGCCGCCCGGAGGCGGACGGAAAAAAGACAGGGATGTCGCGCATCATCGGAAAGAAAATGGATTTCGGATCGCGCCCGCTTCGCGGGCTCGTCCAGAATGACGAATTTGTCGTAACCCGGCCCGCGCCGGGATGACAACACGCCGGGCGCGTCAGCGCAACCCGGTTTCGTTGCGCGCAATGACCATGCGCTGGATCTCCGACGTGCCCTCGTAGATCTCGGTGATCTTCGCGTCGCGGAAGTAACGCTCCAGCGGCATTTCCTTGGAATAACCCATGCCGCCGTGGATCTGCACGGCCTGGTGGGTGATCCACATCGCGGCTTCGGAAGCGGTCAGCTTCGCCACAGCCGCTTCGGTGGAAAAGCGTGCGCCGGTCTTCGCGGACTGCTGCTTCAGCCACGCCGCACGCAACGTCAGGAGGCGCGCCGCGTCCAGCTTGCAGCGCATGTCCGCGATCTTGGCCTGGGTCATCTGGAAGGAACCGATGGGCTGGCCGAACGCCTTGCGGTCACGCGAGTATTCCAGCGTCGCCTCGTAGGCGGCGCGCGCGAGGCCCACCGCCTGCGACGCGATGCCGATGCGGCCTGCGTCGAGCACGCCCATCGCTATCTTGAAACCCTTGCCTTCTTCCCCGACCACCTCGTCGGGCTGCGCGCGATAGTCCGCGAATTCGATCTCGCACGTGGCGGACGCGCGGATGCCGAGCTTGGGTTCGGTCTTGCCGCGGCTGAAGCCTTCGCGCGACGTGTCGATCATGAACGCGGTGACGCCGCGCGCGTGCTTGTCGGGATTGGTCATCGCGAACAGCAGGATGTACTTCGCGACGGGGCCGGAAGTGATCCAGCTCTTCTTGCCATTGATCACGAAACTGCCGTCCGCCTGCCTCACCGCGCGGCAACGCATCGCGGTCGCGTCCGAACCCGACTGCGGTTCAGTCAACGCGAACGCGCCGATTGCATCGCCCGACGCAATCGGCGTGACGTACTTGTGCTTCTGCTCCTCGGTACCGAACTTCAGCAGCCCGTTGCAGTAGAGCGTGTTGTTGACGCTCATGATCGTCGAATGGGCGCAGTCGGCGGCCGCGATTTCGATCATCGCCAGCGCGTAACTGATCGAATCCATTCCCGCGCCACCATACTCGGTCGGCACCTCGATGCCCATCAGCCCCAACTTGCCCATCTCGCGGATGTTGTCGAGCGGAAATTCACCGGACTTGTCGTGATCCGCCGCCACGGGCACGATCCGCTTCTGCGCGAAGTCCCGCGCGATCGACTGGATCTGCAACTGCTCTTCGGAAAGTTCAAAGTCCATTGCAACACCTCGTTTGTTCTTGTCCCGCGCGCTCCGACCCGCGACATGCCGCCACATGCAACATCGCATGATAACCGCTCGGGCTTCCACGGGCGGTTTGCCGACATCGAGCTTTAATTTATCTCTCCATCCTGATATAAAGATGGAATGCTCGACCTGGTTTCCGCCACCGCGTTGCTGCGGGTGCTGTCCGATCCGACCCGGGTGCGGCTGCTCGCCCTGCTCAGGCGAGAGGAACTGACCGTCGCCGAGCTGTCATCCGTCCTGCGTCTCGCGCAGCCACGCGTTTCGACGCACCTGGCCAAGCTCAAGGAAGCCGGGCTGGTGCGCGACAGACGCGCCGGCGTATCCGCCTACTATCGATTCAACGAGAGTGGCTTCGATGGCGCGGCGGACCTGCTGCGCACGCTCGAAGACGGCGTGGACGATGCGCAGCTCGATGCCGACGCGCAACGCCTTCCCTCGGTGCTGGCCGCGCGCGCCCGCGACCGCGGCTGGGCCGACAGCGTCGCCGGCGACATGGAGCGCCATTATTCGCCGGGCCGCACATGGGAAACGCTGGCGCGCACGCTGTTGCAGCTGCTTGAAACCGGCGACGTACTCGACATCGCGTCCGGCGACGGCGTGCTGGCCGAGCTGCTGGCACCGCACGCGCATTCGATCGTCTGCGTCGATTCCAGCGCCAACGTGGTCGCGGCGGCACGCAAGCGCCTGAAGGCGTTCCACAACGTCGACGTCATCGAAGGCGACATGCACGCGCTCGACCATATCTTCAAACGTGGCAATCGCAGGTTCGATCTCGTGCTGATGATGCATGCCCTCACCTACAGCGAACATCCGCGGCAAGCCATCGAGGAAGCCGCGCGCCTGCTGAAACCCGGTGGGCGCCTGCTGGCCGCGACCCTGGCAAAGCATGCGCATCGTGCCGCGGTCGCGCCGTTCGACCACAAGAACATGGGTTTCCGGCGCGAGGACCTGGTCGGCTTCGCGCGCAAGGCAGGGCTTGAAGTCCTGCATTGCGAACGCATTTCGCGCGAGGCCCGTTCGCCGCATTTCGAAGTGTTGAGCCTGCTGGCCAGGAATCCGACTTGAACAAAGCATTTGTCCGCAAAGAACGCAAAGCACGCGAAGGAAAAGCGACTTTTGAAGCGGGCCATTTCATCTTTGGTTTTCTCGCGCCCTGCGCGTCCTTCGCCGATCATCCTGTTTCTGGAGAAGATTGATGACCCACTCACTGCCTTGGCTTCACCCCGATCGCGTCGCACAACTGCACGCCGCCCTTGCCGAACGCATCCTGGTGCTCGACGGCGCGATGGGCACGATGCTGCAGGGCCACGCGCTCGACGAAGCCGGGTACCGCGGCGCGCGTTTTGCCAATGGTTGCGATGCGGAACACACGCACCCGCATGACGGCGAGCATGCAGACACGCACGGTTGCCAGCGCGATCTCAAGGGCGACAACGACCTGCTCTCGCTGACGCATCCGGAAATCATCCGTGACATCCACGTCGCGTATCTCGCGGCCGGCGCGGATTTCGTCGAGACCAACACCTTCAATTCCACATCGATCAGCCAGGCCGATTACGCGCTGCAACATCTCGTGCGTGAGCTGAATCGCGAGGGCGCGAAGCTGGCGCGTGCAGCCTGCGAGGAAGCCGAGCGCAAGACCCCCGAAAGGCCGCGCTTCGCGATCGGCGTGCTGGGTCCGACCAGCCGCACCGCGTCGTTGTCGCCCGACGTCAACAATCCCGGCTTCCGCAACGTCGACTTCGACGAACTCGAGGATGCCTACGCTGATGCCACGCATGGGCTCGTCGACGGCGGCGTCGACATCGTGATGGTCGAGACGATCTTCGACACGCTCAACGCCAAGGCGGCGCTTTCAGGCATCGCGCGCGTATTCGACGAACTCGGCGGGCGGCTGCCGGTGATGATCTCCGGGACGATCACGGATCGCTCCGGCCGTACACTCTCGGGCCAGACCGCCGAAGCGTTCTGGTATTCGGTTGCGCACGCCCGCCCGCTTTCGATCGGACTCAACTGCGCGCTGGGCGCGAAGGACCTGCGCCAGCACATCGAGGCACTCGCTCGAGTCGCGGACTGCTACGTCAGCGCGCACCCCAACGCCGGCCTGCCGAACGCGCTGGGCGGCTACGACGAAACGCCAGAAGAAATGGCGAAGACGCTGGGCGAATTCGCACGCGACGGCCTGCTCAACATCGTCGGCGGCTGCTGCGGCACCACTCCCGAACACATTGCCGCGATTGCCGAAGCGGTGCGCGGTGTCGCGCCACGCGTATTGCCATCGTCCAAATCAAAAGCGGCATAACCCCCCGTCGTCATCCCGGCGAAAGCCGGGATCCATTTTTGATCTTCGTTTCTGGATCAGCAGAGCAAATGGATTCCGGCTTGCGCCGGAATGACGAGCAAAAGCAATGCAACTAATGGTCATGAATGAACTTCCCCGCTACACCCGCCTTTCGGGACTCGAACCGCTGGTGATCACGCCGGAGATGCTGTTCGTCAACATAGGTGAACGTACCAACGTCACCGGGTCGGCGAAGTTCAAGAGGCTGATCAAGGAAGACCGCTACGACGAGGCGGTGGAAGTGGCGCGCCAGCAGGTCGAGAACGGCGCGCAAATCCTCGACGTCAACATGGACGAAGGGCTGCTCGATTCCGAAGCGGCGATGGTGAAATTCCTGCGCCTGATCGCGGCCGAACCCGACATCGCGCGCATCCCGGTGATGGTGGATTCCTCCAAGTGGAGCGTGATCGAAGCGGGCCTGAAATGCCTGCAGGGCAAGGGCGTAGTCAATTCGATTTCGCTGAAGGAAGGCGAGGAGAAATTCCTCGACGAGGCGCGCAAGATCCTGCGCTACGGCGCGGCCACCGTGGTCATGGCGTTCGACGAACAAGGCCAGGCCGACACGGTCGAACGCCGTCTGCAAATCTGCGAGCGGTCGTACAAGCTGCTGACCGAGAAGGTCGGCTTTCCGCCTGAAGACATCATCTTCGATTCCAACATCTTCCCCATCGCGACGGGCATCGAGGAACACGCGAACAACGCCGTCAACTTCATCGAAGCCGCGAAGGAACTGAGGAAGCGCTTCCCGCATTCGCACGTTTCCGGCGGCGTCAGCAACGTGTCGTTCTCGTTCCGCGGCAACAACACGGTGCGCGAGGCGATCCATTCGGTGTTCCTTTATCACGCGATCAAGGCCGGCATGGACATGGGCATCGTCAACGCCGGCGCGCTCGCGATCTATGACGATCTCGATCCGGAACTCCGCGAGCGCGTCGAAGACGTGGTGCTGAACCGGCGCCCGGACGCGACCGAGCGGTTGATGGAGATTGCGGAAAAGCACAAGAGCGGGACTCGGGACTCGGGACTCGGGACCCGGGACAGCCTTGCGTGGCGCGAACTACCGGTGGCGAAGCGGCTGGAGCACGCGCTGGTGCACGGCATCGACCAATACGTCGTCGAGGACACGGAAGAAGTTCGCAAGACCGTCACGCGCACCCTTGACGTGATAGAAGGCCCGCTGATGGACGGCATGAACGTGGTCGGCGACCTGTTCGGCGCGGGCAAGATGTTCCTGCCGCAGGTCGTGAAATCGGCACGCGTGATGAAGAAGGCCGTCGCCTACCTGCTGCCCTTCATGGAAGAGGAAAAGAAGAAGAGCGGCGACGTCGGCAAGTCCAACGGCAAGATCGTGATGGCGACGGTCAAGGGCGATGTGCACGACATCGGCAAGAACATCGTGGGCGTGGTACTTGCCTGCAACAACTTCGAAGTGGTGGACCTCGGCGTGATGGTGCCGGCACAGAAGATCCTCGACACCGCGATCGCCGAAAAAGCCGACATGATCGGCGTCTCGGGCCTGATCACGCCCTCGCTCGAGGAGATGGCCAACGTTGCCAAGGAGATGAAGCGCCGCGATTTCAGGATTCCGCTCCTGATCGGCGGCGCCACCACCTCGCGCGCGCACACCGCGATCAAGATCGAGCCCAATTACGAAACTGCCTGCGTGTGGGTGAAGGATGCCTCGCGCGCGGTGGGTGTGGCGCAGACGCTGGTCAGCAAGGCGCTCGTCGATGACTTCCTCGCCAAGGTGCGTGCCGAGTACGCCGAAGTGCGCGAACGGCACCGGAACCGCGGCCCCGCGAAACGCCTGGTGTCACTGGAAGCCGCACGTGCCAACGGATCGAAGCTGGACTGGAAAAATTACACCCCGCCGGTGCCGAACAAGCCGGGCATCACGGTGATCGACGACATCCCGATCCCGGAACTCCTGAAAGTGACGGACTGGACGCCCTTCTTTCAGGCGTGGGAACTGCACGGCCACTACCCCGCGATCCTGACCGACGAAGTGGTCGGCAAGCAGGCCACGGAACTCTTCGGAGACGCGCAAAAAATCCTGAAGAAGATCGTCGACGAGAAGTGGCTGCGGGCGAAGGCGGTGATCGGATTCTGGCCGGCGGCGCGGGTAGGTGATGACCTGGAATTGACACTCCCCTCTCCCTCCGGGAGAGGGGCTGGGGGTGAGGGTACGGGCAGCGCGGGTGCTTTCGGCACAGCCGAACCCTCATCCGCCCCTGACGGGGCACCTTCTCCCGAGGGGAGAAGGGAAGAGCATGTGATGCTCCACCACCTCCGCCAGCAAGCCGACAAGCCGGCCGAACGTCCTAACCTTTGCCTTGCGGATTTCATTGCTCCGAAGGAAACCGGTGTGCAGGACTGGATCGGCGGCTTTGCCGTCACCGCGGGACTCGGCATCGAGGAACACCTCGAACGTTTTCACAAGGACAACGACGATTACTCGGCGATCATCCTGAAGGCGCTGGCCGACCGGATGGCCGAGGCCTTGGCGGAATGGATGCACCGCGAGGTGCGCACGAAATACTGGGGGTATGCGCCGGACGAAGCGCTCAGCAACGAAGAACTGATTGCGGAAAACTGGCGCGGCATTCGTCCTGCGCCCGGCTATCCCGCCTGCCCCGACCATACCGAGAAGGCGACATTGTTCAAGCTGCTGGATGCAACGAACAATGCCGGCATCGAACTCACCGAAGGCTTTTCGATGTACCCCGCTGCCGCGGTATCGGGCTGGTATTTCAGCCATCCAGACAGCCAGTATTTCGTCGTGGGGAAATTGACCAAAGACCAGGTCGATGATTACGCGACGCGCAAGGGCTGGACATTGGCCGAGGCCGAGCGCTGGTTGTCGGCCAACCTCGACTACGATCCCGATTGAGACTTGTGCGGCGCTGCACATCACGCGCAGCGCCGCGCAATGCTCCAGCTACAGCGCCGCGCCGCCCAGCGAGCGCGACGCGAACAACGCCGCGAAACCGCCCATGACGGCAAACACGAAGACCAGCGCAAACATGATCGCATAAAGGATCAGCGAAGCCCTGCAAAAGTTCTGCTTGCTGGGATGGGTGCCGCTGGAAAACCCCCAGACGAACAACATCACGAGTCCGACGATCGGGATCGCCAGCACGATCAACGTCAGGATCCAGTCACCCAGCGAAACCGGCGAAGACTCGTTCGCAGCGAGTTGTGCGTTCATGCCCATTCCCCTCCAGTAACGACTTCAAAATGGCGTCCATCATCGGGCGCCGCCGTCACCACACCCTCACATCGGATTCGGTCCCCTCGGGACCGCAAGCCCGGCCGCGATCCTAGCCCAAACCCGGGAGGCTTGCACCGCAGGCCCTGCGTTCGCGGGCGCTACGCCGCAATGTCGCCGGTCGTGTCGTTCTTCTGGTGTCTCAGGTGCATCACCAGGTTGTAAATCGATACAAACGCAGGAAACAGATTGGCCAGGATGCCCACCGAATCGTTCTTGCCGAAAATGAAATAGGCCAGCATCAACAGGCTTCCGCATACCGAGAGTATCCAGAACGCCAGCGGCACCACGACCCGCTTTTGCTTGTGCGTTGCATACGACTGCACGAGCCATCGGCTGGTGAACAGCACCATTCCGAGATAACCGACCGCCTTCCACGGGGTGATCTGGTAATCGGCGATCGCATGCAGAATGTGTTCCATGGGAGGGTCTGGCGAGGGGCGAAGTCGCGGATTGTAGCAATCGCTTCGACAATCGATTGACCGGAACCGGCATGGCCCATACACTTTCCGGTTCGCACGGGCGGTTAGCTCAGCGGTAGAGCACTACCTTCACACGGTAGGGGTCGCAGGTTCGATCCCTGCACCGCCCACCATAATCGATCATCTACGAAAGGCCGATTCCCTGGGCTCGGCCTTTTTCGTTTCTCGATATCCCCAATCGTCCGTATTCCTTCCGCAATCCGCTCTTTTTAGGGAGCGCCTCGCACGTAGTACTGCGGGGGCGCAAATCATGCGCGCGCGTGCAGACGTTTTTCCGCCATGCGCCAAAACCTACACAGCTTCTCCAGATCGGTGCGACCGTAAGGCGCGTCAGTGCGTGTCTCGCCGCCGGATGGCGATTGCCATCACTCGGCAGGCACTGAGCATGGATCCAACACGGAAGTCGAATCGAGGTCCCCGACCAGCACGTCTGCCAGTACGTCGAGACATCCGTGTGGCAGGGGCTTCGATGCTGAGGTTTCCCCACGAATTTCACGCGCACGCCTGCATGTGGTTGACGACGTCGGTTGGCAGGCGTCGCAAGCGTTCCAGCCATTGTGATGCTCGATCCAGCGGCCATCCGCGGGCCAAC
>Ga0070737_10002747_pt1 | contig 20290 bp, 18 predicted proteins | sample Coa_R1_10_FD_66438 | JGI IMG/M metagenome (GOLD analysis project Ga0070737, IMG submission 66438) | Surface soil microbial communities from Centralia Pennsylvania, which are recovering from an underground coalmine fire - Coalmine... | ecosystem: Environmental > Terrestrial > Soil > Unclassified...
AAAAACGATTTTTCGCCAGCCCGCAGCGCGAACAAGAGTGGCTTCTGCCCTTGCTTGCGCTGTGGGCTGGTAGAATAACGCCCAAAACGCCAAGAAAGGAAAAGAGAAGAAGGAGCCCACCGATGCGCGCAGGACATTTTTATTTTTTGTCTTCTCTTGGTGTCCTTGGCGTCTTGGCGGTTCCGCCTCTGTTTGCGGCGGGGGGAACGTTTCCGCGTGGCCCGGGTTTTTATTTTCACCCCGTCAAGCTCATCCTTGTTGTTCTCGTCTACTTCGCCTGGCTGCGAACGTGCCGCTGGGTCCACAGGGATTGCGAGGACATGAAGTTGCCGGGCGAAATGTGGGATCCTATCCTGCTGGGCTGCGGCGTGGCCGGGCTGCTGGCGGTCTGGCTATTTCCTCTATTTGCGCTCGGTTTTATTGTTTTTCTCGTCCTCTATCTGGCGCCGACCCTGTCTTACGTCAGTATACGCAACGAAAAGGCGACGCAGGATCAGAAAGTACTGACGCCGCAGCACCTGCGGAAACTGCTGCGCACCTGGCTGCACCTGGATCTGGGGGAAGCCGAAGAGCCAGCCCTGCGGCCCATTCCCGTGCGCTTCATCGGCAAAAGCGGCACCCAGGAAAGCAGTGCGGAGGAAGCACGCCGCATCGCCCGACTGCAAGGCTCCAAAGGCTATCGCGCCGCTCTGGAACTGATCGCCGACGCTATCGAAAGACGTGCTACCGACATCCACCTTGAACCGACCAAGGAAGAAATGCTTGTTCGCTTCCGTATCGACGGCATCTTGGAAGCGAGTAATCCGTTCGCCCGGCCGACCGGCGATGCCGTCATCAACATCTTTAAGGTACTCGCCGACCTCGACATTACCGAGAAGCGTAAACCGCAAGACGGCAGCTTCGCTGCCGAGGTGAACATGCCCGTAGAGCCAGGCGAGTCGAGCAAGCCGAAGAAAAAAACGAATGGCGAAGATGACGAAGCAGAGGAAGCTCTCCAAGAACCACAATACCAAAGGCGCCAGGTCGACTTCCGCGTGGCCACCGCTGGCAGTGTCGTCGGCGAAAAATTGGTCTTGCGTATCCTCGATCCGGCGCGGCAGGTAGTCAGCCTGGCGCGCGTCGGCATGCGGGAAAGTCTGCGCAAGCAAGTCCGCTCCATTGTCACCCAGCCGCATGGCCTGTTCGTTGTCTGCGGCCCTACCGGCGCCGGCAAAAGCACCACCCTCTACGCCTGCCTTGGCGAGATCGATCGTTTTCAGAAAAACGTCATCACCATCGAAAACCCAGTCGAATATCACATCGACAATGTGACGCAGATCGAGATCAATCCCAAGGCCGGCAAAACCTTCGCCACGGAACTGCGCAGCATCCTTCGCCAAGACCCGGATGTCATTTACATCGGCGAAATCCGCGATCAGGAAACAGCGGAGATCGCCTGCCAGGCTGCCCAGACTGGCCATATGGTCTTCACCACGCTGCACGCTAACGATACCGTCACCGCCGTAGCTCGCCTTATCGACCTGGGGGTACAACCGTTCATGGTCGCTAATGCCCTCAGCGCCGTGCTGGGCCAGCGCCTGGTTCGCCTCCTCTGCCCCAAATGCAAGCAACGCTACAAACCCAATGCCGACCTGCTGCGCAAGGCCAATTTGCCGGCAGACAAGATCAAGTACTTCTATCGCCCGCCGGATCGACCTCCGGATGAGGACAATGTGTGTTCCGTCTGCAACGGCACCGGCTACCGCGGCCGAACCGGCATTTTCGAGATGTTGGAAATCAGCGATAGCATTCGCGAAATGATCCGCGAGAACCCCAACTTCAACGCCATCCGCCAGGAAGCGGTCAAGCACGGCATGAAATACTTGCAGGAAGACGGCCTGCGCCTGGTGATCGAAGGACGCACTTCTGTGCAGGAACTGCTGCGCGTGTGTAAGTAACAGCGAACGATCCCCGTAAGCCGGCTAGTAGAATACCTGCTGGTTGTTCGTCATCCGCTGAGGCAAGATATGTTATTAGGCTTTTTCACTTTCCTTATCATGCTGGCCGGTGCCTATGCTTTTTGGCGTCAGGGCGTGCTGCCGGCCTTCGCCATGGCTGTCAACGTCTTGTTGGCCGGCCTGGTCGCCTTCAATTTCTTCGAGCCGATCGCCAAGCAGCTTGATCCCATGCTGGCGGATACGTTCTTGCAAGGTTATGAAGACAGCTTCGTTCTTGTCGCCCTATTCAGTCTCGCGCTTCTTTTTTTGCGTTGGGCGTCCAATGAACTGATCCACCTGTTCATCCCGTACAATCCTCTCGTGCAGCAGGGCGGGGCGGTGTTGTTCGGTGCCCTGGCGGGATACCTGGTAGCCGGCTTCCTGACGTGCGTGGCCCAGACACTGCCGGCCAACGAAAATTTCTTGGATTTGAAGCCGATCGATTCGTCGGGAAAAATTCGTCATCGTATCTTGCCTGCGGATCACGTCTGGCTGGCCTTGATGCACCGCGCCAGCAAGACCGTCTTCGATTGGGGCGAAACGACGTTCGATCCCGATGGCAGTTTCGAGCTGCGTTACGCCTACGAGCGCCGGAAGGCCAGCGAATAGGCGAACCGGTTGGCGTCAGCCGGCCGTTCGCTTATTCCGGGAGGAGAAAGCGTTTGACTTCGGCGGCGACGCTCTCGGGTTGAGTGACAAAAGCGAGGTGGCCGCAGCCGGGCAGCTCGACTCGACAGGCGTTCGGAATACCTTGGACCAATTCGCGCAAGCTTTGGGGCGAGGCCAGTAAATCCCGGTCGCCCGCCATCAGCAGCGCCGGTACGCGAACATTGCCCAGACGCGGTCCCGGATCAAACGACTCAACCAGATGGAAACGGTGCGTCATCACGCTCTGATCGGTCTGCCAGCATTGCCGCGTGACGAACTCGAACAGTGGTCCCGGTTCCTGGCGGGCGCCGAAGAGCAGATTAAAAAACTGGTTTACGAACGGACTATCCGAGGGCAGGGGATAACGCGACAGCACCCAGCTGGCCACCTGTTGTAATAAGCCGCGCTCAAAGCGCGCACCGATTCCCTGTGCGATGAGCGCTTGTAAACGATGAGGCCAGCGCATCGCCAACTCCAGGGCCAAGACGCCTCCGAAGGAAACGCCCAAGACCGGCGGACATTCCAGGCCGAACCAATCCAACAATTCTCGTAAATCGGCAACTAAATCCGAAAGATCAAAACGTCGGCGCAGAGCGAAACAATCGTCCTCGCCGCGCAGCTGATAGCTAATGACTTGAAAATCGCGGGCCAGCAGCCGGGCCAACGGTCCTAGCAGTTCGAAGCCGCCGGCCAATCCGGGAACAAGTACCAGAGATGGTCCATCTCCCCAAACACAATAGCGAGCCGTGTAATGCGTCAAATGCGCCAAACCGGAGCGGCCCACGCCGGGACTAAACTCGGCGCCGCTGCTCGCCAACCAATCAAGCGATGCCTGCACGCTTCCTCTCCTCTCTTCTACCCGCCCGCAGCGCAGTAAAAAAGAACGAAACACTTGCTTGCACTGCGGCTAATGAGCGAACCGAATTTCGAGAAACTGGCCTCTGTTCCATAAGGATGGCCTTTCCTTAGCACGCCGCATACCAAATGCGCTTCGCGTGAACTACCCCAATTCCTGGCAGAGCGAAGCGACGGAAGTTAGAACCAGTGCGTGACTTAGTCGAATTGACGCGACGTGACGAGGAACAACAAAATCGGAGCGCGCCGAAATTTCGTCACTTTTCGACGCTTTTCGGCGCCCGAGGATGACTTTTCGCCACCAAATTGATAGTCTGGAAAAAGTGGAAAATTCGACGTAATCTTTCTTTGACAAACACAGAATCAACGATCGGTGAGAGTTTGGCTTGACAAGAAGCATCTTCTTTCTGTTGTGGATCCTGTTGCAGCGCAAAAGCGTACGCCGTCGGCTTGCGATTGTAGCGTCGGCAGTGCTTGTCTTTGCCTATGCCGCCGGAGTTCTCAGCTACGTCATGCTGATGCCCGATATCGGCGTGCGCTGTGCCTTCACACCGGTCATCAATTCTTTCAACAATCGTTACTTCTTCGCCCCCGCTTCTCCCAATGCGGGACCGCCGTCGGGTGAGGATGAGATCGTACGCATTGGCGACAAAGAGGTCTCCAACTGGGTAGAGATTCTCCACGAATTGAACGTGTTGCGGAGAAATCAGGTCAGGCTCGGCAGAGAGCAAGATCTTCAGCCTGATTCGGGCCAGACACACCTGACCATTGCCGGGCAGGAAGTTCTCCGCATTGGTTATAAATCTGCTGCAGACGGCAAAATATATGAAGTTTGGCTGCGCGTCGGCCGGCCGCCGTATGAAAGGTTGGTGCCGTCACTGTTGTGGTTTTCGCTGAAAATCCTTCTCTTCGCCGTCGGTGCCATTGTCTTCTGGAAGCGGCCAGAAGATCGCTCAGCCACGTTGTTTTTCCTCTTTTGCCTGGTCTCGTTCGGCGCCTACATGGGTGGCTATCACTGGCAACGTATCGTTACCCAACCGCTGTTGATCCTCGTGTTCATGATTTGCAGCGTCTTGCTGCCGGTTGTCAGTTTGCACTTTTATCTCGTCTTTCCTCGGCCCAAGGCCGTTCTCGATCACGCGCCGCGCCGGGTCTTACTGGCGCTCTATGGGCCGCCTGTGTTCTTTCTGCTGCTGCTAATCTCCGGTTATTTTCGCATTCGCTGGCTCTTCCAGCACAGCAATACGGACGTTGCTCCTCTCCTCAATGAGATGCTCCTGGAGATCTACTGTTATTTCGGTGTGGCAGCCCTGTGGTACTTGACCAGCGTCGTTTGCCTGCTGCACAGCTATCGCACGGCGGCGAACGTCACCGAACGCAATCAGGTCAAGTGGATTTTGTTCGGCACCTTGGCCTCGCTGGCGCCAATTGGTTATTCGCTCTACTTGGCCTTGGCCGAACGGCAGCGTTTCGGCAGCGGCGCGGCGACATGGCCGATGTTCTTTGCCTCATTGTGTGTCACTGTCGCCTTTGCCATCAGCATCACACGCTATCGTCTGATGCAGCTCGATCAACTCATCAACTCCGGCGTGGTCTATCTCCTCATCAGCTTCATTGTCGGCGCTGTCTACTATGGTATCTGGGGCGTTTTCGCTGGCATGTATCTGCTCGACAGTCAATCCATCAAAGGACTCTCCTTCGATCAGGTGTTGATGGCCAGTGGCACGGTGTTGTTGGTCTTGCTGGGACTCGATTTGCTGCGTCGCCGGCTCCTGCTGCGCCGCTATCGCCATTTCCGTCGGGAAAAGAGCCAGCTCGACCGCACGCTGCAACGCATGAGCCAGGCCATCGAGCAACTGGTCGATCCACCGGCATTGGCCCATCGCTTGCTACACACCGCGGCGGAATTGCTGAGCGCCAGCCGTGGTGCTGTCTACTTGCGCCAGGGCGATCCGCCTCTTTATCAGTTGACCGAAGTGCTCGGTCCCCCTCCTGCTTTGACCGAACTGTCTTCCGGTTGCCCGTTAGTCGAGACATTACTGTCCCACAGCACACTATCCTTGCCCTGGGCAGCGGGAAACGGTGTCGCGTCGGTTGATGCGTCTGGCTCCCGACAGCTTCATTTTCTGGGTGGCGTCCTCGCCCAGGGGCTGCTGCATGAAGGGCAATTGCTGGGCATTCTTGTTCTTGGCTCTCCCACAGAGCCGCGCGGCTTGGCAGCCGAGACGACGGGAGGCTACACGGCTGAGGATCTCCATCTGCTGACCGCCTTTGCCCAGATGACCGTGCTGGCGCTTGTTAGTGCCGAAGGCCATCGCAAGATTGAGACACTCAACCGCGAGCTGCAAACCAAGGTTGAGAAGATCGCGGAGCAAAATCGCCGCATCATGGCCTTGCAAAGCCAGCTTTCCGCCATCCGTCAGCCGCTGCATCCGGCAGCTAACGCTGCTGGCTCGCCGGGAGAAAGCGAACCGGCAGCGTTAGCTGCCGGATGCAGCAGCCCACGAATATCGGATCACGGCATGATCGGCTCTAGCCCACAGGTCCGGCACCTGATGCAGCAGGTCCGCAAGGTCGCCTCTACGGACTCTGTTGTCCTGCTCCGCGGTGAAAGCGGCACGGGCAAAGAGTTGTTGGCGCGGGCCATCCACGAAAACAGCCCGCGCGCCAACCAGCCTTTCGTTGCCGTCCATTGCTCGGCCTTATCGCCAGGCTTGCTGGAAAGTGAACTTTTTGGACACGTCAAGGGGGCATTCACCAACGCTATCCGTGATAAGGTCGGCCGTTTCGAGGCTGCCGACAGCGGCACCCTTTTTCTTGATGAAATCGGTGACATCAGCGTCGAGGTGCAGATTAAGCTGCTGCGCGTGCTGCAAGAACGGACCTTCGAGCGCGTCGGCTCCAGCGAACCGGTCAAAGTGGATGTGCGCATTCTTGCGGCCACGCACCAAGATCTGGAGATGCTTATGCGCCAGGGACGCTTCCGGGAGGATTTGTTCTATCGTCTCAACGTCGTGCAGATCCATCTGCCGCCGTTGCGCGAGCGGGCGGAAGACATTCCGGAGCTGGCCCTGTACTTTCTGCGGCTATATAGTGAGCGGATGAATAAGCCGGTAGCCGGTATCGACGATGATGCTCTGGCCCGTCTCAAAGCTTACCCTTGGCCGGGCAACATCCGCCAGCTGGAAAATGCCATCCAGCACGCCGTCGTTCTCGCCGAAAAACCGCTGGTAACGATCGAGGAGTTGCCGGTCGAGCTGCGTGCCGACCTCGCTTCGTTCTCAGGTCCCGATTGGGGACGAGAAGAGGCAGCGGCTCCCTGGGCTTCGTTGCCAGCGTCCGCGCCGGCGCCCTTGAGGTCTGTGATCCAAAATGAGCGAGCGGAGCGTGAACGGCGCGAGCGCGATCGCCTGGTCCGCGCTCTCGCTGCTGCTGGCGGCAACAAGGCCGAGGCCGCCCGTGCTCTGGGCATGGCTCGTACTACTTTCGTCAGCCGGCTCAAACGTCTCGGCTTGACGTAAAACAATCGTTACTTCTGTTTTGCCAATAAGGGCTGGCGGACAAGACTGCAGAGCACGCTGCCCGTTTGCCTGAAAGGGAGCAAGCTGGCAGCGTGCCCTACGGTTTGGTCTGCTCGCACGAAAAAGGGTCGCTCTCTGTTTGGATTTGCTACAACAGAAAATGCCGGCTTTCGCGGAGGAGACGACGGATGCAAACATTGGTCGGCATCATCATGGGGTCGCGTTCGGACTGGGAAACGCTGGTTCATGCGGCCACCACATTCGATGCCTTGCAGGTTCCTTATGAGGTGCGGGTGGTATCGGCTCATCGCACGCCGGACCTGTTGTTTGAGTACGCCTCCACGGCGGAGTCGCGCGGTTTGGAAGTCCTCATTGCCGGTGCGGGTGGGGCGGCCCATCTACCCGGCATGACGGCGGCCAAAACGACGCTGCCGGTCCTGGGGGTGCCGGTAGAATCTCATGCGCTGCATGGTATCGATTCGTTGCTGTCGATTGTGCAGATGCCAGCCGGCGTCCCGGTAGCGACATTGGCCATCGGCCGGGCCGGCGCCGTCAACGCCGCTTTGCTTGCTACGGCTATTATTGGTCTCAAATATCCTCATTTTCGCGCCGCCTTGAACACCTACCGGGCGGAGCAAACCAAAAAGGTCCTTGACCATCCAGACCCGCGGGAGAAGGTGGAATGATCGGCGTGTTGGGTGCAGGGCAACTCGGACGCATGTTGGCCCTGGCAGGTTATCCGCTCGGTTTGCGTTTTCGTTTTCTTGATTCCGCCCACGAAGCGCCCGTCCGCGACCTTGCCGAGTTCCTTCAGGCTGATTTCACCGATTGGGCCGCTCTGAATCGCTTCGCCGCCAGCCTGGATGTGGCCACCTACGAGTTCGAGAATGTGCCGGTTGAGACGGTGGAACATTTGGCTCGTTGCGTTCCCGTCTTTCCGCCGCCCGCCGCTCTGCGCGCCAGCCAGGACCGGCTGGACGAAAAGATGTTCTTTCACAGCCTTGGTATTGCGACGGCCCCGTTCGTTGCTGTGGATGCGCGAGCGGATCTGGATCGCGCCCTCGATGAGATCGGCTGTCCTGCCATCCTCAAGACGCGGCGGATGGGCTACGACGGCAAGGGGCAATACCTGATCCGGGAACGTGCTGCCGGGGAGCAAGCCTGGCAGACGTTGCGACGAGCCGGAAGCATAAGCGATCGCCAAACGGCTGCTTACACTCCCGGCTTGTTATTGGAAGGCTTCGTCCACTTCGATCGAGAACTATCGCAGATAGCCGTGCGCGGGCGGGATGGGCGGATGGCTTTTTATCCGCTGGTGGAGAACCATCACGCCGACGGCTTGCTGCGTTTATCGCTGGCCCCGGCGCCGAAGCGGACGCCGGCGCTGGAACAACTGGCACGTGACTATGCTGCGCGCGTTTTGGAAGCGTTGAACTACGTCGGTGTTTTGACGATCGAGTTTTTCCAACAGGGCGAGCAACTCCTTGCCAACGAGATGGCGCCGCGCGTTCACAACTCCGGCCATTGGACCATTGAGGGAGCAGAAACAAGCCAATTCGAGAATCATTTGCGCGCTCTTCTCGGTCTGCCCTTGGGAGCCGCCGAGGCGCGGCAGCCGTGCGCCATGCTGAACCTTATCGGTGAGTTGCCGGACACGCGGGCGGTCCTGGCTCATGTCGGAACGCATTTACACCTGTACGGAAAAAAACCGCGGCCCGGACGAAAAATTGGACACATCACGGTGCGCGCAGGTACAATCGAAGAAGTACTGGTCCGCATCGAGAGGCTGCGGCCGCTGCTCCGCTAATATCATGATTTCCCAAACTACCAGCCCGAAGCGGCAGAGGAAATTATGCCGGATTTCACCCCCCATCAGCAGAAAATTATCAAGCGCTATTACGACAACCAGGACCTTCTCCAGCTTCAGCGCCTGGGGGAGTTGGTTAGCGAGCTGTATCTGAGCACAGGCAAGAAACGGCAAGCCGTGTGGACACGCCTTGTCTCGGCAATGCAGAAGCTCAGTGTACCAGCATCGCGCATCGAGCATCTGCGTCAGCAAGACAATGCCGAGTTGGTGGCCCAGCTTGTCAAGGAGTTGGAAGGTAAAGAATAGTGTTTTTTTCTTGTTACCGCTCTCTGTCACCCTTCACGAACCTGGATCGGTTGCGCGGTAACGCGGCCCAACTATACAACAGAAGACCTGAACACTTGCACGGTATTCTTTCCAATAACCTGCTGCTATAATGATCTCGCTTAGAAGGCTTCCTTCTCCTTTTGAATGGGTGTAGGCTGAAGTGTAGCCGCCAATGAGCCGAAAAAGAAAAACGATGCAAAGTCAATAAAACCAATAACTACCCGGTGGTGTAACGGTAGCACAAGGGACTTTGGCTCCCTTAGTCCTGGTTCGAATCCAGGCCGGGTAGCTTGTTCTCAAGCATTCTCAACCGCTGGTAAGCATCCTCAACTCCTTGCAAGAGGCCGCTGCCGCTTGACATAACTAAACTCAGCGAAAGGGACTGCGGATTTAGACCGCAGCCCCTTTCTCTTTTTAAGGACTGGCGAATATTTCCCTCCCCCTGGGTGGGGGCGGATGCAGGTGGGGAACGGAACTCCTTGGTCCCCTTGCACTTTCATCCCCCCACAAGGGAGGAAAAAGTTGGGGCCAGTAGCGCTTAGAGCGAAATTTTGAGGAGTTTTTCAGAAAGTTTGCGGTTTATTTGAAAAATTGAGGCACATGATTCGCTACCTGCGTCTATTCATCGCTTTCGCGCGTTTTGGTTTGGCGACGGAGATGGCCTTCCGTGCCAATTTCCTCGTCAAACTACTCGTCGAAGTGCTGTGGTTAGGTATATTGCTTGTCTTTTACTGGAAAATATTTGAGAATACATCAAGCATCGGCGGCTGGGGCCGCAGCGAGTATTTTTTTTTCGTCGGCTGTCATTACACTCTGGGCGGCATCGTCGAAACCTTCTTTTTGACCAACTGCATTGAGTTCGCTGAGTTGGTGCGCTCTGGCGATCTCGATAGCTACTTACTCAAACCGATTGACGAGCAGTTCCTGATTAGCTGCCGCTGGATCGATTGGTCCACGCTGCCGAACATTGCACAAGGAATCCTTATCATGACCATCGCGCTCGTTGTCATGGGCTGGACCTTTGATCCCCTGCGTTTCGTGCTGTTTCTGGTGCTGTTCGTCTGCGGCTGCGCTTTGGCATACAGTTTCCTGCTGATATTGTCCAGTATGGCGGTCTGGTTAGTACGCAATCAGAACTTGATGGAAATGTGGTGGCTGTTTACGACACTGATGCGCTATCCGCGTGCCATTTACGAAGGACCATGGGCCAAGCCGTTCGGCCTGTTCTTCACTTTCATCGTCCCAGTCCTGATCGTCGTTAACGTGCCGGCAGACACACTTATTCGGGCATTCGAGCCGTGGTTCATTGCCTGGACGATAATCGCCGCCGTTCTGATGCTTGCCATTAGCCGGCGTTTTTTCCGCCGCGCTTTGCAGTCTTATCGCAGCGCCAGCAGTTAGATAAACTGTACTGGACGGCAAATTCCCTCCATCTACAGAAAGCAAATGGCCGATAAAAGAGTTGCGATACTGCCTGAAGCCGTGGGATCGGTGGCCCGGCGGGCAACGCCACGTCCTTGCTCATGAAGCTTCTTCCTATGGTGAAACCAACGTACCGCCTGGAAGACCCCGATACCGAAGTTTATGTCGGCGACTGCCGCGCGGTGCTCCAGGCGCTGCCAGAGAAAAGCGTGGATCTCGTCTTTGCCGATCCGCCCTTCAACTGGGACGTGCCTTACGGCGAATGGGACGACCGCAAGCCGCGGGAGGAATACCTTGCTTTTACTTACCAGTGGCTCGATGCCTGCTTGCGCGTCTTGAACGATCACGGCTCCTTTTGGGTGAACATTCCCGATGACACGGCGGCCGAAATCGTGGTCCACCTGAAAAAACGCGGCTTGACGATGATCAACTGGTGCATCTGGCACTTTCGTTTCGGCCAGCACCGCACTGGTAATTTCATTGTCTCGAAGGTTCACGCTTTATATTTCGCCCGTGACCGCAAGAACCGCATCTGGGTTCCCGAAGCGGTGCTGGAACCGTCCGACCGGGCCGCCATCTACGGCGACCCCCGAACACGGCGGACGAAGCAGCCGGGCTTGCGTGTCCCTTTGGATGTATGGTACGGCCCCTTGTGGGGCCGCATTCAGGGCAACAACAAAGAGCGGCGCAAGGAACATCAGAACCAGATTCCCGAAGTGTACCTGGAGCGCATTATCCGGGCCTGCTCGAAGGAAGGCCATCTCGTTCTCGATCCCTTCCTGGGTAGCGGCACAACCTGCACGGTTGCCCGCGCCCTGCGCCGTCGCTCGATTGGCATTGAATACAGCAGCCGCAACGCCGCCTCGGCCTTCGCCCGGATTCAGTCTGGCCCTATTCGTCTACAAGCCGCGGGGCTGGCAGCCCCGCGGCCGGCGCCGCCGGAGAGCAACTCCTTCATGATCCACCGCAGGCGGAGCAGCAAAAGCATGGCCAATCCTACTCCCGACGGCTTCGAAACATCCACCCAATAAACCGAATGCCAACCACAGATGTCTTGCAACCGCTGCCGTTGCGCTTGACACGCTCGCCCATCCTCCTTCCAATGCCGAGGAAGCATCGCCGTAAGCGGAGCACGAGTGTCGTTTGTTGAAAGAAGAGGAGCGCTGGCAGAGCTATGGGAGTGGTCTTGACCGGTGCGGAGGTTGTCGGCTTGGCGGACAGCACGGCAGGTATTGGAGAGTTATTTTGTGAACACTCTTCACCGTGATAAGGCCGCGCTCCATTACCCATTACTTTTTCTTGAGCAGGCCGGGCGAAGCGATGTACCGGCCAGCCCACTCGAAAAACGCTGGGAAATTGGGGACGTTGGTATGGCCGCCGTCGTGTTGCCGCCAGGCCAACTCGCCGCCAATAAGGGTGTTGACTGGAGGCATCTTATCGGTCAAGTAATCTCCGGGCGTGCCAAGGTCCTTCTTGCCCAGCAGCCGATAGGCCGGACCTGCCAGCACGGCCGCCATAAAGCTGCCGTGGGCATCGACCCAATTCGGATCGCCCGGAACGACGCCGTAACTGAGGAAGCAAAGCCGAGGGGCGCACAGGGCAATCAACTCGTGTTGATCGACAGGTAGGTCAGCTACCGTCTTTTTGCCGAAGGAGGCTTCGTCCGCTGCATATTTCAGGAAGTTGCCGGCCATCCAGTGATAGCCGCCCCGGCCGGCCAAGTTTTCCAGAAGCTCGCCAAAGTTGCGGCGAAACAGCTTGGCGCCGCCGGCTCCGGAGGAGGCGATGAACCCAGCTGCGATGCGCGTTTCAAAAGCCGTGGCCACGAGTGCCGCCTTGCCGTAGCGCGATACGCCAGTAATGCAAACCTTGGCTGGATCGACGCCTGAATCCTGATGCGTCTCAAAATAATCAAGAAGGCAACTCACGCCCCAGGCCCAGGCGCGCAAGGCGCCCCAGTCATCGGGACGGCGGGGACGGCCCTTGTTCGTCAGACCGATAATGCCTTCGCGCAGCCTGTTGTTGTCCCCTTGAATACTGTTCGGGTTGATGGTCCCGTAGCCCCAGCCCTGATCAAGCGCTTGTTGTGTCCACGGCTTGGCGTCTCCCCGACGGCCGAACCCTAATCCACCCCCGAATTGTAGAAGAACCGGCACCCGACCTGCCGCATATTTGGGCACGGTGAAGCTCGCTTGAATCGTCACTTGGATTGGAGGAAAGCCGCTGTTATCGACATGGCCGGCCAATGTCTTCGTTACCGTGGCGATGCCGCCGCTTTCGCCCTCAACGGTGCGGGTGACTTCCCACTTCACCTGGGGGACGTTCTTGGGAACTCTGCCATAGACCTCACGCTCAAAATCCTCGACGATCTCCGCACGCCGCTTGACCCATTGGTCTGCTGTCTTGACCTTCGTGCCGTCCTTGCAGGTCATCAGATCGGGCATGGTATCCTTATAGAGGTTCGCCGTGGCCTCATCGGAAGTATCTTGGACGCGCGCATCGCGTCCTCGGCGCATCTTCGTGATGCCCAGTTGGGTGAGCATGTTTTGATAGTCGTCATAGTCAGCGGGGATAAAATCGGGTTGCTTCCTCCTATCTCTACCTTTCATGTCTTGTGCAGACGATGAGGCAGAAATAAAGAACACAGCAACAAATAGTCCAGTCGCGGTCGGTCGCAGAATGCCCGGCACGAACAGGTTCCCGAACATTGCTTTCTCCCCGTTTTTGAAAAGGGAACAGCGCATCCTCGACATTTCCCATCGATTCTAACGGGAACTTGTTGGCCAGACAATGATTTTAGCGTTTGCGTGGAGACGTGGAGTCGGCCCCGCTGCACCGGCCTCCCCGGCAGCGTCACGTCCAGGGGGCGCAGAGGCCAAACTGCGCTCCAGGGCACGTTCCTTCTCGGCGGCGAGGGCGGATTCATACTCCGCCGTCAGCTTCTTCTTGAGTTCATTGACTTGCTTGCCGTAGATCGGACGCTCAGCGGGCGGCAGCGTGCCGATTTTCTTGACGGCTTGGTCTATCTCGCCTTCGAGATCGCGTTCCGTCGCCATTGGGTTACTCCGTCCTTAGCTCACCGCTTTCTTCACGAGCGCGCTGACCTTTGCCTCTTCGGCAGCAGTCAACTCCTTCAGCGCAAAATATATAGGCCATAGGCCGCCTTCATCGAGGTTCGCCTTGTCGCTGAAACCGAATGTCATGTACCTTTCTTTGAATTTCTGCCGGTCGCGGAAGAAGCACACGACCTTGCCGTCCTTGGCATAGGCGGGCATCCCGTACCAGAGTGTCGGCGAGAGGTCCGGCGCGCTGGCTTTGATGATCGCATGGAGTCGCTCGCCCATGGCACGATCCGGTCCCGGCATCGCGGCGATCTTCGCGAGCACGGCGCTTTCCCCGTCCTCCTTGTCCGCGCGCGCGCGCGGACGCGCGGCCGGCTTCTTCGCGGCCTGCTTGGTGGTGCTCTTGGCGTTTCGGATACTTTTAGTCATTTTTCATTCCCTTTCGTTATCTGATTCTAAGGTTGCTCGAGGGAGTCATCTCCGAAGAGGATGTGTCGGTGCATCAGTCGAGAGGCCGATGTCTGTTCCTAAAGCGCTAATTGCAAATGGTTATGATTGAGCCATGCCATCTGAAGACGCGGGAGCCAGTGGACCAGACAGCACCCTTCAGTGGACAGAGACTTGCCAGCATTTTCGCTCACCCAAGCTATAATAACCTCCGGAATCCCGCTTCAACTCAGGAGTACATGAAATGGATCGCTTTACCTCCGTCTCCTTGTCTCCGCTTCTTACAGGATTGGCAGTATGTCTGCTGAGCACGCCGTATGCGCCAGCCTGTACGGGTATTACGATCAAGCCGAAAGACGGCTCTGTCATCTTCGCTCGGACGCTCGAATATGCTGTAGACATCAAATCCGACATCATTATCGTGCCCAGGGGCAGAGAATTTATCGGATCGACTCCGTCTGGAAGATTGGGACTTCGTTGGAAGACCAAGTATGGAATGGTCGGGATGAATGCTCTCGACAATCCCATAATTGTGGATGGACTCAACGAGAAAGGATTGCACGTCGGCCTTTTCTACTTCCCCGGCTTCGTCAAATACCAAGAGATCAAGGCAGAAGAGGTTGATAAAACCTTGGCTCCCTGGGAGTTGGGCGTCTTCCTGCTTGGAACGTGCCCGGACGTAAAGGAAGCCGTCGCTGCGGTAAGAAAAGTGCGAGTTGGCGCGGTCGTCCAGAAGGACATGGGATTTGTACCGCCCCTCCATTTCATCGTCACCGACGCCAAAGGAAACAGCGTGGTCCTGGAACATATCGAAGGGAAACTCAAGGTTTACGAGGATCCCCTCGGCGTAATAACGAACTCGCCGAGTTTCGACTGGCACATGACCAACCTAAGCAATTACGTCAACATGACTGTCAGTAATGTACCTAAAATCGAGATCGGTGGCAAGGAATGGAAAGCGCTGGGGCAGGGAAGTGGGATGCTGGGTTTGCCCGGCGATTTCACACCACCCTCGCGGTTCGTTCGTGCGGTGTTTTTCTCAAAGTCGGCCCTGCCGGTGGATACGGCAAAGGAAGGCGTTCTGCAGGCCTTCCATATCCTGAATCAATTCGACATCCCCAAAGGGGCCGCACGGGGAGCTGAGAACGGAAAGGAGCTTGCTGATTACACTCTCTGGACAAGCGCGGCTGACCTCCGGAACTTACGGTATCACTTCCGCACCTACGATAACAGTAAGATTCGTATGATCGCTCTGAAAGCCGCTGACCTGGATGCTAAAGAGATCAAAACCCTCTCTCTGCAAAGCAAAGAAGAGATCGAGGACGTGACCAAGGCGGCGAAATGAGTGCGAACTGGATCAGGTGCCGAATTGGCGCAAGAAGCGCAGATCGTTGGCCCAGAATTGCCGGATATCGTCGATGGCATAAGTCAACATAGCGATACGCTCCGGTCCCATGCCGAAAGCGAAACCGCTGAAACACGCCGGATCGTAGCCGCCGTTGCGCAGCACGACCGGATGCACCATACCGGCGCCGAGAATCTCCAGCCAGCCGCTGCGCTTGCACAAGCTGCACCCTTCGCCGGCGCAGACGATGCAATCTACATCCACCTCGATCGATGGCTCGGTGAACGGGAAATAGCTGGAACGGATGCGCACCTTGCGTTGATCGCCGAACAGGCGGCGAGCGAAGGCGATGAGCGTACCTTTTAAGTCTGCCATTGTCACGTGTTCGCCGATGGCCAAACCCTCAACCTGATGGAACATGATCTCGCTGCGCGTGGTAATGGCCTCGTAGCGGTAGCACATGCCCGGCAGGATGACACGGATCGGCTTGGGACACAGTTCGCGCATGACATGGATCTGGCCTGGCGAGGTGTGGGTACGCAGCAGAACCCCGGGCCTGGTGGTGTGGAACGTGTCCCACATGTCGCGTGCCGGGTGATGCTCCGGCATGTTGAGCAAGCCGAAGTTTGTCTCATCGTCTTCGACTTCAGGCGAGCGATAGATCTGGAACCCCATATCGGCGAAGATGGCGTAGATGGAGCGTAGCGTTTGCGTGGAGACGTGGAGTCGGCCCCGCTGCACCGGCCGCCCCGGCAGCGTCACATCCAGAGGCGCAGAGGCCAAACTGCGCTCCAGAGCACGTTCCTTCTCGGCGGCGAGGGCGGATTCATACTCCGCCGTCAGCTTCTTCTTGAGTTCGTTGACTTGCTTGCCATAGGTCGGACGCTCAGCGGGCGGCAGCGTGCCGATTTTCTTGACGGCTTGGTCCACCTCGCCTTCGAGATAGCGCGTTTTCCAGGCACGGAGCGCCGCTTCCTCCGTACAGGAGCGCAGGTCCGCCAGCGCACGTTCTTCCAGAGATGCGAGAGTGGACATGGTTCTTACGTCGCCGGTAAGTTCGCCTTGGCCAGCTCGACGAGTTGGGTGAACATATCGGGATCGTGGACAGCCAGCTCGGCCAACGTCTTGCGGTTGAGCGCCACCTGGGCGTTAATCAAACCGGCGATGAACTGACCGTAACGCAGGCCGCGCATACGGCAGGCTGCGTTGATGCGGACGATCCATAGCCGGCGAAACTCGCGTTTGCGGACGCGGCGATCGCGGAACGCATAGACGCGCGCCCGGATCAGTGTCACCACAGCTTGGCGATAGAGGTGGTGCCGACTCAGACGGAACCCCTTGGTCAAACGGCGCAGACGTTTGCGGCACCGGAGGACCGTCTTGCCGCTGCGTGCTCGTGTCATGGTTCTCACTCCGTGAGAGTCCCTAGTTTGTAGCTTGTAGCAAAGCCAGATACTTCTTTGTTTGCTACAGACTGCGGACTACGGACTCGTTATGCTTTTCCGCCCATTATGTGGATATACTTGCGGGCCAATTTGCCGCCCTCCACGACGGCGCCGCGGAGTTGACGTTTGCGCTTGCCGGTCTTGTGACTGAGCAAGTGCTTCTTGCCGGCTTGGCGGCGTTTCAGTTTGCCCGAAGCGGTCACGCGGAAGCGTTTCTTCGAGGCTTTGTGTGTCTTCATCTTGGGCATGGTTGTATCCTGGGTATTCACCCCTTGGCCGTTTTGGGGGCGAGCATGGCCGTCATGCGTTTGCCTTCCATCGACGGCGCTTTCTCAATCTTAGCGACCTCGGCCAACTTGTCCAGGATGATATCGATAATGCGCCGTCCTTCCTCGATGTGCTGTAGCTCCCGGCCACGGAATAGTACGTTGACGAGGACTTTGTCGTTGTGTTCCAGGAACTTGCGGGCCTGGTTGATCTTGGTTTCGACATCGTGCTCGCCGGTCTTGGGACGGACGCGGATTTCCTTGAGTTTCTGGTGATGGACCTTGGTCTTGGACTTCTTGTGCGACTGCTGATAACGGAATTTGCCGTAGTCAAGAATCTTGCATACCGGCGGACGTTCATTGGGGGCCACCTCGACCAGGTCGAGCTGGGCCTCGCGCGCCATTTCCAGAGCTTGGGAAGTAGGCACCACACCGAGCTGCTCGCCGTTGGCGCCAATCAGGCGGACAGGGCTGATGCGGATCTGCTCGTTGACCCGCAAACCACGGTCGTGCGGATGCGAATGACGATCGAACGGGGGAATACCTCAATCTCCTTTCTGCAAACGACCTCCCTCCACGGCCGGCTACACCTCGGCCGCTCTTCCTAGAAGTGTAACATCGACAAGCGGCGCAGGGAAGGGGCTTCCGCCGCGCGCCGGAAGCGTAAGCGACGACCAAGCATCTGTCGCCTACGCTTCCGGACCGTCTGGGTTTGCCTTTATCACTCCATCGACAGGATGCGTACGCGCTTGGACGGCGAGAGCCGGGTCGCTTGCACGTTCATCTCTTTGAGGACTGTTTCCTTCATGCCCAGAAAGGCGGCGGCAAACGTAGGATCAAATTGCTGGCCACTCTGTTTCTCGATCTCGGCGAAGGCGAGGGTCGGCGGCATGCCTTTGCGATAAGAACGATTCGAGGTCATGGCATCGAAGGCGTCGGCCAAGGCCACCACACGGGCCAACGGCGAGATGGCCTCGCCGCCCAGGCCGTCCGGGTAGCCTTTGCCGTCCCAACGTTCGTGATGCGAGCGGACGATGGGAATGATGGGCCGCAGGTCCGGCACCGTTGAGACGATGTCCGCTCCCTTGACCGTATGCGTTTTCATGATCTCGAATTCTTCCGGCGTCAGGCGCTCCGGTTTGCGGAGGATAGCATCGTCGATGCCGATCTTGCCGATGTCGTGCAAGGGCGTGCCAATGCGGACCAACTCGATTTCCTGCGGCGACATGTTCAGTTCCTGGGCCAAGAGGACAGCGTAAGTACTGACGCGGAGGGTGTGGCCGCCGGTGTACTCGTCGCGCATTTCAACGGCTTGGGCGAGGATGGTGATGGTGTCGAGGAAAAGATCGCGCTGTTTCTTGACCAGCTGGGCACATTCGATGCCGGCGGAGACGTTGGCGGCCAAGGCGTCGGCCAGGTGCAGATCATCCATGCTGAATGGTCTCTGCCAGGGACTGCGGTCCAGGTGCAACACGCCCAGACGTTTGCGCGGCGTGCGCAGCAGTACACACAGCACCGAGGCCATGCTGCCTTCGGCGATGCTCTTGGACATCGCCAGTTCGGGATCCTCATCGGCGCGATGGCAGAGGATTGATTCCCCGCGGCTGAAGCAGCGATTGGCCAAGCTGTGGCTAAACTGGAAACGCCCGCCCATGCCCTCACGGCCGGCGAGGAGGGCGCGCGGTTCGCACCGGCCTGTGACCAGCGCCTTGAGTTTCAGTTTATTGTCTGGTCCTTCGGCCAAGACAATAGCGCCGCGCTGAGCGTCCAGCACGGACACAGCATCGTTGAGGATCGATTTCAGCAACTCTTCTTCTTTCTCGATATTGACGAGATGATGGCCGGCACGCAGTAAGGCCAACAGCTGCTCGCCGGCCCGGGGACAGCGTTGACTGTCAAAGGCCAAGCCTTCCAGGGCTTCTTCCCAAGAGGAGAGAGTAGCGGCTTCGACAAGCATCTCTTCATTGGGGCTGCCGTCCGCTTCTACTTCGCCATCGTGGATAGCTTCGACGGCGAGGGCGACTTCCCCGAACTGAATGATATCGCGGACACGCAGCGGCCATTGGCCGGCGCTCAGTCGCACGCCGTTGAGCCGGGTGCCGTTGGTGCTGCCCAGATCGCGCAGACGCCAACCGCGCTCGGTGTAGCGGATCTCGGCGTGGTTGCGGCTAACCGAGTTATCGTCGAGCACTACTTCCAGAGGACCGAGTCGGCCGATTCGCAGTAGCCCCTCGGCCTCCCACGATTGTCCCTTGAACGGAGCGGGGCTCAAACCGCGCAGGCGAATGGTCTGCTTCACGACGCCCTTCCCTCGCTGCTTCGGTGTTTACTGGAAGAGCAACAAGGATAATGTTGCTCCGGGCGACGCTGCTCAACTATAGCTTGCACGTGGGGAAAGGGGCAAAGTAGGCAAGGAAAAGGAAGCAAATTATTGAAGCGGGATGAAAGGATTATGCGGGGCATAAAATGCAACCCTCTCCGCGAGCAAGGCGTGTTAACGCCTTGGTGTGCGATCACCGGGGTATTAACATGCCCCGCTCGCCAGGGGGTCACGGCGTCAGCACCACTTTGCCCACCAAGGTGCCGGCCTTGCCCAAGGTATTTTCTTCGAGCAGCTGATGCGCCGCCGCCGCTTGCGCCAGCGGAAAAATGCGGCCAATCGGCGGTTTCAGCTGGCCGCTCTTCAGCCAACGATTGATGTCCTCGGCGCTGCGCCGCTGCTCGGCGGCGCTGGCATTGAACATGGCGAAACCGAAGAGCGCTAAACCCTTGACGTAGAACGGCCCCACTGGAAAGATCGGCTGTGCCTGCCGTCCGGCGATAAGGACAATGCGGCCGCGCTGGGCCATCAGATCCACCATGCGCAGGAAATCCGGCTCACGCTGCGTCTCGTACCAGACGTTGACACCCTGGCCGCGCGTGAACTCACGTACCCGCGCAGGGATGTCATCGTTTTTGTAGTTGAGCACGCAATCGGCACCCCATTCCTGGCACAGCTTGGCCTTGTCTGCCGAGCCGACTGTGGTGATGACTCGTGCCCCGACCGCCTTGGCCATCTGCACCACCATCGAGCCGACGCCACCAGTCCCGCCGTTGACATAGACGATCTCGCCAGCTTTCAATTGGGCATCGCGGAATAGCCCCAGATGAGCAGTGATGCCGACCAGGG